>ERZ780122.3-NODE-3-length-112945-cov-6.25275_pt1 | contig 112945 bp, 80 predicted proteins | sample MGYA00511570_ERZ780122 | MGnify/ENA primary metagenome ERZ780122 (study PRJEB29588, sample SAMEA2144302) | human gut metagenome | biome: human gut; feature: human-associated habitat; material: faeces | place: Denmark | collected 2008/2010 ...
GCACATAGAGAAAGGCTTCGAGCAGCAAGTCAGGTGCATCGGAAGCGATGCAGCCCTCGTGATAGTGGAGGTTATGGCTCGGAAGCTGACGCGCCATCCGTTAAAAACAAGAAAACGTTATGTTAAATGTTAACAGAGATAACATTCAACTAAACCATGTTATAAAAACAGCAGAATAGAAGGAAATATTTGGTAATAACAGGAAAGAAACTACCTTTGCAATGTGTTTTTCATAGTATTAGATTTAAGGTTAACAAAAAGATTGGCTGTCTGGGAGAGATAGCCTTTTTTTATGCATAAAAAAGGTCGCGTATTTATCCCACGCGCATTTATCCCAGAAAATGATACAACTCCCGAAAGAAGCACCTACAATCATTGCTCCTTAGCCTCTTCCTGTGGAATACGCACCGACGTATAAAGTTCAAGAATAGCAGCAATCGTCAATGAAACGATCCATTCGTTGCCATGCGTGAAAAACATGAAAGCTCCGGTAAGCACAAGTAGCAATGCTCCAAATATCTGCTGGCGACGCAGACGCTTGATAGTGGGAGTCTTATACTTTGAGGGCGAGTTGACCTGTGCCAAAGCAACAAACGTCGCACCTATCGTATATATATAAGGCGAAAGCGGCCAGCCGGTAACATAGACGGCCGCACCTATCAGGAGCATCACAGCTCCTACTGCGAAAAGGGCAGGTATCAGTTGTTTCATTCTTCTACATCTTCTTGAAATACATAAATATCCTCATTGGGCTTCTTCATCAGATACTTTTCGCGAGCTATCTGCTCAATCGCACCGGAATCGACCGCAAGTTCATTCAGACGACGGGTATTCTCCTCATACTCTGTACGATACTTGTCTATTTCCCCACGCAAACGCGTCTCCTCACGATAATAAGCAAGACGACGCACAATGCTGTTTTCATCTAAAAAGCCAACAAGCACGACAAATAGCACAAACGTTATCAGATATTTACGTCTGCGGACAAACAACCAAAGGGACGCAAGTTTATCCATGTAATTCAGTTATTGTTTCTTTGAGCACAAAGATAAGACGAATAACTGAAAAATTTCTTTTTTTTGCGTACATTTGCACAAAAGCAAAGATAAGATGTACCGTCTTTGCATTCTATATAAGTGATAAGAATACCCTGAATATGGAAAATTATATTGTATCGGCACGAAAATACCGCCCCTCAACCTTTGAGTCAGTAGTGGGACAACACGCCCTGACCACCACCTTGAAGAATGCTATCGCCACAAACAAACTGGCGCATGCCTATCTTTTCTGCGGTCCGCGCGGCGTTGGAAAAACCACCTGTGCACGCATCTTTGCAAAAACCATCAACTGCATGAGCCCTACGGCAGAAGGAGAAGCATGTAACCAATGTGAATCATGCACCGCCTTCAACGAACAACGCTCATACAATATTCATGAGCTGGATGCCGCATCCAATAACTCGGTGGACGACATCCGCCAATTGGTGGAGCAGGTACGTATTCCGCCCCAAATAGGCAAATATAAAGTATACATCATCGACGAGGTGCACATGCTATCAGCTTCTGCATTCAACGCCTTCCTGAAAACATTGGAAGAACCGCCACGCCATGCCATATTCATCCTTGCCACCACCGAGAAGCATAAAATATTGCCGACAATCCTGTCACGCTGCCAAATATACGACTTCAACCGCATTAGCGTAGAAGACACAGTAGCCCACCTCGCCTACGTAGCCTCCAAAGAAGGAATCACCGCCGAGCCGGAAGCCTTGAACATCATTGCCCTGAAAGCAGACGGCGGTATGCGCGACGCTTTATCCATATTCGACCAGGTAGTGAGCTTTACCGGAGGGAATATCACTTACCAAAGCGTAATCGAAAACCTGAACGTTCTGGATTACGAGTACTACTTCAGGCTGACCGACCACTTTCTTGAGAACAAAGTCTGCGACGCTCTGTTACTGCTGAACGACGTATTGAACAAAGGATTTGACGGCAGCCATTTCATCACCGGCCTATCCTCGCACTTCCGCGACCTGCTGGTGAGCAAAGATCCCGCTACCCTGCCTCTGCTTGAAGTAGGCGCAAGCATTCGCCAACGCTACCAAGCGCAGGCCCAAAAATGTCCGTTGCCTTTTCTCTATCGCGCCATGAAACTGTGCAACGATTGCGACTTGAACTATCGCACCAGTAAAAACAAACGGCTGCTGGTGGAGCTGACCCTAATACAAGTAGCCCAAATCACCGCCGAGGGGGACGACGCTGCCAGTGGGCATAGCCCTAAGCAAGCCATAAAACCCATATTTACACAGCCTGCCCCTGCACAGCAGTCACAGGCCGCCCCTGTTGCACCCCGGCCGCAAGCCAGCATCAAGTCACAGACCGCTCCGGCAACCACACCCGTTACGAATACCGCTGCCACAACAACAAACTCTGTTCCCCACACCACTCCCACCGCCATACTGCTGGCACAAGGAAAAGAGGAGAAGAAAGTTCCGGTTATGAAAATGTCGGGACTTGGCGTATCTATCAAACGCCCGAAAGCGGAGGAAGAAACAAAAAGTACCACCACTACTACCGCACAACAGGCGGCACAACCGGAAGAAGACTACATCTTCAATGAAAGAGATGTGAACTACTACTGGCAGGAATATGCCGGACGCATGCCAAAAGAACAAGTTGCCATAGCCAAACGCATGCAGAACATGCGCGTCACGCTGCTGAATGATACCACTTTTGAGGCTGTTGTAGATAACGAAATCGTCTCGAAAGAATTCACCGCAATGATCCCCCATCTGCAAGAATATCTACGCGCACGCCTAAAAAACCGCAAGGTAACCATGACAGTACGCATCAGTGCCCCCACAGAGAAGGTTCATGCATACGGCCGAGTTGAAAAATTCCAAATGATGGTACAAAAGAATGACGCTCTGCTGCAACTGAAAAACGAATTCGGATTGGAGCTTTACTAAACTTTCCCGAAATAAAAAAGATAAGATTTACCGTTTATCCACGAACATATTGAAAATAAAATCATTATATTTTATTTTTTATATCATGTTTAATGTTTATTTTTGCCAATAATAGACAAACAAAACAAACGGTGAACAAGAATGCTGCCATATTAATTGCGTTGTGGAGCGTATGTATATCATACGCCACTTCAATATTTGCGGCAACCAATCCGAACAGATTGGATACACTGAAGGTTTTTGTTCAGAAAAAGATTCTCTATAATGAGGAAATACCGGTGGACAGCGTCATCTGTTGGAGCGAAAGCATTTTACCTGACATCAGGAAAAACAAACAAGACAAAACAACTTATTTTCTACTACAACTCCAGCTTGCCAATGCTTACACATTGCGGGGAGATATCAGCCTTGCCATAGATCGTGCACGACTGATGTACGAAGAAGCCAAAGAAATGGAATATGATTTTGGAATGGTGGTCGCGAACCAAGCTATCGGAGATGCCTATACCATAGCCAACCAATGCGACAAAGCGCTGGAATCCTATCAGGACGCTCTGAAAGAGCTGCATCTTATATCTCCGCACCACCCTTACCACATACAACTACTGCTGAAGCAGTCCAACACCTTACAACGTAAAGGGCAACTGAAAGACGCCCAAAAAGTATTGGACGAGATCAAAAACACTCTTGGGAAAAAGCCGGATTACGCCACCACCTTTTTCGCTACCATTGAAGAAGCTAACTACGCCATTTCGCATGGCCACCTTTCACGTTCCTATCTTAAAGAAGCGGCCGGACACCTGAAAAGCATGGACTCCATTTACCGGTTGCATCCTGAAAAATTCTACTATTTCCACTTGAAATACACCGCTGCTGCCTACTATCGGGCAATGGGCAACTGGGATGCATCTAATTGGGACAAAGCCATGCAGCTGTACGAAGAATTGAGACAGGAATATTCAGTCAATAAACGTTCCACATACTACCGATGGATAACTCTGGAAACTATATACCTATATAAGATACAAGGAAAATCAATGGAAGCTTGTCGGTTATATCAGGAGCTATACCCTACCGTCGACACGCTTACTACCGAAGGTTATACCCGACAAATCAACACCCTACGTGCCAAATATCAGGTGGACCAAATGGAGATTGCCAATAAGGAAGAGCACAACAGGCTTATCACCAGCATGCTGGCAGGAAGTATCATGCTACTGCTCATGTTCACTATTATAGCTTTCAGACTCAAGAAACAGCAACAAAAGATAACCCTATCCACCCAAAACCTGGAACGTCTGCGCACCAACGCAGAAAATGCGACATCCGCCAAGAGCATATTCCTCTCAAATATGAGTCATGAAATACGCACCCCGTTAAATGCACTCTCCGGTTTCTCCTCGCTGCTGACAGAAGAAGGATTGGACAACGAAACACGCCGCCAATGCAATGATGTAATCCTGCAAAACTCCGAACTATTATTGAAGCTCATCAATGATGTGATAGATTTATCAAGCCTTGAATTCGGCAAGATACAGTTCAGTATCGCGAAGCATGATGTAGTCGGCATATGCAGGAATGTAACCGACACCGTCAGTAAAGTGAAACAGACCCAAGCCGAAATTCACTTCATTACAGAACAGGAAAGCATGGAAATAGAAACAGACGACTCACGCCTGCAACAAGTCCTGATAAATCTGTTGATTAATGCAACCAAATTTACACCGCAAGGCAGTATCATTCTGGAAGTAAAGAAAGGATCGAAAGAAGAATTACTTTTCTCCGTAACAGACACCGGATGCGGTATTCCCAAAGAGAAACAGGCCACTATCTTTCAGCGTTTCGAAAAGCTAAACGAAAATGCACAAGGAAGCGGACTGGGGCTTTCCATCTGCCAACTTATCATTGAACATATCGGGGGTAAAATATGGATCGATCCCAACTACACAAACGGATCAAGATTCTGTTTCACCCACCCTATCCGACAGCCACATACCGCCAAAGGCAGAAAGGGAAACAAGATATGAAACAATTGCTTATTATATTAACCCTCCTCGTCCTGCCTCTATCCGTACAATCCATCAACACAGATAGGAAGGGCTCGCCTTCCTTATCGCATAAGCAACTGGTGGAAATAGAGCATGACATAATCTACGGTATCCGACAAGCCGATTCATTGGTAAACGCGGGAAAGCCGGATGAAGCACTCTCATTCTATAAAAAGAGTCTCAAGGCCAAAGACTCTCTATACAACCTGCTCACCACTTCACAGATGGAGGAAATACTCGCTTCGTATAATATAGATAAACTCATACTGCAAAAAGAGCAGAGACGCAGCATGTTCCATTATATCTGCCTAACGGTCTCCATCATCATCATTATAGCACTGCTGCTTTTCAATATCCATATATACCGGAGCCGGAAGCATCTGCAAAAAGATGAAAAAGAAATGAAAAGGTTAACTGCCATTGCTGAAGAAGCAAATGAAATAAAAAGCCGTTTTCTGGCAAATATGAGTTATAACATACGTATTCCTCTCAATAATGTAGTGGGGTTCTCGCAACTCATAACCGACGACACAGGGCTGAGCGAAGAGGAAAAAAGAGAATATTCCGGCATCATCCAAAATAACGCGGCAGAATTGATTCAACTCGTAAATAATGTGCTCGACCTCTCACGCTTGGAAGCCAACATGATGAAATTCCAATTGCAGGACTGTAATGTACAAGAGTGGTGTAGCGAACTGGCATGCCTAATACAGATGCGTAGCGAAGGAAGCATACACTTGGAATTAGAGGCAGATGCAGGAGATGCAACTATCCATACAGACATCAACCGTTTCACACAAATGGTCTCTAACATGCTTCTCTACCCCATTGAATGTAAAAAGAGAAGAGACGTAAAGATGAAGCTGGCTTACAATACGGAAGCTCAGAACATAAGTTGCCAGATAGCGAACAGCCCACTTGCCGATCCTACATTTTCTTCACAAAAGCAATTTATATTGCAAAAAACCTGCCACCTGTTCTTTGAACATTTCAACGGCACTTTCCGCATAGAGGAACCGAATGAAAGGGGCTCCGTAATATATTTTACTTATCCCACAAAGTAGATTAACAAAAACGTCCTATACATCCTTAGTCATAAACAAGAAGCAATTCTAATTACAAAATCCACGCATCAGCTGCTTACCGACTGATTTTATGCCTATTACGCTTGTTGCTATTTAGACTGCATACAAATTAAATGTTTTTAATCAAGATTGATAGCAAGTGTTGAAGAAAACAGCTATTTTTGCCGAACCAATTAGTACTAATAATTAAAAAATTAAAGAAAATGGCTTACGTAATTAGTGACGATTGTATTGCTTGCGGAACTTGTATCGACGAGTGTCCGGTAGGCGCTATCTCTGAAGGCGATATCTATTCTATCGATCCTGAAACTTGTACAGAATGTGGTACTTGTGCAGATGTTTGCCCTTCTGAAGCAATTCATCCGGGAGAATAATACAATCCTAAGAAAAAGAAAGGCTCGGTTTCAATGAAACCGAGCCTTTTTATTTAATATCTCACTCATTACGGATCATGCAAGCTGCGACAATGCTTCTTTGATACGGCGAATCGCCTCGACAATATTCTCATCACTCGTAGCATAACTCATACGAATGCACTCAGGAGCACCGAACGAAGTACCACCCACACAAGCTACATGAGCTACCTCCAGCAGGTACATAGCCAAATCATCAGAATTATCAATCTTACGTTCTCCCGCAGACTTTCCAAAGAACGAACTGCATTTGGGAAATAAGTAGAAAGCACCTTCCGGCACGTTTACCTCAAATCCCGGAACTTCCTTAGCCAACTTCACAATGAGATCGCGACGACGCTCAAACGCTTTACGCATCTCCTCCACCGGAGTCTGCGTTCCTGTATAAGCAGCTTCAGCAGCTTTCTGAGAAACCGAACATGGACCTGAAGTATACTGCCCCTGCAATTTGTTACAAGCCTTTACAATCCATTCAGGACCGGCAATGAAACCGATACGCCAACCTGTCATGGCATATGCCTTGGAAACGCCATTCACAATTACTGTACGGTCTTTCATTTCCGGGAATTGTGCAATACTTTGGTGTTTACCGATATAGTTGATATGTTCGTAAATTTCATCAGCTATAACAACTACCTGAGGATACTTAGCCAATACGGCAACCAGTCCGGCTAATTCTTCTTTACTATATACAGAACCGGTAGGATTGGAAGGAGAGCAAAGTATCAGTGCTTTGGTTTTCGGCGTAATGGCAGCTTCCAATTGCGCAGGCGTTATCTTGAAATCCTGTTCAATGCCTGCTGTAACAATCACCGGTTTACCTTCTGCCAACTTCACCATTTCAGGGTAGCTAACCCAATAAGGTGCAGGCACAATCACCTCATCGCCCGGATTTACCAGTACCAAGATTGCATTGCAAACTGACTGTTTAGCTCCATTGGCGCAAGAGATTTGTGCAGCAGTATATTCCAGACCGTTCTCTTTTTTTAATTTCTCCACAATAGCATTGCGCAAAGCCGGATAGCCCGGAACCGGAGAATAGCGAGAGAAGTTATCGTCTATCGCCTTTTTCGCAGCCTCTTTAATATGGTCGGGAGTATTAAAATCCGGTTCTCCGACACTCAAGTTAATTACATCTATGCCTTGAGCTTTCAGCTCTGCACTCTTTTGAGACATAGCCAACGTCGCAGAAGGCGACAAGCTGTTCAAACGATCTGATAATTGGTTCATTTTGTTTCTATTTAATGGTTGTTATGCAAATCTGATTGCAAAATAAGCGATTTTCTCTGATATAATAAAACAAAAAGTCAGTTACTTATTAAAATGAAGAATATGCCCCATACGTTCTTTCTTTGTACGTAAGTAACGCTCGTTATACCGGTTAGGAGTTGTTTCAACCGGCACATTCTCTACAATCTCCAAGCCATAAGCCTCCAAACCGACACGTTTCACTGGATTATTTGTGAGCAAACGCATCTTATGCACACCTAGTTCACGCAGTATTTGAGCACCTACTCCATAGTCACGTTCATCCGCCAAATGTCCGAGGCAGATATTGGCGTCCACTGTATCCATGCCATCTTCTTGAAGCTTATAAGCTCTCATCTTTTCCATTAATCCGATGCCGCGACCTTCCTGATTGAGGTACACAATAGCTCCTTTACCAGCCTTCTCAATCAGCTCCATAGCCTTATGAAGCTGTTCTCCGCAATCACAACGCATAGAGCCAAAAATATCTCCTGTTGCACAAGAAGAGTGTACACGTACCAATACGGGTTCATCAGGTTCCCAAGTTCCCTTGAACAAAGCTACATGCTCCAAACCATTGGACTTTTGGCGGAAAGGAATGAGACGAAAATGTCCATGTTCTGTCGGCATATCCACCTCTACTCCCTTCTCCACGATAGATTCCTGTCGCAAGCGATAAGCTATCATGTCGCGAATGGAAATCAGTTTCAAATTAAACTCATCAGCCATTTTACGCAATTCCGGCAGACGTGCCATTGTACCGTCTTCATTCATAATTTCCATGAGCGCACCAGCCGGATAGAAACCGGACAAACGGCACATATCAATTGTGGCTTCTGTGTGACCTGCACGACGCAACACACCTTTCTCCTGAGCATACAGCGGATTAATATGTCCGGGACGACCGAAAGTAGCAGGAGTTGAAGCAGGATCGGCCAACGCCTGGATTGTCGCAGCACGATCGGCAGCAGAGACACCGGTTGTGCAACCTTCCAACTTATCAATAGTTACCGTAAAAGGAGTACCCAATACAGAAGTATTATCAGACACCTGATGGGGCAGATCCAGTTCCTTGCAACGAGACACCGTAATAGGAGCGCACAGCACACCACGTGCATGTTTCAGCATGAAGTTTACCTTTTCCGGCGTGATCTGTTCGGCAGCAATAATCAAATCTCCCTCGTTTTCACGATCTTCATCATCGACTACAATCACAAAATTACCGGCTTTAAAATCTTCAATAGCCTCTTCTATTGTATTCAACTTTACTGTTTCCATATGTTTACTTTTTATTATTTATTCAGATCGACTTTTATTATATTCTGTATCTCCTCGTTTGTACGGATAATCCGTTCCATATCATTACCCAACCGGATACGGAATGCCCAAATACGGAAATAGAAAAACAAACCGACAGGAACTATCACTCCACACAGCATATTCAGCCAATAATTACGGAAAGGCCGCACATGGGCATGAACGGCTATGATTGGATAATTGTTCAGTGCTGTCAGTAACGGTATAGACCTTGTATTGGACATTTCATCTATCAATGCCTCCATCCGTTCATTAAGTGCCACTACCTCCTCGTCATGAGGAGTATAATTCATCCACAAACTGAAGTAATTAGGTGCACGCATCAAAGATTTCTTTTCAGCATATGCGCGACAGTCGGCCGACAACTGCTGGAGCTCTCCCGGCAAACGAGCGTAATCCGGATCGTGAATAATCACTTCCTTTCGGAAAAGATGACGGACGCTACGGATACCCGCTATTTTCTTGAACCAGTTGATATAAGCATCAGCATTCAGTACTACCGAATCATTATTGGATTTATAAGTAAGAAAGGCTCCCAACGGTGCCAATATAGCAGTACTGGTCCACATACCCATCCACACAATCCATTTACCATCACGAGCCATTTTATAGCCCGTATTATTAATAATATAGTAGATTATAAAAATAAGTACGGACACCACCACAGGCATGCCCAACCCACCTTTACGAATGATACCACCCAATGGCGCACCGATAAAAAAGAAGATAAGGCAGGCCAACGAGAGCGTCAGTTTCTCATGCCAGGAAGTCATATGCCGTCTCAAGCTGGTCTCAGTCTGTGAGATATTGAAGCTTTTGAAGCTCCAATCACTTGCAGCGCTCTCTGCACGACTGACAGCCGTAGACATTATTTTCTGTTTCTGCATCAAAGTAGCCACATTGAACAGACTGTCCACATTGTAACTGCCTAAATGAGCCGATTCTATCTTTAGCGTATCGTCTTTACTCAATGTATTAACAGTGGCTTTATAAGTACTTGCCATTGCTTCCTTATAGTAAGTCCGTCCGATACTGTCATTCTGAACTTTCATAGAGTCAATATCTGCCTGCAACATACTCATATCCTTGCTACTGGACTGATTACTCATAAATCCGGCATCCACCATATTAAAATCCGAATTGAACTCTATAATCGCATGCTTCTCGACGAAAGTTTCCCGGCGGTAAGGCACGTTTTTTTGGTTCATATTTTGCGACTTCAGGTTCTCAAACTGCTCACCGCTATAAAGATGCAAATAAAGGTGCTGCTTATCTGCCGTCATTTCCAACCTGCCGGAATCCGATTTAATTATTTGTGCATTCTCAAACCCTTTTTCAAAATTATAAATCAGCACATCATACAACATACCCGTCTCCCGATTCTTATGCTTGACATACAGGTTATAACCATCTATCTCGTCATAGAATACTCCTTCAGGGATATCCACTTCAGGTGATTTCTGCTTCATGGAAACCAACAGCGTCCACAACTTAGTCTGTGCTTTAGGACCGATGACATTTTGGAAATAAAAGGAAACACAACAGATAAGAGATATGAAGAATATCAGCGGACGCATAATTTTCAACAAAGAAATACCTGCTGCTTTCATAGCAAGCAACTCAAAGCGTTCTCCAAAATTTCCAAAAGTAATGAGGGCCGCCAACAAGATAGCCAAAGGCAATGAAGCCGGTACCAGCGTCAGCGCCGAATAGAAGAAAAACTGAGCAAGAACATTCATCTCCAATCCCTTTCCCACCATTTCGTCTACATATTTCCACAGAAATTGCATCATGAAGATGAACAGGCAGATGAAGAAAGTGCCCATAAAGAGCAGACAAAAGCTCTTTAATATAAATATATCTAACTTTTTTATGCGCAGCATTTTACTTGTTTCATGCAATGAACGCACAAAAGTAGCACAAAAAAGGGAGTACGGGAAATTTTTAATTGAAAGTTAACTAAAAACCGCATGTTCTACGCAAAGTGTCTACCTGAGATTCCCATAATTCACACAAATCGTTTGCTTCATCCGCATTGGTAAAGTCAGTAATTTCAAGTACAAAGTCATTGGTCAACTCGTTGTTTGTCATCTTTAATTCAAAATACTCACGCGGGTTCTCATCATCAAGCCAGCGGAAGCGAATAAAAGAATATGCTCGCACAGCAATAATTTCAGCATCGCGCCTTTCTGTTTTCCCCCAAAAGAAAGAGACGGTCTTATCATCTGACTGCACCTTGTCCGCAAACCAGCCCTCCAAACCAGTAGGAGTGCTTATTGCTGTCCAAAGAATACTTTTAGAAGTCGCATTCAAGAGATATTCCAAATGTATTTTTTTCCTTTCCATAGTATATGTCTTCTTTGTATTACGCCGGCCAAGATAAATACTTTTTTCTAATTAGAAAAAATATTCATTGATTTTATTCAATTCAACTCCACAATGCAAGATTAAAGTGCTGATTATGTTGCATTATGCTATATAAGAAAAAAGGAAAATACTATTTCCTTTTTTCTATTGACAAAATAAATAGCAGAAAATCTCCACAAATATTTTGGCAGTTTAAATAAAAGCTATATCTTTGCACCCGCAATCGAGAAATGATGGCGGGATAGCTCAGCTGGTTAGAGCGCATGATTCATAATCATGAGGTCCCCGGTTCAATCCCGGGTCCCGCTACAAAGTCGAAAGGCTTGAAAATAAGGCATTTGAGAGGCTTCCACTCTTGAGTGTCTTTTTTGTTTATAAAGGCATTTGCACAGATTTTGCACGAATTTACCAAGATATGCTTCTACGAAAAAGGACATAAAAAAGAGCTTGGCAGCGGATATAAAACCGCTACTAAGCTCTTGGCTGGCACAAAAATACTATTATCTTTTCATTTTTTGTCGTCACTCGTCACTTTTCACTTCAATACACTAAGGATAAGTGGGTTACCTGTGACGACAAGGCACATAGACAGTGACGACCAATATTTTGTCGTCACTGTCAAAAACAAACTCTATGCTGACTATTTAAATACCCAACTTTGGTATTTAAAATACCAATGCTTGGTACTTGGAATACCAAAGAGTGGTACTTGAAATACCAACATTTGGTACTTAGAATACCAACGTTTGGTACTCAATATACCAAAGGGTGGCATTCAAATGGGACATGTAGGGTATTGTTTTATAGCCTGTTATAAATAGTTTCCTCTGCCCTGCATCTTATGTTATCCTTTCTCCTTGAAACGCTTTTCCTAATAACAGATTTCCATTAACAGCTTCGATTTCAATTTGTGTATCAAAAGAATAACATTTTTATTTTGCGTCACAAAAAAACAATGTGACAAGGTTCAAGGTGGTGTTCTGGAATTTACGGTTTGTGATGTCCCCTCCAAACCACGATTTCCTGTACACCGGATACAACATTTTCAAATGGTCCTGCTTTAGGAACGTCTCCTCGAGAAACTCCTAAATAGTCTGTATTAAGTGTTATAGGCGTTCCATCCGGATTTTCGAAATAACCATTTGAAAAGAAGGTTACTCCCATTTTTTCTGTGTCGATAATTTGCGACTGCAATTGCGAAATATTGTTGTCAAAGTTCAACTTAAGAACCACCTCGTCACCACGCTGTTCAATTGTGGGAGCCAATGCATGATTACTTACAATATTATAAGGTTCGTGAGCATAGGGTTTCACTCCATCATAATAAAGGTTAGCACCGGTGTACATAGCCAACGTAAAGTCTTTTGACTGAACCGAACCTCGTGATGTGCGGTTCATTTCCTGATAAATTCCTTCTTTATATTCAGGATGAGAATCGTAAGGAGAGAAACCATCAAGCTTATGTTCAGACTGTGAACCGGGAACTACTGTAAGAATGTTATTATAAAGTCTCTCATCCCCGCACAATATACTTGTTAGACCTATGATGTCCGTTGAATGTGGCTCATGGTAAGGCGTATAACGTATGGGAATAGGACGTACTGTTACCACTCCACCGATGAGATTGTGCACCCACGCAGTCCCTTGTGACAGATTATTTACAGAATTAGCAGACAACAGTATGTTATTGTCAATCAAACAGGGGCCATGGGTAACTTCAATCATGATGTCATAAAAGTCATTATTCGTAAACAAATTACCTGTTATACGAGTTCCAATACACTGCCAGTCAAGCCATATACCTCGATAACCGTTATCAAGCCAGTTGTCTTTAACAACCACATCAATAGGCGCATGCAATTTAATACAACCGATCTCCGCACCGGTAAACTGGCGCTTAGTATGAATATCATAGATATGATTATTCTCAATCACACTGAATATAGCTCCCATGTGTCCACAAATACCTGTCTGTTCGCAATCAAAGATAACGTTATTACGTACCACATGAGAACCGATATTCTCCTTGTTCCAGCCCATACGCCAGGCCTTAATAACCGACTCTATCTCCCGGTTAAATCCCACAATACTTTGCTCCAATGTCCAAAGATTGTTGCCCGAAGCAAAATCTTTCCCTAAGCTGATTCCAGAACACTTGGCATTCGATATTTCATTTCCCTCAATAATCCAACCCTTACTCCAATTAGGGCCTAAAAGTCCTTTCTGAACACCTGTAGGAGGAGCCCACTGAACTGCCGCCTGCGACATTTTGAAGCCTTGTACCGTAATATAGTTCACACCTTGTTCCTTCGGGAAAAAACAAGCCGGACGAGCATTGATTTCCACAAGTTCCTTATTGGGATTGTATTTGTGGAAATTAGCCCAAATGACAGTTTCCGTATCACCTACTTCGGCATACCATTGGTAAAGCGACTGGGCTTTGTTCTTGGAATCCGGAAATTCCTGAGGATTTCTCACTTTAGAAAGACTGTCCACCTCATAAAATGACTTGCCATTCAAGAAAACTTCTCCTAAATGATAGGTTACAGGATTCTTATCGAGCCAATCTCCCCAAAGCTTTTCTGCAAACGGATTAAAATCGCCGAATACACTATTAGGCACCACAACCTTCCAAACTGTAGAATTCCGTTGACGCACCCAACCTTTAATTTCTTCCGACCCTTTGATCCAAACATCTTCGCCCGGAGCAGCACGATACACGATACGCGAAGTACGATTCAAGCCAGAATTGCGGGGACTTACCCACTCGCGATAAGTGCCGGAATGTACAGTTACAGTATCACCGGCATTAAGAACCATTGCCGCTTTAGAAATTGTAAGGAACGGAGCTTCAACTGTACCGGGATTGGTATCCGAGCCACTCTTAGCTACATGATATTCTTTAGCTATAAGCCCGTTACACACAAGTATTCCAACGCATGCAAATAATAACGCTCTATTTTTCATATAAAAAAGTTTGAATTTAGTATTGATATTATATGTTTCATCAAAATCCATATCACACAGCTATCGTTTGGCTATTTCCAGATCTTTAGCCACATCAGGACGAATCAATGCCCAGTGAAAGCGTAAATGATCATTTTCCTTCCAATGCTTCCCCCCTTGCTCACTGTAATGAACCAACGGCATATCGTTGTATAACGGACGAGTAATTTCAATAACTTTATCCCAATATTCCAGTCCTTTACTCAAGTGCCGTATCGCTTGTTGCTGATAAGTCTTATTTCCATTTACCCTGTAAGTTTGCAAAGCAATAGCCCCACGTATCTTCTCGGCATAATGTAAACCTAAATTAGCCCAAGTTTTAATATCTGCAACTTCATAGATCAATGCTGCATTCTGATTCTTTGCCGGGTTAATATTTTCTACCAGTTTAAGAGCTTGTTTGGCATTCCTTTCCAAAGAATCGGCTATCTGCGGAGGTGTGACCCTTTCTTTGGTAAAACTTCCGCCAGCCAATATCCGTTCCACATAATCTGCTACTTTAACAAAAGAGGTATCAAGCGGATTTTGGTGAATCAATCGGTCGATAGAAACATATTCTTCCAATGGAGTTCCCGGCCTATTCCGATCTTTAGGAACAAGAGCCATCAATCCTTCACTATACAAGGTAAAATCCCAACCACAATCCGTATTTGACGCAAACACCAGCGGTGTGATGCCGGCAAGTGAAGAAGCTTTCAGCAGATTTTCACCATCTTTGCCATAACGACGAATAAATTCAGCATGAAACACTTCATCCGGCGTATCACTATCGTACAACAAACGTCCCCAAATTTTATAATACAGCCATTGACGTTCAAAAGCCCATTTCCAATTAGCCTTACTCATATCCGTCGTGAAATAATCTTTTGCCGGGATATAGGTTTCCGAACCTATAAAATACCCTCCAACATAAGCCGGAGAATTTAATTTCACATGCGCTCTGACAAATTCAGGTACCCCCCAACGTAGGCAAAAAATATCTTCATTACGTGCTGTCCAAGTCACCTTATATTTATCGGAGACAGGATTAAAGTAAGTATCATACAACGGGCCACCATGCACTTTAATCAGCTTGGGCGTGGAAAGGGAATGTGACCAATTGAATTTAAAGTCTGCAAAAATAGGACCTTCGGTAAAGCCCATATCCGCTTCCCGCTCTATGGATGCGCGAGTTATGCGCTCCGTTTCAACGCTGGTATTCCCAAGTGATTCGGTCGTACTAGAGAACGGTACGCGATGTACCAGTTTAGAAGGTCGATTGGCCCGCCGCATCCCTTCAATGATAGTCTCAGTCATCCAAGCTTCACGTTCTTGTGGTGTCATACCTGCCATGCCTTCACCCAAAGTCAATCCAAACCCCGTTAAATCAGGATATTCTTCCAACACTTGGGTTACACATTCGCGTGTGTAGTCTTTGACAATTTGTGCCGTTTCCCCACGCACATAGAAATGATGATCAAGATTATCCATTGCTACATTATGTGCAACTGAAAACTCCGGCGTCACAAAAATGTTGAACGGGATCAGATAGGTTTCGATAGCTCGCTCAGCAGCCATGCCGATGATAGACTGAAAAAGCTTTTGCCACTCTTTAAATTCTTCTTTCGTAAACGGGCTCGCTTCCGGATAGTTTTTAGGTATGATCATGAATGGATAAGGATGCAAGTTCCAAAGCGACAAAGCATTCAGCCTATTTTCGGCCATCATATCCAAAAATGCTTCCCAATATTTCGGGTCACGACAGGTCTCATCATGGAGATTCAACGCTTCACTATGCCGATAGGTATCCCATGGAAGATCGTACTTTACAGCTCGTAACATCAATTTCGGCTTTTCACTCCGAGCAACCGCATTATCCAACAAAATTTCATTCCTCAAATCTTCCGACAATGACAATGCCCCATAAATAAGTCCTCTATAATCTCCTCCAATAATTTTGATTACATTTCCTTCAGGAATAATAGCAAATGCTTCGGCATCATATCCCCTCTTGTCAATAAAGAATTTGATTGAATAATCTCCACTATTCGCATTTATTACATATCCCCGTTCTTGCAAAGACTTCGTCAACATTCGGGCTGCATAAGATTCTTCCCGGGAATTAACATCAAAATGAAGAGACACACTTTTCTTATAAGATGATTTCACTTCGGCATCACATTGCAATACCCCCCTGGCATTCACCGGGCAAGGGAGATGCGCTTGAGCCGAGTTTATACAACACAATACAATAATGCAAACAAAAAAATAAATTCTTCTCATATTCATATTAGATTAAAACAACTCTCCAAGTTAACTGCAGCTTTATTGTTCAAAATTACGGAATCTTTCAGTTAGAATATATCAGATATGATACATCTTATTATACTGAAACTACAACATTATTTTCTATGTTACATTTTCTGTTTTCAATATAACAAACGCTAAAACGAAACTATTTTATACATAAAAAGAGTGCACCATTACAGTACACTCTTTTCTGTTATTCAACTAATATCAAACTACTTATCATCTACCGGGCGGACTGGATGGTAACTACATAAGGAGTTGCTTTTCCTTCCATCTCCACACTAACTGTCATCGTGCCCGCCTTACGCAAGGATTGTACAACAACCAGCGCCTTGCCGAAATAGGTTTTCAACCTGTTCCCGCTAAATGAATTTTTACGTCTTAAATCTCCGTTATCAATGCCCAAGAAACGGCCATCACCTTCCACCGTTACAGTCAACTCTTTATCATCCGTCTGTACAGGTTTCCCATCCTCATCGTACAACTGAATAGCAATGTGCGACAAATCTTGTCCGTCTGCTTTAATCATTGTCCGGTCGGGCGTCAAAGTTAAAGAATCCGTATCTTTTGATGTGGCAAGCTGATAAGCTGCTACTTCTTTCCCATCATTATATCCCTTTGCTTCCAAAGTTCCCGGACGATAAGGAATATTCCATATAATAGTATTATTCGTAAAGTCAGCTGTTTTTTGTTTGCCCATCGATTTACCATTCATAAACATCTCTACTTCTTCGCAATTTGTGATAGTGCACACCTGAATAACTTGTCCGAAATACGTTCTCGGCAAGTTCCAGTGTGAAGCCATCTTAGGCCACTGCCACAAATCCCTTCCATGGTCGATATCAAGAGAGGGATCAAGAAAAGCTATGCTTACCAATGGTTTATTGTTCCACATCGCGCGATGATAGGCAGCGCGAGGCTTCTCAAACATACAGATATCAAACAGCCCGTTGGGCCATCCATGGCTTTCCCGACTAGCTGCCTCACCTAAGTAATCTACCCCCGACCAAATAAATCCACCGGCTACAAATTCATTCTCAGCAATGATGTTCCATGGATTATACGGAGTATAACTACGAATGTTTCCTTCTTCACCACTATAATAAGGAAGTTCTTCGGTTATCATAAAACGGCGTTCGGGGAATTTCTTGTGATCACTTAACATACGTGCCTCCAAATAGTTATATCCGATAACGTCCGTTACACCGGAAAACTTTTCCTGATGGTTGTTTTGTGCAGAGAGAATTGCCATACGACTCGGTTCTTTTTGGTGAACAAAATCCTGCAGCATTTTTGCACGTTCCACTCCTTCATCAGAGCTTTCCCACGCTTCCTGCAGCTCGTTTCCGATACTCCACAAAACAACCGACGGATGATTACGGTCACGCAACAACATATCCTCCATATCTTTTTGCCACCATTCGTCAAAATATTTGGCATAATAACCGGATTTCCATTTATCAAATGCCTCATCGATTACGATAAATCCCATACGGTCACACATATCCAGAAATTCAGGAGAGGGTTGATTATGCGCACAGCGGATGGCATTACACCCGTATTCCTTCAAAATCTCCAAACGGCGTTCACTACTCCGGTCGGGTACAGCTGTCCCTAATGCACCGGCATCCTGATGCAAACACAAGCCTTTAAGTTTGACTTGCTGACCATTTAAGAAAAATCCACGATCAGCTGTAAACTCTATAGTGCGCACACCAAATGGAGTACGATAGTCATCAACGGTTTTTCGTCCAATCTTCACTATGGTTTTCATGGTATACATCGACGGAGTATCAATCGACCATAGCACAGGATTCTCCAAATTCAGTTGTTGAGTCACATCAACCGTATCTTTGGGCTGAACCGTAACTTTTCGGTTATCACTTTTGGCTACAACTTTTCCTTCTTTATCCAGAATATACTGCATAAGTGTAGCGGTTTCTTCTTGGTGAGAAGTGTTGGTAAGGCTTGTCACAACAGCCACGCATGCTCTTTGGGCATCTATCTCTGGCGTAGTAACATAAGTACCATTGTTAATTACATGCATAGGGTTGGTTACAATCAGCCAAGCATGACGATAAATTCCAGATCCCGTATACCAGCGAGCGATGTTATCTTTTCCCGAACGGTCAACACGTACAGAAATTATATTCTTTTCCCCATACTTCAGATATGGAGTCAGATCATATTCAATACTACAAAATCCATACGGCCGAAAACCTAAATGTTTACCGTTAATATAAACATCACTCTGATGAAAAATGCCATCAAATAAAACAGATACGGACTTATTTTTATAGGAAGCCGGTACAATAAACGCTTTGCGATACCAACCGATGCCACCAGGCAAATGAGCTGCCGATCCACTAATCGAATGGTCAAAATTCAATTTAATACTCCAGTCATGCGGTAGTTGGATATCTTCCCACGATTGGTCATTATACACAGGATCAGCATACTGGCGATCATCATTTAATGAAAATTTCCAATCGAAGTCAAAGTTATCCTTTAATCGGTTTTCTCCTTGAGCGAATATCCCGACAACTCCCGCCGTAACCAAATAACATAATAATAATAATCTCCTCATAACAATATTTGCTATAATGTGTTTTTTAAGTTGGTATTTATAAAATAGATAAATATCAGCCTACTTTTTATGAAGCACTGAGATAGATTCTGAAGAGTTCATAAACTCCTAGAATTTCTCATAATCCGGATTTTGTTCTATTTTATTAAATATATTCTTTTCTATTTCGCTATACGGAATAGGGAATAAATTCTGGTGATCACCAACATTTGCACCAAACGGATTATATTTTCTAGAGCGCTCCACCATTTTACCTAAACGGCATAAGGTAGGCACACGAAAATCTTCGAAATATAACTCACGCATTTGCTCGTCCAGAATGAAATCGAGTGTTACTTCACTTGAACTAGTAAGCTGGCGAGTTCGAGCACGATCTCTAAGTTCATTCAGATCTGCCATAGCCTTATCCGGTTCATTATTGGCCAAATAGGCTTCTGCTCTAAGAAGATAAGTACCGGCCAAACGATACATGTATTCGTCTTTCATAGAAGTATTAGCACTTAGACTTCCCCATGCGTAAACCACGCCATGCTCACCCAAAGCTGTAAGTTTATATGTACCGTCAGCATTTTTCTGATAATTATCGTCCTCTAAAGTACCGACCTGACTGAATTTCATAATAAACGGATAGAACTGACGAGTTTGCTGTTCCTTATTAAACTTATCATATAACCCATCAGCCATGATCCATTTTTTGAAATCTTTCGCTTCCGGATTGTCAACTTGGAAATCGCGTATAATCATCAATTCAGAGTTACGGATATCTCCCGATTCCCAAATTTCGTTGAGGAAGTGATTAGTAGGACGAATAGTACCGATACCTCTACCACCTTTTTCCATCGTGTTGAGTGTAAAGGCTTTTACATTCTTTTTATCTTCTTTATCTCGCACATTCAAGCCTTCATAATAAGGAAGTAACCAACGCGGCATTTCATTACTATAGGAAGAACCGGAGTTCTTATATTCATACTGTAAAGCCCAAATTGTTTCAGTATTACCACTTGAACGGTTTTGGTTATTCAATTGGAATAAGTCCCAATAAGGATCACCTGTTTCGTCTTTTCTTGAACCGAAACGTGTTTTCATCAATCCCATACTGGGGTGAGTAATAACAGCAGTAGCTGCAGCAATGGCTTTGGAATAATCTCCAAGAGAAATATAAACTTCCGCCAACAAATGTTGAGCAGCCTGAATATTTACTTCACCATCTTTAGCCTTTGTAATATCATTCAGCATTTTGATGGCATCTTCCAAATCCTGACGTGCCTGGTCATAAGTAGCTTCACGCGTTGCCCGTACATAATCCTTCCGAGGTTCGGTAGCTTCTTCTAATATCAATGGAACACCGCCATATAAATTTGCTAAGAAATTATAAAAATAAGCGCGGAAAAAGAGTGCTTGTCCTTTAATTACTTTTTTGTTATCTTCACCTACCTCATTTTCCATATCAATACGGCTGATAATAACATTTGCATTAGCTATGGCTGAATAAGCTCTATCCCAATATGAACTGGCTACATAAGTATAGGGAGTAAGAAACGTTTTAAAGTCATTAAATTTAGCAACAGGGGAAGTATCTGTTCCACCGGAAGCAATATCACTGCAAATTAAAGCCATATTTTGGTCACCCATTTTCCAACGCATCCCTCGTACCTGATCATACAAGTAATTTAACGCATTTTGGAACTGGTCAGTTGTAGTATAGGAATTTTCAGGCGTATAGAAATCGTAGGGAGTTTCTTTCAACCAGCTACTTTCATTACAAGCTGTGCCTAAACATGATAATGCAACAGCTGCAAATATATATTTCAAGTTTTTCATTGTGATACGTATTTAATTTTTTAGAATTCAAAGTTCAATCCCAGTGTATAGCTCTTCATCGTTGGATAACCTCCATCCAAGTCATAGCTAATGCCTTGTCCTGCTTCAGGATCCCATCCGTCCCAACCTGTTATAGTAAAGAGGTTGGATGCGCTGATAAACACTTTCGCACGATTTACATGAATCTTGCTCAAGAATTTTTTAGGCAGGTTATATGCTAAAGATAACTCCTGCAAACGAACAAAACTACGGGAAATATAAGGTGAAAATCCTGAACCTAATGAATTAGTATAGAATCCCAATTGGCGATATCGAGCATCTGGATTTTCGGGAGTCCAATAATCAAATTTCATGAAACTGTTACTCAACAGGTGATCAGGAATGACTAATTTCCCAGCAGGTTGGCCCAGGTAGTGATTTTTACCACCTTGTACAGAATTGATAAAGATATTCAACTCAAAATCTTTATAAGTAAAATTGTTTTGAATACTGAAACGATATAAAGGATCTTTGTAACCAAGAATCTTCCGGTCATCCTCAGCTGTGTATGCGTTGTCATGGTTAACATCTTCAATCTTGTAAGTACCATACAAGAAACCATCAGGAATTATGCCTTTATTATAATCTTCTACCTGCCACATGCCAATGATGTTATAATCATAAATCGGATCTAAGGGTTCACCAATAAAGATATTACTTGCAACCAAATCATCTTCCCTACCATCTTTATTCGCATCAATACCCAAGATACTTTCTACTTTATTTTTATTCAATGAGAAGTTAGCAGTAATGGTCCATTGAAAATCTTTGTTAACAATGGGGATACCAGTAATACTAAATTCATGTCCTATATTGCGCAACTTACCGATGTTAGTAGGAATACTGTTAGTAACCATACCATTCATATGAGGAATTTCAACATCGTACAACAAATCACTGGTTTTAGATACATAAAACTCGTAATTACCAAACAAACGTCCCCCCAATACACTGAAGTCAAGACCTAAATTGACCGATTTGGTCGTCTCCCATTTTAAATCGGGATTCGGCAAAGTTTTCATTAGTTGCAACAAGCCACCTTTTGCACCATCACCATACACATATCCCTTACCATAGGATGAATTATTTTGCATTTGCGCCATAGTTGCATAGCGTCCACTAGTTCTATTCCCACTGGTACCATAAGACAAACGTAGTTTCAAGTTATCAATCCATTTGATATTATCTTTAATAAAAGATTCCTCAGAGAGTCTCCATGCCGCAGCTACTGATGGGAAATAACCAAACTTATTACCACTACTGAATCCCGAAAAACCGTCACGACGAATGGTTCCAGTAACAATGTAGCGATCATTGTAAGTATAGACTAAACGCAACATGTTATACAAGCTGCTTTCTTCCCAAGCATTTGAAGTAATGGCATTCAAGTCAGCTTGCCCCATTCCCATATTATTATATCCTAGAGTCTTATCAGTAAAAGTTTTGGCAATAGCATCAGTGCTCTCATAAGTGCGTTTTTCAACACCATATACAAATGTGGCATTAACAGAATGTTTTCCAAATGTATTTTGGTAAGTAATGATATTGTCTAACGTCCATTCATTTTGGTTGGTATGTTTCTTCTCTGCCTGACCTAACAAAGTATTGCCATACGGATTAAAATTATAATAATTATAGATCGTCCAGTTATTCGCATAGCTGATACGATAACTCAAACCTTTTACCCAAGGAATACTAACATCGGCATATACATTACCTGACAAGTTATAGCGTATATCCTTATCAGGATTACTCATTGTCAGCAAAGGATTTACAGTACTTACCAAAGGTTGTACTTTCAATGTTTTACCATCTTCTTCATATGGAGTGGCAGAAGCCGGAATGCTAAACAAACTACTAAATGAAGTATTCTCACCGGAGAAGTTACTTATATTAAAATAGGAAGCTGTTCCAACTTTTAACCAGTCTGTAATTTTACTATCCAAGTTCATGCGAACATTATAACGTTTGTAGGTATCATTAACAACTAAGTTTTGTTGGTCAGTAAAACCAAAAGAAACAAAATAACTATTCCTTTCTGTTTTTCCACGAACACTAATGTTGTGATTTTGAATATAAGGAACATCTTCCGTCAATAAATCCCACCAATCGGTATTCACACCATTATTATAACCAGTTATCACTTCTCCATCTTTAAAATAAGTAGCGGGGTTGAAATCCGGATTACGTTGTAACATATCAGTTCCCATACGACTCTCAGCCAACTTAATATCAGCAACCTGAGTAGCGAAACCATCTCTGTCAAGACGTTTCATATCATTGTTAATCAAACCTTGCAAAGTAAATGAACCACTATATTCCAAAATCGGCTTAGAAACACTTTTAACCGTTTTAGTAGTAATCATTAACACACCGTTTGCTGCTTGTGAACCATAAATAGCTGTACTACTGGCGTCCTTTAACACATCAATAGATGCAATATCACTTGGGTTAATATCAGAAATATTACCACGATAAATAACTCCATCCAATACAACTAATGGCTCAGTAGAACCAGAAATAGAGTTACGACCACGAATAGAAACAGTAGGTGAGTCTCCCGCTTTGGTTGCAATACCAATATTCAGACCTGGAACAACCCCTTTTAAGCCTTGTAAAACATTTACATTAGGTGATTTTTCCAACGCACCCATATCTGCACGAGTTACGGCTCCCGTCAAGTCACTTTTCTTTGCCGTACCATAACCAATAACAATCACCTCATCCAAATTTTGTGCGTCTTCTTTTAAGAGAACATTGAAATGAGTTTGATTTCCTACAGTTATTTCTTGCGTAAGATAGCCTATGAATGAAATAACCAGCACCGCATTTTTATTAGGAACAGTCAAAGTAAAATTACCATCCAAATCAGTTACCGTACCATTCGTGGTACCTTTTTGCAAAACGCTAGCACCAATAATACTTTCACCAAAGTCATCTTTCACGATTCCTTTTAACGTAATAGATTGAGCCCACGTCCCCAATGAATACGTCAACAAGACAGCCAAAACCATCCATGGCCTAAAATTAAAAGCATTTTTCATAACATATTAAATTTAAAATTTACACGCTGCAAACATAGTAATATGGTTATGAAATGCTCTAGTTTATTGTTACATACTATTCGGTCATTTGTAACATAGGCGTTACATTCTATATATTATTTTGTTACATATTCCTCTCCCTATACTCCCTAGGGGTACATCCATACGTTTTCTTGAAAGTAGAAGAAAACAAAATCGGATTTGAAAATCCAACAGCATAGGCTATCTGAGAAATATTAACTTTGTTATCCTTGAGTAAGATAGTTGCCTGTTGCAATCGTAAATTACGAATGAATTCACTTGTAGATACACCTATCAAATCTTTCAATTTACGATGAAGTTGCACTCTACTTATACCTACTTCATCTGCTAAATTTTCAACAGTAAAATCAACATTTGACAGGTTTTCATTGATGACCTTTATAAGACGCTCAAGAAAAAGTTCATCATTAGCTTTTATATTAATTGATTTTATATCTTTCTCCAAAATATTATACCGACTTTTTATAAGGATGCGATTCTCAATCAAATTAGCACAGAGCATCATTAGCTCATCAATATTAAAAGGTTTAGATAGGAAGGCATCAGCTTTTTCTTTATACCCCTTAATCCTATTTTCCAACTCTGTTTGCGATGTCAATAAAATAACGGGCAAATATCCTATTTGTGGTGTTCGTTTAATCCGATGTAACAGTTCGAATCCATCCATTATCGGCATAACAATATCTGAAATAACCAAATCGAATGTTTGACTCATCGCTACTTGTAATGCTTCCTGTCCATTGTGACAAGTAGTAATCCTATAGATATCTCCTAATTTGTCCTGTAAATACTCACACAGAGCCCTATCATCATCAACAAGTAAAATTCGATACTTGCTTTTCTTGTTAGATGCAGCACTTTCTGCATCTACAACCCATTCTTCCATAGGAATATTGTGAATAGGAGATGTTTCCACAACTTCTACTTCTCGTTCTTCTGCAGATAAGAAGTCATTTCCAAGCGGAATTTGTATTGTGAAACAACTCCCCTGTTTATCTGAGCGATTATCCGCCTTGATAGTACCATGATGAAGCTCAACTAACATTTTAGCCAAATTCAATCCTATGCCGAAACCCAAGCTACGATTTGGATCGGAAGGCGATTGATAAAAACGTTCGAAAACTTTTTCCATCTCTTTTTTATCAAGACCTTTACCGGTATCCCGTACACAAATTTCAGCATATTTCCTCAATGGAGAATTTGTTTTCAGCTCTTCTTTTGCAGTAAGTACTATTTCTATTTCCCCACCATCAGGAGTGTATTTAAATGCATTTGATAACAAATTGATTATTATCTTATCAAAGTTTTTCACATCAATCCAAACAAAGAGTTTCTCGGAAGTATGGTTGAAAGTAAAATTTATATTCCGCTTAATTGCTTGATAGCTGAATATCTCATAAATATCATCAATGAAACTAATTAAATCAGTCTCCCTACATTTTATCTTCATTTGTCCCTGATCAATACGCCGAATATCAAGAAGCTGATTTATAAGACTCATAATACGATTAGTATTATGTTCCATCATTCTCAATATTTTTAACATACCAGAATCCGTACTTTTTTTGAGTAGCTCATTCAACGGATTTATAATCAATGTCAATGGAGAACGTATCTCATGAGCTATATTAATGAAAAAGCGTATTTTCTCTTCATTTATTTCATCTCTTCTTTTATGGTTTTGCTGACGAATATATAGGTTTATAGAACCTAGAATCAACATAACTGCTCCAACAAAATAAATAACCAGTGCCCACGAAGTAAGATACCAAGGTGAGGCGATATAAATGGAAATATTACGTATAGGAGACGAGATATTATTTTCGCAGGCTTGTACCTCAAGAGTGTACTGTCCCGGTGGTAAATAATTATAGGTAATCCGGTTCTCTCCAAGTAATGTATGGCTCCAGTTGCCATCCAATTCCCTTAAACGATACTTAAAATAAGTATTCTTTCGATTATGAAAATTGAATGTAGAAAACTCAAAAGAATAAGTATTACTTTTAGGATCAAAATATAATTCATTTGTATAGACAGACAAAGTATCTGCCAGCTTCTTTTTACACAAAGCTGACTTTGAGGCATTTACCAAAACATTATCTACATATAAATTGGTTAGAACCGGAATATGTAACGGCTTACCAAATTGAATACTGTCAGGTATAAAACGGATAATATCACTAGGACCACCAAAATAAATGTATCCATTATTATCTTGTAAAGACATGCCAATTATATATTCTTTATCTCTCAATCCATTTCCGGAATAATAAGTTGTTACCCGGTGACTCTCCTGCTCAATACGACATATACCTTTGTAAGTACTGCACCAAATATTTCCTTGCGCATCTTTTTCCAATCCACAGACAACATTACTAGGCATACCTTCCTTTTTCCCTATGTGCTGAAGAGTTTGCTTTTGCTTATCATAAATATAAATACCATTATTAGTACCAATCCATAGCCGTCCGTCGTTATCTTCCAAAAGTTCATAGCATACATAGTTTTTCAAATCATGGTTAATAGGAAGATCTAAAAATATATTTTTAGAAGTATCATAGCATCTTACTCCCAGGAAATGAGCAATCCAAATAAGACTATCTTTATCGCACAGCAAATCATTAATCCAATCATTTCCTAATGTTACTTGATTTTCCATAGGAGTCTGGTAAGATATTAGTGTACTCTCTCCATTAGTTGGGTTATAAACGCCCAATCCATTACCCGGACAAGATAGATAAAGCATATGATCACGCCCTTCAATAATCCTGTTGACACTTTTATTAGCGAATAAAGAGGTCTGATAAAGTTTATCCGTATGCAAATTCAGCTGATAAATTCCGCCATCGTTACTTCCTATCCAAAGAGTTCCTTCTTTTTCATAAACAGTCCGAGGATAATGCGAAAGTTTGTACTGCTTCAATCGTTTTCCTCCTCTGTCCAGTTGTTGAAGCGAACCGTCCCAGTTTCCTACCCATAAATGATTGTCACAACTTTGATAAATCATAGTCGGAGACCCTTGAGTTGGTGATACGGTAAGACTTAAAGACTCAAAAAGTTTTCCTTCATTAGGTACCATTACTAAACCTTTTCGACGGTAAGCCAACCATTTATTACCATCTGTATCCTCCAAAAAACACACAATTTCTCCGTACGTTAACTCATCAAATGTATTTCCGGATACGCGTTCAGGATATAATTGTTTCTGTTTTGTATCAATAAACATTAACCCGTTGTTTACTGTATTTACCCACAGTTTGCCATCACTGGTCTGGGTGATGCCGCGTGCAACAACGTTTCGATTGTCAGCAGTACGTACAGACTGAAAGCTCTCTTTTTCAGGAGTTTTCATCAAAACATCATTGTAAGTAATAAAATACAAATTACCCTGAGCATCTTCTTTCATACCATATACTTTCGGGAAAGGAGTCTGTGGTAGTGTATAAGTAACAATTTCTTTTCTCTCAAGAGAAATACGAGCCAGCTGATTGCCAAGATAACTAATCCAAACATAATGTTTTGTATCTTCATAAATACAATTTACATACAAATAATCACAATGTTCTCCTATCCAAGTCAACTGTTCAGCTTGGTCTGTATGGGAATTAATAGAATACAAACCAGAACCGGAAGCGGCAATCCAAATATCACCATTATGCAATTCTGTTATAGCTGTAACATTAGGATTGGAATTAACAGGTAATTTAATGGTTCTAAAAGCATTTTGTTGGGGTAAATAATACTGGATACCTTTATTACTTGCCACCCACAGTCTTTGATGAGAGTCCGAATAAACCTTGTTGATATAGTTACACGCTATAGAGGTAGAATCACTTTCATCATGAAAATAGTTGGCAAATGTATAGCCATCAAACTTGTTTAATCCGTCTTCTGTTGCAATCCATATAAAACCATATGCATCCTGCTCCAAAGAAATAATACGATTACACGATAAGTTATCATCATCATACACGATGACAGGGCGAGCATAGCCGAATAGACAGCAATAAACACATATTAAGAGTAAAAAAAGGTATTTCATAGCTGGCTTCTTTTTTGCAAAAATAAATAAAAATCTTCTTTTTTATAGAATAAAATTCTAAATAAATAATTATGTATATTTTCGGAATTTATCTCTTTCAGCTCAGTTAATTCTGTTATTACAGATACAATTACTCCTCTCTTGAAGCGCTTTTCCTAATAATAGATTTCCATCGATTTTAATTGTGTATCAAAAGAATAACATTTTTATTTTATGATATAAAATAAATCGTCTCGCAAGATAAGTAAATTTATCTTGCGAGACGATTTCAATATAAGATATATATTATTTCTTTTCCAAACAAATGTTAACCGCATTCATTCCTTTTATTCCACGCTCAAGATCAAACGTAACAACATTCCCTTCTTTGATCTCCGTAACAACGTTATTCACATGGAAGAAATATTTTTCAACTCCGGAAAGATCTTTGATAAACCCAAATCCTCTGGACTCATTAAAAAACTCAACTCTTCCTCTCAGAATAACCGGCTCTTCATCCTCCTTCTTAGGAGTGGCAATCATTATTTCTTCTAAATTAATCTCTCTCTTCTTAACATTCTCCTCAGGGGGAGTCGAGGAAATCATTCCGTATTCATCCACATAAGCAATCATATCGTCAATGCTGCTTTTATTGGTTTTCCGGTTCTCTTTCCGCTTTAATTTTTCTTCTCGCTTAGCAAGTCTTTTCTTTTCATTTTCGCGTTTTCCCACTGTCATGGATTTTGCCATAGAACTTATATTATATTAATAGATATATAATTACTGAATAAATAATAAACTTAGAAGCAACCTCAAATTGCAAGTTCTGCCCTACTGAGTTTCTTTCCTGTCAACTTCTGAATATCGTTGACCAACTTACGTTCTTCCTGTGAGCAAAAGCTCAGTGCCGTTCCTGAATTTCCGGCTCTACCTGTACGCCCAATACGATGTACATAAGTTTCGGGAACATCAGGAAGGTCGTAGTTAATAACCAATGGCAATTCATTGATGTCAATACCTCTAGCGGCAATATCAGTAGCTATCATGACACGTATCTTGCCTGATTTAAAGTTTTCCAATGCTGACTGTCGTGCATTTTGGCTTTTGTTTCCATGAATGGCTTGGCTGCCAATGCCGGCTTTGCCCAACACTCGAACTATTCTGTCTGCATTGTGCTTAGTACGTGAAAAGACAAGTACCGACTGTCCTTGGGTTTTATGCAAAATAGAAATTAGTAATTTACTTTTCTCTTTCTTTTCTACAAAGTAAACAGTCTGTTCGATTGCATCTACCGTAGATGATTTAGGAGTTATACTAATCTTCACCGGCTGCTTCAGCAAAGAGTTTGTAAGAGAAATAATTGTATCAGGCATAGTAGCTGAAAACAATAAAGTTTGTTTCTCTTTAGGAAGTTTTGGCAACAAACGTTTGATATCATGGATAAAACCCATATCAAGCATACGATCTGCCTCATCCAATACGAAATGCTGTATATTATTCAAACGAACATATCCTTGATTCATTAAATCCAGCAGCCTACCCGGAGTAGCAACCAAGATGTCCACTCCTTTATGCAACATATTTACTTGTGTACGTTGGTTTACTCCACCAAAGATTACTCCATGCCGGACCTGAGTATATTTAGCATAGTCATCTATACACTCGCTAATCTGTAATGCCAGTTCACGAGTAGGTGTTAATATTAAAGCCTTAATACTGTTATTTAAGCTTTTATCAGCTTGTAGCTGTTGAATGATGGGAATGGCAAATGCCGCAGTTTTTCCTGTTCCAGTCTGCGCACAGCCTAATATATCTTTTCCTACTAATAGTGCAGGAATTGCTTTTGCTTGTATAGGAGTAGGATTGACATATCCTTTTTCTTCAATTGCTTTTAAAATCGATTCGGTTATATTTAAATCTTTAAATGTCATAAATGTTGTTTTTGAGTATGCTAAAAACATTAGCATGAGTATAATCTGAGCACGCTTCACTCAAGTGGCTCATACAAAAGTCTTATAAATCTTTGTAGAATGAAAGGTGCAGGTGGTGGAACGGAACGCTTCCGTTAAAATGAAAAAGACAGAAATTATTTTGAGAGGCAGAAAATCAAGTTTCCTGCCTCTATCTTATTAGTATCTTCTAGAGTTATTATAACCGCTACGAGGTCTGCCGTTTGACGGTCTTTCTTCACGAGGACGTGCAACGCTTACAGAAATAACTTTATTGTCATACTCTACACCGTTTAACTCGTCAATAGCTTTTTGCCCTTCTGTATCATTGTTCATTTCAACAAAAGCAAATCCCCTGGATCTACCGGTTTCTCTATCGAAAATAACTTTAGCTGAAGAAACTTCTCCAAACTCTGCAAATAAATTTGTCAAGTCAGCATTATTAATGCCATAACTTAAACCTGAAATGTAAATGTTCATTCTAAAAATGTTATAAAATAAATAATAAATTGGAGTGAGGAGGATAATTAAAGAAGAGGACTGCTTACTAATAATATATTAAAAGAAGAACTATACGATAATGATTCGTAACTCAAACTCTGGGACAAAGGTAGTATAATAAACTTGATAAATACATTTCTACTTATTTTTTTTCATAAGAAAGACGATAATTATCATTTATTAAGCAGGAGCAGCAATTCAAAACAGTTGCTTTTTACTCATTTACATCCTTAAAACAGCTAAGAAAAAGGAAAATATGAACACAAGCAGTCTATATATGGATAGCATCCTTTTGTAATAAGCCACTAACTTTGCACAAATTATTGGTGATTATTATGAAAAAGCTACTATTCATTTTTTCCTTTCTCTGTTTGTCGGCTGCCCAAGTATATGCCCAAAAGACTCTGACACTGAAAGATTGTCTCGAGATAGGCATCGAGAATAATCTGTCATTGGAAAGCAAGCGTAAGGATATGCAAAAAAGTAAATATGGAATTTCTGAGAATCGGGCAAAGCTGTTACCTCAAATCAATGGGTTTGCCAACTATAATGACAATATAGATCCACCCGTATCTGTCACCGACGGTTCGGCCTATGGAAATCCGTATAACATAACTTATACCCTGCAACACAACGCCAACGCAGGTTTGCAACTTCAAATGCCTCTTTACAACCAAACGCTTTATACCACCGTATCCATTGCCAAAGTAATGGATGAGATGAACCGTCTTTCTTATGAAAAAGCGAGAGAAGATCTTATTCTGGAAATATGTAAGATATATTATCTGGGACAAACCACTACTGAGCAAATCACATTGATAAAAGCCAACATAACCCGGCTGGAAGAACTGAAAAACATCACCATGGCTTTTCACGATAATGGAATGGCTATGGAAGTAGATGTGAAACGTGTTAATATCAATCTGGAAAATCTGAAAGTACAATATGACAATGCTCAGGCAATGCAGGAGCAACAACTGAACCTACTGAAATATATTATGGACTATCCTGCCGACGCACAGATAGCTTTAGTTCCGGTGAACTCCGAAAACATAACTCCTGTTACACTGACCGGACTATCCGAGAATCTGTATGAGCTCCAATTGCTGCAATCGCAAAAGTTAATGGCTGAAAAGCAAAAAAAGATGATTGGTTACGGCTACATTCCTTCATTAAACCTAACTGCCAATTGGATGTTCTCCGCTTATACAGACAAAGCCTATCATTGGTTCCACTCCGGACCGTCCAATCATTGGTTCCGTTCTTACGGACTGGGGGTATCACTGCGTATTCCTATTTTCGACGGACTGGATAAACGCTACAAAAACCGGAAAGCCGCAATAGACATTGAAAACATAAAACTAGCACAAGAAAATACCCGCAAAAATCTGCAAACCCAGTATTTAAATGCTACTAACGATCTGATGAATAACCAGCGTAATTTCAAGAAGCAGAAAGACAATTATCTACTTGCAGAAGATGTATACACAGTTACGATGGAGCGTTACCGCGAAGGGATTGCCTCTATGACCGAAGTTCTGCAAGACGAAATGCAGATGAGCGAAGCACAAAACAACTACATCAGTGCCCATTACAGTTACCGGGTAACAACTCTGTTGCTACTGAAACTGACAGGGCAAATTGATTCATTAATTAAATAACAAGTTAATCAAATCATCATATGGAAGCAATAGAAAAAAATAACACATCGAACACACATCAGGAAAAGGCTAAGAAACTTCGTAAACTACGCTGCTGGCAAATCGTAGTCAGCTTGTTGGGAGTGGCAATTGTCGTTTGGGGAATAATAGAGGTTGCTTGTCTCTTCCTCAGCTACAATCGCACAGAAACCAGCAATGACGCACAGATAGAGCAGTACATATCTCCCATCAACCTGCGCGCGTCAGGCTATATCAAGAAGATTTATTTTACCGAGCATCAAGAGATACATAAAGGCGATACGCTCCTTGTATTGGACGACCGCGAATATAAGATACGCGTAATGGAAGCCGAAGCCGCACTAAAAGACGCACAAGCCGGCGCTACCGTAATCGGAGCCACACTACAAACCACACAGACCACCGCTTCCGTATACGACGCTTCCATCTCCGAAATTGAGATCCGTCTTGCCAAACTGGAGAAAGACCGCCAACGCTACCAGAACCTGGTGCAAAGAAATGCAGCGACTCCCATACAGCTCGAACAGATAGAAACGGAATATGAAGCCACCCGCAAAAAGTTGGAAGCGACAAAACGCCAACAAAAAGCCGCTTTATCTGGAGTAAATGAAGTATCACACCGTCGTGAAAGTACAGAAGCTGCCATCCAACGCGCGACAGCCGCTTTAGAGATGGCACGTTTGAATCTTTCCTACACTGTAGTAGTGGCTCCCTGTGACGGGAAATTAGGCCGCCGGGCATTGGAAGAAGGACAGTTCATTACAGCCGGACAAACTATTACCTACATACTCCCTGACACCCAAAAGTGGATCGTTGCCAATTACAAAGAGACTCAAGTGGAGAACCTGCATATAGGGCAAAAGGTATCTGTCACCGTAGACGCCATCAGCAACAAAGAGTTCACAGGTACCATCACCGCCATTTCTGGAGCAACGGGCTCAAAATATTCATTGGTTCCTACTGACAATTCTGCCGGCAACTTCGTTAAGATACAACAACGCATACCCGTACGCATCGACTTCACCAATCTTTCCAAAGAAGATAACGAAAAACTAGCTGCCGGTATGATGGTAATAGTGAAAGCCAAACTCTGATTTTCAATCGTTAATTGTTAAGGAAATGCCCGCATATCCCAAAAACTATCCTTTCTATAACTGGGTGCCTAAACCGATAGGAATTATCATCCTGTTCATGTTCTTCCTACCCATTCTCACAGTAGGCGGAACTTACTCTGCCAGCGGCACTGAGATGATGAGCGGTCTGGGTATCATATCTGAACACATCCAGTTTGCCAATTTCGCCACATCCATAGGCATGGCAGCATTCTGCCCTTTCCTGTACCGGCTGGTATGTATCCGCAGAGAGAAAATGATGTGCATCGCCGGATTTTCACTGATGTATATCTTCAGTTACATCTGTGCCAAGACAGACAGTATATTCCTGCTGGCACTGTGTAGTCTGTTCATGGGATTTTTGCGTATGGTGCTGATGATGGTCAATCTGTTTACTCTCATCAAATACGCCGGCCATGTGGAAGCAACCGAAAAGATTACTCCCGGCAACGAGCCCCTCACCGGCGAAGGATGGGATAAATTGGATATTGAGCGGAGTGCTGCGCAACCTGCCATTTATCTGTTTTTTATGGTATTGGGACAGTTGGGTACATCGCTTACCGCATGGCTTACCTACGAATACGAATGGCAGCATGTTTATTACTTCATGATGGGGTTGCTGTTACTCTGCATCCTTATTACATTCGTCACGATGCCTTATCATAAGTATACCACCCGTCGTTTCCCTATCAACTTCAAACAATTTGGCAACGCTTCCATCTTCTGTATCACACTGACGTGCATCACTTATGTGCTTACTTATGGCAAAGTACTCGACTGGTATGACGATCCTACAATCCAATGGGCTACGGTCGGCGCTGTGGTTGCAGGCATCCTATTTGTCTACATAGAAGTAACCCTGCGCAATCCCTACTATCAATTCGATGTCCTCAAGCTGCGTACTATCCGCTTCGGATTCCTGTTCTACTTTCTGTTAATGGTGCTGAACTCCAGTTCAATGTTCGTCAATGTATTTACGGGAATAGGAATGAAGCTGGACAACTATCAAAACGCAACATTGGGCAACTGGTCTATGTTGGGCTATTTTATCGGTGGCATTGCAACTATCTGGCTCAGTGTAAAAGGAGTGCACTTTAAATACCTCTTTGCCGCAGGATTCTTATTTTTAGGACTATCCGCCATGTTCATGTACTTCGAGGTTCAAGGTGCCGGTTTATACGAACGGATGAAATATCCCATTATCATTCGTTCCACAGTTCTTGCGCTAATAAATAATCATTTGATTGTAAGTGTTTTAAGAGGAGCAACAAATTGAATAGGTAATGATTTAGAAACCACCCGGCTTCTCCGTTCTGCTTGGATTCTCATATCCAAATCCTTATTTGCAAAAGTACGAAAAAAAGTCCTATTTGCCAAATAATCAAATAGAAAAAGTCCAAAAATGTTTTTTATTCGGCAAGCGCATCTATATCTAAACTATTCAGGTAGTCCGTTACAAGCCGCTCAAGTTGTATCCGTCTGAAGTCGAACCATTTCTGACGGTATTCGCTTCCGTCAATGACATATTTAAAGTTTCTGAACGGTTTCCGTTCCGATACAGCTTTCCACAACCGCTTTTTTATTCCGGCATCATCCGGTATGCAGTCCAGGATGAAACACTCCACGATTCCGAAGGACTCTCCCGGCTTTGGTGGGTCAATGCGGACGCAGTTTTCCCAGTGCTCCACCTTCCTGTAAACTTCTTGATAATATTCGTCAAAATCTCCACACTCATAAGAACCATATGATGCTCCCGGCACACTTTCAGTTTCCAAAGTGTCCAGATTTAGGAAACAGACCATTCCCATGCCTGTTTCTTCGGCGATGTCACTGATAATATCTACCGGATATTTTGAATATTCTTCCATTTCCCGTCTGCTTTCTAAAATGTAACAAGTACTCACGAAAATACACCATGAGATGGAAATAACCAAAGCTTTTACGAATAAATGTAACGCAATCTGTCATCCTCATTTCTTGCGGCAAAGAAAGTTGTTTTTCAGGCCGGTCCCGCAAGGCGGCCCTGCGGGCTGGTTGCACGTGAAAAAATCTTCCTCACGCTTCGCGTGAGCGTATTTTTTCACGGCAAGCCTTGCCGGAGACCGCCGAAAAACAAACTGGAGGAAGCACAAGAAATAAGAATGCCTACCCGTGTAGGCCATGTATAACTCAAAAAAATATAAAGCTATGGCAGACAAGAGCGCAGAAAAGGAAAGACTGTTCAACGAGTGGTTCACTGCATCCTATGACAGGTTGAGAGGGACGTTACGCCGGTACGGAATGCTGGACGAGGACAATTTCCATGACACCTACCTTTTCGTAAGAAGGCAGGTGCTGGTTCCCGGAAAGGATATAACGGACTATGACGCATATTTTGTCGGATGTTACAAAAAGGCGGCTTTGGTAAAGATAAAAAAAGAAAATCGGTATGCCCATCCTGAAGACGATTTTTTCCTCAGATGCGGTGAGGAGGCGGAGTTTCTCTCTATGGACGACCTGAACGGATGCGAGAGGCTGGTAAGGGACATACTCCGCTTTATCCGGCAGAAATTCTCCTATGATGAATACAGGATGTTCATGCTCCGGTTCTACGAGGCCAGTTTCTCTTTCAAGGCACTGGCGGAATGCATGGGCATCTCGGCTATGGCAATATCACAGAAAGTATGCGCTATAGTGGAAGCAGTGCGCTCGCACAAGAGTTTTGCATGGAGGAGTCAGATGCTGGTAACCGAAGGAGCGGTATCCTAAATGGGAATCATAGTATCACCACTATAAAGAAAGAAACGACTATGGCACTTATCGTATATAATAAGGAGAATTCCCGTCCGCAGGAAGTTCTATACAAGGGGAAGCGGACCATCAATCTGGACAGCAGGGGAACTGTCTATCTGTCAAAAACCATGTCAATCGAGCTGGGGGTCCTTGGTGGAGGCCGGGTAAGTTTCGCACATGATGATGATACGGGAGATTGGTATATCTGCCGTACCACCGATGATGCCGGGTTCATCGTATGGAAGGACAAAAGGTGCGCGAGATTCTCCGCCGGATTCATTGTGCAGAGACTCATGCAACAGGCGAAGGTGGAGCGGAAAAGCGTACAGTTCATGATGGCGAAGACACCCATGGAGGTGAACGGAACGGTCTATTACAAGATATTGCTCTCGAATCCGATTTTAAGATAGGCTGTACATAAAAATGAATATATACAAAGGGGCAACCGGCGGATCCATACCCGACCGAACGCCCCTTTATTCTTGTCACACTCCATTTTTGGGGGAGGGAGCGAATCGGTTTCCACGTCTTTCGTCTGTCATTCCAATCATTCCACGTGTCAGCGTAAGTTCCGTGTACCTGTACGGAGTATTTCATCAAGTACATCCCCAGGCGAGTTCACCGTTCCCGAAAGATCCAAAAAGAGAATGGTCACACCCGCCCGTTAGGGGAAGTGTCGTTTCCAGTTCCTTTCCCGGAACGTCGGCAAGAATAGGATACACCTTCCTGCACGTCCGTCCGGTCGAACTATCCGCACAACATACACCGGAGATGCACGTTTCTTTCAATGTTTCCCACTTCCTTGTCCCGCATGGCACTGATGCTGTGCTGTAGATAATCACAATCCATCACAAGTACGTTATATCCGTTCAGACAATGGAAATAACTGGCGAGCAATACCGTGAACGTGGATTTTCCCATACCGCCTTTTGGGTTGCTCAAAGCCGACAAATAAAGGATTTCTCTTCATAGGCTTGAATTTAGAGTGTATAATTTGTTTCAGATCTGTCTGGATTTGTTTTTCTGTTTCATTACATGAAACGCACCCGTTGGTATATGACCACAAAACACTGTCCGACCTTTTGCATGAATACATTGCGTATCATATCGCACCAAGGTATTGCCGGTTGCCGGAGGATGTTGCCATACAAGGTGCATTGCATTCATGCAATGTGGAATTCAATGTACCACGCACTGCATTGCACGGATGCAATATATTCCGTTATGTAGGACTGCCATACAGCAGGTATGGCATTACACATACGTGGACGATATTGCATTCATGTCATACGCCACCTGTGGCAGACAAGCAATACACCTTACATGGCAATGTTTCAATGCATGCCCTCATGCACTGTGCCAAGAGTAACGACTATTTTAGAAATTTCCGCCAACATTTCCCCTGCCTGACATCAAACGTCGTCAGATGTCATCAAATGTCATATAAAGCACTGTTTATCAACTGGTTATCGCTGTATAATTTTGCAAAATCGGGATCAGACAATGAAAAGGAACTGACTTCGCCGAACCACAGCACGCCGTGAACGTCGCGCAGCAATCCGACGAAGGAGGATTCTCTGTTCAAGCGAACAGAGCAAGTTGTGTTTTCGTCCGACAAAAAGTCTTTTGTCCGACAAAAACCAACCTGCCCGGTATAAACCGGATGATTTGCTCCAAAGTCGCAAATCCTACTGAAAAAGAATGCATAGATTCTAATATATAATGAGCCTTAGAAAACTAATACGGAATAGGGTTGAATATGGCCCACTAACCGTTGCTATTCATTCCATATAAATAATCGGATGGTTCTCAAATTCTGATTTATAAAAAAAGAAATGAAATAATCTTTCTTTTATCAGCAGGAAAATATATATTTGCGAAAACAGACTAATCAGTTTGTTTTGTAATATTCATGAATAACACTTATTTAATATGGCTGATATGAACAATATGATAGTTGATATTGCCGACAGCAATACTGCAAGACGTGGCTTTGCTGACCTTTTTTCAGCCTCCAAGGCGGCTTTGAACGAGATTCAGACTGGATTGGGCGGTACGTTTCCTTCCATGCCTGGGATGCCTGTCGCCAAGTTCGGCGACCTGTCCATCGGGATAGACATGCATCCTACCGTTACCCCTCCCTCTCCCATCATGCCTGTGCCTCATGTAGGCAAGGTGTACGACCTCATGGCAGACCTCATGGCCGGCATAGCGGCTGCCATGCCGCCTGCGGCGGATGGAGTGGCCGGAGTGGCGTGCAACATCCTCAAGAGCATGGCCCCGTCGGTCAGGGTGCATAACCAGTGGATTGCGCAGGCAGGTATCGGCATCGTGCATCTGCCGGCATTTGTATTGCATCCGGCCCCGTTGGTCAGCGGTATGTCCGAGTCGGAGATGTGGATGGGCAGTTCCACTGTCCTGGCGGACGGTGCGCCTTGCTCTTCTCTCACACATCCGGCACTCTCATGCAACATTGTGGGAATACCGACGATTCCCCGCAAGGGGAAGCCCAGGAAGGTAAGCAAGGCCCTACTTGCCCCCACTTCCATGCTCTCCACCATCACATCCGTAGGAAATCCCGTGCTTGTGGGAGGACCGCCTACCATTGATGTGTTTGCGCTGGCGATGAAGCTGGGGCTGAAAGGATTGTCAAAGCTCGGGAAGAAAACATCCCATCTGCTGCATGGATTGATAGACAAGGCGGGATTGAATCCCCGGCTTGCCAGGATTCTCAAGAAAACAGCTTGCATCATATTCGGTGAGCCGGTGGACGCTGCTACGGGCAGGGTGTATCACACCAATGTGGACTTCGAGCTTCCGGGTCCGATTCCCGTCGTATGGGAACGTACCTATTACAGTGATGCCGCCGTGGACGGTCCGTTGGGATACAACTGGCACCACAGTTACAATCTGGGAATACGTCAGCTGGAGGAAGGGGCGTTCGCATTTCGCCATGCTGACGGACGGGAGTCTTTCCTGCCCGTGCTGAAACTTGGAGAATCCCATTTTGACCGCAAGGAACAATTGTTCTGGACGCTTGACGCTCAGGGTTATCAGCTTACAGACATCCGGGGACTGCAATACCGCTTTGACGGTCCTGAAAACCGTTTCGGCTACCGCATGGTGTCAGGCATTTCCACGAAGGACGGATTCCGACTCCGCTTCGAATACGCTTCGGGGGGAAGGCTGGCAGGAATCATATCCTCACGGGGAGAATTCCTAAAAGTGGAAACCGACGAGTCGGGACGGGTACTCTGCGTTTCCGTGAATCAGGATGGCGAGGAGGTGAAGCTGGTCCGTTACCGTTACGATGACCGAGGCGACATGGTGGAAACGCTGGATGCGCTGGATGTCAGCAAGCATTTCGTCTATTCCGGCGGACACCTGCTGGTACAGCTTACCAACCAAGGGGGTATGTCCTTCCATTGGGAATATGAAGGTAAGGGGGAGAATGCCCGCTGTGTGCATACATGGGGTGATGGAGGCGTGATGGAATATTTCATCCGTTACGGCAAGGGATATACCCATATCCGTAACGGGGAAAATGCCGAAACCGAATATTATTACGGTGAGGACAAACTCATCTATAAGATAGTGGATGCCAACGGAGGAATTACCCGTCACCAATACAACAGCTTTCAGGAGCTGGAGGTCACGGTCAATCCAGAAGGCTATACCCGCAAGACTTCCTACAACGAGTTCGGACTGCCGGTCCGGATAACGGACGAGAACGGGGAGGACACCTTCCTGGACTATGACGGCAACCGCAACCTCGTCTCGCTCTACACTCCGGGTGGAAAAAGGCTTTCATGGGACTATGACGGACAGGATCGGGTCGTCAGCCGTACCACACCGGGCGGAGAGACAGTGAAATATGCTTACGAGGGAGGCGTATTGCGTACCATAACGGACGGACAAGGCCGGGTTTACACGCTCACGTTCAACGACAGGTACGATCTGGAGCTGATGCAGTTCCCCAACGGGCTGTTCCGCCGGTGGGAGTACGACGGCAGGGGAAGGCTTGTGCAGGCGGTGGATGTGAAAGGCAACGTTACCCGTTATGCCTACGACCGTGCGGACAACCTGATACGGCTGGAAGAGCCAGACGGCAACGTGCACCGGTTTGAGTACGATGCCATGGGGAACATGGTACATGCCAGCGACAACATCCGCGAGGTCAGGTTCACCTATGGGGCACTGGGAGTACTGAAAAGCCGCGAGCAGGAACGGCACCACATCACCTTCGGCTACAACAGCGAGCTGCAGCTCCGGCGCATCGGCAACGAGGCGGGCGACAACTATTTCTTCGAGCTGGACGGGCTGGGACAGGTCGTTGCGGAAACCGGCTTCGACGGTCTGCGGCGTGAGTACGAGCGCGACGGCGCGGGTCGTGTTACCCGTGTGAACCGTCCCGGAGGAAAATGGACGGAATACCTCTACGACGGACTGGACAATATTCTGAAGGAGGAACAGTATGACGGGGAAGTCTCCCTCTACACGTATGACAAGGACGGCATGCTCGTCAAGGCGAAGAACAGCGAGAACCTGCTGGAGTTCACCCGTGACAGGAAGACAGGGCTGGTTACAGAGGAAAGGCAGGGAGAATACACCGTCAGCCGCACCTATGACAGCGAAGGCAACTGCACCCGCATCACCAGCAGTCTGGGAGCGGACATCCGCCATACCTATGACCGGGAAGGCAACCTGCAGACCATGCAGGCAGGTGAAAGCTGGCAGGCATCCTGGGTACGTGACAATACCGGGCTGGAGGTGCAGCGAAGTTTCTCCGGCGGTGTGACTGTCAAGACGGAACGCGACTGTTTCGGCAGGGAGATACGCAAGTCGGTGCGGTCAGGCGGCATAGAGAAAGGGGCTTACCGCTACCAATGGGGAATCGCCAACCGCCTGCTCTCCAAGGAAAACGAGCTGACGGGAACGGTCATTCGCTACGACTATGACCGTTTCGACTTCCTCATCCGGCAGGAAACCACCCAGGACTCGGAAACGGACGTGATTTACCGTGTGCCGGACTTCGTGGGCAACCTCTTCGGGACTCCGGACAGGAAGGATCGTAAATACGGTGCTGGAGGAAGACTGCTGGAAGACCCGGATTGTTTCTACCACTACGACGACGAGGGGAACCTTGTCTTTAGAGAGTTCAAAGAACTAAGAGGAAGCGATATTAGATACGACCGCAAACGAATGAAAAAAGAACGGGGTATTTCTTTTTTAGCAACAGGCACAGGCTGGAACTACAAATGGAATTCCAATGGAACATTGAAAAAAGTTATACGTCCGGATGGAAGACCAGTAGAGTTTCAGTATGATGCCTTGGGAAAACGAACCTCCAAACAATATTTCGGAAAGAAGACACGTTGGATATGGAATGGAAATGTGCCTCTGCATGAATGGAGCTACAAGGTAACAGATGAGCAATCGAATGAGGAGGAGAATATTCAGAAAGAACCGACAGAGGATATAATCACTTGGGTATTTGAAGCGGGTACTTTTATTCCTACAGCAAAGATACTGGATAACAAGCAATATTCCATTGTGTCCGATTATTTGGGTACGCCTATCCAAATGTATGATGGGCAAGGAAATAAAACTTGGAATTGTTTATTGGATAGTTATGGGAAAGTGATTACTTTTGATGGTAGTTCTGAATTTGATTGCCCTTTCCGCTATCAAGGGCAGTATGCAGATGAAGAAACTGGATTATTTTATAATAGATCTAGGTATTACGATGCAAATACTGGAAACTATCTATCGCAAGATCCAATTGGATTAGCAGGGAGGAATCCGACATTGTATGGGTATGTTTACGATACGAATTGTCAAATAGATGCATTCGGATTAAGTGGAAGAGGAGGTGATTCTCATCGTGGAATTCAAAATCGACTAGAGGAAGATTTAGGAAAATTGCGTGGTTTTAATAATGTGAAAACCGAAGGTCAAATCATATTATCCAATGGTAAATCAAGATTTGGAGATGTAATTGTTCAAGACTCTTTCAGTGGAAAGATTACAGAAGTTCATCAAATAGGTGATATGCGTGTTCGTGGTGAATTCAGACCGTCTTCAAGAGAGCGAGGAGCGATTATGGATATTAGAGAAGCCTTAGGAAATGATGTCAAAATTGTATTTCATGATAAAAAAAGTAGAGTAACTTTAATTAATCCAGACAAAGCTGATAATTGGCTGGTTCCTGATGAGAAACATCGAAAATTGAAAGGAGGATATCATTGATGAATAAGCAAATGAATTTCTATACAACTGAACATGATAAAGTTGTTATTGCAAATATTTTGAATAGTATTTTTGGAGAATTAATAGACGTTCCACGTTATGCTAAAAATAATATTTCTCCTTTTAATATTCAAATCGAAAAAGAGGTATTCTATTTAGCAGAAAAGAAAAGTGAAAATAATATTGTTTATAGAGTTCATGAATATTACGATGGGGCAACATCTGAAGTATTGGATTGCATGAAAAGTCCTGTAATGGAATATTCTCTTCCTGCTAAAAGTATAGAAGGATATTATATCAGTGGACGTTTCTTTTGTTGCTCAGATAATACGGATTTTTCAAAAAAAGTATCTTCATTTTTTGCTAAGCTTAAAAAGGAGTTTTTATATGTAAAAAAATATAAAATTTACATATCGAAAAATATTGATATAGAGAATTCTTCGTTTTTTGTTCCAAATAGAGTAGTAAAAATATCAAAAAATGAATTATTGTAGATAGCTAGAGCCACCTTTCGGGGTGGTTTAATGGATTGCCTCTTAAATGTTTTGCTATATTTATTTTTTTAATATCAATAATATGCACAACTTTTATTTGTAAATCTCTTATTAATTAGGTTGTCCAGTTCTACGTTCTCGTTTTCGACATTTATTTAGCAACTTAAAATGTTGATTATAAACTAGAACAGTGTTGTATTTAGGCGCAATTTTAACATACGAAAAAGTGTAGTTAATTCATTAGGTCAACATATCTTAAAGAGACATGATTATCAGTGCTTTGCAGCTTGTATCATATCTATTTTGATCTAAAAACTGGACACCCTACTTATTAATTTAATTCCGTCAATGTGTATGAGTGAATATAACAATATTTATATAGACAGAGATTCTTTTGAGAATCTAAGAGTACAAAGAATTCCTTATACCGGATTTGTGATTGGTGAAGGTTATGCATTTGTACAATATCAAGAATGCTCACTGTCTTCTGATGGGGATATAGTGAATATGAATGGTGATATTCCTTGGGGACAATTATGTATGCCTGATATCATACAAGTTCAGTGTATTGATACTTCAAAAGAAATGGTGAAAAAGAGTCTGAAAGGTCTTTTTTCAAAAAATGGTCGTGCTATCTATGTCGTTTGTGAAGGAGATACATTAACCGATATTGCAGATCTTTTTGATGTCACGGTTGATGAATTAGTCAGATGGAACAAGCTACATAGTAATCACCTCTCAATAGGAGAAAAGATTTTAATTTTAGATATATCGCAAAGAAAAGTCATAGATACGCCCATACAGTTAGACAATGGTGAGATTAAGGAAGCCAGCCCATTAACATCATATGAGTTTTGGCTGGATTCTCCTTCTAGTAATTTATTGGAAGGGGTATGGAAAATAGCAAATAATATGGGATATGGACTCATAAACTCTCCTTTTAAACTATTTACTGGACGTTCTCTCTCTGGAAGCGTCCAATTACCCCAGGAGAAATTTGAAGCCTTTCTAGACGTGTTGCCAACTGCTTTTTTAAAAGGTATTAAATATTTAGGATTATGTGGGAAAGTTTCCTCTGGATTGCAAGGCTATAACTCATTTATCAAATCAAAACAATATAAATTGAATAAAGCTTCAGGAAAAGGTTGGCAAAAAGAAGCCAGCAAACAATTCAAGCAAGCCAGGTACTATTATGACATGCACCAAACCGGTGAAGAGTTTTGGGGGAATATTAATGATGGAGTTACTATTTGGAATGAATATTCAAAAGAAAGAGAATGAGTAGTATTATAACAGCCCAAAGATTAGGAAAGTTATTAACTTGGTTATGGTATAAATATATTCGACAAACACCTATCAAATATAAAGAACTTAATGATTACCATAACAATAGCTTTTTCATTGTTATTGGTTGCAGTTGCTTTGCAATCATTATCGGTATAACATTGCTATATTTTTATATTTGAAGCATCTGAGGTTATAAACGTTAAGCGAAAAATAGTATATTAAGGAAAACTAAATGGGATAATAAAAATGATAAAATTATGAAGCAAAATACGGACGTATCTAAGTCGGTCATTAGAAGGTGAAATACGGAAATCACTTACAAGAGGAATATGTTTCCCAAAAAGATAAACTTAAACTGATTGAAACGGAACAGTTTCCCCTATAATCAAAGGTAAATCGAATCCTTGTTGTCACGGGTGTTCCGGCTTCGCTTTCCATAAGTATTTTCCTTGCGACTGGCGTCGTGGAAAATACTTATGGAAACAAACACCCGGACAACGGATTTGATTTGATGGAAGATTATAGGGGCTAACTGCGACCGACGTGACGCATGAATGTATACTAATGATAGGCACAAGAGACCTTTTTCTTTACGGCAAAGAGGTCAACCATTCCTACGATATTTAACCTTCCGATGCTACCTGCTTTTTAAATATCCGTATTTCATGAAAATACAGGGGCTTCAGCTCCCTCTGTTCTGCATGGCTTCGTCTTTCGTATAATTTTTTACCTTTGCCGTGTCTGTTTTGTCTTTTTCTTTAGTCTCGCTTTTTCCCCAAGTAACTGACCCTTTTCTTGTTCAGATTACAATGGTGAAATAAATTTCACCATATGACAGGCTGACATCTGATGAAATTTGATGCCATCTGAAGACATAAATTTGGAACAGATCGTTCTCTCTTCATAATTTTGTTCCAAACCAAATGAATACGCTCATGGAAATCGTTACTATCGAAGCACGTGTCTTTGAAAGGATGCTGAAACGTCTAGAGGATGCGGCTCAAATTACAGATGACCTCTGTGAAAAGTACAGTGAAAAGAAATTGAGAAAATGGATGGACAACCAAGAGGCCTGTATCCTGCTGGGTGTAACTCCCCGAACCTTACAGACCCTCCGAGACAACGGAACATTGGCATACAGCCAGATCAATCACAAAATCTACTACAGACCGGAAGACATACAAAACATACTTTCCGTAATTAAAATGAGAAAGGAGGTGCAAGCATGAACAAGTTGCTGGCCGAAGAAGACATGGACATCCTCTCTTATTTTCAAAAAATTGACCGCATGGTAGAAAAAATCGAAGGGCTATCCAAAAACTGCCGTCCAGTATTGAACGGAGAACGTTTCTTGACCGACAATGAACTTTCCACAACATTAAAAATCAGCCGCAGAACTCTCCAGGAATATCGTAATGAAGGCAGATTGTCCTATATTCGGCTCGGAGGAAAGGTTCTGTATAGGGAAAGCGACATCGAAAGGATGCTACAGGATGGGTACAGAAAATCTGTACGGCAACCATAAAAGACAATGGAAACAGAGGGGGTGGAAGTCCATATTTCCATCCCCCATTGTTTTGTATACGCTACACATTACAGCTAGAATCCGTATCCTTCTTTTGTCTTACACATTCCTTCTTCCATCCGCTGTACTGTCCGCACTGGTAAACCCTGGACGGCATGTTGTCCTCCGGCAGGGAATACCGGCCCCTCGTCTTTTCCGACAATATCCCGAAATCTTTCCGGACCTTTTGGTTGGTTATCTCCGCATATATCTGTGTGGTGCGGATGTTGGAGTGCCCCATCATCCTGCTGATGGTCTCAATGGGAACACCGTTGGAGAGACAGATTTCGGTCGCATAGGTATGCCGGGCCATATAGTAGGTCAGATGGCAGTCCAACCCGCATATATCCCCGATTATTTTCAGGCTCCTGCACAGGCAGGAAGTGGCCGGCACATAAAACAGTCTGCCGTCCGTACCCTCCCCCTTGTACTTCTCCATGATTTTCAGCGGAATATCCAGCAGTTTGATACGGCATTCCACTTTTGTCTTCAGACGATGGATGTATATCCATTTTGAGCCATTCTCATCCGTAACGATGTGGTTCTCGGACAGTTCGGCCATTTCCGCCCTTCCCAAGCCTGTGAAAGCCGAAAAGACAAAAAGATCCCTCGTATGGCACAACCGGTAGGTGGGCAGGTTGGCGGCCATCAGTTTCGCAAGCTGTTCGCCTGTCAGATGCCTGTGAAGTTTCGGGGGAGTCTCCAGTTTGTAACCCGTAAATGGATAATGTCCCAGTATCCTGCGCTTGACGGCAAGCCGGACTATCTTGCACAGCAGAATCAGATAATCGTTCAAAGACACGGTTTTCAGCCTTAGCACCGTAGAAAGATAAAAATGGAAATTCTCGATGAACCGCATGTCAACCGACCGCAATGCCATATCCTCCGCACCGTACTTGTATTGCAGGAAGTCATATAAGTGTCTGCGGCCCGTCAGATACCGTACATAGGTATGGCGCGTGCGGTCTACACCCACACGTTTTGCATACTCCCCGTTATGCTCGTCAAAAAGAGCGAGCAGTGTCTCCTTTGGCTGAGCCTTTCCCGTTACGGCGTTCTTTATCAGTTCGGCCGAGACATATCCGGTCGAATCCACATTCTTTTTGTAAGCGGCCTTCGCCTTTTCCTCCAGTTCCTCCAGTTTCCGGTTGAGTTTCCTCAACTCCGTCGTCATTTCAGAATCCTTCCCATGAACGGCTGCACGACCCTTGCCCGCATCCCAATATTCAGGTGACACTTCCTCTCCGGTAGAATACTGGCTCACTTTACCGTCAAGGGTGATGCGTCCCATAACCGGACACTTCCCTGTCTTTTTGATTTTTTGCCTATTGATATAGAACAGCAGACGAAAGGTGCTTCTCATGCCTTGACCTCCTTCCCACTGTTTGACCCGGTATTTTTCTCTTTTCTCCGCTGTTCCCTTAAGCCCATGTCTTTCAAGATGGTGGATGGTGGCAGGTCAATGCCCGACAAAGTGTATTTACCCGTAATTTCATGGCTCAAGGCCGTCACGTCACGGTCCACCTTCTCATTGGTCACTTTCGCATAGCGTTGTGTGGTGCTGATATTCCTGTGCCCCATGGCCTTGCTGACGGTCTCGATGGGTACCCCCTGCGAAAGACAGACCTGCGAGGCAAAGCTGTGCCGGGCCATGTGAAAGGACAGGTTACGGTCTATGCCACATTGTACGGCCATCTTTTTCAGGTGGATGTTCATGCTTTCCTTGGTCAGCATAGGAAACAGTTTCCCCTCCGGTGCCATCCCCCTGTATTTTTCCATGATTTTTACAGCAATGTCAAGCAGGCGAACATTTTCCGGAATGCCCGTCTTCTGGCGCCTAGTTTCTATCCAGAGGTTCCCCTCGTAGTCCCGTACCACATTTTTTTCAGTCAGATTCCGCATGTCGCAGTAACAAATGCCGGTAAAGACGGAAAAAAGGAACATGTCCCTGGTAAAGTTACGGTTGGGGGTGTCGAATGTGGTGCCCATCAGTTTGTCCAGTTCCTCACGGGTCAGATACCTCTGTTTCTGTTCCGGCTTCATGGGAGAAAAGTTCTTGAACGGGCTGAAAGGCATGACTGCCCGGTTCACGGCAATCTGTGCGATATGCTTCAGGCGCTGGACATGCCCGATGGATGTCCCGGTCTGGAACTTCCTGTCAATGCGGAGATACAGTTCAAACGCCTCTATGAACGATTCGTCCAGTGCCTTGAAAGGAATGTCCGACACCTTGTATCTCTCCTTGAGGAATCCCTCCACTAAACGGTATGTGTTTTTATACAAATAAAGGGTGTTCGGGGCGCGGTTCACTCCGACACGCAGGGCATACTCCTCATTGTTTTCGCGGAAGAGTCCCATCAATGTCACCTGCTTTTCGGCCATTCCCTGAAAAGCATCACGTATCTGTGAAGCGGTAATGTCATCACTGATTTCCAGCAGTTCGTTGTATCTCCTTTGCAGAAGGAGCAACATCCTGTCTATCTCCCTGTTGGTGGTGACGGCCATCCGGCTCTTTCCGGTGCACCTTTGCGAAGTGGCATTCCACAGTTTCGGGTCCACCTTTATCTTACACCCGAACTGTGTGACGGAATTAACCGCTCCCTTCACCATGATTCTTCCCATTAGCGGACAAAGCCCGTCTTTTCCCTGCCCGTTTCGTTTGATGTAGAGCAGCACCTTGATTTCTGTTTTCATCCTTTTCCTTGTTTAAATTGCAATATTATAAATTGTTACAAGGATTCCAGACATGAAAAAACAAGCAAAACAGTGCAAAAGAATCCGACTGGTGGCTTTCCCTTGCATGAATGAAGGGAAAGCTTTAATATTGCATACGGTCGGGAAGGAAAATCCATGGTTCTCACCAATTTACCCGGTTGGAAACAGGTAACGACTTGGTAGCTGAACCGTTGCAATATTCTTCCGATTTCGGTCATTCCTTCAAAATGAAAATCAATGAAATATCGCTATATTTCAATAAATTAGGTTTTCATCTCAGTATTCTTCCTAAAAGTAATTACCTGCCACTTTGTTGTTTCACTGGAATGATGCTCTTGTATTCATTGATACCGACTTTTGCTACCCAGCGTATGCCCTACAAATACCTGTCCTCATGGATTTGTACGATGCTCACTGTGCGTATGGTACTCGCTCCCAGCATAGGAACTGCCCTATATAGTAATGTGTTGCAAGAACGGCAACAACACTACATTACCCGTTATGCCCAAAATGTAGATATGATGCATCCCGAAGCATCCGCCTCATTCACACAAACCGTACAAGGGATGCAATATCAAGGAAAAAGCAAGCAAGAAGCCGTTAACATGGCAGCCATATCTACAAAAGGACGTATTCAAGTGCAAGCCACTTTATCAGCAGTCAAGGAAATGGCAGGTTGGACATTATATGCGTGTTTGTTTTGCATGATATTTGTTGTAATACTACCCTATCCTAAACGGAAATTATTAACTTAGCACAGTTTTTTTATACAACTGTAATCCCTAATGTCATGGATACCCGGCAAGAACGTTTATCGCGCCTTGACAATGCGCTATTGAACAAGCAACAAATCTGCAGTTCGGAAGGTGTACTCTCCTCTTTCCCAACCGTCTTAAAAGAACCATTTATGATAGACGGAGTAGGGCTGGTAATCTGCAGACAAGGAAGCTTTACTTTTATCCTTAACCAGAAATCATTTTCTGCTAAAGCCGGCGACACACTCTTTCTCCCGAAAGACTCCCTGTTTCAGGTATTATATTCATCCGCTGATGTAGAGGTATTTATCTTTATTTATCAGACTGATCCCATACGGGATATTATAGGAAATTCGGTAGTATCCATGAACCTATATTCACATCTTGCCACCGAACCATGTTATGTCTGGAATACCGGAGAGGAAGAAGAAGTTCTGAAATACCTGTCGTTACTGGACAATACGCTGAACATAGAAGAAAACACATTCAATCGGTACGAACAAAAACTGCTCTTGTTGGCATTAACATACAGACTCTGTTCTGTCTATACCCGTAAACTCATTGCGGAAAAAGCGTCTGTGAGCCACAAACATGACATTTTTATCCGTCTGATACAGTTGATAGAACAATACTATACAAAAGAGCGGGGAGTGGACTTTTACGCGGACAAACTATGCTTATCTCCCAAATATCTTTCAGCCCTGTCTAAGTCTATTTGTGGGTATACGGTACAAGAGCTGGTCTTTAAGTCCATCATACGCAAAAGTATTTCACTACTCAAGAACACACAAAAGAATGTTCAGGAAATTTCGGATTTCTTTAATTTCCCAAACGCATCCTACTTCGGTACTTTCTTTAAGAAACAGACAGGAATGTCGCCGCAACAATACCGCAGAAAGTAAAGCCAAAGTACCCTAACAGGCCTGAAGAAAAGTGGCTTCAAGCCATAAATATTCAAGAGACAGGAATATCACAAACCTATTACGCTTTCAACCGAATTGCAAAGCGGCTACCTATACCTAATTCACTCTGAACAGTCAGCGTGCCGCCATGAGCTTCTATAAAATCTTTGGAAATGGAAAGTCCCAATCCGCTTCCCTGTACTTTCGTACCGGGGACGCGAAAATAGCGGTCAAAGATACTCTGATGATAACGCGGGTCAATGCCCTTACCAAAATCCTGCACATAAAGCTCCACAAAATTACCTTCCTGCTTTGCGCCGATAATAACGCGACCGTTTTCCTTGGAATAACGAATGGCGTTACTCAACAGGTTAGTGAGCACCCATGCTACCTTCTCGCTATCCACAAACAACTTCGGCATTTTCTCTTCCGGATATTCCACTTCAATCTGAATGTTGAACTTATCAGCCTGTACTTGGTTTGCTTTGATAGCATATTCTATCAGTTCGATGGGTTTCGTTATCTTCGGTATCATCTGTAACTTACCGGCTTCCACCTGTGTCATATTAAGAAGTTCGCCTGTAATCCCCAGCAGACGATCGGCATTCTCCCTGATACTTTTTGAAAGTTGTTCCTGCTCCTCATTCAAAGCACCCACACGATTATCTTCCAAAAGCTGCAAACTCATCAAGATTGCAGAAATAGGGGTTTTCAACTCATGCGAGATCGTAGATATAAAGGTGGTTTTAGCCGTATCCAATTCCTTAAATTCGGTGATATTCTTTAATAGGATAACATCCCCCAGGTTATGGGATTCGTCCGTATCGGCATCCGTATTCATTATGGTAATATAGGATGCCTGGAAATAGCTTTCCTTATTATCTGCATAAATCTTCAATGGTTCTTTCTTTTCACCCGGATTGATTAATTCCCTCACCAATCGCCGGAGCAGGTCATTTTTCAGTGACAACTCCTCGGCAGAACGGCGTATAACATCCTCGCGCTTCAAATTCAGCACAGTCAGCGCTTCCTTATTGATAAAAAGGATTTCGTGCTTGCGGTTTAAGCCGATAATGGGTTCATGGATACTGTTTACAATAGCTTCCAGAAACTTCTTGGCAGATAGAATATCATTCAGCGTACTGGTACGGTATTCCGTAAGGCGTTCCGCCATGCTGTTAAAGCTATCGGCCACTTCGCGAAACTCTTCGTGTTCACTCATATCAAGACGCTTTTCATAGTTATGGTTGGCTATTTCGAGAATGCCCTGCATCAGTTCCCTAATAGGTTTGTTGATAGAACGGGGCAACCATACCAACAACACAATACTGGCAAGGATACAAATGCCACCCGTAACAGAAACCCACAACAAAGCACGTTGCAAACCGGGTATGGCAGCAGGGCTGTCCGGCTCCGTAGCCGTCAATATCTGAAGATTCACAACAGAAAGGGCTACCAACAGGATTATCATGCCTGCAAGGATACCTACACTGAGTATCAATTTAGTACGAATATTCATAATGCTCAAGAATTAATTTTTATGCAAGTATAATCAAATCTATGTTTGCTTGCGCCAGTTCATTCACAAATTTTCTATATTTCAGTACCATAAACAAGGATTGCGGCAAAGCGAACGAGGGGCTTCCCATACAAACGGTCGTTATCTGTTTCTCCCTGCAAGCCGTAACAATACTGCCCAGCACATCTTTGGACTGCACCTGCATGACTTCTCCTCCCAACTCAGTCACCAGTTTGAAATGATTTAGCAGGTGCCGTTGGTTCGCAAGGGTAATACGGTCGGCGCTCTCCCGGGGTGTCTGCACATAAAGGGCTACGAATGATGTATTATAACGGGTTGCCAATCGTGCCGCCTTACGGATGATACGACGCGGAGTTTTCTCGTGGCTACTGATGCACGCCATAAACTTCTCATGCCGTACACCGACACTGGAAACCACCACTTCATTCTCCACTTTCTTTTCTACCCTTAACGCCACCTCTTTCAGAGCCAGTTCGCGCAGTTGCAGGATATTTTCCGTCTTGAAGAAGTTATTCAAAGCAATGGCTACTTTATCCGGCCTGTATATCTTACCGGCTTTCAGACGGGTTATCAGTTCTTCCGCCGTCAGGTCGATATTAACCACTTCATCCGCTTCTTCCAGCACACTGTCGGGAATGCGTTCCTTTACCTCGATACCGGAAATACCTTGCACCTCTTCATTAATACTCTCGATATGTTGTATGTTGACAGCGGATATAACATTGATGCCCTCATCCAACAAATCCATTACATCCTGCCAACGCTTTTCATTCCTACTGCCTTCTACATTGGTATGCGCCAACTCGTCCACAATAACAATTTCCGGATGGATACGGATGATGGTGTCAAGGTCCATTTCCTCAAGTTCCTTACCCTTATAGAATATCTTACGCCGGGGAATTACGGGCAGTCCTGCCAACACCGCCTCCGTACCGGCACGTCCATGCGTTTCCACATAGCCTATATTCACGTCTACCCCATTATCCAGCAAGTCATGGGCTTCCTGAAGCATACGATAAGTTTTGCCTACACCGGCAATCATGCCGATGTAGACCTTAAACTTACCGCGACGTGATTTCTTAATTAAGTCGAGGAAATGTTGTACACTCTCTTCCCTGCTGCTCATGGCTTCAGAGTTATACCAAACACCAGATGCGCATCTTCCATACAGGGATTCCAAATAGCCTGCGCAAATATCGGTATCGCGAATTTATCCGTCACCTTTATATCCTTCGTGGCTTTCAGTGCCAGATTGGTTACGGCGAAGCCACTGTTCGGTACTCCGTAAACACCCACGCCGGCTTCGTAAGGCAAAAAACCGCAAGTGGCATTCAAATCGACGGATTTGATACTGAACGGATAGTTCAACTCTACATAAGAAGAATAATTCTGCTTTCCTTTCTCATTCTTATCCGCACCGGCAAACATCGTGTACCAGGCTATTGACAGCGGGAACTTCTCCAACGGCAGTGTATAGGCAAGCCCTGCTTCAAAATGATGGGCCGTCTCATGGCTTTTGAAGTTAAAATACTTATTGCTTCCCTGACCTGCCCACCAAAGACTGGCGGCCGACAAGGTCAAACCGGAATCGCCGAACGTATAAGCTGCCGTCAAATCTATTTCTTTGGCAGCCTCACCGTCCGAGGAGCTTGTTCCGTCGAAATCGGTAGAGCCCCATGCCGTCAACGAAAAGCCACCTATCCCAAAGCCTAAAGTCGGCTGGAAACTAACCCCGGTTTGATAAAAGCCACGCCACACATAAGAACTGACCAAATCACCCTGTACCTTAAATTCCTGTGCCTGTACCTTGGCCACTCCCATAAAACTTACTGCCCAAGCGGCGATAATGCCTATTACTGTTACTTTTACACAATTCATATCTTTCATTATTTTCCATTTATTTTTTCCAATGCAATATTCAGCTTCAACACATTCACTTTCGCCGTACCGAACAATCCCAGCAACGGTTTTTCAACAGTCTTGTCAACGATGCCCCGGACAGTAGCCTCATCCATTCCCCTTGCCTCAGCCACACGCTTTACCTGTACATAAGCACTGGCAGGCGTAATATCGGGATCAAGCCCCGAAGCGCTGGCCGTTACCATTTCGGCAGGAACTTCTTTACGTTGCAAATAAGGATGATGTAACAAGAATGTATCTATACGCGCTTCCACTTCCGCAAGGTATTCTTCGTTTGTAGGACCTTTATTGCTACCTGCCGAACTGCTTGCATCATAACCGTCACCGGCACAAGAAGGCCGTCCCCAAAAATAAATGTCCTCCGTAAACATCTGCCCCACGTTGGCAGCGCCCACTGCCTTGCCGTTCAAGGTCAATACTTCGGCATTACCTTTATTCGGCCCTGCAAATTGTGCGAATATCCACAAGACAAGGATATAGAACACAGAAAAGAATACGCAGAAAGCGATGGTTATTTTAACTGATTTCCAAAGAGTTTTCATTTTCTTTCTATTTTAAATTAAAAAAACAAACTGACAAACATATCTATTAACTTAATACCTATGAACGGTGCTATGACACCACCCAAACCATAAATCAGCAAGTTACGGCGTAGCAACGCACTTGCGCCAATCGGTTTGTATTGAACGCCTCTCAATGCCAACGGTATCAGTATGGGAATGATGACAGCATTAAAGATGATAGCCGAAAGAATGGCCGTTTCAGGGCTATGCAACCCCATGATATTCAACGGAGCCAACTGAGGAATAGCAACCATGAACAGTGCGGGAATAATAGCAAAGTATTTGGCCACATCATTCGCAATGGAGAAAGTCGTGAGCGTGCCGCGCGTCATCAACAACTGCTTGCCTATCTCCACAATTTCAATCAACTTGGTCGGATCATTGTCAAGGTCTACCATATTGCCGGCTTCCTTTGCAGCCTGCGTGCCGCTATTCATGGCAACACCCACATTTGCCTGCGCCAGTGCGGGGGCATCATTGGTTCCGTCTCCCATCATGGCAACCAGTTTACCGGCTTGCTGTTCTTTCTTGATATACTCCATTTTATCCTCCGGCTTTGCTTCGGCAATGAAATCATCCACACCGGCCTTTTCGGCAATATATTTGGCGGTCAACGGGTTGTCACCGGTTACCATAACCGTCTTCACCCCCATTTTACGAAGACGTTCAAAGCGTTCCTGAATGCCCGGTTTGATGATATCCTGTAATTCTATGACTCCCAGTACCGCGTTATTGACACATACTACCAGCGGAGTACCGCCATTGCCCGAAATGGCAGCAATCACCTCTTCCACTTCTTTCGGGAATTTATTCCCTGCGCTTTCCACAATCCGACGAATAGCATCGAACGCACCTTTACGGATTTGTGTACCGTCTTGCAGGTCGACACCGGAACATTTGGTTTCGGCCGTAAACTTAATCATGTGAGCACCCGCAGTATTGAGGTCGCGCATACGATGTCCGTTCTCACGCCCCAACTCAATGATAGACTTTCCTTCCGGGGTTTCATCGGAGAGCGAGGACAGCAGGCAGGCCTCCACAAACACCTTTTCATCAATGCCCGGAGCCGGATGAAACTTGGTAGCCTTACGATTACCGATAGTGATTGTACCGGTCTTGTCCAGCAACAATGTATCAATGTCACCGGCAGTTTCAACGGCTTTGCCCGATTTTGTAATTACATTGGCACGCAGAGCACGATCCATACCGGCAATACCGATTGCCGAAAGCAAGCCGCCAATGGTGGTCGGTATCAGGCAGACAAATAATGAGAGAATGGCCGCAATAGAGATATATGTACCCGGATGGTCGATATTGGTATAGTCCGCCATCGGAATCAACGTAATACATACGATTACGAACACTAACGTAAAACCGGCCAATAAGATAGTCAGCGCTATTTCGTTCGGGGTTTTCTTCCGGGTAGCCCCCTCTACCAGCGCAATCATCTTGTCGAGGAAACTCTCGCCCGGTTGCTGCGTAACCAACACCTTTATCTTATCCGACAGAACTTTCGTGCCGCCGGTAACGGAGCTTTTATCACCACCCGCCTCACGAATTACCGGAGCAGATTCACCGGTAATGGCACTCTCGTCAATAGAAGCCAGTCCTTCCACAATCTCACCATCGGCAGGAATCGTATCGCCGTCTTCGCAAACAAAGAAATCTCCCTTCTTGAGACGTGCGCTGCTGACAGTACGTAACTTGCCTTCCACCAGAACCTTGGCGGGAGTTTCCTCACGCGTCTTACGCAGGCTGTCCGCTTGTGCCTTGCCGCGGGCTTCGGCAATGGCCTCGGCAAAGTTGGCAAACAACAAAGTTACAAACAATATCACAAACACCAGGAAGTTATAACCGAACGTCCCGTATTCCGATGTCCCTAAAGAGAGGATACAGACTACCAGCATCACCAGTGTCACCAGCTCCACAGTGAACATTATCGGATTCTTTATCATCACCCGCGGATTCAACTTCACGAATGACTGTTTCAAACTTTCCATTACTTGCTCCTTTTGAAACAAAGAAGCTGATTTTTTATCCTTCATAAACATATCTAATTATTCTTATCTCGTTACAAACTGAAGTGTTCGGCAATAGTGCTCAACGCATGTGCCGGGAAGAAAGACAGAGCTGCCACGATAAAGATTACGGCAAAAGTCATTACGGCAAAGGTGAACGTATCGGTTTTCAGCGTACCGGCACTTTCGGGAACAAACCTCTTCTGCGCCAACAGACCTGCAATGGCAACCTGCCCTACAATAGGAAGAAAACGACTCAGAATAAGTACCCAACCGCAGGCATAGTTCCAAAAATAAGTGTTGTCGCCCAAACCTTCGAAACCGGAACCGTTGTTGGCAGCGCACGAAGTAAATTCATAGAATTGCTCGCTCAACCCATGGAAACCTGGATTATTCAGCCAACCGCCCTCACTCTCCACAAACTCTGGATGATGCGCAAAGAGGTAACAAGACAAAGCCGTACCTACCAATATCACAAACGGATGGAGCAGCGCAACGATTGTCGCTATTTTCATCTCCCGGGCTTCCACTTTCTTTCCGAGAAACTCCGGTGTACGTCCTACCATCAGTCCGCTGATAAAGACTGCGATAATGATAAATGTATAATAGTTCATCCATCCTACACCGACACCGCCGAACCAAGTATTTATCTGCATGTTCAGCATCTCCATCATCCCGGACAGGGGCATCGTAGAATCGTGCATGCCATTGACGGAACCGTTGGAAGTAACCGTAGTCGTGATGCTCCATAATGCAGTGGCGCCTGCTCCCAAACGGATTTCCTTGCCTTCCATAGCCCCATTGTCCTGTGCAATGCCCATATCATCAATACGCGGATTACCGTTCATCTCCTGATAAACATTGATGCCGACACCCGCCAAATAGGCACAGAGCATTACGCCGTAAATGCTATAAGCCAGTTTCATGCGTTTTGTATAAAAGCCCAGCGCAAAAACCATTGCCATAGGTATAATCAGGATAGACCAGCACTCAACTATATTGGACAGGTAGGTAGGATTTTCCAACGGATGAGACGAATTTACGCCAAAGTAACCGCCACCGTTCGTACCCAACTGCTTGATAGGAACGATAGCTGCCACAGGCCCCTGTGAAACCATTTGCTCTTGTCCTTCAAGCGTAGTCACTTCCATCTTACCGTCAAAGCCCATCGGAGTGCCTTGTGTAATAAGGATAAAGCCGACAATCAGGGAAAGCGGCAAAAGAATACGCGTACAACTCAATACAAGAAAGTTCCAGAAGTTGCCGATTGTATTCGTTGTTTTACGGCTGATGGACTTCATAATGCCCGCCATAGCCGCCATACCTGTCGCTGCGGTAATAAACTGAAAGAGCATGATGACGAACAACTGGGTGAAATACGTCAGTCCGCTCTCACCGGAATAATGCTGCAAGTTACAGTTCACCATAAAACTGATGCAGGTGTTGAATGCCTGATCGGGAGTTTGCGGACCATTGCCGTCAGGATTCAACGGCAGCCACCCTTGACTGACCAACAGCACCATTCCCCAAACAAACCAGAAAGCATTCAATATCAGCAGCGCCTTGAGGAACTGCTTCCAGTTCATTTCTTCATTGGGATTAACGCCTGCTACCTTAAAGATCAATCTCTCTACCGGTTTCATAAAGTCCGACCATGTCTTCTCTCCTTTATAAACCTTCGCAATATATTTTCCCAGCGGATAAGAAATCACCACCAACAGGAAAATCTGTAAAACTACACCTAAAATTTCCGTATTCATTTCCTTAATCTTTTAGAACTTTTCGGGTTTCACCAGAACATACATCAAGTACCCGAACACTGCAACACCTAATACAAATAATACTGTGTACATAATCTTTTCTCCCCCTCTTTAAATCTTCTCAAACCAATCCACACATTTCCAGAATAGCCAGAAAGCGAGAAATCCGCTCAACAGGCAGAAAATAAATGAAATCGTTATTCCCATGTTTTTACTTTGTTAAATTAATATTCATGTTTTACCGTCCTTATAATTGCCAAATGCGTGCCAAAAGAGAAGCCTGAAAGATAAGGCACTGATTGCTAAAGGAATAAAAAAGAAACAGGGAAGTACAAAATAAGAAAGCACCCTTCCAAAATGAAAGGGTGCCTATCAAAATAGAAAAGAATCATGGTGCAATTCGAAGAACATCCGTTGGAACTGTCAGTTTCAATGCTTGGAACTAGTAGTTCCAACGGTTGGAACCAGTAGTTTCGTACAAGGATACTAAGAGTTTCAGTAAGCGAAACTATTGGTTTCAACCGGCGAAACTTCCGGTGAGCTGCCTATCCCTTGAAACAGGCCATTGGAAAGAATATATTATATCCCGTACTCCTCTATTTTCCGGTAGAGCGTGGTCAATCCGATTTTGAGCAGGCGGGCAGCTTCCGTCTTATTACCTTTTGTATACTCCAGCACACGAGCTATATGCCTACGCTCCATAGCCGAAAGTTCAAAACTGCCGGGGCTGGTTTCATCGGATTGTTCGTAATGTGCGTTCTGTATATCGAGCGGCAGGTCGGCAACATCCAACCCTTCACCCTCGCAAACAATCAGACTGCGCTCTATCACATTACGCAATTCCCGGATATTGCCTTTCCAGGGTTGTTGCTCAAGGGCTTCGAAAAAAGCGGACGTTATTTCCGTAACGGGACGCGCCAACCGACCGGAGAAGTCCTTTACAAAGGCTTTTGCCAGAATACGCACATCGCCCGCCCGTTCACGCAAGGGCGGCAGATGTATTTGGAATACGGAGAGCCTGTAGAACAAATCCTCGCGGAAGCGTCCCGCGGCAATCTCTTCCGGCAAATTACGGTTGGTCGCAGCAATAATACGCACATTCACATGAGTAGGCTTGGTATCTCCAATCTTTATATATTCACCCGTTTCGAGGATACGCAAAAGTTTAGCCTGCAACTCAAAAGCCATTTCACCGATCTCATCCAAAAAGATAGTACCGTTATTAGCTTCCTCAAACAGCCCTTTCTTGTCTTTCAACGCACCGGTAAACGAACCGGCTTTATGACCGAACATTTCACTTTCCAGCAACTCCTTACTGAAAGAAGAGCAATTGACAGCAACGAAACTCTGTCCGGCACGTTTACTATTATAATGTATGGCTTGTGCAAAGACCTCTTTTCCCGTACCTGTTTCACCCGTCAGTAATACGGGCACATCCGTTCCCGATACCTTCTGTGCCAGTGAAACAGCCTCTTTCAATGCTTTCGAATCACCCAAAACTGAATCGAACGAATACGTCTGCCTTACTTTCTTTTCCAACTTCTCCAAACGGACGTTCATACGCGCTTTCTCTACGGCTCGGCTGACAAGCGGTATAATCTTATTGTTATCATCACCTTTGGTAATATAATCGAAAGCGCCGTTCTTAATGGCCTGTACCCCGTCCGGGATATTGCCATGCGCTGTCAATAGGATTATCTCGACGTTAGGGGCTGTTTTCTTGATAGACGCCACAAGGTCTACCCCATTACCGTCAGGAAGGAACACATCGCACAAGACTACATCCGGACTCTGAAATTCCAACTGCTTCAAAGCAGTCCTGCAATCACCGGCCTGGCCTACTTCATATCCTTCCAACTCCAACATACGCGACAAAAGGGTACGAATCTGTACTTCATCGTCAACGACTAAAATCTTGCTCATATTTCTCGGATAAGTTTAAAGTAATAAATGGTAAAAACAGGGGATGTGCAAATATAAACGTTTTCCGGGAAACAAACGGCATGTCTTTTGAACTTTTATAAGTGAAGGGACTGTACATAAGGCTACGGAGAAGTAGAAAAACGCCTTACAATGTATCCTCAGAGACATTGTAAGAGAACAGAAAAAGAAACTCACCCTTCCATTTTGGGCATGAGCCTTCTAAAACGAAAAGGAATACAGAGGCTTCATCCGGCAACAAAGAAAGAATAATTAAAAACGAATTAAAAATGAAAGTTTACAAATTCGGCGGTACTTCCGTCGGCACAGTAGAGAGAATGAAACACGTAGCGGAACTCATTTCAGAGTCCACACCGAAGATTGTAGTCCTGTCCGCAACGGCAGGCACAACCAATCATCTGGAAGAAATTGCAGCCAACCTGTTCAACCGCGATATAGAACAGGCACACGAGAAAATCACCCGGATGGAATTCCAGTTCATTGACTTCGCCAACGAACTGTTGACAGACGAGTCCACAAAGCGAGAAGCAATAGATTATATTCTCGACCGCTTCCAGCGACTCTGGCAATTTATCAATGATGAATTCACCTCGATTGAAGAAAAAGAGGTATTGGCACAAGGAGAACTTATCAGTACAGCCCTGCTGCACTTCTACCTGCGGGAACGAAAGATTGCCAATATCCTGCTCTCCGCTTTCGACTTTATGCGTACCGGACCGGAAGGAGAACCGGACTTGAAATATATAGAGGAAAAACTGCAGGCGCAATTGGCACAGTATCCCGGCATCAATCTTTTTATTACTCAAGGGTATATCTGCAAAAATGCTTATAATGAAACGGACAACCTGAAACGGGGCGGCAGCGACTATACTGCATCGCTCATCGGCGCTGCCATCTGCGCAGAGGAAATACAGATATGGACGGACATTGACGGGATGCACAATAATGACCCGCGTGAAGTATCGGGAACCCGTTCCGTAAAGCATCTCAGTTTCAACGAAGCCGAACAACTGGCCTTTTACGGAGCAAAAATATTGCACCCGTTTTGCATCGCTCCGGCACGCAAGCGCAATATCCCGGTACGGTTACTCAGCTCAATGAATCCTCAGGCAGAGGGAACATTGATTTCGGATTTGCAGGACGACAATATCATCAAGGCCATAGCCGCCAAAGACAATATCTTCTACGTGAAATTCGAGTCGAAACATTGCTTATGTCCTTATCAGTTTATCAGTAAGATTTTTGATACGTTTGCCAAGCACAGAACCCCGCTTTGTTTGTTGGTTTCATCCAATCAGGATGTGTCCGTCGCCATAGACAACAGCGAGCGTCTATGCAAAATCCTTGCGGAACTGGAACAATATGCCAAAATTCTGATGGAAGACCGCATGTCTATTGTATCCGTGGTGGGAAACATGCGTTGGCAGTATGCCGGTGTCGAAGCACAAATTATAGAAGCCCTGGCAGATATCCCGCTACGTATGATTTCGTATGGCAGCAATGACAGTGACGTGGCATTCGTCATTAAGACAGAAGATAAGAAAAGAGCTTTGCAGGCACTCAGCAATAAACTCTTCGAACCGGAGACAGACAAAGTCACAGGATGATACGTTCCTATACATAACGGAAAGGCTATATCAGAATGGATATTCCCCAATACCTCACTCTAATATAGCCTCAACCTGAAAACAACTAACCTGTTTTTTATGAAAAGCGCTCTATCATTTCCATACACATGCGCCCGTTATGATAGGGGCATTTCCAGAAACCCGCCTTATCATCGGCTGTGTTTACCGTTCCGTCGGCACGAACGCTCCAATACCATTCTCCGTTTTTGTAATCTATCAAATGCTTCTTGATATACTCCCAACAGCGAGATGCTTTCTGAAGAGCCACTTCATCATCGAAATGTTGATAAAGATTAATGTGCCCCACCACGTTTTCGGCTTGCACCCACCAATGGCAATCCCGGTCTGTGGTGCCTTTGTCGGGGAAAGTCTCGTAAATCATGCCGCCCTCGGACGTCAATCCTTCATCGGCTGCGGCCGCAATGTACTCCACCAAAGGTTCCACTTTCTCCAACAGCGCTTTATCTCCCAAGACTAAAGCCGCCTCATGAATCAGCCAGGAAGCCTCAATGTCATGCCCATAGGATATGATACGGTATTTGCTCACCCAATCATCATCAAAAAAGAGCTCCAAATGTCCGGTTTGCTGGTTCAATATCTTATCTGTGAAAAGCTCTATCAGGTTACGAAGTTGCTTCTCAAGAACGGCGTCTTTCCACACGCGATAGAGATTTGTGTAAGGCTCCAAAATGTGCAAATGGGTATTCATGGTCTTGCGTTCATTCTCATCCTTGTCACTGAGACGCATATCGGAAATATCGTTCCAATCACGAGTTAATGCTTCGCAATAACCGTTCTTTACGGAATCGAAACTATATTGTTCAATGCTTTTGAAGAGACGGATGGCATAGGTCAGCGCTTCTTCATCTCCGGTAGCACGATGGTATTCACTCAGGCCGTAAATGGCAAAACCTAAGGCATAAATTTGTTTCTTGGTATCTGCAGGACGACCTGCATAGTCGAGCGACCAATATATTCCACCCTGTTCCTTGTCGTAGAATTGATCAATAATGACACGTTTGGCACGAGTGGCTGTCTCCAGATATTCGGCTTTCCCCAACAGGCGGTAAGCCGACGAGAAAGTCCACAATATGCGGGCATTGAGTACAGCTCCTTTCACAGCCTGCGGTTCCAGCTTACCAGTCCCGGTGATGCGGCCATAGAAACCACCATGCACCGAATCTGTCATTTTATCTTCCCAAAACGAAAGAATATTATCTTCCAGCACAGTGCGCATCTCAAGCTGCATCTCGCTTAGTATATTCATACACATCATTTTCTTATAATTGTCTTTTACATTCCAATTCAGTTGTTATATCTTTCATTTTCTTTTCAGTAAGCGGGTACATACTGATGAAGACCACACTCAATATCGTGCCTACCGCCGGTAGAAAACTCAGGAACATCTTGATACCGCTAATCGCTTCTTCACTTTGTACGGCATTTGCCTGAAAGCCAAAAAAGCCAAGCAACCAGCCGGTGATTGCCGTCCCGATAGCCCAACCGAACTTCTGGCTCATGGAAGAAGAGGAGAATATCAAACCGGTGGCACGATTACCGGTTTTCAGTTCCGAATAATCAGCACAATCGGCATACATGGACCAAAGCAACGGAAAGATGCTACCCGCACAAATGCTGATCAGTGCCTGAAAAACAAACATCCATATCAGGTCTTCCTTATCAAACCAATAGAAAATAACGCTAAGGACTGTGGCTATAATCATAGCCCACATATAGGTGTTACGCTTGCCGATGCGGTTGCTGACGGGAGCGGCAGCTATCACGCCTATTATATTGGCAGCCTGCCCCAAAGCGAGATATAATCCACTCAACACGAATGACATTCCGAAAAAGGAGACAGTTGCATAATCTTCCTCTACAACAAAATACTTGAAGTAATAGACAGTAGCGCCATCACGAATGGAGTTGAATACCAAAGCAGCCACACCCGCACCCAATAAGATCCACCAAGGCTTGTTTTTAAACAGATCTTTCAGATCTTCTTTCAACGGATTCTGTGCTTCTTTGATAGGCTTTACCCGCTCTTTTGTCCAGGCAAAACAACCGAAGAATAAAATAATACATAATATGGCTATAACAACAACCGCCATAGTCCAACCGGTCTGCTGGTCGCCCAAGTCCTTACTGTTACCACTGAAAAAGTTTACCAACGGCATAAACAGCAGCAAAGCTATAAAACTACCGATATAGGCAAAGGTCATTCTATATGTAGAAAGTGTGTTGCGTTCTTTAGGATTAGGACTCATCACGCCCAATAGAGAAGCGTAAGGGACATTGATGGCAGAATATATCATCATCATCAGCGAATAGGTGACATAAGCATAAACCAACTTACCGATCGGACTCCAGTCCGGAGTAACAAAAGTCAGCACACCTATGATACCGAACGGAACGGCCAACCACAAGAGATAAGGCCGGAACTTTCCCCAACGGGAGTGTGTGCGATCGGCAACAACTCCGACAATAGGGTCGAAAGCCGAATCCCATATTCTTGTTATCAGGAACATAGTCCCTACCACCGCAGCCGGCAAACCGAAAACATCCGTATAGAATATCATCAGATAAGCGCCGAACAGTTTCCAGAACATGGATGAGGCCATATCTCCAAATCCATAGCCTATTTTCTCTGTAAGTTTTATCATACTATGTTTATTTAGAAACAGGTTGCTGTTTCAATAATTCCAAATTCTTATCTATCAATCTCTTTAAAGTGTCCACCGATGCGGACGAACTCAAACCGTCAACAGGAGTATTCATACAGTAATCCACTAACTTATCAATTGTAGACGTTGCCACATGCATCCGCGTATCGGAAGAAGCATAATAGATAAATACTGTTCCGTCCTCATCGGCAATCCAACCGTTGGAGAAAAGTACGTTGCTTACATCGCCTATACGCTCTTCGTCTTCGGGAGCCATGAAATAACCACCGGGAGCAGCTATCAGTTTGGAGGGATCGTCCAAGGCTGTCATATACATATAAAGTACGTAACGCAATCCTGCCGCACAACCACGTACTCCATGTGCCAAGTGCAACCACCCCTTAGAGGTTTTGATAGGATGCGGCCCTTCGCCATTCTTCACTTCTTTGATAGTATGATAATAGCGTTGGTCAATAATCTTTTCCTCCTTTACTTCAGCATGCGTTATGTCATCCACCAATGCCCAACCAATACCTCCACCGCTTCCGGCATCTATGAAACCATCCTGCGGACGGGTATAAAGTGCATATTTACCATCTACAAATTCCGGATGAAGCACCACATTACGTTGCTGACTTTTAGTTTTCAAGTCCGGCAGACGCTCCCAGGTTTTCAGGTCTTTGGTACGGGCAATAGCTGCCGTAGCCGTTGCAGAAGACAAATCTCCCACAGGAGCTGTGTCATCGTGCCGTTCCGCACAGAAAATACCATATATCCAACCGTCTTCATGGGCTGTGAGACGCATGTCGTAAATATTAGTTGCCGGAACAATGTCTTCAGGCATCATTATCGGATAATCCCAAAAACGGAAATTGTCAACACCATTCGGACTTTCGGCTATGGCAAAAAACGATTTACGATCAGCACCTTCCACCCGAACCACCAATAAGTACTTATTGTTCCATTTTATGGCACCGGAATTCATCGTGGCATTAATGCTGATTCGTTCCATTAGATAAGGATTACTGTTTTCATCCAAATCGTAACGCCAGAAGATAGGGGTGTGCGCGGCGGTTAGTACAGGATATTTATAGCGGGTGAATATACCGTTGCCACCCTTTACTGGCTCATTTTCTCTTGTTATCAACTCCTCATGTCCTTGAATGAGTTGTTTTATCTTATCATTAATAATTCCCATATTGATGATTTTCTTATTTATATAAAGAATTTACATCCGCTGCAAATAAAGTTTTAGGGTCTTTATAGAACTCCACAAAATCATTAGCAGAGACTTGCCCTGGATAAGGAGCATAGAAATGAGTTACGCGCTCACGAGCATTGCGCCAAACTAGCACATAAACTATCGGATACTTCTCTATGACAGGTAATAAAGTTTCAGTCCACCATTTCGAATCGGAAATACCCTCATATCCGGTTTCAGTGATAGCAATTACTTTATTGTGTGTTTTACCGATACTATCTATAATGGCAAGCGATTTTTCAAGATTAGCAATATAACTATCACGATCAAATTGATAAGTATCGAAGCCGATTACATCAACCAGTTCATCTCCCGGATAACGATTCAGGTATTGTACAGTATCTTGTGGCTCGGAACCGGGGGAGTAAGCATAAAGAGCATTATTCACACCATCTTCACGAAGAATATCCACCGTCATTTGCCAAAGTGCTTTATATTCTTCGGGAGTACAGAGCTTCTCACCCCACCAGAACCAGCTACCTGTATGCTCATGCCACGGTCGGAAAAGTACGGGGACTTTTACTCCATCCTCTGTCTGCAAAGAATTAATAAAGGCAGATACTTTACTTACCCAGCCGGTGAATTTCTCATGATTGCTTCCTCCAGGAAGAACAGACTTCACCACTGTTGTATCTGATACATCCCATGAGTCTCCACCTGTCAGAGGATTACGTAAGTGCCAGCTCAAAGAAGACATTCCTCCTCTTTTATATTGGCTCAGTATTTCTTGACGAATCTTACTGAACGGAACATTATCCAGACTCACTGTATCACCCAGTTCTATATGTCCCAGATCGAAACTGATAACAGCGGGATAATCTCCGCACACGCTTTTTACGTCGGAGCGTCCCTCTTCACCATCCCAACCTATACCATAGTTAGTATCATCATGATGTCCAAACATAATCCCTTTAGATGATACTTTTTTAAGGTTAGCAAGTAAATTCTCCGTTTCTGTTGTATGCATAGAAGACGAACTAAAATTTGACTGTTTCTGACCCGGTCCACATGCTACAAGAGCAGTAGTGGCCAATGTTAACGTAATCCCTTTAAGCTTATTCATTTTTATTCTATTTAGGTTCCCATTTATTTTACACGACAAAGATAGCTGACTGTAAATGGATAAACTGATACAATTTTATCTCTTTATTGTCTTTATCTGCCACATTCATTATTATATCTCTCCACTGCCTGATAAAAAGCTTCAATATTGGCAAATGGAACTTCCGGAGGGGTATCACAACCACTTGAAATTACAAAATTCGGATATGAAGATGTGCGATTCAGAAGCTCCTCTGTCTGACGGGCAACTACTTCCGGCGAGGCCATCTTGAAAATACCAACCGGATCCAGATTACCCATAACCAATACATCTGCAGGACAAACTTTCAGCGCTTCTACCATATCAGCCTTATTTCCAAAATGATATCCTTTAGCACCGGTTTTCAACATGGCAGGAGTACAATGTCCTGTATTACCACAGTTATGAAGAATCACTGCAAACGAATCATCTTGTACCGCTTCAATGATCTGTTTTACATATAATGAAGAATACTGAAAACAATCTTCATCAGAAAGTAATCCCGCCGCCGGCTCTGCCATTACGACTCCGGCCACTCCTGTTGCCTTTATTGCCTGACAATAACTAAGAAGGAATTCCTTGCATTTTTCAAGTAATAAAGTAGCAGTCTGAGGTTCAGTATATATCGCCATCATTATTTCAGTCATATCAAACAACCGTCCGGCAAGTGAATAAGGACCTATACAACCGGCAAAGACAGGTTTATTTATTCCGGCAGCAGCCATAGCATTCGCCTTCAGATACTGGGGAACTCTCGCACTATCCAAAGAAGGAATCTGTAATGCGTTCACCTCTTCAAATGAGGTCAACAAACGGCCTGTAACCGTAGGAACCTCATGTTCACTCATACAGAGTTGACTCCCGAAAGCTTCAGCTTCTACAGTCAGGTCCATAATGGCAGTACATGCCATAGCCTGGGGAAAGCGCTCATTCAAAGCATGAATAGCTTGGAAATGAACTTCACCATCAGTCACGGCATCTAGTACTTTCTTACCTAATAATTCAATACCCGGATGAGTCATGATAGGCATAGACAAACTTTTATCAGAAGTAATTATATCTTCAATCCATTTTGATATATTCATGGCAATCACTTTTTTAATTTGTTTCTATTCTTATAGCAGTCTGCTTTGCCACAAAGCTCACAGCCATATTTACGTTTCACGATTCTCTCACCTACAGCAATTACTCCACTTACCGATTTAATGGGAGACATTAGAGAGGACTCACTCAAACGAACTCCACAAGGTTGTTCCGGCAGTAAAGAAAATAAAAACTTTTGCTGTGTCACATGCCAACCGCAATATCCCGGACTATACGGATGACTTACACCATATCCCAGTGGCAAAACATAGTTTTCAACTTTACTACACACTTCGCGTACAACTGCCTCCGCAATTGCAGAGCCCAAGGAATCAAGCAAAAACTCCTGCAAAATATCACCGGAAGATTTTACTTCATGCTGGAACTGTTCGAACTCCTGTCCGGCAGTAGCTATAAACAGTACATATCGGTCAGCATCCAACAAATAGGGAGTAATAACTGCACCGGTATGTAGCTCCACACCACCTATGCCTATATGATTTTTAGTTGCCGGACTGGCTTCAAAAAAAGCATAAAGGCAACGTGGACGACATCGAACAGCAATCTCTTTTTTCAAAAGATCAAGTTGCTTTAGCATCTCTTCATCCGGGACATAACCAACTCCCATTGAAAGATAAATATCTTCCGAATTAAGTTGAAGTGCATTCCAAGGTAGCTCGTATTGATAAATCTCCCTATTCATCATAAGATTCTTTTCAAAAATTAATTTGCAGCAATGAGTTTCTTGGCCATTACAACAGCAGCGTTGGCATTACTGGTATATGCATCGGCACCTATTGCTTTTGCAAAAGCATCATTCACAGGAGCTCCTCCAACCATAATCTTCACCTTTCCTTTCAATTCGGAAGCTTCAACGGCTGCAACTACTTCCTTCATATAGTTCATGGTCGTGGTAAGTAGAGCCGACATACAAATAATATCCGCCTTATTCTCCAGAGCAGCACTGATAAATTTATCACTCGACACATCAACTCCCAGATTAATAACTTCAAAGCCACACCCTTCAAACATGGAAGCTACAAGATTCTTACCGATATCATGCAGATCTCCTTTTACAGTACCTATCACAATCTTACCAATATAAGAATCGACTTGTCCCTGCATCAAAGGTTTCAGGACATCCAAAGCACCACGCATGGCACGGGCACTCATCAGAAGATTCGGAACAAAAACTTTACCAGCCTCAAAACGACTTCCGATTTCCTCCATCGCTTTAATCATGTATTGGTTTATAATTTCATGAGGAGTCATTCCTTCTTCAACTGCTATTTTGGTTACTTTTACTGCATCTTCCAGTTTACCTACCAAAATTGCATCATATAATTCATTCAGATTATTCATCATTACTTTTCTATATTTAGGTTATTAATTTCTAAGACTTTTCAAAGTATCAAATAAAGCAACTACATTTTCAATCGGAACATTAGCCTGTATATTATGCACTGCATTAAAAATAAAACCTCCATCACGCCCCAGGATCTCACACTGTCCTATCACATGGCGACGAATTTCATCGGGAGTACCAAAGGGCAATATTTGTTGCGTATCGATTCCCCCACCCCAAAAAGTGAGTTGAGAACCAAACTCTTCCTTCAGCCTATGTGAATCCATATCTTTGGCATTAATCTGTACCGGATTGATAATATCGAACCCCGCCTCTATCAAACCCGGAAGGATAGGAATAATAGCCCCACATGAATGTTTGAAAACTTTCCATGTAGTATGCTGATGTATCCAGTCATTCATACGACGATAATGAGGCAACCAAAGTTCTTTGAACGTATCAAGAGAGCAGAACTGAGATTCCTGAGAACCGAAATCAGTTCCACAAGTCAGTACAACATCGACTTTATCTCCCAATGTATTCCAAAGTTTTTCATAGTTGGCTATCGCGATATCAATCTCTTTCTCAAATACCTGATGGAGATAATCCTGACGCATAGCTGTCGACATATACCATTCTACGACACTACGGATACCTTTCGGTTCTTTCAATCCCATACCCGGAACAAATGCTACATCCCCTAAAGCCGTCCCTCCGAAACTGGCAACTACGGCTTTTCCTGAACCAGACACCTTATCCACTAGTTCTTTATAGTAAGCAAGGTCAGCATCCGTCAACAATGTAAACTCTTCAACATTATCTTCGGGATTCAATTTTTCTTCATCAATAGGTTGCTGTCTTTCAATGGCATTGATAAAATAACATCCTTTGGGCATCACAGCACTGGGAGGATATGTTTTATCACCACCGGCATAAACATAAACATCTCCCTGGCTATCCGGTGTAAGATCCATACTCAAAGGAACTAATACACGCTGCCCCCACGGAGTGACCTGTTCATGAAGTTGTGTGGTATCCAGATCAAATATATCCTTCGCTCCACCAATACCGATACAATCTACTCCCAACAGTTCTGCAAGTTCCTCATCAACTTCACCCAACATTTGAAAAGCATCCACTATTTTCACAGGCTTAGACTCCAATCCATAATGATTTCGTAAAGCTTCTACAATACGGCAATGAATACCTGTCACTGCAGTAGAACCAAAATCTACCGGAACATAATCAGTATTCTGATGATTCAGTGCCTGGAGCACTCTATCTCTTGATTTACTCATGATATTTACATTTTAAAAGTATATCTTTTGGTTATCTCAATTTCTTTTTGCTGATAAATTTGTTCAGAAGAACCACCAAGCATCAATGTAAAACGACCGGGTTCTACAGCCCACTCTTCATTTTGCATATAGAGTGCCAGTGATTTCTTATCTAACCGGAATGTTATTTCCTTTGTCTCACCAACTTTCAAATGTATCCGTTGAAATCCACATAACTGCTTAAAAGGAGTAGTAAAGCTGGCCACTTCATCACGAAGATAAAGTTGAACGACCTCATCTCCATCCCGTGAGCCTTCATTCCGTACCTTCACTGAAATATTTACCAGGCAGCTATCTTCTGCTTCTACAACCTCCGCCTTCAAGTCCGAATAATTGAAAGATGTATAGCTGAGTCCATAACCAAAAGGATAGCGAGGTGTACCCTCTTCTTCTATGTATTTACTGCGGTTTCCTTTCCGTTTTGTATTATAATATACCGGAAGCTGTCCTACAGAGCGTGGTACTGAAATAGTCAAGCGCCCGGCTGGATTATAATCACCGAACAATACATCGGCAACTGCATTTCCTCCTTGCATACCCGGATACCAGGCGTCAACGATAGCATCGACTTCTGCTTCAATACCTTCCAGTAATAAGGGGCGCCCTTTAATCAATACCAATACAATAGGTTTATTTAATTTTCCCACTTCTCGTATCAGTTCCCGCTGTCTTCCCAGCAACTCAAGAGTAGAACGGTCATAGCCCTCTCCACTCTCCATATCACTGATATGACTATCAGAGACTTTTGCTGCACCCGTTTCTTCATACTTTGAAGAAAAATCACGGGCACTGGAACCACCCATCACCATTACAACCACATCCGACTGCCGGGCTGCTTCTATTGCTTCCTGAAAACCCGATTTAGAAGAATCACGCACAGCACACCCTTTAGCATATATAATATGTGTATCATTGGAAACTTTCTGACGGATACCATCCAATACCGTAACTACCGAAGACTCACTTTGAGGTGCCGTATAATCTCCCAGCATATTGTATATATTATCAGCATTCGGACCAATAACCGCAATAGTCTTCATCTTTTTATTCAAAGGGAGCAACTCATTCTTATTCTTTAATAAAATGATAGATTGACGAGCTACTTCACGAGCCAATTCCAGATGTTCTGTTGATGCCACGACTTGTTCCGGTTCCCGCTCATCAACAAAAGGATGATCAAATAAACCCATATGGAACTTTAGAGCAAGTATCCGGCTGACAGCTTTATTAATCACAACCTCCTGCACATCTCCCCTTTTTACGGCATTTACCAATTGCCCGGCATAAACATTTGTTCCTAAATCACTATCCACACCCGCATTTACAGCTTTCACTGCTGCCTCATAATCCGTATCTGCAACTCCATGTTCCCGAAGCCCTCCGATTGCATAAAGATCAGAAACGACAAAACCTTTAAATTGCCAACGTTTTTTCAATAATCCGGTTAATAAATTAGAATTAGCAGTACAAGGAATACCATCGATTTCATTATAGGAGCTCATCACAGACAATGCTCCGGCAGCAACAGCTTCCCGGAAAGGGGGATAAATAGCTTCTTCCATTTCCCGATTACCAACATGAGCACTTCCTCCATTATGTCCGCCTTCTGTCCAGCCATAAGCAGCAAAATGTTTTAAAGTAGCGATTACTTTACCTTTAGTTCTTGGAAACTCACCTTGGAAACCTTTTACTAAAGCAGCCCCCATCACGCCATTGAGATAAGCATCCTCACCATACGTTTCTTCTACCCTGGACCAGCGGGGATCACGGGCCAAATCAAGTACCGGACCATAACCGATATGCGCTCCCTGTGCACTTGCCTCAGTAGCAATAGCACGCCCCATTCTTCTGATTAACTCAGGATTCCAGGTACTAGCCTGCCCAATAGACGTCGGAAATACAGTTGTTCCGATAGCCATGTGTCCATGCGGACACTCTTCTGCCAAAAACAGGGGAATTCCTAAACGCCCATGTTCTATTGCATATTTTTGAAGCATATTTGAAGCCTTGGCTGCCAATGCAGGAGTTAACCCGGTAGTCAACGTACGTTGTGTCCATGGGTCAGCACGCATAAATCCCCAAAGCGAACCAGTGTGATACTCTTCAATCTCCCGAACCAATTGCTCAGTCAGGCGGATTGTATTCCCTTGGCGCTCATACATCGGCCATCCTAAAGAAGTAAGCATCTGGCCGACTTTCTCTTCTAGAGTCATCTGAGAAAGTAAAGCACGGACACGTTCTTCTACTGCAAAAGCAGGATTCTCATAGATATCAAGATGGCCGTTCTTATTCAGATCATAGTAGGATATTCCTGTTTTTTTATCTTTCTTCGGCTTAATATAATCTGCTCCTATTAATTGTCCAGATACCATCAAGCCTAACAAAACTGAGCATATGACTTTCTTTTTCATTTCATCTGAGTGATTTGGTTTATTTCATTCACAATATCCGCAACAAGCTTCACTGTAGTGTCGGTATCATATACAGAATTCAACCCCTGTTCTTCTTGTCCCGGATCCCCCATATAGTCGTCTCCTTTTTGCCAGAAAAGATGTTGTGGTTGTGCAAATCCTCCCCAAGCCCAGAAGTTGCATCCTTGAAATACACTTTTTTGTATAGCATGTTCTTTTACTATTTCAAAAATTTCTTCATAGTACCGGTCTCTCAGAACTGTAGAACTCTTCCTATCAAACATCACGCTATCTCTCGGCAGTCCAAATTCTTCAAGAACTAACGGTTTATTCATTTTTTGTGCTTCCGCAACATGTACATCAATATATTCACGAGTATTTGCAATGGCTTTATCCAAGGTTCCCGGAATATCAGTCTTATCTATCCACCCCCAATTATTCGGCCAGATGTGAATCGTTGAATAATCTATATTGATATCCTGATGGAGTTTCACCCACAAACCCAAATCTCCTTCACAACCTGCCATACCTTCCGAACCAACGGAGATCAAGTGATTAGGGTCAATAGACTTAATAAGTGCAGCACATTCAGCTATCCATTTAGCAAAACTCTCCTTATTTTCCTCACCAAACGGACGGGGCTCATTACCTATCTGCCATGCCATGATAGCCGGATCATCACTGTATTTCAGCTTAGTATAGCGGTTGACACGACTCACCACCTGACGTACATGATTCTCAAATAATTTATGGGCTTTCTCTGATTTTGCATACTGAGCAACATAGTTTGAAAAGGCATTCCATCCTGCCACTTTAGGCATAGGTACTTCACCATGACCACTCCAATAGAGGTATTGTGAATATCCTCCGGACCACTCCCAACTGTTATTTAAGAACAATACGGCGTGCATACCTCTTTTGCCCAACTCCGACAGGAAGAAATCTAAGCCATCAAAAATAGTATCATTATACACACCGGGAGCCGTTTGAAGCGCTGGTTCTGCTTTTGTCATAATTCCATCTATTCCATCTGCGCCAACTAATACACGCAAATTAGTAATACCATTGGCTTTCATGAAATCAAGTTCTTTAAGCAGACGTTCCCGATTACCGCCTTGCCCCTGTGATCCTAATATAGCGGCATACCAAAAATTAGTGCCGATATAATAATACGGTTTATCATTGACAGAGAAACGTCCATCAACAATCTTCACAAAATTATCTGTCTGCGTAGGTGCTTTCACACATGCTCCCAACAGCAGAAGAGTGAAAAAGAGAATACTTATCTGTTTCATGGCTATTTGTTTTTTCTATAATATTATTTCATTTGGTCAGAACATAAAAATCCGGTGCTTCATCAGCAAATAAAATCAAAGAGTCTTCTTTAAACTGATAAAAATCCGATGCAGCAGGATGTCCTTTATAAGGAGCAAAACCTGACCAGGTACACAAATAATTCAACTCTACTCCTTCCAAATATAAAATATTCAGTAGTTGTGAATACCATAAAGAGTCTCTAGTCTGCGTTCCAGTCTCAGTAATAGCAGACAGCTTATTATGTTCCTTGGCATATTTAGTCAGAATGCGAGATTTCAATACGACTAAACTTGTATCTCCACCATCCGGCCTAAAATCCCAATAATTATCCATACCTACTACATCCACATACTCATCTCCCGGATAGCGCTCCAAAAACTCCTTTTCAGTCGTAAATCCACAATCAGGAGAAAATGCATATAAAAAGTTATGTACTTGCAGAGAATCCCTTAAATAGGTGACAGTAAAACGGTAGAGTTCTTTGAACTCTTCTACTGTACAATGGTTCCTTCCCCACCAAAACCAATTTCCATCAAACTCATGCCAAGGTCGAAAAATAATAGGAATCAGTTCACCGGCATGATTCTTAGCATTATGGGCAAAGTCTGCAATAATCTTCAAATCGCTTTTAAATGTTTCATGACGTGATCCGCCAGGAAGAATATGTTTCACCACCTGCGTAGTATCATAGAAATTATTCCCCGTAACCGGATTATAGTAATGCCAGCAAAAAGTGAGCACATTTCCACGCTCATAAGCAGCATAAAATTTACTCTTGATATAATCCAGATTTTTCGTCTCCCAACTGACCGGATTCGTGAAATGCAGAAAATCAAAACTGGCCATGGCCGGATAAGCCCCTGTCACATCATAAGCATCACAACGATTCTGTTCATCACGCCAACGGCTGGTATCTGAATCAAATCCATCCATTTCATAATTGTGTTGCCCATATACTACATACTTTCCGGTCATTTGCTTCAGATTATGAAACAGAATAGCAGTTAAGTCGGTAGCGTGTTTATCCACTAAGCCCAATCTGGTATCTTCCAAAATCCGCTGACGAGAAGAGGTACATGCAGAAACTCCACATAGAGCAATCACTATATAAATATATACTCTTTTCATTTATAATCTATTTTAATGATTTCAGAAGCATTACTTTCCATATCATCACTGCTAACGGCCGTCACACGATAAAAGTAAGTTCCTTTCAAAGAAGTGCCGTCCAAATCTATCCCATTATCATAAAAAGAAGTTGTCTGTCCTCCTACAAATGTTATAAAGGAAGAAGCATCCGTTGCAAAATCAGAAGATTTACTACGATAAATCCGATACATATCCACATCAGGATTTTTTTCCCACTTTAATTGATTACCAGCAGTGAGTCTTATAACCGGAGAAGGTAATTTATTACTTCCACTGCCCGTCACAATAATTGTATGGAGTCGTGCAGGTGCGTCTGCCGGATACATAGCCACATTACGGGAATCAGAGGCAGTAATATAATATTCCATTCCTTGAATAGAAAACTCTTCAGCAGGAACAGTTACCGCAAAAGCAGCTCTTATTCTATGTTTAAACGGTATCTGCTTCCACTCTTTACAACCTATAGTACGGTAATGAAGCACAGCAGAAAGATCTTCAACGGAACGATTATCAACCATAGACAGCTTTATGTTAACATCATGTCCCTGAGCAACCGAGGTCACTGGAGAAGGATTTACAATAACAGGAGCCTCATTATCGGCATCACCAGCTAAGCAATAATACGGAATACTAGCAAGACTTCTATTTCCATCCGTATCAATCACATATACTGTATAGGAGGCTTTTCCATTAAATGTATCGACATATTGATTAGCACTGATAGGTAGTGATGCAATTTCCTTACCATCCCGGCACACAACAAAAATGTCTGCTCCCGGTTCTTCATTACGCCATGTCACCAACGCTCCATTTTGCGTTCCTTTAGCAGTAACATGGGAAGGAGCTTTCACTCTTTGGTATTTACGTAATTTATTTATCTTCTCTACGTAATTCTGCTGTACAAAACGGTTCTGTGTACTCATAATATTTCCAAAAGATGAAATGTCATCAATACGGTACAAGAAACTACGAGCCCAACTATCCATTTGACCCGGCAAATCAGTCCATTGGTATTTTTCAAACTCAGAATTTAGTGCAATATGGTATTTAGCACCTGCAATACGTGCACGTAAATAAGATAAACGTTTCCTCTGCCCTAAATTAGTAACCCAAGCCATGCAACTATCAATCGTATTCAATTGCTTTTCAGCCAATTTATTAGCCTGTATTATATCGTTGAAAGGATAAAAACTAACATAAAGAGAATAAATTCCTTTATCTATTTTAACTGGAACAGTCAAGCTTTTCCATGCCTGCCACCCTTCTGTGTTTTTCACATCAATAGAAGCAATCATAGGTCCATCAAGTTTCCCTATAGAAATAGTAATAATACCTCCATTTGAGGCAGAAGCAACTCTGAGGGATATGAAAGAAACATCATCTTTAAAATGAACCTGATCATATTTCAACCAATCACCAGCCATTATATAGCCTACACATTCTCCTCCCTCATCACTTGGCGCATTTTTTGTTCCTTTCTTTTCCTGAAAGTTTACTGCATCTATCTTCATAAGTTCACCATGTTTTCCGGCAAAGGATAACGACTGAATATTCATTAAAGGATAAGTATTTACAACCTCATTAAAACCCGGTGTCGCCTGACACTCTGCAAAATCTGTAGCAAATGGTTCATTTTGATTTATAATGGCAGTAATCGGTTCAGCAACAGACTCTCCATAATTTGTTTTAGCATAGTCTCCATAAACTTTTTTCGAAGAGTTCAATTCTTCAGCTTCATACCAAGGTGCTTTACTTATATACCACATTTTAGGAGAAACTGCATCCGTTAAACGCCAAGTTAAAGCATAAAATCCTTTCATATTCTCCGAAGCTTTCTCATAAGCATGAATTGTTTCTGATAAATCCACATTATAAGGATAATAATACTGTGAACTACTCCAATCTCTCTCTAACCATGGACATCCCCAATATTCACGCTCTCCATATATATTCCCCGGTTCAAATGCTGCGGAATAATAAGATATCGGAGCACAAATAACATCTTTCGGTAGGCGCGCAACAGATTCCGCCGTCATTCCCCAACCTGATACAACAATGTGAGTTGACGGTGAAAGCCGCTTCATATCTTCATAAAAACCATCAAAAACTCTCTGCCATTTAGCATAGAAAACGGAATCTTTGCTTCCCTCTGATTGAAAACAGAACAAATAGTCCAAATATGGATATTGCTTGGCTAACTGTGCTGTTTGCGCAGCAATTACACCGCGTTCATCAGCAGATACTTGATATTCAGGAAGAATCACATCAATGTCAAGTCCTAATCCAATCTTTACTCCGCGCTGATGTGCATAATCTATCACCTTACGAAAAACGGTTTCACCTTTTTCTTTTATCTGACTATTAGTCAATGTCTCATTATGAAGTCCATAATCTGCTCCAAAATCATAATCATCATAAATTTCAGAAGCTCCAAAACGGTATTCATTAATATCCCATCCCGGACACAACCAGCCATGTCCTGTTTTTATAGTCGGCATCCACCCTCTGGATAAATAGCCATTATATTCAAAATTATGAAAAGTTTCATTATGCCCGCAAAAACCATTATAATTATGAATCATAATAAAATTCATACGCATTTTTGCCGCTTGATCAATAACATACCTCCAATCATTCCAGGAATAAATAGTAGCTGATTGCGGGAAATTGGTCCATGGAAGGAATCCTCTAATACGCATTTGAGGAGTACGTACATCGTTTATCACAGGAAGGTGACCTCTCATTCTTTTTTCAGGCAAGATATCACCACTCATATAAAAACGCACTCCCAAATGATCCTCGAGTAAGCCATATACTCCATAAAGTAACCCGCAAGGATCTGTTCCGGCAATCAATAAAGTACGACGACCTGCATTCTTTACTGTTTGAAGTATATACCCTTGTTCTCCTGGCTTCTCTTTTAGCTTAAGTATACCTTTCTTTTGCCAATCATCCACTAATGGATTATCTAATGTGGTTAATATAAAATCTGATTTTAGATTTGCCGAGGCTGTCCTCTCGATATTCAAAAGTTTACCGGATAGCTGATAATAGTATCTCTGCAGTTCCGATGCTGCATAGTTTTCTAATGAGGTTCCACTACCTATTTGTAAAATCTGTGCTTGAACAGGTAGAACTAAAACAGCTATCAGGCAATATCCTAATAAATATTTCTTCCAATCTTTCATCATCTCTTCAATTTTGTTTCAAGATAAGACTTCAAATCATTGTATTCTCTCCATAAACGCTGGTTTAAAGAGCTTAACACACCTAATTCTCCACGAGAATGAACTCTTTGCATATAAGTCTCAAACATATCTTTCACCGGAGCCGCCATAAGGCTACGATAAGCCTCTTCATATTCTTCGAACGAACTGGCCGCAACGCCCTGTCTGTCATTCTTCTTAAGAATAAATGCAGGCATCATAGCTTTATCAACCTCTCCCAATAGCAATTCAAAACGGAACATTGCAATGAAACGTTGCAAATTATCTCGCTGGCTGCCCTCTGTTTTTTTCAGGACCTGTTCAGCAGTCCGAATCAAACTTTCCCGCAGTTTCACATTTTGATCATCCAATAATCCCCATTCAGGAGTGAAGGCATAAAATTCTGGTGAGGGGACATTCCATTGTATTTGTTTAATATCCATTTGTGCCAACAGAGGAGCCAATAGTTTTGCAGCCTTATTACCCATATCCTCAGTCAGATATTCTTCATATAACTGTTCTACAGTCTTATTGTCTGTCTTATTTGAAGCAAAATGAGCAAATGTTCTAAAATTAAAACGAGGCTCTTCCGTACGCCAGTGAATAGCAATCACCCCATCCAGATTCTGCTTTGCAGCAAGTTTCACATGATCACGCATCATTTCTACACGTGGTTGAAAATGCCAAAGCTGATGATCTCCCTCCAACCAAGGTACTGCCCACACAGTTCTGTTCTTAGCTATATCAGACAAGAATTCAGGCTGTGGACTTTTTCCTAAATCAGGATTTAAACAACTGAATATGATATCCTTTGGCAGAGCTCTGTCCAGTCCTTTCAATAAGGAAGGTAATTGATGACCACCTCCCCATCCTCCAAGAATTACTTTTGCATTCGAACCTTTAGATTTCAAATAGTCCGATGTCAATTTCATATATTCAAGTGCCCAAACTCCGACAAAACGGGCTGCACTATCAGCTGCCTCTTTAAAATAACCTTGTCCGACGTTATATGCTTCAGCAAAAGAAGCATTCTCCAAAGCTTTCTCTATATTCACTCCCATGAATGAGTGTTCATTCAACCATAACCAGACATAATCAATATCAGGATAGGTTTCCAAAACATTATCAAGTGCTGCATAATGTATCTCTATCGCTATCTGACTTTTTGGATTCGGAATCATGTTAGACTCCCCAGGCCAGTAAAAACAGTCGCCCGCTACATTCAAAGAAAAATATTCAGGAGGAATTACTCCAAATTCAAATCCCATTGCCATACGTATACCACGTTCATGGGCCATGCTCAAAACATCACGCATCAATGTCTGCGATTTCTCATAATGCTCTCGTGGAGTAGAAGAAGTTACAGAAGCATCACTACCAAAAGCCTCCGCACCTTCTGGCAAAGAAAATACACGGTCAGTACCGAAAGCATAATCTTTCACTTTCATAGGTAAATACCCCCAACGTGCAGTAAGAGAATTATCAAAACAAGCTTGAGGAAGAATATCCTTATATTCTATCTTGATCATCGGTTCTACATAAGTGGCATAACGTTCTCCACCGCCAGTATAATTATGGAACCCAATAAAGTTAATTCCATTCCTCTCACACTCATCAAGATATTTCTGATAGTCTTCTATATTCCAAGATGTTGGTCCTGATAAAAAATTATGCCAAGGCAGTACCCCCCTTATTTCAAATTGATCCTGTGCAAACAAATAAAAGGGCAAACATAACAAAATCAACAAATACTGAATTCTATAGATCATTTTTATGTTATTTAAGAAAACAAAAGAGAGGTAGAAATGCAAGAGCAGCTACCTCTCTTAACCATATACGATTTTAAGCTATTGCTTATTTTAGTTTTTCGGTACAATTCGGAAATTGTCAAAACAAATATCTGTATCCTCTGCAAAGCTATTTCCCATAACTTGTAATGTGCCAGTATTAGGCACATCCCCTTTCCAAACCTCATTTAGATCAATACTAATCGTCTGCCATTCACCATTTGTTTTAAAAGCGAGTCCAGAAGCAAAAGGTTCCCAATCATAATTAATTTGTTCAAAAAAGAAACGAATCTGTCGCTTACTTAATGCTGTCAAAGTATTTACCTCAAACTTTAACTGATAATTATCTTGATTAGCCTTTACATCATCCCAATAATTAACCCCTATTTGAGCTATTGCAACAGTACCACTCCATTCCCAATCAGCAGCATCTTCTTTAGCAATTTTAAAACGTGAATAATTCCCTGTAATAGGTTCAGGAACCGGTCCATTATTCACATAATTATTTCCTCCCCAACCTGTATATGGGTCATAATCACATAACATATTTCCCCTCTCATAATATCTGCCAGGAACTAATCTCTCGCCAGCTATTGGGCTAACAATTTTTATTTTAGTACCCGCTATAGCATCTTCTGGTAAATTAAAATAAAGAGTATCCTGCACAGCTCGTATAATATCCATCTCTTGATCGCCAAAGAATAATTGTCCACTCTCTGTTGTTATTTCATATAAATCAAAAAAATCACCTACAATTTTCATTGTCCCCCCAGCAGGAGTAAATTCATTATACATACCATCCACTCTCAAATCTGGAATAAAAACAGAAAGAGGAGCTGTAGTAGATTCTGTAGCAGTCGATAATGTAATTAAATTATTAACTTCAACAGGTATTACTCTAGGAATTGGAAACGTTATTTCATTTGCTGTTGTATATGCATTTGACATATCTACTGGAACATCATTTACTAGAATAGATTTAACTCCATCTAATCCTGTCCCTTGAACTATGATATATTGTGCTAAATTCGCGACTTCAAGCCCTTGTTCCCTATCTGTCACAGTTGATATTCTCGTTATACTAAGAGGGGTACAACTATTTTCATTATCCGAGCAGGAAGCAAATATTCCAAGTCCTGCAGTCATCAACATGACTAAAACATATTTTACAGTTTTCATTATTCTTTCATTTTTATTATTCTAAATACTTATTTGCAGTTACCAACCAGGATTGTTAGAATCAATCTTATCATTTGCATTAACTTCACTTGTAGGTAGCGGATAGAGAAGGTTACGTTCTGTACGGCGTTTAGTTACATTATGTTCATCCATATCAATAGCATTCATTACCCCTAAATAAATTCCCCAACGAAATAAATCATAACGTCGATCTGCTTCATAAGCTAATTCACGCGCACGTTCTTCAAGAACTGCCGAACGAAATTCATCTTGATTCATATTAGAAAAAGGAGTTGCATTAGAACGAGTACGTATTCTATTAACTTGTTTGTAAGCTTCTTCAGTAGGACCGCCATTCAGTTCATTTACCGCTTCTGCATATATCAATATAATATCAGGTAAACGGAGTAATGGAAAATGGAAATCAGTCTTCGTTTGCTTCCGGTCTGTTACAAATGTAAATTTTGTCAATTTTGCCAAACTCCATCCTTCACCTTCTTTATAAACTTCCGTTCCATCAAACCTATTTCCCTCACTATCATATACCTCATGGTTTGCAACCTTATTCGCATACCATCGAGGATAATAATTATATACAACTTTACCATTCTCATCCAAGTCAGTAGCAGGATAACGATGAATTACTCCGTCTATAATACGCAAATCCTTCTCTTCAAATAATAAATACCAATGATCTCGCATTCCATACCAATTACCATCTAGCGAACCATCACTTTCCATAATGCCAACATAGTCCTTGCATATTGTATTTCCAAAGTCATCATCACCACTTTTAGCTTGAGCCATCCATATATGCTCTCCCTTATTACGATTAGCAATAGCCCACACATCCATATATTTATCAAATAATGTATATTCCTCTATTACCTCCCATGCTTTATCACGTGCCAATGCATAATATGTATCTGGGTCAAACGTCTCATAACCAACTACCGTTTGTGCAATATGTGTAATGGGCTGAGGTTCTGGGAGATTAGGCGCCCCCCCTTTCACAACTACAGGAACTCCAGACAGTGCACCAGAAGCCATAGTAGCATATACCTTAGCTAATAAAGCCTTAGCAGCGCCACTCGAAGCATGTCCTTCAATAAAATCACTATTATTTTTAGAATACATACCTTCACCTATTTTTAATAACTCTATAATATGGGTATATACATCAGGAATTGAAGCGCGAGGTTGATTCATATCTTCACCTTCAGATATTGACTTTCTAAAGATAGGAACACCTCCATAGTTTCTTACTAGATTAAAATATGCCCATGCTTTCAAAAAAGAAAGTTGTCCAATAGCATCTGTCTTACTTTCCTGAGAGATATTAGACATTGCCGAAATTTTTGATATCGCAAGATTGGCACGATGAATTAAAGTATAACAACCTTGCCACAGATGATCTTTTCCCCAAAAGCCACTAACATTTCCAGCGCCAACATTTCCAAAAGCCCAAGAAGCGCCAGAAGCATAATCACAATCCATATTTGTTAAGTACAAATAAGATGAAGGAGCAATAAAACTAGAGATAATCGTGTTATAAGTCCCTGTTAATAGTTGAGACTTCGCACTCTCGCTATCTCCCAACTGCTCTGGAGATATAAAATCATACACTTTTTCTTCTAATAAATCATCACAAGAAAGTACTGCAAAAACAGTCCATAATAATAACATAGACTTCAATATAATATTTTTCATAGTTTCTTTAATTAAAAAATTAAATATTAAAATGTGCATTGTACACCAAATGAGAAAGTACGACTACTTGGATAAGAGAACATATCCACACCACGACGAGATGCATCTCCTCCAAAAGAATTCACATCTGGATCAAACCAACTATAATTTGTAATAGTAAATACATTGCTTACCGATGTATAAAAATTAATATATTCAATACCTTTTATTGGTGCATTCCATCTATAGCCTAAATTAATATTCTTCATTCTCAAATAAGATCCATCTTCCACATACCGATCCGATAGTTTCATTGTTCTACCATACCCAGAATACGCTTTGGGCCATTGTGCCAAATCTCGATTCTCTGGCGTCCAACGAGTATCATACATTTCTTGTGGGATGTTACCTATACCACTCATAGTCACCTTTATTAAATTAGCATTAAAGATATCCCCTCCAACGCATCCTTGCAAGAAAAAACTTAATGAAAAATTCTTATAGGAGAAATTGTGAGTCATACCAAATGTAAAATCTGGATTGGCGTCACCTATAATTTGTCTATCAGCGTCTGTTATACCAGGTTTCCCATCAAGATCTTTATATTTCACTTCACCTATCATTGATTTACAAACAGCTTCCGATTCATTGGCATAAAAAGGATCGGCTCTTACCTCTGCTATATTATCATAGAAACCATCCTCAACATAACCAAATATGGTACCGATAGGCATTCCATTACGTTGAATAAAAACTGCATCAGCATCGCTCCATGACTGTGCAAATTGGTCTCCAGGAAGCCCTTCTATCTTATTACGGTTAAAAGATATATTAGCATCAAAATCCCACTTGAATTTTTTTCCACTTATTGGATAGAATTTACCAGTGATTTCCAATCCTTTATTAATAACATCACCAAAATTAGTCGTCATATTAGAAAAGCCCGTACTCTGAGGTATTTGAATATTCTGCAACAAATCTGAGGTTTTCTTATAATATACATCAACAGTAAAATTTACTCTATTCTCGAAAAAGCCCATATCAATACCCGCATTATATTGAGTAGTTGTTTCCCATTTTAAATCTGGATTAGCAGGCCCTCTCCAAGTAAGATTTGCAAAGCCACTCGCTAAAGCTCCATTGATAGGATAATTAGCGACCGTCAAATAATCGCGTGTTGCATATGCACCAATAGCTTGATTGCCAGTCTGACCATAACTTGCGCGTATTTTTAAGTTACTGAAAATATTTAAACTCTTAATAAACTCCTCCTCAGAAGCACGCCACGCTATCGCACCTGATGCAAAATTGGACCATTTATTACCCGGAGCAAACTTACTAGAACCATCTCTACGGAAAGAAGCTGTGAACAAATATTTATTCATTAAACTATAATTAGCACGTCCTAAAAAAGACACTAAAGAAGTCATTCCTCGTCCACTAATTGGCTTATTAGGATTTACTGCTGCACTCATATCAAAATCTTCCGTTATATCTTGCGGAAAACCTTTTGCAGTCATAGCTTTATTCCCATAATCACCTCTTTCATAAGAAAAAGCGATTACAGCATTCAGTGAATGGTTCTTATTAAACTCCTTATTATAAGTAGCCATTGTTTCAAGCACAAGGTTTTTAGCCCAATTATCTGCTTTAGAAGCAAAACCATTATCCGGATCTTTACCTTCTACCGTCTCTCTGTTATAATACACATTACGCTCATTCATATTATAAGAAAAGCCTACATTCTGACGTATTTTTAAATCCTTTATAGGAGTCAGTTCTAAATAAGAAGAAGAGAAAAAAGTATTAGTAGTCAATTCATCTTTTGCTGCACGGGTATAAACATATGGATTAGAAGAGAACCAATTCAACTGTGCATTATCAGTCCCATTATCCAACGCTTCTGTAGCAGGATAAAATAGTGTACCATGCATAATACCATTACTTACAGAATTAGTTTTTGCCAATTTATTAAGTGAATTAGTAAAACTCATATTAGTTCCGATCTCAATCCATTTATGAATTTTCCTTGCAATATTAGCACGAAATGAATATCGTTTATAACCAGAATTTCGTATAGTACCTTCTTGATCAAGAATATTTCCTGATATAGCATAATATCCTTTATCACTTGCACCATTTACGCTCAAATTATATTCTTGTGAAAGAGCAGTTTCAAACACTTGATCTTGCCAATTTGTCCATGCACAAGTACCATTCCGATAATCATCTGGTCCAGGAGCATATTCATACTCGCCTGTACTAGTGTTTAGAAGCTCTTTACCTGGATAAGGCAACGCCTCTCTCGCACCATCATATTCATTAAACATTTCTGTTGCCTCGTTACGATATTTTGCATATGTATACCCATCCAACATATCCATCTTTTTCACTACTTTCGATATGCCAAAATTTGCACTAAAGCTAATGTTTTCTTTTCCTTTAACCCCACGTTTAGTTGTAATTAAAACGACACCATTTGCACCACGAGAACCATAAATAGCAGTAGCAGAAGCATCTTTCAACACCTCCACAGATTCAATATCAGCTGGATTAATAGAAGATAAAGGGTTTGCAGATTGAAGCATACCATCTTCATCCCGACCAGCTCCAGGGGTTCCTCCAGTAGTAAAAGGAATACCATCCACTACATAAAGCGGTTCTGTAGAGGTTGAAAATGAATTAGCTCCACGAATTTGGATACTAATACCAGCTCCCGGAGCACCATCATTTTGATTAACTTGCACACCAGCAATACGTCCTTGTAAACTTTGATTAATACTAACCGGATTTGTTTTCATAAGTTCCTCACTCTTAATACTAGTAACAGAACCTGTCAAATCGCTTTTTTTCATTGTACCATATCCCACTACTACAACCTCATCAAGCAGTTCAGAATCTTCCGTCATCATAACATTCAGCACCTTTTGTCCAGCCTTAATAGTTATCTCTTGTTCTTTATAACCTATACAAGAAAAAACTAAGATATGCTTACCTACAGGAACTTTTACACTATATTCCCCCTTCACATCGGCAATAGAACCAACCCCCGTTCCCTTTACTAGAATATTAGCCCCTATCAGCGGAGAACCATCGCTGACATCAGTAATAGTACCTGTAACAATAGTTTCTTGGGCCATCACATGGCAACTCATTAAGAGCGCCGTTAAAAGCAAAATAATGTTTTTCATATAACACTGATTTAAAATAATAATATTTTCAACACCGCAAATATAGACGCCATAGCCATGACAAACAAATACTATTTTATCATTAGCTAATACTATTCAAACCATCCAATAAACATCTGATTTAAAAGAGGATATCCAACCAAAACTATATACTAAACAACTTAAAGAACCTTTAACCAACATAGTTAAAGTAGGATCAATATTATTTTTGTATAATCTCCCTTTAGAGCTAAAGCAATTATTATAACAAATTATTATAACAAATCATTAAACAATTCCTCTCCTACTAAATGAAGCAACAACTTAATTTGCAAGCCTTATTTTATTTCAAAATCTTTATTCATTCCTTTCGATAATTCTTTCTGACCACCACCTACAAATAAGGAATATTTTCCAGAAAGCATTTTCCATTCTCCATCCTGCCACACAGAAAGCTGACGAGGAGTTATGGTAAAAGTAACCGTCTTACTTTCATTCGGTTTCAAATTAACTCGCGCAAAAGCTATTAGTTTCTTTAATGGGAACGTATAAACCGGAGTTTTCTCACGAGAAACATATACTTGAATGACTTCCTCACCCACTACGTCACTTATATTCTTAACCTTAATAGAACACTGTAAAGTTCCATCTACATGAACTACATCATTACATTGCAAATCCGCATACTCAAAATTTGAATAACTTAAACCATGCCCAAATCCATAAAGAGGTTTACTTGATAGATATTGATAGGTACGCCCTTTCCAAATATCATAATCTAAGATATTTGGTAATTGCTGTTCTGATTCATAAATAGTCATTGGCAACTTTCCAGATGGATTTTCCAAACCAAACAAAATACCAGCCAAAGCTGCCCCCCCCTCTTGTCCCGGATACCAAGCTTGAAGAATTGAGGGAACGTGTTCTGCAGCCCATTGCGAAGTTAAGGGATTCCCTGTTTGAAGTATCAATGCAATACGTGGATTTACTTTATAAATTTCTTTCAACAATAGTTCTTGCGTCATGGGCAAATAAATAGAAGGCAGATCACGATTTTCACGAGCCAATTTTCCATCATTCCCCAAAGCAACTAATACTAAATCAGCTCTAGATACAATTTTTTTCACTTTATCTATCTGATTAATATTTCCAAAATCTGAAACCAATATACAGGTAGCAGCTCCTATTCTATTTATATACTCTATTTTGATCGGTATCTTCTTACCATTTTCCAACAAAACTTCCACTGAATAATATTGTAAACCATGAGCATTCCATTCATCTAAAACCAGACTGCCGTTCAACCAAACACGCACTCCACCATCAGCATATACACCAATAGCATGCTTACCATCTACCGGAGCTTTTAGATACCCACTCCATCTAACAGAGAAATCATTCTTAGTTAAACGTTGATCCGGTGTACCATCTCCCCAATCAAAACCAACAGTTTTATCAATTCTTGAGAATAAAAAAGGGCTATTCAAATCATGTCCGTCTATATAATCTGCCGTAAGCCCATTGTTCACTCCATCAGAAGCCAATAAATAGCTTGAATCAACCGGAGAAACGACGGAAGTACCTTCAATATATGAAATTTCAACCTCTTCACCCACCATTTTCTTAACACCCTGTAACAAAGAAATATTATGAACCGGTTTACCACTATATCCTCCCAAATAGTTATTATCAGCAAATGGTCCTACAATAGCTATAGAACGAACATCTTTTTTATCTATAGGTAGAAAATTATCTTCATTTTTTAAAAGTATAATAGATTTAACCGCTGCCTCATACGCTAATCTTCTAAATTGTTCTCCTGCAAGTAACTTCTTATCATAATGATTATAAGGAACAAGTTCAATGGGATCAAATTCTCCCAATTTAAAACGCATTGTCAACACACGAGTCAGCGCTCTATCAATAGCATACTCTGACACTAGCCCTCGTTGCACTGCCGCCACCAAATTCTCACGATAGGTCCCCCCACATTCCAGATCACAACCACTATTTATACCTAAAGCTGCAGCTTCTTCCAATGAATTAACAATTCGATGCTGCCAGTTCATGACTCCAATAGCACCACAGTCAGATACAACAAAACCATCAAATCCCCATTCTTTTCTCAAAACATCCTCTAATAACCAAGTTGAACCACTCGGAGGAATCCCATTAAAAGCATTATAAGCAGTCATTATAGATTGTACGTTTGCTTCTTTCACGCATGCTTCATAAGCCGGAAAATAATATTCATATAATTGTTTAGTGGGTATCTGTGAGGAACTAGAAAAGCGGTCATTCTCTTGATTATTAGCTACAAAATGTTTAACTGTAGCAACTGTCTTTAAATAATTAGGATGATCTCCCTGCAATCCTTTCACAAAAGCTACTCCTAAACGAGAAGTTAAATAAGGATCTTCACCATAAGTTTCCTCATTTCGCCCCCAACGAGGATCACGAGCCATATTAATAGTAGGAGCCCAATAAGTAAGCCCTTTTCCTATGTCCAGATATTTCAAACGAGCCTCTGTCGAAATAGCAGAGGCTATTCTTTTAACCAACAATGTATCCCAAGTTGAAGCCAAATTAATAGCTTGTGGAAATACAGTTACTTCTCCTGCACGAGCCACACCATGTAAACATTCATTCCAATAATTATAGGAAGGAAGATTCAGACGAGGTATACTATCACTTTCATTCGATAACTGAGCTACTTTCTCTTCAAGTGTCATCTGTCGAATGATATTCTCGATGCGCACTGATATCGGTTGAGATAAATCACCGATAATCCTCTCTTTTACTCCACGCACCTCTATTTTGCCACTTGCATTAAAAGCTGGACAATCATTACATCCACCATTATCTTGAGCTTTCAAAGAAATATTTGCCAGTATAAATACTACAACTAATAAATGCCATCTCGCTTGCATATTTTCAATAGATTAAAATGTCTTTTCCATTGGCAAATATAGCAACTTCCTAACACTTCATTTGATACTATTTTATCCTTTCATTATACATTTTAGCAAACAAAAAAATCAAAGATAAAAGATATATGTTAGAGGCTAATATCGTAGCATTATATCACAATTTTCTTCTTTCTATAATTTTCCCGAAATTCCTTCGGCGAACATCCTTTCTTACGTTTAAATAATCGATTGAAATTAGATAAATTATTAAATCCACAATCATAACATATCTCTGCGATCGTATGTGCAGAGTCCACCAATAAACGAGTAGCAAAGCCAAGACGAATATCAATAATATAATCAGAAAATGTTTTTCCCGTACGTAACCGAAAGAAACGACTGAACGAAACAGATGTCATCCCTACCATGTCTGCTAAAATACTTAAACGAATATCCTCCTGATAGTGATCAGCAATATATTTCTGCACTCTTTGCACACGTCGACTGTCAGAGAAAGTTTCTATTTTAGCAAACGAAGAGCTAGAAAGCACTTCTGCATTATCATACAGAGATAGTTCATAAAGTATTCGAAGAAAATTCATTACCGCATAAAATCCCTGTTCTTCAGAAGCCAACTTATCCAACCAATTATAGACTTTCATAATAGCCTGCATTGGAAAACTAATACCACATTGTGCTTTTTCCAACATCCGGCGAATACTATCAAACTGATTTTTATTAATAAAGTCTTTAAAGAAAAGATCTGAAGAAAACTGAATTGTAATTTCTCGGATATCCCTTGAAGTACATTCATGTTGCTCCCACACATGTTCCAACTCTTTACCTGTAATCAACACTAAATCATAATCCCCGATAACCTCCGCAGAATCACCGACTACCCGACGCACTCCGGAAGCATGTTCCGTAAAATTCAACTCATATTCGGCATGGCAATGAATAGGATAAGTAAATTCGGTTTTACGACGATCTGCAATATAAAAACAATCACGTTCAGACAAAGGGGTTATCTCCCTCATAATGTAGTTTGGGTTTTCCATTTCAATCAGTTAAAAAAGTATCACATGTTGCAAATATAGCCATTATTTTCATTCCAATATTTACAAAATCCATTTTAACTCTTAAATGACTAATTTATTATTGCAAAAAAGCGCAGAGTCTTTTAAAGAATTTACTTACTTTTGCTTTCACTGTTTTTACTACCTTATTATAAAGTTCAACTAAAACCTACAGATATGATCAATCCCATCTATTCTCCAGCCCCTGACAGATACGACAGCAATATGAAGTACCGTCGTTGCGGTAAAAGCGGCATTCTGCTCCCTGAAATATCTTTAGGGCTATGGCACAATTTCGGTGATGTCAATGCATTCTCCAACTCTTTAGCAATGGCACATTACGCATTCGACCGAGGTATTACCCATTTCGACCTTGCCAACAACTATGGTCCTTCCTGCGGTTCGGCAGAAGAAACATTCGGCATGATTATGAAGAAATCATTTATGCCCTACCGGGACGAGTTATTCATTTCCACCAAAGCTGGACATGAAATGTGGGCAGGACCTTACGGTGACTGGGGGTCCCGAAAGTCTTTGATGAGCAGCCTCAACCAAAGCCTGAAGCGAATGAATTTGGATTATGTAGATATCTTCTATACCCATCGCTACGATCCCAATACCCCTCTTGAAGAAACACTTCAAACACTGGTTGATATTGTACGGCAAGGGAAAGCACTCTACATCGGTATCTCCAAATACCCTAAAGACAAAGCAGAATTAGCTTATAAATATCTGGAAGAGAGAGATGTTCACTGTCTCCTCTACCAAGGCAGATACAATCTGTTCAATCGCGAACCGGAGGAAGAAGGCATTCTGCGACAAGCTAAAGAAAACGGTACAGGCTTTATTGCTTTCTCCCCTTTAGCACAGGGATTGCTTACCAACCGCTACCTTAACGGGATCCCTGAAGACTCGCGGATTGCCAAAGGTGGTTTCCTTAAAAAAGAAGCACTGACAGAAGAAATTCTGAGAAAAATCAAGGCACTGAATGAACTTGCTTTTCATCGCGGGCAGACCCTTGCCGAAATGGCGCTTGCATGGGTGCTGAAAGACGACATGGTGACCTCTGTCATTATCGGAGCAAGTTCCGTCGGGCAACTGACAGATAATCTGAAAGCGATAGATAATACGACTTTCTCCGCAGAAGAATTAGAAAGCATCTATCAAATTGTAAAATAGGTATTGATAAGCCTGCATACAATAGGGCGATGATGTATTTACGATACATTTATCACCCTATTCCTTTATTGTTCGCCACATATTTAACATACTTCTTTTTGAACCTTTTATTTTTTATCTTGTTCTTTCTCCAAAAGCCTAAGGTACCAATAGGGCAGGAATTTATATTTAACCTAAACAATTATAGAAGTATGAAGAAATTTATTCCTTTATTATTAGCGGTCTTCGCAATAGCATTTGTTTCTTGCGAAAAAGACCCTGACATGGATAAGCTGGACAGCAAGTATCTGGTTTATACCAATTATGACACGAAAGCAGACTTCAAAGCTTTTGAAACTTACTACTTACCGGACAGCATCCTTGTTATCGGAAACAGTAAAGATGCCGAATACTGGAAAGACGAAAGTGCACAGGAAATCCTCAGCGCATACGTTACTAATATGAACAACCGCGGTTACGTTCGTGTAGACAAACGTGAAACAGCAGATCTCGGCTTGCAGGTCAGCTACGTAAAAAGCACTTACTACTTTACAGACTACGGACGCCCCGAATGGTGGTGGAACTATCCGGGCTATTGGGACGCCCCTTATTGGGGTAACTGGGGTGGATGGTATTATCCATACGCCGTAAACTATGCTTATAGTACCGGTTCCTTCATCACCGAATTACTGAACCTCAACGCTCCTCAAGGCGAGAAAGAGAAACTTCCTGTCCTGTGGACCAGCTACATGAGCGGACTGTTGAGCGGTTCAACGTCCTTCAATACTAAGATGGCGGTAGAGGGCGTAAACCAAGCCTTTACACAATCTGCCTATCTCAACAGGATGAGTGCTCAGCCCAGATAAGTAATAAACTATTCCTATCTTAGAAAGCCATTGTTGAATTTATAAAACAAGAACAAGTATGAAAACATTGAAATATATATCTTTGAGGGCATTTGCTATCGCCGCCCTTGCCCTTGTCTTTGCCATGCCGGCAAAGGCACAAATGACCGATAACGGTTATGCCAACATCGACTGGCAGTTCAACTTTCCTTTAAACAATCACTTTGCCGATAAGGCTAGCGGTTGGGGTATGAACTTTGAAGGCGGTTACTTCCTGACGTCAAACTTTGCTTTAGGAGGTTTCCTTTCTTATCACAGTAATCATGAATATTTTGACCGTCAGACTTTACCGGTTGGTGAAAGCGGCAGTTTGAATACAGACCAACAGCATACCGTATTCCAGTTGCCTTTCGGCCTTGCCACACGTTATGCCTGGAACCGCGGCGGTGCATTCCAACCGTATGTAGGCGTAAAACTCGGTGCACAATATGCCCAGTTGAAATCTACCTTCAACGCATTTGAAGCCAATGAAGATACATGGGGTTTCTATGTATCTCCGGAAATCGGCTTTAATGTTTATCCATGGGCTTATGGTCCGGGCTTGCATTTTGCCGCCTATTATAGTTACGGAACAAACAAAGGTGATCTCTTCACTTATAGCGTAGACGGAATGAACAATGTAGGTTTACGCATTGGTATCGCATTCTAACATACACACCTAAAGCTTAACAGAATAAATTAATTGTTTCAAAAAAGGAGCCGATGCTATTATTACAACATCGGCTCCTACTTCTTTTATTAAGATATGACGACTTTACTTCAACACCGCCTGATACATCGCTTCTTGTATTTTTCCTCGGATATCCAGCTTTAGCAACTTCGAATTCCACACATTCGGATAAATGCGATTACTAAGGAATACATAAACCAAACCATTATCAGGATCCACCCATGCACAGGTACCGGTAAAACCTGTATGTCCGTACACCGATACCGGAGCAGAAGGAGCACAGGGGCTTTTCAGCGGATTCTGCACATCCGGTTTATCGAATCCTAAGCCACGACGGCTGTTTTTAGCGACCGTAGTAGTGAAAACCTTACAAGTTTCCTTACTCAAATAACGTTTTCCATTCAATTCACCATTATTCAGCAACATCTGATAAATCTGCGCCACTTCCTCTGCCGTAGAAAATAATCCCGCATTACCCGATACACCACCCTGAAAAGCAGCAGACTCATCGTGTACAAACCCTTGTAGAGTAGTTTTCCTTAAGAAAGGATCAACAGAAGAGGGGACAATATCCTCTTTGGGCAAAAAATCCAACGGTAGGTATCCGGTACGCTTCAACCCCATTGGCGCATAAAACTCCTGTTTCAGAAATTCGTCCATAGGTATTCCTGCGCGTATCTCAACCAGTTGTTGCAAAAGGATAAAACCAACACAACTGTAACGGTACCGTTTGTCTTTTAAAGGAGTATCAACAATTTTTTGAAGATATTCCTTTTTGAAAGACTCGTTCAACCAAAGGCTGTCGCAAACCTGCAAAGTGCATTCGTCAGTACGCACTTTCGAAGTCAGCCCCTGACGGAAATGGAACTTAGGGTTAGCCCATGTCTGCTGTCCAATACGAACGGAGTGTTGTTTGTCCGGCCGAGACTTAAATAAAGTACCGTTATAACTATCCTTGTCAATGGCGTCCTGATAGAACAACAAAGTAGAAGGCAATCCTGACTGATGGAACAGCAATTCCCTGACAGTGATATTACTCTTATCCGTATCTTTCAGGTAAGGAAGATAATCAGACACACGATCTGTCAAGTTCAAGCGTCCCTTGTCATAAAGCTTCATTACAGCCAATAAAGTAGCCGTCGTTTTGGTTAAAGAAGCAACATCATACACAGAAGTCGGTGTCACCGGAAATACATCCTTGTTCCGGGCTGTATTCCATGTATAAGTTCCAAAGGCTTTATTGTACATTTCTTTCCCGTCTTTCAAAATAACAACCTGACATCCAGGATAAGCACCTTCCCGTATGCCTTCCCAAGCAATCGTATCAATCCGCGCCAATAAGCGGGAGTCCATTCCATGCTCTTCGGGAACAAAGTGAGGCTCTGTCTGAGAACAGATATTCATCCCAACTCCAGCAGTAAACAAACTACCGATACTTGCCGACAGTCTGCCGTCCGCCGTAGCATCCGCATAGAGAACCTTAGCAACCTGCCGCTGCACTTCATCATCAGAAGAATGTGCCAAAACCACCGCTTTGGAAGCAGATATGCCCTGATGTATTTGCAACAACTGCTTACCGGGAATGAAAAAGACATATACTACCGGAGTATCCGGTGTAAACTCCGCAAAGAAAGACTGATAAGCCGCCAAGCGTTGCTCAGTCACGCATACTAAAATACGTTTATACTTCGACAATTTATCCCTCAAAGCCTTGCGCCCGGCACCTGACAGATCTTTCTCCAACCGGAACTCTACCGGATGCGTATATTCAGAAAGCTGTTTGATAAAAGGCTGTATCTCCGCAGCCGTACCGACGTTCAACACAGCAACATCCTTAATATCCGGATCCAGTGGCAATACCTCCGTCGGATTACTCAGTACGGTAATAGCCGCCGCATTCAAACGGCGAATCAAATCGCGCGTATAAGGTGTATTAATCCGCATATCCAGACCTGAGAGACGGACCATCGGCTTCTTATTCAGTCCCAAAGCGTATTTATAAGTCAGCACTTTGCGACACTTCTCTTCTATTGCCTGTTCTGACAGTTCACCACGTTTTACGGCAGCCAACACAGCAGCTACTTCTTCTTTGATACGCCGGGGAACAAGTAACAAATCATGCCCAGCTTTCAGCGCTTTCAAACAGAGTGATCCATTATTCGAAACCCCTTTCATTGCCAGAGCATCCGTAAAGACAAGCCCTCGGAACTTTAATTCGCGCATCAGCAAATCATAAACCACTTTACGGGAAAGCGAAGAAGGTAATCCGGGCTCCTTCTCGAAAGCCGGAACTTCCAAATGTCCCACCATAATGCCGCCTAACCCTTCCTCAATCACTTTCTTAAAAGGATACAGCTCCACGCTATCCAAACGCTCGCGTGTGAAAGTCAGGACAGGAAGCGCCTTATGCGAATCTACATCCGTATCTCCATGACCGGGAAAATGTTTGGCTACCGACAGTACTCCCCCGTCCTCCAGCCCTCTGGCATAAGCGATAACCTTATTAGCTACGTTCACCGGATCTTCACCGAAAGAACGGGTGTTGATAACCGGATTTTTCGGATTGATATTGACATCTGCCACAGGAGCAAAATTTACCTGTACGCCGAGTTCCTTGCACTGCCTTGCCATTTCACGCCCATATTCATAAAGCAAGCTATCATTCTGTATACACCCCAGTACCATATTCTTCGGAAAAGCGGGAGTATCCCTCAGACGCATGGAAAGCCCCCACTCTCCGTCAAATGTTATCAGTAAAGGAATATCTGCCATACGTTGCGCCTCATTTGTCAACACAACCTGGTTTTGCATCAAGCCACCCGAAAACAGCAGGCCTCCAACTTTATAGTCTTCAATAACCTTACGCAACAATTCCCTGTTACTTTTATCCTGATGAGGCGCAATTGTATAAATAAAAAGCTGTCCTACACGTTCTTTCAGACTTAGCCTATCTAACACAGAGTCTACCCACAGCCTGCATTGCATGTCATCCTGCACCGGACGTACCAACAAAGGCTCTACGGGTTCTACAACTACCTGTGCCACCGGACAGCGTTTTGCATCCGAAGCAAAACGTCCGCAAAATCCCATTATAATCAGAACAAACAGTAACAGCCTTTTCATCTACTCCTCCTCAGATAATGTCAAATCCAATTCTCCAACAAAAATACCATTCTTACCCGTATGCAATACCGGAATACTTTTGCCCTCGGCATTCAGGAAAAAAGCAGGCTTCTCCATAAAGGTATGAGAATGCCCACCCAAAATGACATCAACGCCTTTGGTTTCCGCCGCCAGTTTCTCGTCGCAAACCCCATTCTTAATACGAAAACCGAGGTGGGAAAGACAAACAACGACATCACACCCCTCTTTTGTCCGTAAACGATCGGCAATTTTCTGTGCCACAGCAATTGGGTCATTGTACACAATACCTTCACATTTATCAGCCTGTACCAACCCCTCCATTTTAGGGCTCAAACCAAACACACCGATTTTCATTCCATTGCGATTCAACACAACATAAGGTTTCACCAGACCCTCAAGGACAGTTCCGGTAACATCATAATTGGCACACACCACCGGAAAATCGGCCATACGAAACAAACGTGCCATGTTGTCCAGACCGAAATCAAATTCATGATTACCGATAGTCATGGCATCATAGCCCATAAGATTCATCATTTTAACTTCCACCTCACCCTGAAAAAGATTGTAATAAGGAGTACCTTGTGAAATGTCACCGCAATCAAAAAGCAGTACATCAGGATGTTTGGCACGATAATCTTTCAAAAAAGTGGCACGACGTACCACACCGCCCATACCGGCATACTGGTCGGCTGCATGCGAGTCAATTGGTTCAATACGACTATGAGTGTCACTGGTATGCAGGATCGTCAGTTGCTTAGTCCGCTGCGCCGATGCTGCCAACGATACGCAAAGTATCAGCAAGCAATATATAGATATACGTTTCATCGATTTCTCATTTTTTAGTTTTCAAACTTTAATCTTCCACTGTGATCCTTCCCTCCATGCGAGAAGTAATCTTCTTCCCTGCTGCCGTCTGCCGCTCTACATAGTCCATGAATAGAGAACGTAGAGTCGCACCTTGAGGACATTCTCTTTTCTCTGCCCGGATCAGGGCAGTCATACCATCGTTGCCGTCGGCCAGATAGTCGATAGTAGCAACTGTATACATTCTATCTTCAACAACCGGCTTACCGGCTACTGTGGCCCGCAGCAATTTGCCATCTTTAGTAATATGTAACTGCACTCCACTGACCCCTTCGCCGCCACACGCCGCTATATTCTCAAATAAATGATTCAGTTCAGTTCCTTTCAAAGTCACTACACAAAGTGAGTTCTCAAACGGTAATATTTCATAGATGTTACCGCAAGTAACAGGCCCTTCCGTAAGCACATTACGCAATCCTCCTATATTCACAAGACCCATATCGGCAGGTTTTCCAAGCACTTGCACCGCCGCCCCGCGCAGCACGTCGGCCACAAGGTTGGAAAGAAGGCTTTCTGGAATACCCCTATCCATGGACATCTCTGCAGTACCTACCACCCGGTACATCATGCTGTCTATCTTTGCTTTATAAGGAGAGAGCAACGCCACAGCTTCCGCGTCAGGATTGACATCATACACAGAGTCTATCGGCTGCATACGCCCTTCCACCTTCGTTACATCGTAAACAGAATGGCAAGATGCCAACGAAAACGCCACTGCCAATGCTGCTCCGGAAACGAATTTAAAATAACTATTTTTCATATTTATCCATTTTAAATTGCTACAAATATAAAAAGAAAAACTCACATCTCTTTGTCAATCAAAAGAAAAACTCTACCTTTGCACCGCTTTCGCGCAATCGCTGTCAGGACACCAAGAGAGAAGCCTGGTATGTTGCGTTGTAACGATGAAACAATTTAATAATAAAAACAATGGATTTAATTAAAATTGCAGAAGAAGCATTTGCTACCGGCAAACAACACCCGAGCTTCAAAGCAGGTGACACTGTTACAGTAGCATATCGTATCGTCGAAGGTAACAAAGAGCGCGTACAGTTGTATCGTGGCGTTGTTATCAAGATTGCCGGACATGGAGACAAAAAGCGTTTCACTGTACGCAAAATGTCTGGTACTATTGGTGTAGAACGTATTTTCCCGATTGAGTCACCGGCTATCGACAGCATCGAAGTGAACAAAGTGGGTAAAGTTCGTCGTGCTAAATTGTACTATCTGCGTGCTCTTACCGGTAAGAAAGCAAGAATTAAAGAAAAAAGAGTTAACGGTTAATCCCCAACTCCTATTTCTAAATAAAAAAAGGAAACCATTAAACGGTTTCCTTTTTTTATGTTCAGGTCTCTGCCGAAGAAAGATTCTCAAGTCCATACAGCTACACAAATTCCATCTTTATCCAGCATAAAAATATCCTCGCGCAAAAAAACTGCACGAGGATATTCCTATTTGTTTTCATCCGAGGGATCACTCAAGCCCTTTCAGTTCCCAACCCAATGCACTGGCTCCCAGTACAGCAGCATCAGAATCTTTCAATTCAGATACCATAAGTTTTGTCTTACCCTTATAAATAGTCAGGATATTATCATCGATAGCTTTTTGGATAGGTTTGAGGATATAATCACCGGACTTAGCCAGTCCACCGAACAGAATAATTGCCTCAGGGCTGGAGAAAGCGATAAAATCTGCAAGCGCCTCACCTAAAATGGTACCGGTGAAGTCAAAAATATCCTGCGCCAGTTTATCACCTTGTACGGCTGCATCATATACATCCTTAGATGTAATCTCTTCTGCCGGAATAGAGCGCAACAAACTCGGTTCGGTACGTGCAGTAAGGAACTCACGTGCAGTGCGTGCCACACCGGTAGCCGAGCAATAGGTTTCCAAACAACCATGACGCCCACATCCGCAAATACGACCATTCTCACGACGTATAATAGTATGTCCCAACTCGCCGGCAAAACCATCATGTCCGTATACCATTTGTCCGTTAATAACAATGCCGCTACCTACACCTGTGCCCAAAGTAATCATAATGAAATCCTTCATGCCACGTGCGGCACCATAAGTCATTTCACCGATAGCAGCGGCGTTAGCGTCATTGGTCAGTGCGGTAGGAATACCCAAGCGCTCTTCAAACATAGCAGCCAGAGGGATTACTCCTTTCCAAGGAAGGTTAGGAGCAAATTCTATCGTACCGTTATAATAGTTACCGTTAGGAGCACCTACGCCGATACCTTTTATCTTATCAACGCCACCATTTGCCACAATCAACGGAAGGAGTTTCTTGCATACTTCATCCACGTAATTTTCCGCCTGTTCATAAGCTCCCGTCTTAATTGAGTCAGTGGCAATAATAGTGCCACGCGCATCTACGATGCCAAAGACGGTGTTCGTCCCGCCTATGTCAATCCCCACTACATAGGGTTTTTCCATGCTTGAATTCATGATATTTACTTTTTTTGTTTAAAGGGTTAGTTATAACATTATATGGTACAAATTACACAAAGAAAAACGACACTGCAAAATCTTTTTTTAAAAAACTTTGCTCCATTTGCAACTTTTCGTACCATTGTTGCGTCTAATAGTCAAAATTAATAAGAACAAAGCAATAAACAGAAAAATCGTGATACAACTAAAAGACATTAACAAAACCTATAATAACGGAGCTCCATTACACGTTCTTAAAGGTATCAACCTTGACATTCAAAAAGGAGAGTTCGTATCCATTATGGGAGCGTCCGGTTCCGGAAAATCCACTTTACTTAACATATTAGGTATCCTGGATAGTTATGATACCGGAGAATATTACTTGAACGGCACACTTATCAAGAACCTGAGTGAAACCAAAGCAGCCGAGTATCGTAACCGTATGATTGGCTTTATCTTTCAGTCATTCAATCTGATCTCTTTCAAGAATGCGGTAGAAAATGTTGCCCTCCCACTCTTTTATCAGGGAGTAGGACGCCGGAAACGTAATGCTATGGCTTTGGAATATCTGGAACGTCTGGGGCTGAAAGAGTGGGCACATCACATGCCCAACGAGATGTCCGGCGGCCAGAAACAACGCGTCGCCATTGCCCGCGCACTGATCACACAACCCCAAATCATCCTTGCCGATGAACCGACCGGCGCTCTCGACAGTAAGACATCCGTAGAGGTGATGCAAATTCTGAAAGACTTGCATAAAACAGGAATGACAATCGTGGTCGTAACTCACGAAAGCGGCGTAGCCAACCAGACGGATAAGATTATCCACATTAAGGATGGCGTGATAGGCAGTATCGAAGAAAATCTAAATCATGACGCATCACCATTCGGCAAGGACGGATTCATGAAATGAAAAATTAGCATATCAACACATAAATCAATTATCGCATTATGCTGGACCTTTGGCAAGAAATATACGGTACAATCAAGCGCAACAAGCTGCGTACGTTCCTCACCGGTTTTGCGGTGGCATGGGGCATCTTCATGCTTATTGTACTACTGGGGGCAGGCAACGGACTCATCCATGCCTTCGAACAAAATGCTTCCGAGCGCGCCCTGAATTCCATTCGCCTGGGTGGAGGCTGGACCACCAAGTCATACGCAGGCCTGAAAGAAGGGCGGCGCATCCGAATGGAAAACAAAGACCTCAACGCAACCGAGAGATACTTTCCGGACAACATTATCACCGCCGGCGCCACCCTGCAGCAAGGCGATGTGAACATCAGTTTCGGACAGGAATATATCAATATCTCACTAATGGGCGTGCATCCCAATTACGTACAATCCGAAGCTATAAAGACTGCAACCGGACGTTTCATCAATCAGAATGATGTGAAAGAGCGGCGGAAAGTTATCATCCTCCATAAGAAGTCGGCGGAGATTCTTTTCAAGAAGTCGCATACCGAACCTGTCGGCCAGTTTGTCAATGTCGGTGGTGTGGCTTACCGGGTAGCCGGGTTATATGAAGACCAAGGCGACCAAAGCAGTGTTGCCTTTATTCCGTTCTCTACTCTGCAAACCATTTATAATAAAGGTGATAAGCTCAACAATATCATCTTCACTACAAAAAATCTGACGAGTGAAGAAGCCAACAAAACTTTTGAGAAAGAATATCGTAAAGTCATTGCCGCCAACCACCGTTTCGACCCGGAAGACGAAGGTGCGATCTGGATATGGAACCGTTTCACACAATACATGCAGACACAAAATGTTGCCGGTCTGCTCCGCACAGCCATTTGGGTGATAGGTCTTTTCACACTATTGAGCGGTATCGTAGGAGTATCGAACATCATGCTGATTACAGTCAAGGAACGCACCCGCGAATTCGGAATTCGCAAAGCGCTGGGAGCCAAACCGCTTTCTATCCTTTGGCTGATTATCGTGGAAAGCGTTACAATCACCACTTTCTTCGGTTATATCGGTATGGTAGCAGGTATCGGAGTAACAGAATGGATGAATTCCGCTTTCGGCAATCAAACAGCAGACGCAGGAATGTTTCAGGCAAGGATGTTCTCCGACCCCACAGTAGACATCGGCATTGCCATACAAGCTACATTGACTTTAATTATAGCAGGCACGCTCGCGGGGTTCTTCCCAGCTAAAAAGGCTGTAAGCATCAGTCCGATTGAAGCGTTGAGAAGCGATTGACAGACTGCGTTTTATGATTAACCGCATTACCGAATACAAAACACTAATCATTAAACACTAAAATAACGTGAGAATAGATATAGATACATGTGAGGAAATCCTTGTCACGATAACAAGAAACAAGACACGCAGCCTGCTGACGGCATTCGGTGTGTTTTGGGGAATTTTTATGCTGGTGGCACTCATTGGCGGCGGACAAGGCATGCAGGAGCAAATGAAATCACAGTTTGAAGGTTTTGCCACAAATTCCGGATTTATTGCAGCACAAAAGACAAGTGAGGCTTATAAAGGTTTCCGTAAAGGCCGCTGGTGGGACTTGGAAATGGAAGATGTGGAACGGGTGCGCAGCATCGACGGAATAAAAATAGCCACCCCGTCATTCGCTCTTTGGGGGCAAACTGCGGTTTACGGAGAAAACAAATACGAATGTAGCGTCAAGGGATTATACCCTGAATATGAGCAGATAGAGCATCAGGAAATGACTTACGGGCGCTTTATTAATGATGTGGACATACGCGAAGCACGAAAAGTATGCGTCATAGGCAAACGTGTTTACGAAAGTCTTTTCAGACCTGATGAAGACCCTTGTGGGAAATATATCAGAGTAAACGGAATTTATTACCGCGTTATCGGCATGTGTTCCTCCGAAGGTAATGTCAACATACAGGGACAAGCCTCGGAAGCCGTCACCCTGCCTTTTACGACAATGCAGCAAACGTATAATCTGGGGCAAAGGATAGATGTTGTGTGCTTCATCATGAAACCGGGAGTAAAGGTTACGGACGTAGAGCCCGAAATAGAACGTCTCGTCAAAGCCGCCCACTACATTTCACCGGACGACAAACAGGCAGTCATGTTCCTCAACGCAGAAGCGATGTTTTCCATGATGGACACCCTGATGACAGGCACTCGCATCCTTATCTGGATGGTGGGTTTAGGAACTTTATTTGCCGGAGCGATTGGCGTATCCAACATTATGATGGTTACGGTCAGGGAACGCACCACGGAGATAGGCATACGACGGGCTATCGGTGCACGTCCCAAAGATATTCTGCAACAAATTCTTTCGGAGAGTATGGTGCTGACCACAGTGGCCGGCATGGCGGGAATCTCTTTTGCCGTATTTATACTGCATATACTGGAAAGCGCAACGAATGAACCGGGGGCAACAGAAACTCATTATCAGGTATCTTTCGGGTTGGCAATCGGCACGTGCGCCCTTCTTATAGCATTAGGGGTATTGGCAGGACTGGCCCCGGCCTACCGCGCAATGGCTATCAAGCCGATTGAAGCGATAAGGGATGAATAAGGAGACACAATGTGGAAAATATAAAGAATAAAACAATAATATTAAAATAAGATGAAAACAAAGAAGTATCTGAAAATCGCATCATTGGTAGTGGTGGCTGCCATATTTATTTGGACATTCGTGTTCTTGTATCAGAAGTCCCAACCTAAGGTAAAGGTGTATGAAACGATTGTCCCGGAAATAGCCGATTTGGAAAAGACAACCGTAGCCACCGGTAAAGTGGAGCCAAGAGATGAAGTACTCATTAAGCCGCAAATCTCCGGCATCATTTCCGAAGTGTATAAAGAAGCCGGACAAAGCATCAGGCAGGGCGAAGTGATAGCCAAAGTAAAGGTTATCCCCGAACTGGGTACGCTGAACTCCGCCGAGAGTCGTGTCCGCCTGGCAGAGATCAATGCCCGGCAGGCAGAAACGGACTTTGCACGTATCGAAAAGCTATTCAATGACAAGCTCATCAGCGACGAAGAATACGAAAAGGGTGAAGTTAGCGTGAAACAGGCACGCGAAGAGTTGCAAACAGCCAAAGATAATCTGGAAATCGTGAAGGAAGGCATCACCAAAAACAGTGCTTCGTTCAGCAGCACACTGATTCGATCCACTATTACCGGATTGATTCTGGACGTGCCTATCAAGGTCGGCAACTCCGTTATCATGAGCAACACCTTCAATGACGGAACAACCATTGCCACCGTCGCCAACATGAACGATCTCATCTTCCGGGGAAATCTGGACGAGACCGAAGTAGGCCGCGTACATGAGGGGATGCCGGTGAAACTGACTATCGGCGCCCTGCAAGACCTGTCGTTCAATGCCACATTGGAGTACATCTCTCCCAAAGGAGTGGAAGAGAACGGAGCCAACCAGTTTGAGATCAAGGCAGCCATCCAGGCACCGGATAGCGTGCAAATCCGTTCCGGCTATTCCGCCAATGCAGAAATTGTACTGGAGCGTGCACTAAAAACGCTTGCCTTGCCCGAAAGCACAGTAGAGTTCAGCGGAGACAGCACCTTTGTATATGTACTCACCGACAGCATACCTCAGCAGAAATTTAAACGCCAGCAAATAGAAGTCGGCATGAGCGATGGCATCAAGATTGCCGTCAAAAGTGGCCTGACCGCCAAAGACAAGGTGCGCGGTGCCGAGAAAAGCGACAAATAACCAACATTATTATATGAAATAGGAACGCTATGAAAAAAAATATATTCATATGTCTGGCTATTCTGAGTTGCACGCAAGTCCAAGCACAAAACCGCTGGTCGCTGCGTCAATGTATAGACTACGCCATTGAACACAATATCGATATCCGCCGGACAGCCAATGCAGCCGAACAAAGCAACATCGAAGTGAACACTGCCAAGTGGGCACGATTGCCGAACCTCAACGCCAACGCCGGCCAGAACTGGAACTGGGGACGTACGCAGACTGCAATCAAAGACGAAAACACCGGTGACTACTCCACTGTATACGTCAATACTGCCAGCCATGGAACAAATATGTCTGTTTCAACCAGCATCCCGTTATTTACCGGACTTGAAATACCCAACCAATATGCCTTGGCCAAGCTGAACCTGAAAGCGGCACTCGCCGATTTGGAGAAAGCCAAAGAAGATATCTCCATCAATATAGCCTCGGCTTATTTGCAGGTATTGTTCAACGAGGAATTGCACCGGGTATCTTTAGGACAAGTGGAACTGAGCAAAGAACAGTGCAACCGCATAGAACGGTTGGCCGAAGTAGGGAAAGCCTCTCCGGCGGAAGTTGCCGAAGCCAAAGCACGCGTAGCACAGGACGAAATGAATGCTGTGCAGACCGACAACAACTATCGATTGGCCCTGCTCGATCTCAGCCAGCTCATCGAGCTGGAGACACCGGAAGGATTCCTTTTGGAAGATCCAACCGCAAACATAGAGCTCATTCCGCTAACCCCTCCGGATGAAATCTTCCAAACGGCACTGGTCAGCAAAGCCTCCATACAAGCGGCACAGTATCGCCTGGAAGGAAGCAAACACAGCATCCGCATTGCCCAAAGCGCTTATTATCCGCAATTGAGTTTCAGCGGAAGTCTCGGAACGAACTATTATTCGACAATCAACCGTACTTTCAGCCAGCAGATGAATGACAACTTCAACAAATATGTCGGCTTCAATCTGAGTGTGCCTATCTTCAACAGACTGGCCACACGCAACCGGGTACGCACAGCCCGCCTGCAGCGCGAAAACTATTCCTTGCAGCTGGATAACGCCAAAAAGAGCCTCTACAAAGAGATTCAGCAGGCATGGTACAACGCGGCGGCATCCGAAAGCAAGTATACGAGCAGCAGTACGGCAGCATCGGCCAGCGAAGCATCCTTTAAGCTGATGAGCGAGAAGTACGAGAACGGAAAAGCAAATGCCGTAGAATATAATGAAGCCAAGCAGAACTTGATGAAAGCGCAGTCTGACGAGCTCCAAGCCAAATATGAATACCTTTTCCGCACCAAGATACTGGACTTCTATAAAGGAGAACCCATCGAATAAATGCAGCTCGCCCGCAATGGCATCCCTGACCGGAGAAGGAACAAACCTACCTTTCTCCGGATGTTCCGCCCACTAAGGCACATTCATACTGCAAAGAACCGGGATGCCTGCAAGGGTAAACCGGAATATCCTTAGGAGTGAACTATCATTAAAAGCCTTTTAATATGATATTATAAGCCTTTTAATACTATATTAAAAGGCTTATAATTATAGATAGGTATAGGAAAGAAACCACGAAAGAAAGATTATCAATCGTAAAGATCACCGGTCAAAGGATATATCTATAAAAGCGGATAACCAAATATATAATTTTAGTTGTTGTGTGTTGATACGCCCCTTTCTCTCTGCTCATACGGAGGGAAAGGGGCGTTCATCATAGATACATGACAAGGGCTTAGTTACGCCTCATCGCGCCGTTATCCTTATCCGACGAACGGGAAGAGGCACGTGTGCTGCGCGTGGAGGATGAGGAGGAACTGCTGCGTCTTACGCTCTCCTTTTGAGAGCTCCGCTCACGTTTGGGCTTACTTACTTCTTTCTTGGTATCGGAACGGCGCGTCGAACCATTGACACCCGGACGGCGATCGGACTTCCCTACGCCAGGGCGTGCGCCGGAATTAGGGCGCGCACCGGAGTCGGGACGCATATTGGAGTTAGGACGGATATTGACCGAACCGAAATCCGCACGCCGGCTCGTATGGTACGATTTATTATCACGAATGCGGAAAGGGCCGTTGTAAGCAGGATGATTATGCCGTCCCCGGTAATAGCTCACATTGTGATGATGGGTACGATAATGCCCGCCGCAGTAGGTGCGATAATGATGAGGACGCGGATAGTAAAAATGGTTCGGGTTGGAATAAGTGACATAAATCCGGAAAGACCAGCGCCCGCCGCTCACATAAATCGGGCGGAAGAAGTAGGCAGCCTGCATGAAACGGGAGTACTGCCGGCTACTCAACACCCAACGCAAATCGTCATTGCGCACATCCAGATAATCATAGTAACGGTTCAACGCCCATTCCTCACCCCGCAACACATCATCCATCAGATAACGCACACCGGAAATGAAGTCATAATTAATTTCATACACATCGTTATACTGTGCTGTATTCAGGTTCAGTTCATAAGCCATCTTATCCGTAAGGAAACGCGTCTCTTTACGTACTCTACTGTTGCTCATCGCAGCATGACAAACGGTAGTGCTCATTATTGCTGCAAATAATATGAATAATATTCGTTTCATGGTAACGTTCTTTATAGGTTTAATATTCCATCAACTTTTTAGTGAAAACAAAAATAGGGGAATATTTTCCCCCATCCTTCTGTTTCTCTCTAATATATTATAGGGAAAACCCTATCGCCTTTAGGGGTTAGAGGAGTCTACCAGCTCAATGCCGTTTTCCAACAACCGTATCAGATGTTTCTTATACAGATCACCGACCGCCTTTTTAAAGGTTTTCTTACTGACGCCAAATGTTTCGTAAATCTCCTCTGCAGGGCTCTTGTCATGCAAAGTGATCCGCCCTCCCTGTTCACGTATATAGTTCAGGAGAGTGGCAGAAAAGTCTTCCACCTTACCCGCTCCCGGCTTTTGAAGCACCAAGTCGATCTTGCCATCCTCACGAACCTGCTTTACATAGGCTTTCAGTGTCATGCCTGTATGCAGAGGTTGGAATATCTCGCTTTCATAGAGCAATCCGCTATATCGGTTCTCTATGATAGCCTTAAAGCCTAAATCCGTTTTCTGCCAGATGAGTATGTTTACTTCCTGTCCGGGTTCATAAGGGGCTTTCTCTTTCGAGAGATAACGGTCTACTTTCGCAGAGGCCACTATCCGGTAACTCTCATCATCCAGATGTGCATGGATTACGTACTGCTTTCCAACCTGCATCTTCATCTTCTGCTCACGAAAAGGAACAAACAAATCTTTCATCAGCCCCCAATTGAGAAAAGCGCCGTATTGATTTATCCACGCTACTTCCAGGCAAGCGAATTGCCCAACCTGCACAAACGGCGTCAACGTAGTAGCAACCAGCCGCTCCTCATTGTCCAGATAGATAAACACCGTTAATTCGTCTCCCGGCTTACAGTCTTCGGGTACATAACGCGACGGAAGCAAAATTTCCCCTTCTTCACCTCCATCCAGATACATACCGAAATCGACTTCTTTCACCACCTTCAAGGTATTGAATTTCCCTAACTCTATACTCATATAATTTATATTTCGTGACGTTTGCAAAAAAGATAATGCCAACAGGTCCAAACTGATCTTTCCATTCTGTGCAAAGATAAAGATAAGGAATAACTTTTCACTCTAAAAGATAACTTTTTTATATGAACAACTCCACAGGGAAAATGGTTATCTTTGTAGCACAACAATTCAAAAGAATGTTTGTTATTCACCTTTAAATAATATAATTATGGATTTTCTTACAAACGAAAAACTAACCATTGTAGGAGCAGCCGGCATGATTGGCTCCAACATGGCGCAGACCGCAATTATGATGCGTCTCACCCCAAACATTTGTTTATATGACCCTTATGCTCCCGGACTGGAAGGTGTGGCCGAAGAAATGCTTCACTGCGGATTCGAGGGACTGAACCTTACGTTCACTTCCGACATCAAAGAAGCGCTGACCGGCGCCCGATATGTAGTGTCTTCCGGTGGTGCCGCCCGTAAAGCAGGCATGACCCGCGAAGATTTATTGAAAGGCAATGCCGCCATTGCCGAAGAATTCGGAAAGAATGTGAAAGCCTACTGTCCGGACGTAAAACATGTAGTCGTTATATTCAACCCTGCGGACATTACCGGTCTGATCACATTATTATATTCCGGATTGAAACCTTCCCAAGTCACAACATTGGCAGCGCTTGACAGTACCCGCCTGCGCAGCGAGCTTTCCAAACATTTTGGAATACTCCCCGACAAGATAGAGAATTGTCGCACTTATGGCGGACATGGCGAACAAATGGCCGTATATGCCTCCACTGCCAAAGTGGACGGTAAACCGTTATTGGACATCATCGGAACTCCCGCCTTGACTAAAGAACAATGGACAGAGATACAAGCTAAGGTTATCAAAGGCGGCGCCAACATTATTGCCTTGCGTGGCCGCTCTTCATTCCAAAGCCCCGCCTATGTCTCTATCGAAATGATTGCTGCCGCTATGGGCGGAAAGCCTTTCCGCTGGCCGGCAGGCACATACGTACACAGCCATGGTTTTGACCATATCATGATGGCTATGGAAACTGAAATCAACAAAGAAGGCGTACATTACAAAGAATTAAAAGGTACACCCGAAGAAGAAGCCAAACTGAAAGAGAGTTATGCACATCTCTGCAAACTGCGTGATGAGGTTATCGGAATGGGCGTGCTACCTCCGATTAAAGACTGGCACAGCATCAATCCTAATATAGATTAAAAAAGCCGTATCGAAATCTATTTCAATAAGTAATACCAACATCCCCTTTGTCTTCATTCAGTAAAGTTACAAAGGGGATTTTTCTAATAATTTTCCCCAAAAGCCTTGCAATATAAAAAATTCTCTTTATCTTTGCACCCGCAAACAAAAAAGGTGCCATAGCTCAGTTGGTAGAGCAAAGGACTGAAAATCCTTGTGTCCCCGGTTCGATTCCTGGTGGCACCACTTTTCAAAAGCAATCGGAATGTAGCGCAGTTGGTAGCGCACTACGTTCGGGACGTAGGGGTCGGGCGTTCGAGTCGCCTCATTCCGACAATAAAAAAACGACAAGCTGTATAATACAGCTTGTCGTTTTTTTATTCCAACTGAGTCAATATTCATTCTCCGCATCAGTCTCCCTGCCAAAAGAACGATATTCCAATGGAGTGAAACCGGTACGCTTCTTAAATGAGGCAAAAAAATGTTCGGTGGATTTATAAGCAAGCATAAAAGAAATCTCTTTGACGGACTGAGAGGTACTAAGCAATAATTGTTTAGCTTTCCGCAATTTCAATTCTTGGAAATATTTGGCAGGAGCATAACCGGTATAGTCCCTAAACACCTTCCTGAACCAAGAATAACTAATATTTAGCCTCATAGCCAATTCTTCCGGATCAATATTATTAAAGACATTTTCATTCATAATAATCTTAGCCTGCTCTATTTTCTGATCAATATCGCCTATCTCAAAAATCTTATTCTTAGAAACAGACAGTATCATCCCCATCATATGCAAAACGATACCGGCAAGATATTGCTGGGAAGATATTTTATCGGCCTCCGCAATCTCCAAAGCCCGGGAAAAAAGAGATACCAGTTCTTCGTTCAAACCGACTTCAAGCACCTGGTTATCCTTAGACAAGAAACCATTTTTCATCAGATTGTCAATAACAGGTCCTTCGAAACCTATATAATATTCATTCCAACCGGTCTGCCGATAAGGGTGATAAGTATGCCATTGACCGGGGAAAAGAACTATCAAACGACCTCTGCATAGTGGTTTCTCCGGTGTATTCTCCGAACTAAACACCCCTCGGCCTTTTGTTATATAGACAAACTGATATTCACGTAGGACACGCCCTTTCTGTGTGTTAAAAAAATAACCCGAGGGATGATTTCTTAAAGGATAGGGAGAATTCGGCTGAATGGACTGAAACCCCACAGTATTCACCCACAGGCCATACTTCCGGTCCATATCATTTACAATAAGATACTTGAATTCTACTCCTAAATCATTGTAGTCCTTAATCATAATGTGTACACTTCATAGTAGGTGCTTGACAAAAATAGAAAATATTTATGAAAGAAGAGGCATTTATGAAATCTTTAATAAAAAAAACACAATAGAAAACGAAGGTAGCCACCAAAGCGGTATGTGCAAGACAAGGGTTTGTTAAAATATAAGCCTCCCATAAATCGTATAATTATTTATAGGAGGCTTTGCTGTAAAATTGTATACAGTTACTGCCTTAATATAACGTGAGTCCGATATAAATTAAAAAGCCTTACGGTATAATTCTTCAATTTCCTCGACAGAAGTGGAACGAGGATTACCCCCTGTACAAACATCATTGAAAGCGTCAATAGCCAATTGATGCAAGTCTTCTTCTCTCACATTGATTTCATGCAGCTTTTGAGGAATACCGATACTCAACGATAAGTTCCGGACTGCCTCCACTGCTGCACGCACACCTTCAAGCTCGGTCATGCCATCCGTATTCACTCCCATAGCTTTAGCTATATTGATATATTTCGGAGCAGCCGGAGATTCTGCATTATATTCCATTACATACGGCAAAAGTAATGCATTGGCAACACCATGCGGAGTGTCATAATGAGCTCCCAACGGATGCGCCATTGAATGAACGATGCCCAAACCGACATTACTGAATCCCATGCCGGCAATATATTGTGCTTGAGACATAGCTTCGCGGGCAACCACATCATTACCATTATCGACAGCCGCTTTCAAATTGGCAGCAATCATTTCAATAGCCTTCAGTTCAAACATATCCGACATAGCCCAAGCCCCCGGAGTTATGTAGCTTTCGATAGCATGCGTCAAGGCATCCATACCTGTTGCCGCCGTCAGACCCTTCGGCATAGAATACATCAATTCAGGATCTACAATTGCCACAGCCGGAATATCATTGGGGTCTACACAAACCATCTTCTTCTTTGCATCTTCATCAATTATCACATAATTAATAGTGACCTCAGCCGCAGTTCCTGCCGTTGTGGGCAAAGCAAAAGTCGGAACAGCCTTATAGCGGGTTGCAGCCACACCTTCCAGCGATTTCACATCTGCAAAATCCGGATTATTCACTACAATGCCAATGCCTTTTGCCGTATCAATGGAAGAGCCTCCACCCAAAGCCACAATAAAATCAGCACCCGATGCCTTAAAAGCATCCACACCTTTCTGTACATTAGCAATAGTGGGATTAGCTTTTACATCGCAGAAAAGCTCATAAGGAATATGATTCTTCTCAAAAACTTCAATAATCTTATCTGCTACCTTGAATTTAATCAAGTCCTTGTCTGTCACAAAAAATGCTTTCTTGAAACCTCTGCGCATAGCTTCCACCGCGATTGTCTCGCGACAGCCTGCTCCAAAATAAGAGGTTTCGTTCAATATCATCCTATACATAATTATGCTCTACTTTTATTTAGGTAAATTAAAAGCCTTAGTCATCTCTTTCATCTGCTCCCGACTCATACCATCCGGTTCGAAGCCCATGTTCTTGGAAGCAATGTAAATCAACGCAGATTTATTCAATACATCTATCTGGTCGAAAGCAGACATTATATCTACATCCACTGCAAAAACCCCATGCTTTTCCCACATGGCTACATCATAATCACTCAAAGCCTCGATAGTAGCATCGGCCAATTTCACAGAACTCGGCAACTCGTAAGGAATCATTCCCAAGCCACGTGGACAGAAGGCTTTTGTTTCCGGAATCATGCTCCAAAGCAAATTAGTAGCCACATCTTTTTCCATGAACTTCTTATTGTGGGTCATAGCAATAAGCTCAATAGGATGCGTATGCAAAGACGCTCTATAAGGAGAACCCTTTCCAATCAGATAATTATGAACCGCAAGATGGGAAGGCAACTCCGATGTCGGCATCACCGGTTTATCGGCAATAATCACATAACTGGAACAATCGTCCAGAATACGAATTACCGAGCCATTCTCCATGGGCCAGCGCGCTAAATCGCGCATGCGCATCTGAGTCCCTTTACAATAGAAATAACATCCCTTCAGAAAAGGAAGTTTTTTCCCTATTTGCTTCACCTCACTGATAGCCGGAAGGCTTCTGATTTCATCATCTATATATTCCGTAATATTCAGAGTTATATTACCTCCATTACGTTCCGCCCACCCTTTTTGCCAAAGGTAACCAGCCACTTCTGCCACCTGATTGACTTCACGAGCCAAGGCAGGACGATTTTCAAGAATTGATTTCATGTCTTTTATTTTTAATGATTATATTTTATATCATTTTATGCTTGCGCCATTGCCACTACAATAATGGAAGTGACAAGAATCACCAATCCCAGCAACAACACACCAATGGTACGAGATCCACACCCTTTCCACTCTTTCAGCAAGATTCCCCAAACATTGCTGAATGTCACATTCAACGACATCAGTATGCTCCAGGAAAAAGCAAGCAATATCGGACTGCCGCCCAAAAAGCTCTTGCCCATTTCCAGTCCAAAGAATTGTGAATACCACAGAACACCGGCAAGGGCACAGAACAAAAGGTTATTTATAAATGTATTCCCCTTAACCGACAAATATTCCTTACCGGTCTTGTTTTTTACATTCTGCTGAATACAATAAACCGCATTGGTAAAGAAGCCTCCCAGGGTAACCAGAAAGATAACAGGAAGCCCGGCATACAACGGAGCAACACCACCCGCCAATGCCGCATCTTTAATAGGTGTT
>ERZ780122.43-NODE-43-length-60072-cov-3.31986_pt1 | contig 60072 bp, 74 predicted proteins | sample MGYA00511570_ERZ780122 | MGnify/ENA primary metagenome ERZ780122 (study PRJEB29588, sample SAMEA2144302) | human gut metagenome | biome: human gut; feature: human-associated habitat; material: faeces | place: Denmark | collected 2008/2010 ...
ACATGCACCTGCCGCCCGGGGCCGAAATACAGTTCAAACTGCTCCAGCGCAGCCGCATAGCGCCCGCGCTGCCGCTGCAAAACCGCCGGATCCGCCCCATAAAGTGCAGCAAGTACGGCGTCCCAGCTGCCCTGCAGGATCTGTTTTCTGAGTTGTGCACTGGTGGCCATGACAGCTCCTCCCCTCCGGAATAAACGATTCTGCTCTTTTTGCCTATTGTAAAGCATTTCGGGCGTTTTTTCAATTTATTTGACCTAAAAATCCAAAATTTGGCGTCAGGTGCAAAGAATAAGATGTACTTTTGTTGAATTTGCAGGGCATTCTATGGTATACTGGGTGCAGAATGTGACAGGACGGAGGTAAAGCTGCCATGCCAGACGTTTATAAGCAATCCTTTAAGCAGAATTACACCAACAATATCGAATTGTCCATCTTCAACTGCGGCTTGGAGCGCTGCGCTCCGGGCCAAACATGGGGACCCGGCATCCGCGACCACTACCTGATCCATCTGGTGGTATCCGGCAAGGGCATCTTCGAGGTGGGCGGCCGCACTTGGGAGGTAAGCGAGGGCGACCTGTTCTTTGCCCGCCCCAGCCAGCTGATCCGCTACACCGCCGACGAGCAGCAGCCGTGGGAGTACAGCTGGGTGGGCTTTAACGGTGCCTGTGCCCACAAGCTGGCCGCGCAGCTGCCCTTTACGGACGATGCCCCTGTGCACCACACCAGCGACCCGGACGGGATGCGGGCAGCGCTGACCAACATCTATTCCTCCCGCGGGCTGCAGCCACAGGACGAGGCAGCCATGGTGGGGTATCTGTACCTGTTTATCGCTGCCTTGATGCGGGAGACCAGCGCAGGCAAGCCCCACACGGCCTCCTCCTCCAGCCAGTATGTGCTGAACGCCATCAAGTACATCCAGTTCAACTACTCCCACGACATTTCCATCGACGATGTGGCCAAGAGCGTGGGAGTTTCCCGCAGCCATCTGTACCGGGTGTTCATGTTGAACGTGGGCAAGAGCCCCATCGACTACCTGACCGAGTACCGCATCAACGAGGCCTGCAAGCTGCTGCGCGCCGGCAACCTTTCCATTGCGGAGGTTGCGGTGTCGGTAGGCTTCTTTGACCAGTACTACTTCTCACGGGTGTTCAAGCGCGCCAAGGGCGTGCCGCCCAGCAAGTATTTTGCCGCCCAGCAGGACGCCGACCCGGCAAGCCCTGCCCAACTGTAACCTGAGCCCATCACACAAGGAGAAACCATGCCTTTACAGAAAAACCAGATCCTGACCCTGCGCATCGAACGCCTTTCCAGCGACGGCAGCGGTGTGGCCCACAGTGCCGATGGCGAGGCCGTATTTGTCCCCGGCACCGCCCCCGGGGACGAAGCACGGGTGCGCATCGTGAAGGACTGCGGCCGGTATGCCTTTGGCATTCTGGACGAGCTGCTCACCCCCTCGCCGGACCGCATTCCGGTTGACTGCCCGGTAGCAGGCCCCTGCGGCGGGTGCAGCCAGCGGCATCTGGATTATGCCGCTGAGCTGCGCGCCAAACAGGAAAGCGTGCTGGATGCCTTCCGCCGCATCGGCGGGCTGGAGGTGCCAGTGCTGGATATTCTGCCTTCTCCAGACGTAGACCGCTACCGCAACAAGGTGCAGTTCCCTGTGGGCATAGACAAGAACGGCGTGCCCTGCATCGGCTTTTACGCAGGGCGCACCCACCGCATCGTCCCCTGCCCGGACTGCAAGCTGCAGCCCAGCGTGCTGAACGAGATCGGCAATGCGCTGTGTACCTTTTTTGCGCAACAGGGCATCCGCCCCTACGATGAGCAGAGCGGCAAGGGGCTGGTGCGACATATCTTCCTGCGGCGCGGCGCGCACAGCGGGCAGATCATGGTGTGTCTGGTATGCACCCGGGCAAAGCTGCCCCACGCAGAGCAGCTTTGCACCGCGCTGCGGGGGCAGTTCCCGGCCATCAGCACCATTCTGCTCAACGTCAACGCCAAAAACACCAACGTCATTTTGGGCAGTGAAAATCACATCCTGTACGGCCCGGGCTACATTGAGGACACGCTTTGCGGCGTGCCGGTGCGGTTGGGACCACTGTCCTTCTATCAGGTCAACACGCTTGCCGCCGAGCGGCTGTACGGCGTTGCTGCGCAGTACGCGCAGCTGACCCCGGACGACACGCTGCTGGATCTCTACTGCGGCATGGGCACCATCGGCCTTTCCATGGCCGAGCAATGCAGGGAGCTGATCGGTGTGGAGATCGTGCCGGAGGCCATCGAGAGCGCCAAGGCCACCGCTGCCCGCATGGGCAAGGCCGTAGCTGCCAAGAGCCGCTTTTTCTGTGCCGACGCCGGTCAGGCTGCCACCCAGCTGGCTGCCGAGGGTCTGCACCCGGACATCGTAATGCTGGACCCGCCCCGCAAGGGCTGCGATGAGGCCACCCTCTCCGCAGTGGTGCGCATGGCCCCCCGCCGAGTGGTATATGTCAGCTGCAACCCCGCCACCGCCGCCCGAGACGCCGCATGGCTGGAGCAGAATGGGTATCACGCAGAAAAGGTGCAGCCGGTGGATCTGTTCCCGAGGACGAAACATTGCGAATGCGTACTCTTGATGTCAAAAGGCCAGTAATATAGTGCGGTGATTCGTTCAATATCGTTCGGACATCATTTCACAGTCTGAGCCGTTCTCGTCCTTAGAAACAGGTCGGGGGCGGTTTTCGAGAATTTGAGCAATATCTAAATCGTAGCCACAGGGGTAGTGGATAATTGAGTTTCTGGATTAGATGTTTGGGCTAACAGCGAATCCACTAACTCAGGTATCTGGGGGTATCCAGTGTAGGATTTAGATGTCATCCCCCTATAACGCAAAAAACGCCGTCAGCGTATCATGTGAAATCATCACACGGTACGCTGGCGGCTATGCTTTTATTGTTTATACAGCTTTCGGCGTGAGCCACTTTTCTGAGGAAGACGTCCGTTGCGTTTCACATAAAGAAACATCTGGCTAACAAAAAAGAATAAAGCTGATTTTTATGCCCTCATTATTCTCTATAAATAGCACTGCACCGCAACTCTTGACGTTTCTCATCCAGAGAATACCGGATCGTAATCACACCATTTTCTGTCTCTACTTCTACCTGTTTTGCATGTTCAAACAACCTGCGCAGGCGGCGGTACTCGTCCCGCTGCGCATCCGTGTAGTGGGACGGCATATCCGAGGTAAGGAACACATTGCCCAACAGGGCATTGACTGTGGCAAGGGTGCGCTTTTGCTCTGCCGTCAGCTTGCAGTTTTCCTCCCGGAGGAAGAACACATCCGGGTCGCTGCCATAGGCACGGCCATTGAGCTGACGCCGGAACACCGTGTTGTTCAGCGCCTGCTTTGTGGACACCCGCTCCCGGTGGAACAGGCGCATATACCACACATCGTCCCAGTCCAGCCCTACGTCACAGCTGACACGGCAGTAGTCCACCAGCCCGAAGGCAGGCATCACCGGCACGCCGCAGCCGAGAATGGCTTTTTGTCCGCACCAACTGCGCAGCAGCTCCATGGCACGGCGCATCCGGGCGGCACGACTCTCGTGGGCGTTACCAAAGGGGGCAGCGCCGTACAGAAAATCCAGCTTGACAAGGTCGAAACCCCAATCGTTCAGCACCCGGTCGAACACCCGGCGCAGATAGTCCAGCACCGCCGGGTTGTCGATATCCAGCGCATAGAAACTGCTCCAGTTGCTGCCGCAACACCACGGTTTGCCGTCCACTTTCAGCAGCCAGTCCGGGTGCTGAAGGAAAAGGGCAGAGTCTTTTTCGCACACAAAGGGTGCAAGCCAGAGCCCAGCCTGAAAGCCAGAGGCGTGGATCTCCTGCACCATGCCTTTCAGTCCGTGGGGGAATTTCTGTGCATCCGTTTCCAGCCAGTCGCCCACCTTGGGCTCCCAGCCATCGTCGATCTGGAACAGGTCTCCCGGGCAAAGCAGGCTGCGGCAGCCGGTCAGGTCCTCCCGGATGGTGTCCTCGGTAATGTCCTGATAGCGGTTGTACCAACTGGAATAGCCTGCCAGCTTCTTCTCGGTTCGAGGACGGATGCCCATAGCCCGAAACCAGCCGTCAAACACTTCGGTCTCGCCGCCCTCGGCAAAAAACAGGTCGAACAGAGCAAAGCTGCCGCCGGGATGCTCCACCCCGGCGCAGTCCCGCACCAGCGTCAGCAGGGCTTTGCCGCTGTCGTAGCGGAGGATGGTGTAGCCCGGGGTCTCGTCCAGCGATGCCACCAGCTGGAACTGCCCGCCCTTGCGGAAATAGCAGTAGGAAAAGCCGTGGCTTTGGCCGTTATGATGCCCGTATGTCACAAAATGATAATCGCCGTAGCGGTCAAAGGCGTATTTCTTGCGCAGAAAGCCGGGGATATGGTCGGTGCCGCGCAGCTTGCCGTTCCGGTTTAGCTCCGGGCTGTATGTCCATGTCTGGTAGCCGTTCATGAACAGGCGCTCGTCGGCGACCATCTTCCACGGCAGCTCGGCACGCACGGCTTTCAGCGTCCCGGCAGGCAGGTCGGCGGAAAGATGCACCGCGCCGCAGCCCGGGTGCACCGGGGCATCGCCCTGCCGCACACCGCCTGTGGTCTCTGCGTACCAGTGCAGCGTTTTAGTCATGGTGCGTTTCCTCCCCGTGGAGCTGTGCGCTGATCTCGGCAGCGCGGGCATCCGTCAAAACGAACTTGCGGCGGAACAGCACCAGCGCACCTGCCAGCACCAGCATGGGCAGAACGGTCATCATCAGGCGCAGACCCAGCAGAGTACCGGCGCTCTGCACTGCCACCGGGCCGGTCTCCTCTGTGTTGCCCACAAGACCGATGAGGTCCAGCCCGATGCCGGTCAGGAATACCGCCACACCGGAGGCTGCCTTGACCACAAAGGTCTGCATGGAAAAGATGACGCTCTCCTCCCGGCGGCCAGTCTTGAGCTGGCCGTAGTCTACACTGTTGGAAAGGAACAGGGTGGTCAGCACGGTCAGCATCCCGTTGCAGGCAAACACTACCACGCCCGGGATGCACAGCAGGGCAAGGCTATGGGAAAGCCCGGTCAGGCAGAACACCAGCAGCGTGCCGTAGCCGCACAGTGCCAGCACAAGGCTCAGGTGAAATACCTGCGTGCTGCTGAACTTTTTGCGCAGCAAGGGGTAAAGCACCATCATGCCAAGGATCTGCGCCGCACCGCCCACGGTGGAAAACAGGGTGTAGGTGGCTTTCCAGCCTGCACCGCCAAGGTCGTACTTGAAAAAATAGATGATGAAGTTGGAGGTAAGGTACAGCGCCGAGTTGATCAGCACGATGCTGCCTACCACCACCATAGCCTGATCGTTGCGGAACAGGGCGGAGAACATCTCCTTTACGGTGGCGGTCTTCATCTCACTGGGGGTGGTTTCTTTCATGGAAATGCAGCACACCAGCTCTGTCACTGCAAAAATTACCGCTACGATCAATGCCACCCAGCGGAAGCCGGCGCGCTCGCTGTCGCCGCCAAGGACTCCCACCAGCAGCATGGTGAACATGGCGATAAGAGCCGAACCAACACCTGCACAGGTACGGCCCACCATGGAAAGATTCTCCCGGTCTTTGGGCGTGCGGGTCACGGCGGGGATCATGGACCAGTAAGGAATATCCATCATGGTGTAGGTGACACCCCACAGGATGTACACCACGCTGAAGTAGACCATCAATGCCGCTTCGTCCATTACCGGGGCGGCAAACAGGGCGTAGAGTACCAGCGCATTGAGCAGCGTGCCGGAAAAGATCCACGGACGGAAACGCCCCCAGCGGGTGCGGGTCTTTGCCACCAGAACCCCCATAAAGGGGTCGTTGAAGGCATCAAAGAACCGGGCTACCATGAGCACCAGCCCCACAAAGCTTGCCGAAAGTCCCAGCACATCCTGATAATAATACATGACGTAGGAAGCCGACAGGGCATACACCATATCCTTGCCCACGGCACCAATGCCGAACGCGGTTTTCTGTTTCAGGGTCAGTTCCATACAGCATCCTCCTTTTCAATGGTGAACCGCAGCACAACGGGCTGGGTCTGCGGTGCAGAAACGGTCAACACGGCTTCTCCGGCAGTGCCCACGGTGCGCAGATAGGTGCCGGTCATGCCGCCCTCCGCCACAGCGGTCTGCGGGCCCACAAGGGCGGCGTTTCCATCTACCGTAAACTGCACCGGGAACTGTGCGTAGGGGGCTGGGGTGCCGGTCTCGTCCAGAATCCGCACCCGGACAGCCGCCATATCGTAAGTATCTTTTTCCCGAAGAGCCGTCCGGCTGACCTTGACTTCCAAGTGCAGCTTTGCGCTGGGGCAAAGGGTCACGCTGCGCACCACGTTGCCGTCCTGCACGGCATCGAACCGCCAGCGGGTGGCTTCGCCGCCCCAGTTGCCCACATATTTTCCGTAGAGCGCCACGCCATCTGCAAAGCTCATTTTATAGCGCAGCATACACCAGCCGAATTTGACCTTGTAGGCCAGCGGCAGTCCCGCCAAGCCATATTTCCCGGCAGCCAGCAGGCAGTCCCGCACAGCGGCTGCCTTGGAGGGAGAAAAGTGTTCCTGCGTTTCCAGCAGCTCGCCGATGGTATCGTCCATCACAAAGGGCGGGTGGGGCAGCGCCGTCCACTCGCTGCGGCGCAGGGCGGTGACGAACACATCGTTTTTGTAAAGCTTTACTTGCTGGGCATTGCTGAAAACATAGGCTGTGCCCAGCTGCCCGGCGGGGTTATCTCCGATGTCCATGGAGGAGCTGACCGCCAGCACCGGGTCAGTATCGCCCTGACTGGCATAGACCGCAGCCGCCAGCTTCGGGTTGCGGAAGCTGTCCAGAACGCCGTGGTAGCAGATGCGGTCGCCGGAGCCGAAGTCCTTGTGGGTCTGGTAGTCGAACATACACCAGCCAAAGCACCCGGCGTGCTCCTTGCTGGCATAGGCGGCGTTCTGCACCCGGACGTGCCGCAAGGCGTGCTCCTGCCGGTGCGGGCCATCGTCAAAGGGCTTGGTGGGGTACATATGGCCGTTGCACTCCGAGATGAGCAGTGCCTTGCCCATATCCGGAGTCACGTCCTTTTTGGGCTTTGCACCGGGCGTTACGCCGTTGTGAGAAAAATCGTTGTAGGCGTAAACATCCTCCAGCAGATGGCTTTTTTCCAGATAGCGCACGCCGGAGGTGGCACGGCTGGGGTCCAGCTGATGGGCGATTTTGTTGGTGCGGGTATAGAAGGCATCGTCATCCACGCTCTCGTTGATGCGCACGCCCCACAGGATGATGCTGGGGTGATTGCGGTTCTGCAAGAGCATCTCCTGCAGCATCTCGCAGGCGGCGTCCTTCCAGTTGTCGTCCCCGATGTGCTGCCAGCCCGGCAATTCAGTGAACACCAGCAGACCCCGCCGGTCGCACTCGTCCAGAAAATACTGGCTTTGGGGGTAGTGGCTGGTGCGCACGGCGGTGCAGTGCAGTTCCTCCTGCAAAATGCGGGCATCCTCCCGCTGCAAGCTTTCCGGTGCGGCATAGCCGATGTAAGGGTAGCTCTGGTGTCGGTTCAGACCCCGCAGAAAGGTCTTTTTGCCGTTGAGGTAGAAACCATCCGCCCGGAACTCTGCGGTGCGGAAGCCAAACGTCACCTGTTTGCGGTCGATGGGCTGTCCGGCTGCGTTCAAAAGCTCTGCAATGGCATGATGCAAAACCGGGTGCTCTGTATCCCACGGCTGTGCTTCCGGCACAGAAAGCTGCATCTTCCCGGTTTCTGCCACAGGTGCAGTCTGCTCTGCCAGCAAAGTGCCCTCAGCGGTCTCCAGCCGGATGCGGACCGTCGCGGCTGCGGATGTAAGCTCTGCCGTCCACTGCACCACAGCCTCCTGCAGGGTGGGCGTGTAGACGAACAGATCGGTCAGGCGGCTTTCTGCCGTAGCTTCCAGCCAGACCTCCCGGTACAGCCCGCCGTAGGTCAGGTAATCAACGACAAAGCCAAAGGGTGGAATCGTTGGGTCTTCACGGGTGTCCAGCTGCACGGTCAGCAGGTTTTCACCCTCCCGGTCCACAAGGTCGGTGATTTCCACCGCAAAGCCGGTATAGCCACCCCGGTGCTGCCCGGCAACCCTGCCGTTGACCCGCACCACCGCCTGATGGGCAGCGCCGTCAAAGCGGACAAACAGTCGGGGCGCAGCCTGCACCGGCGGCACTCGGAACCGCTTCCTGTAGCCGCAGACCATCTCGTAATCAGCGGGGGTGGCATAGTGCAGCGGCACCTCCCGGCAGGTATGGGGCAAGCGGACGGCTTGTTGTTTTGGCACCGGCAGCCCCTTGCCAAAGGCCTCTGTCCAGTGTCGTGTGAACTCCCAGTCCTCACAAAAACTGTGTTTCATCGCGGCAGCACTCCTTCCAGTAAAATCGAGATCATTTCCTCCAGTACAGCCACATACTGCACCCCGCTTTCTGCCAGACTACGGTCTGCCAGAAAACTCTCGATGGATGCGGTGATCATCTGCCGCAGCACCGGCAGGGATACCGGACGCATGACTCCCTCAGCCACAGCCTGCTCCAGCAGCGCCATGGTGGGCTCCCACCCGTTTTCCAACTGACTGCGCACCCGCGCCGCCACCACCGGGTATTTTTCGTCCAGCTCCTTCATCTGCCGCAGATCCAGCGCGGCATATTCTGCCGGTATGGCAATAATGACCGCCCGCAGCTTTTCCTGCAAAGTACCACCGCCCGCCAGAATTTCCTGCTTGCAGCGGTGGATCTCTGCAAAGGCGTGGTCTACCATATCCAGCAAAAGCGCCTCCTTGGAGGGGTAAACGGTGTAGATGGTCTTTTTGCTGATGTGCAGCGGCTCTGCCACCTGCTGCATGGTGAAATGCAGCCCCTGTTGACGGAATAGCTGCATCGCCTGCGTGCGCATCAGCGCATCGAGCTTTTCCTGCATGAGCGTCCTCCTTGCGGAAACTGTATTTGCCTTTCTGGTTTCCATTCTAGTACGGAAACCAAGTTAAATCAAGCAGTTTCCGCATTTTCTGCGTTCTGACGAAGAACCAGAGAAGAATCACAGCAGAATGCCATATCTCAAAACGCGGCAGCCGGAATGGTATCCGTAAACATAATCTTGGCGAGACCAACGATTCCCGCTTTGCCCACGCTCTGCACAAGGGACGGTATTTCGACTACATGATGGCAAACCCGCCTGTCTGATTTTCAGGCGGGCATTTTACTTTGCCAGGATTTTGAGAACTACGATAAACTGCCCCCGAAACAGCACGATCTAGTGCGCTGCTTCGGGGGCAGTCTGTTGTTTATTCAATTATAAAGTTACTGCTTTGCACTTTCCGGGGCGACCTCAAAGTCGATCTTGCCCAGATTGACGTCCGCACGCACGATGGTGATCATCATGGTATCGCCCAGATTCCAGTTCTTGCCGGAAACGGGATCAGAAAGGCGCACGCCCTCGGTAAGCATGGTGCCGGTGGCGGTCAGGCTGGAAGCAGGTACAAAGCCTTCCACGCCGTTTTCCAACTCGATGAACAGGCCGCGCTGGGTCACGCCGGAGATGCGGCCCTCGTAGCACTCGCCCAGATGGCGGCGTGCATACTCGGCCTTGTAGCAGTCCTCGGCCTTGCGCTCGATCTGCATGGCGATGACTTCGCGCTCGCTGGCCTGCTTGCTGACGTCCTCGGCAAACTCGCTGTAACGCAGGATCATGGTGTCCTTGTCCGTGCCCTTGAGCTGGGCGGTCATGATACGGTGGATAGCCAAGTCCGGGTAGCGGCGGATGGGGCTGGTGAAGTGGGCATAGTCCTGCAGCACCAGACCGTAGTGTCCCTTGGGTTTTTCCTCGTACACAGCCTTGGACATGCAGCGCAGCATACCAACATTGATGATCTGCTCGTAGGCAGTGCCGCGCACACCTTCCAGAATGGCGCTCAGCTCCTTGGGGGTGGGCACATCCTTGGCAAAGTGGTCGTTGACGCCGCAGGCCTGCAGCAGGCCGTGCAGACGCTCCAGCTTTTCGGCGTTGGGCTCCTCGTGCACGCGGTACACAAAGGGGATCTGCTTCACCCGGGCAAAGTGGGCGGCGCACTGGTTGGCCAGCAGCATGAACTCCTCGATCATTGCCTCACTCTCGCCGGAGGTGCGCTTTTTCACGTCGATGCAGTGGCCATCTTCGTCCAGGATCAGCTTTACCTCGCCGCTCTCGATATCCATGCAGCCGCGCTCCTTGCGCAGGCGGGCACGGTGGCCATACAGCTCCTTCATAGCAGGCAGCTGCGCCAGTACTTCATGGTACTTGCCGGTCAGTTCGTCATCGGTGCTGCCGGCCAGCAGGGCGTTGATCTCGGAGTACACGCCCTTGACCCGGCTGCGGATGACGGACTTGACAAAGCGGTAGTCGGTCAGGTTGCCGTCCTTATCCAGCCGCATCAGGCAGGAGAAAGCCAGACGCAGCACGCCCTCGTTCAGACTGCAAATGCCGTTGGACAGCTGCTTGGGCAGCATGGGCACCACCTGATCGGCATAGTAGACGCTGGTAGCGCGGCTGAAGGCCTCGTTGTCCAGCTCGGTACCGGGCTTGACGTAGTTGGAAACATCCGCGATGTGCACGCCCAGCTCAAAGCCGCCGTCCGGAGTCTTGGTCAGGCTGATGGCATCGTCGATATCCTTGGTCTCGGCGCTGTCGATGGTAAAGATGGGCAGGGCGCGCAGATCCATGCGGCCCTCGCAGTCCGCAGCAGACACCTCGGCGTTGTCCAGCTTTTTGGCCTCGTCCCGCACCTTGTCCGGAAAGCGGTTGCGGATATCCTGCGCGTAGAGCAGTGCCTTTGCGCAGCGCTTTGCCTCGTCGCAGCTGCCAAAGCGCATGGCAACGCCTACACGGTGATCCTCCTGACGGTTGCCGCGCAGCAGAATCTCCACTGCCACCTTGTCGCCGTCCTTGGCGCTGCCTTCGCAGTCCCGCATGACCTGCATGGAGATGGCGGGGCAATCGTCCGGCACAAACTTCAGGCGGCCCTCCATGCGGTGCATGGTGCCCACCAGAGAATTTTTCTCTTCCAGAACAGCAAGGATCTCGCCCTCATCGCTGCCCTCTACCCGGGGGTGTGCAAACTTTTCCACCAGCACCTTGTCGCCGGGCATTGCGCCGCGGGTGAACCGGCCGGGGATAAAGATATCGCTGGTGCCGTCCTCCAGCATGACAAAGGCAAAGTTTTTGCCCAGCTTTACCACCTTACACAGCAGTGCCTTATCGGCACGGCCGCTGCGCACGGTGAAGAACACGCCCTGGCGCTGGCAGATGACAGCCTCGTGCACCAGCTGGTCCACAGCCTCCATCACCTTGCGGTCTGCGCCGCGATCCCCGCCGAACTTATTCTTCAGATCTTTTACGGTGCACGGCTGATTCTGGATCGCGTGCTCAATTTTATCGCGCATTGCCATAAAATATTTTCTCCTTCACTTCCGTGGCCGTGCATCTCCTGCGGAGCACAGCCCTGCCTTGGGACGGGCACTTTCCCCTGTCCCCTCTTTGCGGCAGCCCGCAAAACCGGCTGCCCGCACTTTTTTCTGCACAGAAAAACAGCCCCGTCCGTTCACGGGGCTGCAACGCCTTCTCAGCCTGCCAGACGGCCTGCAAACAGGCAAGCCAGAATAGCAACCACAAAGAACACCACGCCTGCAATGCGGGTGACCTTAGCCAGCATCTGATCTGCCGGGGTCAGTCGCGCATTGTTGGCACCGCCCACACTGCCGTTGATGGCACCGGACAGGCCCTGACCGTGGGTGTGCTGCATGAGGGTGAGGAAAACGATGACCAGCGAAGCCACCAGCAGAATGGCACCGCCAACAATTTCGATAACAGACATGAATCGTAACGCTCCTTTTATTTGTAAATACGGAAAACTACGCAAAAATACAACTATATAGTAGCATAACAAAGCCAAAATTGCAAGTAGAATCCGCGCATTTAACCCGCTGGCTGTCCATTATCATTAAACGCACAGAGACTCAACTGAGTCGGCTGTGCGTTTTTTCTTTACTACAACCCCATAGGACGGAGGTGAGACTGACGGGAAAGTACCGCTACCTGACCTTCGAGGACAGGAAGAAGATCGAGGCGTGGCATCTGCTCGGAGATCGGCCGGTCGACATCGCGGCCCGCCTGAGCGTCCACCACACCACGATCTACAAGGAGCTCCAGCGAGGCGCGACCGGCGCGCTGGACGCCAACCAGCGCGAAGGGTACAGCGCAGAGCTCGCCGAGAGGCGGCTGCGTGAGAGCTTCAAGCGCAGAGGTAAACGAGCACCGGCCGCACAGTAGCCAAGAACACCCGGCAGCGCCGGGCCGAAGAAAGGAGAGCCCAACATGAAAACGACCACACGACCCCGACGCTGAAAATGGACGAGCTGCGCACCCCATCCGCGCTGCTCTCTGAAGCGATCCGGCGGTCGTGTTTCTGCTTTTCAGGGACTCGACACCACCAAGATCCCCGGCTCAGGCCGGGCCAAGACGAAAGGAGACCACCATGACACAGAAAGAGCTCGAGCAGAAGGTCATCGACGCCGAGGGCCGCGTGGCGAAGCGCGAGGCCGTACTCAAGAAGCACAACAGCCAGCTCGCCAAAATGATCGAAAAAGGCGCCGACCGCTTCGACATCAGCATCAAGCGCGAGGACATCAAGAGCGCGACCTCCAAGCTGGCCGAGGCCCGTGAGACCCTCGCAAACTGGCGGGATAAGCTCAACACCCGGATCACCCGCGACGCCTACCTCGAGGCAAACACCCCGGAGATCCTGAAGGACTTCCTCGAAAACTGGAAGCAGCACGCGATCGGATACTACCGAGAGAAGCGGATCCGCTTCATCGAGTACCGCGATGGCCTGAAGGCCAAGGAACGGGCCGCACGGCTGGAGGCGCTTCAGACGCTCCCCTCTCTCGAGAAGTACCGCGAGCTCTACAAGGGCCGCGAGCTGACCGACTACGACCTCGCAAACCTCTGGCCGCGTCGTGACGTCGACGCCTTCCTGAGTGAGCGCGGTCTGGAATACCGCCAGATCCAGAAGAAGCTCCGCGAAGCAGGCGACCAGATCACGCTCAGGCTGCTGGAGATCCGCGACGAGGACGAGCGCGAGGCGTGGCTCGAAAAGACGATGGAAGAAGAAAAGCGGGCCAAGCTGCTCGACCTGATCGGCCGCATTATGAGCACGGTCGGAACCATCACCGACGCGGCCGCCCTCTACATCGGCCCCGAGGGCGACATCAACGGCATCATCGTCGGCACGGAGGGCAAGGCAAAGATCCAGACCATCGGCGCCGGCGGCTACAACATCCAGTGCTTCCACTTCAGGACGCTGATCCACGAGATAAAGTGAGGTGAAAAGCATGAACACCAAAGCCATCCGGCAGCTCGCCGACGTCACGCTGGACAAGTACCGCAGCTCGATCCCCCGCAAAGCCTTCGAGGAGTTCGTGAAGGACATCATCGCCGGCGAGAACCGCGCGACCGCCTTCAGATACGAGGCGACCCCAATCTGCCGGGCCTCGTTCCCGTCCACGCTGGACGAGGACGACGCCCGCTGCACCGTGGAGGTCACGGTCTACCGGCTGAACGCCGTGGCCGTCACCGCCTTCCTGCTGGACGGGCCCGAGACGCTGCTGCGGCACATCGGGCTCGACGAGCGGGACACATACACCACCAAGCACGAGATCGACGACCTCGTCACCGTCGTGCACATCACCAGAGAGGAGGCAACCACATGAAAACGACGCTCTCGCTGTCTGGCGGCAAGGACTCAACTTTCCTGCTGCTCGAGCTGATCCGCAGAGGCACGCCGCCAGACGAGTGCGTATTCTTCGATACCGGCTGGGAGTTTCCGCAAATGTACCGACACATGGATCGGCTACGGGCCCTATGCGAGGAGAATGGCATCGAGTTCACCGTGCTCCACCCCGCCAAGAGCTTCGACTACCTCATGTTCGAGAAGCCCGTCAGAGAAAAAACGGGCGGCACGCACTGCGGCTACTCGTGGTGCGGAGCTCGAGGTATCAGATGGGGAACAACCGAAAAGACCAAGGCGCTCGACCAGCACAACAAGGGCAACATCGTCCTCATAGGCATCGCAGCCGACGAGCCGGATCGACTCACAAAGGAACGGGCGCCGGGCAAAACCTTCCCGCTCGCCGAGTGGGGCATCACTGAGGCTGAGTGCCTCGCCGGATGCTACGCTGCCGGCTATGACTGGGAGGGCTTATACGAAAAGCTCGACCGCGTGAGCTGCGCCTGCTGCGCGGCCAAGAACCTGAAGGAGCTCAGGAACATCTACAACGATATGCCGGAGGTGTGGGCCGACCTTCAGGCCAGACAAGCAAAGACCTCGCGGCCATTCAAGGGCCCCGGGAAAAGTGTGGACGAGCTGGCGATCCGCTTCGAGCTCGAAAAGGAATACATAGCCGCCGGGCTGAGCATCACGAGCCGCGACTTCTACGTCTGCCTTGCCAACCGTCTGAAGCAGCGAGGAGGTGGGAGCTCGTGACAGCCAAGTGCGTCGGCTGCGGCCTTCACTGGAATGTGAGCATATTCCAGAAAATCCCCCGCAGCGGCTACATCTGCCCGCATTGTGAGAGCCGGCGACGCGCCGGAGAAACCCTGCCAAACAAACAGACCGGCCAGAACGGCCGGACACAGAAAACGAAAGGAGCAAAACCATGAAGAAATCCCTCAAGGCCGCCGCCCGCGGCACCGTTTTTCCCTACGCCGGAGAGAAGTGGGTCGTGCTGGAGCATGAGCCCGCCGGCCGGACGCTCTGCCTGCGCCTCGATCTGATCCCGGACAAGCCCTTCGACGAGAACAACTGCAACAACTTCGCCACCTCCAGCAGCAAGGAGTGGATGAACGGCCCCTACCTCGACAACCTGATCGACGCCGTCAAGGGCCCGCACGCCTTCCTCACCACCGAGCTCGACCTGACTGCCGACGACGGCCTGAAGGACTACGGCACCTGCACCGTCACCATCTTCCTGCTGACGGTCGACCAGTACCGGCGCAACCGCGATGTCATCCCCAACGCAGACGACTGGTGGTGGCTCTCGACCGCATACAGCACCGCGGCCAATGGGTACGAGCATAGCGCCCGCCTCGTCAGCACCGATGGCACTCTGGACTGGGGCCGCGCCTGCTACGGCTACTGCGGCCTGCGCCCCGCTTGCTATCTGGACTCCGATCTCCTGATCCCCGTCGACGACGAGGACGCCGGCATCGGCCCGCAGGAGGCCGGCACCATCGTCGCAGAGCTGGTCGAGCAGTTCGGCGGCACCTATGCCACCGGGGAGCAGTTCACGGCCGAAGTCTCCTTCCTGCTCGGGAAGCTGCGGGCGCTGCAGGAAGCGGAGGTGGCCCATGAGTAACCTCTCCAGCCTACTCGACCACTACAAGGCCCTCGTCATCTTCGACACGGAGACCAGTGGCCTCGACCCGGAGGACGACCAGATCATCGAGCTCGCAGCCCTGCGCGTGGAGCGCACCACGGCCGGAGCCCTGCGGATCGCCGGAAAGATGGACACCTTCATCAAACTGCCGGAGGGCGAGCAGCTCCCCGAGAACATCGTCGCCCTCACCGGCATCACCGACCGGCTGCTGGAGACCGAGGGCGTGCAGAGCGGCACGGCCGTCAGCCGCTTCCTCAAGCTGGTCAAGCCCGGCCCCGTCCTGATGATCGCCCACAATGCACAGTTTGACGCCTGTTTTCTGAGGGAGCTGCTGCGGGGCTTCAAACCCGGCCACCTTGACTGGCTGGACAGCCTCACGGTCTACAAAGACCGGCGCGCCTATCCTCACAAGCTCGCCAACGCGATCATCGCCTACGAGCTGGAGGACAAGGTGCAGAACAGCCACCGGGCCATCGACGATGTGCTCGCCCTGTTTGAGGTACTGAAGGCCATGGACGAGGAGCGGGACGACCTTGCCAACTACGTCAACCTGTTCGGCTACAACCCCAAGTACGGCGTCAGCGGCCGCCGGATCACCGGCGTGCGCTATGAGCTGCAGGGCTTCAACAAGACCATCACCCGCCCTGAGCAGACGCTCCCGGCCCGGATGGCGCGGAGGTGAAGAACATGGCCCCGGACATCACCATCACGAGCGAGGAGCTGCGTGAGCGCGTCGAGGAGCACCTCGGACGCTGGATCCCCGACAGCCTGTGGGAACGCTCTGAGCCCTACGCCCGCAGGAAGCTCGACCTATGCCGGGAGCGCAACCCGGAGATCGACTACTACAACAACGAGTACCTCGTCCTGCTGACCGCCGATACCGTAAAGGAGACCGAGTTCAGCGACTACACCCTCGCGGCCTGCGAGGCCATCATGGCGGCCCGGGGCCAGTGAAAGGAGAAAACCATGGAAGCAGCAAAAGAAAGGGCCGCCCGCTGCAACCGGGCGACCCCTGCGAGAACATCCGGCAGCTCTCCAGCGCACGGATCCCGCACCGCAAGTATAACACGCCGGCGCCGCCGTGCCAAGAGGAAAGCCCTGAGAGCTGCCACGCTGGCCGCTGCCGTCCTTCTGCTGGGCGGCATCTCTGTGGCAATCTTCACCACCCCGACCGGCAGCAAGCAGGAGACCAACATCCTGCCGCCGACCACCACCGTCGGCACATACATCCCGGACACCTCCGCACCGGCCGCTGAGACCGTGGAGCCGACCGAGCCCGCCGTGCGCTACCCTCTGACCGACGCCGAGCGCGACGTCGTCGAGCGCGTGGTCATGGCCGAGGCCGGCGGGGAGTCCTTCGAGGGCCAGATGCTCGTCGCTCAGTGCATCCTCAACGCAGCCGAGATGCGCGGCGTCGACCCCTCTGAGGCCGTCGTCCTTTACAGCTACACCAAGAGCCGGCCGGATCCCACACAGCGCGTCAAGGACGCCGTCGCGGCCGTGTTCGACCGAGGCGAGACCGTCGTGGACGAGCCGATCCTCTACTTCTACAACCCCGCCCTCGTGACCAGCGACTTCCACGAGAGTCAGATCTTCGTCATCGAGGAAGGCGGGCACCGTTTCTTTGCAGAAAGGAGTACCAGATGAAACACCTCACCGAAATGAAGCCGGGCGAGACCCTGCACCTCCGCAGCGGCCGCGACCTCGAGCTCGAGAGCGTCACCCCTGTCACCTGTGGCGTGATGCTCACCTTCAACGTCACCGAAAGAAAGGAGCACAACAATGAGCGATAAGACCACCGCGGCCCTCGCTGCCGAGCAGGCAGACACAGAGGCCACCACCACGCAGGAGGCCGAGCTGCTGCCTGCTGCCACGCTGGACGAGCTGGAGCAGGTCGACCTCGGCACCGTTGCAGAGGGCGAGCGCGCCCCGTTCCGCATCACCGACGACCGCTGTGCCGACTGGGCCATCCGCAAGATCGCAGACGAGCGCAGCGAGTACGACCGTCTGAAGGCTCTGGCTGACGAGCAGATCGCGGCCATCAACGAGAAAGTCGCCGCCGCCCGCAAGCGCATGGAGAACGGCACCTCGTACCTCACGAGCTGTCTGGCCGACTTCTTCGCCACCGTCCCCCACAAGGAGACCAAGACGACGGAGAAGTACCGCCTCCTCTCTGGCACCCTGACCTTCAAGAAGGGCACAACCAAGACCAAGCTCGACGAGACCAAGCTGGTGCCGTGGCTCAAGGCAAACGGCTACGGCGATCTCGTAAAGGTCGAGGAGTCGACCCGCTGGGCCGATCTGAAGAAGCTGCTCAGCTACACCGGCGACATCGCAACCCTGACCGAGACCGGCGAGATCGTGGAGGGCGTCACCGTCTACGAGACCCCGGGCATCTTCACGGTCGACGTGTAAGGAGGCACCGATATGGCAGAAACCAAGAAAACAGAGGCGGCCGCTGCTGCGGCCCCTCCTGAAGCCGCCTGCCTGACGCTCCGGCAGAAGCTCGTCGAAATGCGGAAAGCCTGCCCGGAGATCGTCAAGAAGCAGCACAGCGACGGCGTCAGCTACAAGTACGCCAAGATCTACGACGTGTGGGAGAAGATCACCCCCATAATGAACGAGCTCGGCGTTGACTTCGACGTCATCAGCGAGCAGGCCACGCGCCACGCCGAGAACGGCGACCCGGTCTACTGGATCACCATGCAGACCAAGACACGCAACGGCGACAAGCTCATGTTCCTCTACGAGGCCGACCTGACGATCCGCTGGCTGAACCTCGACAACGACGACGAGACCATCGAGGCCACCGTCCACGCCGTCGGCTGGAACGATGACCCCGCCAAGGCCAAGGGCGCGGCCCACACCTACGCCCTGAAATACTACCTTTTCGAGAAGTTCACCGTCGACCAAGGCGAGGACGACCCCGACAACAGTGACTTCGGCGCGCAGGGCAAAGGATCCGGCGCTGGAGGCCGCCAGCAGGCCACACAGGGCCGTCAGGGGCAGGGCTCCGGCCGTCTGAGCGACGCGCAGCTCGCGCGCCTCTACAAGAAGGCAGAGGCCGCAGGAATGACCAAGGAGCGCACCAACGCCCGGATCGTGGAGAAGTACAAAAAGCAGGATCCGGCCACCCTGACCCGCCAAGAGTACGACGAGATCTGCACGTCCCTCGACAATGCGGCCGCACAGCATAACCAGCAAGGAGGAAACGCCTAATGTATAACCACACCGGCCTCCAAGGCCGTCTAACCGCCGACCCTGAGCTCAGGTACACGCAGCAGGGCACGGCGATCACCAGCTTCACCCTCGCCAGCGACACCGGCCGCAAGACCAAGGACGGCAAGAAGATCACCAACTTCATCGAGTGCGTCGCATGGCGCGCACAGGCCGAGTTCGTCTGCAAGTACCTGAGCAAGGGCCGCCTCGTCCTCGTCGAGGGCGAGCTCACGAGCCGCAGCTACGAGGACAAGGACGGAAACCGCCGCAAAGCCGTCGAGATCACGGTCGACTCCGTCCACTTCTGCGACAGCAAGAAGGACGGCGGCCAGAGCTCTGGCGGCGACTTCGCCGATCCGGGCTATTCTGAGGGCTCCGGCGACTTCGCGGAGATCGAGGACAATGGCGACCTTCCATTTTAACCTGACCGCCGGACGACCGGCAGACGACCAAAAGCAGGCCACAAACAAACGACCACAGAAAGGAGGTGACGACCGTGGCATGGCTGCAAGTGCATCAGACACTCAAGGATCACCGCAAACTGTTCGACGCTGCTGACCAGCTCGAAGTCGAGCCGCCGCACATGATGGGGCTGCTCGTCTCGTTCTGGCTGTGGGCACTCGACAACGCCCCGACAGGCAGCCTCGTCGACATCACGCCGCGCATGATCTCGCGGGCCGCTCAGTGGGACGGAGACCCCGAAAAGCTGGCGAAAACGCTGATCCGGGCGGGCTGGATCGACGAAAAAGAGGACGGGACGCTCGAGATCCACGACTGGTACGAGTACGCCGGCAAGCTGATCGACCAGCGGCAAGCCGAGAAAGAGCGCTCCCGCAGTCGCCGGGCCGCTGCTGCGGCGTCTGCCGACGCCTCGCCGGACGACCCAACGCCGACCGCAGGACGACCGGCAAACAGCCGCAAGAAAGCCGGAGGCAGAGTAGACCAGAGTAAAGAAGATAAGACAAGAGAAGGTAATACACCCCCTTCCCCCTCTGACGAGGGGAGTGACGGCGGCACGAAGTCGCTCGTCGAGGAAAGATTTCTCGAGTTCTGGAAAGCCTACCCGAAAAAGACCGGCAAGCAGTACGCTCTGAAGGCGTGGAACAAGATCAAGCCCACCGCTGAGCTCCACGAGAGGATCATGCAGGCGGTCGACGCTCAGAAGCGGAGCGACCAGTGGCGCCGGGAGAACGGGCGCTACATACCGAACCCGAGCACATGGCTCAACGGCGGCTACTGGGACAATGAGGAGGTGAACGAAGGTGCAGAAAATCAGCGAGATCCTGAACAGCCCGACAGCTCCGGCCGAGACTGGGGCAAGGGCTTCAAGCCAGCCGACGACGAGTGACGCCGGTAACTGGATCTGGAGCAACGACGAGCGCCTCGCCGGCCGTCCCGGAGTCCCTGAGCCCGTCCCCTGCGAGTTCTGCGGCGCCCTGCGCTACCACAAGGGCATCCTGCTCGGCAACCGCATCCTCTGGCCTCCCTATGGAGCCGAGCGATGCACCTGCCCCGAGGCCGTGGCTGCCTATGAGAAGGCGAAGGCAGAGCGCGAAGCTGCTGAGGCCGCAGCTGCTAAGGCTGAGGAGGAGAAGAAAATGCGGGATCGCATCAAGCGCATCGTCGGCGAGTCAGGCATGGGCGACCGTTTCCTGCGGCGCACCTTCTCCACCTTCCAGCTCACCGACGACAACAAGCGAGCAGCGGCAGCCGCCCGGCGCTATGCCGAAGGCTTCGACGCCATGCTGCCACAGCCCGGCCGTCAGGAACCCGGCCGCAACGGTCTGTTTATCGCGGGCCCGCCGGGCACCGGCAAGACCCACCTCGCCGCTGCCATCGCCAACCACCTGATCGCGCAAGGCAAGCCGGTCATCTGCATGACGATGATCGACCTGCTGGAGCGCATCAAGCGCACCTACTCCACGACCGGCGGCAGCGAGAGCGACGTCCTGAAGATCTACAAGACCGTCCCACTCCTCGTGATCGACGACATCGGCAAGGAGCCGCCGACCGAGTGGGCGATCTCCACGGTCTACAACATCATCAACGGTCGCTATGAGGCATACCTGCCGACCATAGTGACCACCAACTACGACACCGAGGCCCTGATCGACCGCATGACGCCGCGAGAAAGCCACGACAGCATGACGGCCCGGGCCACCATCGACCGGCTCATGGAAATGTGCAGGGGCATCACCCTCACCGGCCAGAGCTGGCGCAGCAGGTGATCGAGATCCGCGAGACTACGCTCAGAGAGGCCAACGCCTACGTCGAGGAGCTGCACAGGCACCACGGCAAAGTCGTCGGCCACAAGTGGAGCCTCGCAGCCTACAAAGACGGACGCCTCTGCGGCGTCGCAATCGTCGGCAGGCCGACCGGCCGCTACCTCGACAACGGCAGCACCCTCGAAGTAACACGACTCTGCACGGACGGCACGCGGAACGCCTGCTCGGCGCTTTACGCAGCCTGCGCCAGACGCGCAAAGCGGGAAGGCTACGCCAAAATCATCACCTTCATCCTCCAGAGCGAGCCCGGGACGAGTCTCAGGGCTGCGGGCTGGACGCTGGAGGCCGCAAAAGCCGGAAAGCCCCGATGGAACAAGGAACGATACGCCACCAAGCCCGTGCAGCTCTCTCTTTTTCCGTCAAAGCAGCCGCCGGCCGAGTACAAACAACGATGGGCGAAAGCCCTGAACCAGAAGGAGGACACAACAACATGAAAAAGGTTTACATCTGCTCCCCGTGCCGCGGGGACTACGAGAACAACATCCAGCGCGCCAAGGAGTACAGCCGCGCGGCTGTGGAGAAGGGCGTCATCCCCGTCACCCCGCACATCTATCTCACGCAGTTCATGGACGACAACGTCCCTGAGGAGCGTGAGCTGGCCCTGAAGATCGGCAGCGAGCTGGTGCTCGGCTGCTCCGAGCTGTGGGCCTTCGGTATTGACCACCCTTCGGCCGGTATGGCCGCGGAGATCGAGCTCGCCAAGGCGCACGGCATCCCCGTCCGCAACGGTTTCGAGGCCATCAGCGAGCTAAAGCCCGACGAGGAGCCCGAGGACAAGCCTGACATCGGCAGCGTGACGCTGCACCTGCCCGCCTTCAGGGCGATGGCCGTCTGCAACCAGCACCTCGACCACGGCCCCATCAGCATCGAGCTGGATGGCAGCGTCATCCTCGAGCTCGCCGACCGCCTGATCTCCGATCCGGGCGTCCACATCGAGATCGGAGGCTGAACGCCGTGACGAAGTACGACCCGAGAAAGAACGCGGAGGGCTACAACGACCCGACGCCCTACGCAGCCGAAAAACACATGATGGCGCAGATCCGTGGCAAGCAGGCCAGAGTCGTCGGCGGCTACTTCGAGAATATCATCTCGGCCTCGTGCGACTACTACCTCAGCCGCGGCCTCGCCAAGATCGAAAAGACGCCGGAGCCCATGAAGCCCCTCGGCGCCAAGAACCGCAAGGGCCAGTTCCTCGCCTGCTATACCAAGCAGGCCCAGCCGGACTATGGCGGCACCCTGAAGGGCGGCCGGAGCATCTACTTCGAGGCCAAGCACACCGACGACGAGCGCATCGAGCAGCGCCGGCTCACTCAAGAGCAGCAGGACGACCTCGAGGCCCATCACAAACTCGGCGCCATCGCCTTCGTGCTCGTCTCCGTGAGCCTGACGGACTTCTACCGCGTGCCGTGGCCCGTCTGGCGCGATATGGCCGAGATCTACGGCCGCAAGTACATGACGCACGCAGAGCTCTCCCGCTACGAAGTACCGGCGACGGCTGGCTTCATCAAGTTCCTGCACGGCATCGAGTCGGAAACGCTCGGAAAGGAGGATGCCCATGATCCCACTCCCTGACAAGAAGTACAGCATCATCTACGCCGATCCTCCGTGGAGCTATCAGAACCGCGGCACCAGAGCGGCAGCCTCCAAGCACTACGACACCATGACCATCGAGGACATCAAGCGCATGGGCGTCGGAGCTTCGGGGGGGGGTATTGCTAACGAGGATTGCGTGCTTTTCATGTGGGCGACCTTCCCCATGCTCCGCGAGGCCCTCGACGTGATCGAGGCGTGGGGCTTCAGCTACAAGACCGTCGCCTTCAACTGGGTAAAGCAGAACAGAAACGGCACCGGCATCTTCATGGGGCTCGGAAACTGGACGCGCAGCAACTCAGAGATCTGCCTGCTGGCGACCAAGGGCAAGCCGAAGCGCATCAGCGGCAGCGTCCGCAGCATCGTCCTCTCCCCGCTCCAGCAGCACAGCAGAAAGCCGGCCGAAATCCGCGACAGGATCGTCGAGCTGATGGGAGACCTGCCCCGTATCGAGCTTTTCGCCCGAGAGGCTGCCCCGGGATGGGACGTGTGGGGCAACGAAGCGCCGACGCCTGAAGTCAAGGACGCGCCAGCCGACAGCGTCGAGCTGGCCGGAAAGGAGGAAACACATGAACCAGACGACCAAAGAGACCCGGCGCCGCAGCTATGACGCCGTACTCCCCAAGCGGGCCGCCCGCTGCCGCCTGATCCTCGAGACCCTCGGCAACCGTGAGCTCACGGCCAGCGAGATCACCGAGGAGCTCGTCGCAGCCGGCCGGATCCCGTACTTCAACCGCAACTACGTCGCCCCGCGGCTCACAGAGCTGAAGGAGATCGGGATCCTCACGACGGTCGGCCGCCGTAAGGCCACCCGCTCGGACGCCACCGAGGCCGTGTGGGCCAGAGCGGAGCCTTCAGGCCCCACGGGACAGACGGCCGCAGCCTACGCAGACAACCCGACCGAGGCCGAGCAGATGACGCTCGGATCGGCCACCTAAAAAGAAAGGAGAAACCCCATGAACGAACAGAACCAGCGCGACAGCATCATGTCGATGGCCCGCGGCGCCTTCGAGGAACGCGTCGACTATGAGATGGACAAGGTGATCCAGAACATCCTCGACCCCAACACGAAGGCCACGGCCAAGCGCAAGATCACCCTCACCATCGAGCTGACCCCGGACGACGAGCGCCGCACCATCGGCGTCCAAGTGACGGCCAAGTCTACGCTCGCAGCCACCAACCCCGTCGCCACGGCCCTCTATGTCACCTCTGACGGCAACGGCGAGCTCGTCGTCGCCGAGATGGTGCCGCAGGTGCCCGGCCAAATGAACATGGACGGCACGCAGCAGGAGGCCCCGAAGCTCCTGAAGCTCGTCCAGCACGGATAAACACCCACAACACAGAACAAGGAGGACAACACAATGCTCGCAAAAATGATCGACAAAATCGTCAGCCTGAAGGAGACCAAGATCTTCGAGATTAACGGCCAGACCTACGCCGACGCATCACTCACCCGCATCCCGCCGCACGTCGACCGCCCTGACTGCATCAGCGTCAGCGGACTCGATAGCATCTGCAAGCTGATCCGCACCGAGCTCGAGAAGGTCGACACGACCATCATGGTGCAGGTCAAGAGCAACGACACCGTCGAGGTGATGACCACCTACCTGAGCGACTTCTCCCGCAACACGCTCTACCGCGCCAAGGCTGACGCCCCGGGCCTGCGCACCGGCTTCAGAGGACGCGAGGTAGCTCTGATCGAGCTGAGGAGCCTCTGCATCCCCAACGAGGGCACGGCCTACCTGCTCGACCTGCTGAGTCGCATGACCAACGAGAACAGCGTCAGCACCAACGACAACGGCGTCACGCAGACCGTCGAGGCACGTCAGGGCGTCGCCCTCAACGCGGTCGTCGAGATCAAGCCTCGCGTCATGCTGCGGCCGTTCCGCACCTTCCTCGAGGTGGAGCAGCCCGAGAGCGAGTTCCTGCTGCGCGTGGATCCCGACGAGGGGATCGGCTTCTTCGAGGCTGACGGCGGCATCTGGAAGCTCGAGGCCAAGAAGAACATCGCCGACTACTTCCTGAAGAACATGGGCGATCTGATCGACGCCGGCAAGGTCGTCGTCATGCAGTAAATGGAGCGCCGGGCGGGCTCCGGCCCGCTCGGCTTTTCTGAAAGGAGCAGCACCGTGAAAGAATACGAAACCCTCACCCGTGAGAAGGTCGACGTCGTGCCCTTCGGCTGCGGTATGCCGGAGACCCACCTGATGCAGGACTGGAGCGACAGGATGATCGACCTGATCCTGAACGGGCCCACCATCAACGGCATCAAGAAGGACGAAGTGCGGGCCATGCTGCGCGAGACCTACACGGCCCTGAAGCAGTACGAGAAGATCGGCCCGATGGCCTCGCCCTTCATCAACGACCCGACAGCCATCGTGACCCGGGCCTTCTCTGAGCTCTACCCCGGCGTCGAGTACGTCGCGCAGTACGTCCCCGACCTGCGGGACGAGACCAACGGCACCGCCTACGGCCTGACCATCTTTCCCGACGACGGCAGCACGCCGATCGTCTGCATCTCGGCCGAGGCGCCCATCAGCGCCGCCCCTGAGCTGCTGGCGCACGAGCTGGCCCACGTCGCCACCCCGGAGGACACAGAGCATGGCGAGAGCTGGAGCGCAGCGTCGGAGGCCATATTCAAGAAGTACAACGAGCTCCTCGACACCATGATCCCCGACGAGCCTGAGCCCATCCTCTCGCCCCACCAGCCCGGAGACGGCGGGATCCTCACCATGCCGTTGCGCGATAACGTCCCGGAGCCTCCGACGGACGACTGGCAGCTCACCACCTGCCCCGTCTGTGGCGCTGAGTGCTGGCAGACAGACACGGCCCGCCGGATCCTCGCACTGGAGCCCGACGTCCGAACCGCCTGCACAGCCTGCGCGCTGAAGGGGCTCGGAAAATAATACTGGAGGTAATACATGAACAACGAAAGAAACAACACGACGGCCGGCGGGATCGGCTTCTGCGGCCTTCTCGCCGTCGCTTTCATCGTCCTGAAGCTCACCGGCGTCATCAACTGGAGCTGGCTGTGGGTACTGGCCCCGATCTGGATCCCGACCGCCATCACCCTCGCCATCATCGTGATCGTGCTCGTGGTCATACTGGTCAGAGAGCTGACGAAGGGAGGCCGCCCGTGATGACCACGGAGGAACGCCGGGCCCTGCTGGATCGTGCGATCACGACCTACGGCGCGCCAGCACAAATGGACATGGCCGTCGAGGAGATGGCCGAGCTGACCAAAGCCCTCTGCAAAATCAAACGGGCACAGGCTGGCTGCGAAGTGACCGCAGCGATCGGCAACGTGATCGAGGAGATGGCAGACGTCCAGATCATGCTCGACCAGCTCCGCATCATCTTCCACCGATCCACCGAGGAGGTCGAGGAGGCGAAACTGGAACGGCTGAAAAACCGTCTTGACGGCCGAAACAACTGGCGGGACTCCAGCCTCCACAAGTGGATTGAAAATCAATTCTCAGCAGGAGGTGACGGCCATGAATAAACCACAGCCGCAGACCGGCCCCGAGATCGAGGAGTACAGCACCACGGCCACGCCGAAGGCATACGCCGGCAGCGTCCCCGTGTTCTGCGCGCACGACGCCATCGTCCCGCTGAAGGATCTGCGGCCTAATCCCAAAAACCCCAACCAGCACCCGCCGGAGCAGATCAAGCTCCTCGCCTCTATCATCAGAGCGACGGGCTGGCGCGCCCCGATCACCGTCAGCAAGCGCAGCGGGCTCGTCACCAAGGGCCACGGCCGTCTCATGGCCGCACAGCTCGACGACCTGACCGACGCCCCGGTCGACTATCAGGACTACGCCAGCGAGGCCGAGGAGCTGGCCGATCTGACGGCTGACAACCGCATCGCGGAGCTCGCCACCACTGACAACAAGATGCTCGCCGAGGTTTTCGCAGACATCGACACCGGCGAGATCCCATTCATGCTCAGCGGCTACACCGAAGAAGAATACGGCAATCTTGTCACGGCTCTGTCCGAAGCTCTGCATGATGACGAGTCGGAAAAGGAAGACGGCGACACCGAGCCCGAGGCGCCACCGGAGGAACCGTTCACCGAGCCCGGCGACCTTTGGCTGCTGGGCGCTCACCGGCTATACTGCGGCGACAGCCTGAAGATGGGCGACGTTCAGAAGGCAACCGACGGGCAGCGCGCCGACCTTGTTTTCACCGACCCGCCATACGGCATGGGAAAAGAGAGAGACGGCGTCCAGAATGACAACCAGAACCAGAACGATCTCCTCGAGTTCAACAAGAAGTGGATTGCGCTCAGTTTCTCGATCCTGAAGGAAAACGGGAGCTGGTACTGCTGGGGCATCGACGAGCCGCTCATGGATATTTACGCCTTCATCCTTCGGCCGATGATCGCCGCGAACCAGATCACGTTCAGAAACTACATCACATGGGCGAAGCACTCAGCCTTCGGAGTCAACAGCGAGCTCATGCGGAGCTACCCGAGGGAAACCGAGAAATGCCTCTTTGTTATGTGCGGCGTCGAAGGCTTCAACAATAACAAAGACCATTTCAACGACGCATACGAGGCGATCCTCGATTATATGGTCGGAGAGGCTCAGAAGGTCGGACTCAAGGCCAAGCAGCTCACGGAGATCACCGGCGTTCAAATGTGGGGGCACTGGTTTAGCAAATCGCAGTTCACGCCGATCCCGGAGTGGCACTACAAAAAGCTCCAGCAGGCATTTAAGGGCCGAGCCTTCAGCCTTCCACACGATCAAGTGATGAAACTGCGCAACAAGCCGTCCGAGGCATACCAGAGCATGAAAGCAGAAGCGATGGAGCTGCGCGCCTTCTTCGACAACACACACAACGACAGCGACGAGCATGACATAATGACCGATGTGTGGCGTTTCCCGATCACAAACACAGCAGAAAGAGACGACGCAGGCGGGCACGCAACGCCGAAGCCGATCGCACTGTGCGAGCGGGCCATTCTGAGCAGCAGCCGGCCGGGCGAGCTCGTGGTCGACTTCTTCGGAGGCTCAGGCTCGACGCTCATAGCCTGCGAGAACACCGGGCGAACCTGCGCCATGATCGAGCTCGAACCCAAATGGTGCGACGTGATCGTGCGGCGCTACATCAAAACAACTGGAGACAATAACGTGCGCTGCGTCCGTCAAGGCCGAGAGCTACCGCGCGAGGAGATCGCCGCGATCTTCGAGCCTGACGAGGAAGGAGGTGAGCAGGAGTGACGCCCTGACATAATGAGCGAGAAGCCGATCACACAACGGATCAAGGACAGGCTCGCGGCCTACACCGCCATGCTGAGGGACATCGACAACCAACTCGAACGACTCGACCGCATGGAGATGGCGATGGCCTCACCGCCCGGCCCTGATCTGACAGGTATGCCACGCGGATCCGGCACACCATCCGACCGCACCGGCATGATGGTGGAGCGGAAAATGGAGCTCGAGGAACAGATCGACCGGCTCAAGGCTGAGGAGAAGCAGGAGCGCAACGCCATCGAGGGCCTGATCCTCCAGCTCTCCGACCCTGACGAGCGCGCCGTCATCCGGCTGCGCTACTTCGACCGGGCTGACTGGGAGAGCACCTGCGGCGTCCTGTTCGGTGATCGGCGGGACTACGTCGACAGAGCGGACGCCTACCAGAACAGGACATACAAGATCCACGGCCGCGCCCTGCTCAACCTCGCCGCCGTGCTGGACGAGCTGGAGCCCCTGCCTGAGCCGCGGCAGTAAAACGCAGTAAAAGGAACAAAGGGGAAGTAAAAGGAATTGAAAAGCAGTAGCGACCCGTGCTATTCTATATCCTGCAAAAGACCGCCGGACACACGGAAAACGCCGTGACAATTCCGAGCGGCTGACCAGAGGAAAACCAAATAACAACCGACGGCAAGAGGCCGACGGGCGAACCAACGCCCGCCGGTCTCTTTTTGCGTATAGGAAGGAGGCGACGGCCATGCCGAAGAACAGCATCTCGGCGCAGCTCAGCAACCTGCAACAGCTCGTCGCTGACCTCGAGGCAATCGAGAACGGCGGCAAGAAGGCCATCAGCAACACCATCAAGGACGTCAAGGCCAGAGCCCCGGGCTGGATCGCTCAGGAGGTCACGGCCGTCTACAACATCAAGAAGTCGGAGATCACGCCCTCGGGCAGCGGAAAACCGAAGAAGATGGCCGGCAGCATCCAGATCACCGGCGAGACCATCGAGGAGCTCGCCATCACCTACAAGGGCAGGCTCCTGACCCCTGTGCACTTTGGCATGACACCGAAGGCCCCGCCCCGCGGTAAGAGCTACACGCTGAAGGCGTCGGTGCTCAAGGGACAGAAGAAGGTAATCGGCCGCTATCTGAACACCCGTACCCCGGGCGGCCCGTTCTCGCAGCGATCGCACAATATTCTCATGGGGACAGGCAACACCAAGAGCGACGGCACGAGCTGGATCCCATTCCAGCGAATGAGCAAGACCCGCACCGACATCAAGAAGCTGACCACCATCTCGGTGCCGCAGATGATAACCAGCGACCGCACCAACGAGGCCATCATGCTCCGGCTCAACACCGAGACCAGCAAGCGCCTCGAGCACCACATGAAGCGAGCCCTCGGCCTCTAAGCCAGAGCCCACCAGAACGCCGCACAGCGCGTCCACAGCCGCACCCGACACCGAGCCCGGCCCACACCGCCAGACGCGCACAGAGCGCGCCACAGCGCCGCGCAGACGCCTCCACAGCCGCACGCAGCGCCGCAAGGTACTGTGACGGGCCCCTCTGGCCTGCGGTGCTGGCGAGCCCAAAAAACGCGCAGCCGGGAAAAATTTTTTTCGGGCCGTTTCGTTTCGCCCGAGCGGCAGAAAGGAGGGAACGCCATGCCGAACCCAACCAACAACAAGCTCGTCGACAGCAAGACCATCGCGGCCCTGTTCGACATGACGCCCCGCCGAGTGCAGCAGCTCACCAAGGATGGCGTCATCGCCGCGGTCAAGGAAGGCAACGCCAACCGCTATGACCTGCTGCCGACGATCCAGAGGTACATCCGATACCTGACGGCCAAGGCCAACGGCCGGGAGCCGTCGAAGAAGGACAGCGAGATCGAGGGCCGACGTCTGGAGGCTGAGGCTGACCTCAAGCGCAGCAAGGCAGACATCGCCGCCCTCCAGCTCAGTGAGCTCGAGGGCACCATGCACCGCAGCGAGGACGTCGAGGCTGTGATGACCGACCTCGTCTACAATATCAGGTCGATGCTCGTGGCCCTGCCGGGCCGTCTGGCCGTCGACGTCACCGGCGCAGCAACACCCGCCGAGGCGTCTGAGATCATCCGCACAGAGGTCTACAAGATCCTGACGGAGCTGGCCGGTTATAAATACGATCCCGAGGTGTACGCCCGGCGAGTAAGGGATCGGGAAGGCTGGAGCGAGCAGCTCGCCGATGACGCGGACGACTAAAAAAGCCGCCGCGAAGCTCAATACCGCCATCGCCGGAGCGGTCAAACGCTTCGCCCCGCCTGAGAGCCTGACCGTGGACGAGTGGGCCGACAAGCACCGCCGCCTCTCCCCGGAAAGCTCAGCCGAGGCCGGCCCGTGGCGTACCAAGCGCACCCCGTACCTCGAGGAGCCCATGCGGGCCTTTACCGATCCGAAGGTGCACAAAATAGTCATGGTGGCCGCCTCTCAGGTCGGCAAGTCTGAGCTCGAGCTCAACATCATCGGCTACATCATCGACCAAGACCCCGGCAGCATCCTCTACGTCCACCCGACCATCGACGACGCCCGGAAGTTCAGCCGCCTCCGCGTGGCCCCTATGATCCGCGACAGCAAACCCCTGAAGGCGAAGGTGCACGACGTCAAGGCCAAGGACAGCGGCAACACGATCCTCCAGAAGTCGTTCCCGGGCGGGATGCTCACCCTGACCGGCTCCAACAGTGCCTCGGCTCTGGCCTCCACGCCTGCCCGCTATATCATCGGCGACGAGCGCGACCGCTGGGCGACCAGCGCCGGCACCGAGGGCGACCCGTGGGCGCTGGCCGAAGCACGTCAGGCCACATTCTACAACGCCAAGGCGGTCGAGGTCTCCACCCCGACCATCAAGGGCAACAGCAACATCGAAACGAGTTTTTACCAAGGCACGCAGGAACGCTGGTGCCACCGCTGCCCCGAGTGTGGGGAGTACAGCGAGATCGTGTTCGACAATATCCACTTCGACCCGGAGGCCAAGAGGATCCGCGGGAAAAAGTCGTGGAGCCTCAAGAGCGGCGTCTCGTGGAGCTGCCCGGCCTGCGGCTGCCTGATCTCCGAGGACGTCATGCGAAAGCAGCCGGCCAAGTGGATCGCCGACAACCCGGACGCCTACAAGAAGGGCGTCCGTTCTTTTTGGCTCAATGCCTTCTCGAGCCCGTGGACTCCGTGGGAGAAAATCGTCCTCAAGTTCCTCGACGCCAAGGATGACCCGCAGCGCCTCAAGGTCGTCTACAACACCCTGCTCGGCCAACTGTGGGAAGATCGCGGCGACCTCGAGGACGAGGACACCATGCTCGCCCGCCGTGAGGACTACGGCACCCGCCCGGACGGCACCCCTGTGGAGCTGCCTGACGGCGTGCTCGTGCTGACCTGCGGCGTCGACACTCAGGACAACCGCCTCGAATACGAGGTAGTCGGCCACGGGAAGTACGGCGAGACGTGGGGCGTCGTCAAGGGCTACATCATGGGCCGGCCAGACACCCCGGAGGTCTGGCAGCGACTCGACGACGTGGTCGACCACGTCTACAAGTTCAAAAACGGCCGCGGCCTGAAGATCTCCATCACCTGCGTCGACTCCGGCGGCCACTTCACCCAAGAGGTCTATGAGGCGTGCCGGGCCCGCGTCGGCAAGCGCGTCTTTGCCATCAAGGGCAAGGGCGGCGACGGCATCCCCTTCGTCTCGCCCCCGAGCAAGGTGCCGATCCGCGACAACAAGCGGATCACCTGCTGGCTCTACACCATCGGCGTCGACGCCGGCAAGGCGACGATCATGGCTAATCTGAAGGTGCAGGAGCCCGGGCCAAAATACTGCCATTTCAACCGGCACCCCGACGCCGGTTATGACCTCAATTTCTTCAACGGGCTCCTCTCCGAGAAGCTGGTGCTCACGCACACGCGCCGCGGCGACCGCTGGGCGTGGGAGAAGCTGCCCGGGCACAACCGCAACGAGGCCCTCGACTGCCGCGACTACGCCAACGCCGGCCTCAAGATCATCAACCCCGACATGGACGCCATCGAGCGCCGCCTGCAAGGACTGGAGGAAAAACCGAAGGCCCCGCAACAGCGACGGCAGCGGCAACGGCACAACCGGGCCGACGCCTTCGACGACTGGTAAGGAGGACACACCACAATGAGAAAGACCCGCGAACAAATCGAGTACCAGCTCTCCATCAAGAGGAACCGGCTGGAGCTCTACCTGAAGCGAGAGGCCGAGATGCTGGACGGAGGCGTCCAGAGCTACGGCATCGGCTCGCGCAATCTGGCCCGCTACAACACCGACCTCGGATCCATCCGGGCCGCCATCAAACAGCTCGAGGCAGACATCGAAGCCCTCGAGGCCGCACTGAACGGCGAGAAGCCGCGAAAAGCTGTGGGAGTAGTGCCCCGAGACTGGTGAAAGAAGCCCCGAAAGGGGCTTTTTTCATAGGCCGACGCCGGGAGTTTTCGCTCCTTTTCTCCCGACTCGGCCATCTTCACCATGAAGGAGGTGAGCACCATCAGCAAAAGAAAAAGCAGAAGCCGCCCACAGAACAGGCGGCAGCAGCCGCGCCCTGTGAATAAGGGCTACGGCGACGCCGGCGCGAGCTGGCACAAGAAGGCGACCAAGGGCTTCAGAGCTATGAGCGGCAGCCCGAAGGAGGACATCGACGCCAACAACTACACCCTGCGGCAGCGTGCCAGGATGCTTTACATGGCGGCCCCGATCGCCACCTCTGCCATCCGCACCAACCGCACCAACGTCGTCGGCATCGGCCTCCAGCTCAAGAGTCGGATCGACCGCGAGGCGCTCGGCATGACGCAGGAGGCCGCCGACGCATGGCAGGCTCAGGCCGAGCGTGAGTTCGCTCTCTGGTCTGAGAACAAAAGGGCGTGCGACGCCACCGGCGTCAACAACTTCGCAGCCATGCAGCAGCTCGCACTCTCCTCGTGGCTGGTCAGCGGCGACGTGTTCGCCGTCGTGAAGCAGTACGAGCCGACGCCGCTCACGCCCTACTCGCTACGCCTGCACCTGATCGAGGCCGACCGAGTCGCCACGCCAACGACCTCCGGCATCATCACCCCGATGCTGCTGACCACCGGCAAGGCGGCCAACGGCAACACCATCTACGACGGCGTCGAGGTGAACGACGACGGCCAGATCGAGGCGTACCACATCCGCAGCACCTACCCCTTCGAGCTCGGCAGCACGACGACAACGTGGGCCCGTGTTCAGGCATACGGCGAGCGGACTGGCCTGCCGAACATCCTGCACGTCATGGAGAGCGAGCGCCCGGATCAATACCGCGGCGTCAGCTATCTCGCGCAGGTCATCGAGCCCCTGCTCCAGCTTCGCCGCTACACCGAGAGCGAGCTGACTGCGGCGGTCGTCGAGTCGTTTTTCACGGCCTTCATCAAGACCGAGGCAGGCGCCGGCGACAACCCGTTCAACGAGGTCGGGAGCAGCCTGCCGGAGGTGAGCCGAGATCCTAACGAGTACGAGATGGGCCCCGGCCAGATCAACATCATGGAGCCCGGCGAGGACGTGACCTTTGCAGACCCCAAGCGGCCGGCCAGTGGCTTCAACACCTTCCTGCGCGCCATCTGTGAACAGGTGGGCGCCGCGCTCGAGATCCCGGCCGACCTTCTGCTCAAGAGCTTCAACAGCTCGTACAGCGCCAGCCGCGCCGCCCTGATGGAGGCGTGGAAGGCGTTCCGCATGAGGCGCAAGTGGTTTGTCGATGACTTCTGCACGCCGGTATATGAGATCTGGCTCTCTGAAGCCGTCGCCCGCGGCCGCATCAGCGCCCCGGGCTTCTTCGCAGATCCGGCGATCCGCGCCGCATACCTCGGCGCCGAGTGGATCGGCCCCTCTCAGGGACAGCTCGACCCGACGAAGGAGATCACGGCCGAGATCCTCGCCATCGGCGAAGGCATCACGACCAGAGAGCAGGCGACCATCCGACTCAACGGCGGTCAGTGGGACGCCAACGTCGACCAGCTCACTCGGGAAAACGAGAAGCTGCGCGCAGCGCAGGGGCAGGTTGACCAGAGCACAGCAGCCAGCGGCACGATCTCCGCAGCTCTGCGGGAGGCAATCGTCGCCGAGGCCATCAAAAGCATCAAGGAAGGAGACAAGCATGAGAACGCATAACACTCCCCGGCTCTGCGCCGGGCCTCAGACTGCGGGCACGCCGATCAAGTTCTGGAACGTCGCCAGCATCGGCGACGACGAGGGCGAGATCACCCTCTACGGCGACGTCGTGAGCCGTCAGCCTGTGGACTGGTGGACGGGCGAGCCCGAGCCCGGCCTCTACATCGCGCCCGAGAGCTTCATGGAGGATCTCGCGGCCGTCAAGGGCAAGAGCAACATCACCATCAAGATCAATAGCTGCGGCGGCGACCTCTACACCGGCATCGCCATCCACAACGCCATCAAGGGCCTGACCGGCCACAAGGTCGTCGTCGTGGAAGGCATCGCGGCCAGCGCGGCCAGTGTCATCGCCTGCGCAGGTGACGAGGTGCAGGTCTATCCCGGCAGCATGGTGATGATCCACGGCGTCGCCGGGCTGCTCTACGACTACTACACCCTCGCAGACCTGAAGAAGATCCAGAAGGACTTCGACGCGAGCGAGCGGGCCATCGCGGAGATCTACCACGCCAAGACCGGCCTCGAGGTCGACCAGCTCCGCAGCATGATGACCCGCGAGACGTGGATGGTCGGGCAGGAGGCCATTGACAACGGCTTTGCCGACACCCTGCTCACAGACGAAGGCCCCGACGTCACCCTGAGCGCCGACAAGAAGGTGCTCCTCGTCGCCGGCATCCGGCACGACGTCAAGGGCTTCAGACACATCCCGGGGACGATCCCCATCGACAACAGCATCCACGCCGCCCCTGCGGCTGGAAATAAACACGCGGCCGCCAAGAACGACGGCCCCAAGAAGGAGGACAACAAGACCATGACCCTCGAAGAAATGAGAGCACAGCACCCCGACGTCGTGGCTCAGATCGAGCAGCAGGCGGCCGAAACTGCCAGAACGCAGGAACGCGCCCGCATCGAGGCCATCGACAGCATCGCCGCAAGTGTGGGCGACGCGCAGCTCGTCAGGGACGCCAAGTACGGCGAGACCCCCTGCACCGCTGAGCAGCTCGCGCTCAAGGCTATGCAGAAGCAGGCGGCCCTCGGTGCCAAGCACCTGAAGGACGCCAAGGCTGACAACGACGAGTCCGGCGCTGCCGGCGTCGGCGCTGCCCCTAACGGCGGCGAGGAAGGCAGCGAAAGCGACGACAAGGCAAAGGTGGACGCCATCGTCGGCCTCTACAACTCCACCAAGTCTCAGAACGGAGGTAAGAAGTAATGAGCAAGAGACTGGACGAAAACCTCGGCAGCGTCGGCTATGATGGCCTGATCGTTGCCAACGAGCCCGTCGCTGACGTGTTCACCGTGACCATCCGCAAGGAGGCCACCGCCGCAGCCACCTATAAGCGCGGCACCGTGCTGGCCCTGTCTGCCGGCACCGCCGGCGGCGGCAAGCTGGTGATCCTCGGCTCCACCGCGACCACCAACGAAACCCTGACCGCCAACTGCATCCTCGCCGAGGACGTGGAAGTCGGCACCACCGCGGACGTGACCGTGCTGGCCTACCGCACCGGCCACTTCGCCCGCAACAAGCTGGCCGTCGCAAGCGGCTACACCCTGAAGGCGACCGACGAGGAGGAGCTGCGCAAGGCCGGCATCCTGCTCTCCGACGCCATCGAATACTAAGAGAAGGAGGACAACAAAATGCCTTTTAACTTCTACGACACCCACACGCTGCTCATGGCCGTGCAGCAGCTCACCCCTGCTGCGACCTTCCTGCGTGACCGCTACTTCCCCACCAACGACGCGAGCGACATCTTCGCCACCGACGACGTGCTCGTCGAGTTCCGTGACGGCAGCAAGAAGCTGGCGCCCTTCGTGGCCCCTCGCAAGGGCGGCGTCACCGTCCTGCGCGCCGGCTACAATATGGAACGCTACACCCCGCCCTTCGTGGCTCCCCGTCGCGTCCTGACCCTCGACGAGCTGCGCAAGCGTGGCTTCGGCGAGGCTCTCTACTCTCAGCTCACCCCTGAGCAGCGCCAGCAGACCCTCATCCTGCGCGACGCTGACGAGCTGGGCGAGCTCATCACCAACCGCGAAGAAGCAATGGCCGCCGAGACCATGCTGACCAACGGCTGCGTGATGAAGCACATCGCCGACGACGTCGACAAGGCCGACGAGATGGAGATCCGTTTCTACTCCGAGGCCAGCAACCCCGCGACCTACACCCCGACGGCCAAGTGGGACGCCACCGGCGGCAAGATCCTGAAGGATCTGGAGGCCATGATCCGTATGCTGACCAAGCGCGGCCTCCGCGCTTCTGATCTGGTCTGCTCCCCGGACGTGGCTGACACCATCATCAACGACGCAGCCGTGCAGAAGCTCCTCGACAACCGCCGCATCGAGATCGGCAACGTGGAGCCTGAGCTGCTGCCTGACGGCGCTGCCATCGTGGCCCGCCTGAACGTCCTCGGCCGCATCATCAGCGTCATCTCCTACGACCTGACCTACACCGACGACGCGGGCAACGACAAGCTCTACATCCCGTCCGGCAAGTGCGTCCTCACCGCTCCCGGCGCTGGCCGCACCGCCTACGGCGCCGTCTCTCAGGTCGAGCAGAGCGACGGCGAGTTCCACACCTACGCCGGCCGCCGCGTGCCGAAGTATGTGAGCAGCGCCGAAGGCAACAGCCGCACGCTGACCATCTCCAGCCGCCCGCTGATGATCCCCAACAACAAGAACCCGTTCATCGTTGCGGACGTCCTGACGGACTGAGCGCAGCAGAAAGGAGCAGAGCATGATCCAGATCATCAAGGGCACCTTCGGCTACTATAACGGCCGCAAGGTGATCCCCATCACTGAAGCAGACGGCCCTCAGAAGTTCGACGACGAGCTGGAGGCCCGTCTGGTGAAGGAAGGCGTCGCCAAGTACATCGGCGAGCTGGGCGAGACTGCCGAGCAGCCCGCACCCGCTCCCGGCGACGACGCCGACGAGCCTGCCAGCACCAACACCGCGGCCGACGAGGCCCCTGAGTACAACGAGGACATGAAGCTCGACGAGCTGAAGGAAGTGGCCACGCGCTATGGCGTGGACGCCTCTGCTATGCGCAAGAAGGCCGACGTCATCGCTGCCATCGAGGCCGCCAAGGCCGAGCAGCCTGATGACGGCGCCGACGACGAGGAGCCCCCTCAGATCGGCGCCGCCGATCCCGTCTGATGGCCTTCAGCTTCAAGGCGATGGTCGAGGCTGACCGTCGGCGCACGTTTCTCAATCTCGACGAGTTCGGTGAGAAGCACACCGTCGAAGGCAGAGCCATCGCCGCCGTGCTGGACGACAACGCCCTGAAGGAACGCCAAGGGGGGCAAGAGCTGAGCGTCGCGGAGTCCTCTCTGCTGCTTTATGCGGCGGTCGAGGATCTGCCCGCTCGGCGCCCGGCGGGCGAAGGGCTCAACGTCGACGGCCGCGAGTACATCGTCAACGACTGGAGCGAGGACATGGGGATCGCCACCGTGGCCCTCGGCCAGACTGTCACCATGTAGGAGGTGCCCCATGTCCATCGTCAACAGCATCGAAACCGTCCGGGACTGGCTGACCGCCGAGGTCTGCCCTCTGGTCAAGCTGAAGCTCCCCGACGACAACGCAACGGACGCCTCCTACCCATACAAGCTGGTAAACCCGGCCGCGTTCTCGCTTTTCGTACCATCGAAGGACAGGACGCCCCCGAACATCGCCGCGCCGATCCCGTCGGTCTGCGTGCAGATCGTTCAGGGCGACGACGACCTGCTCCAGAGTGCCCGAGACATCAAGATCCGGCTCTGCTTCTCAGCGTGGGATCCCGGCTACCACGGGCCCGACATCTTCAAGCCGAAGGGCGACGGCAGCGGCACCTACATCCAGCAATACAACGAGGCGGCGGCCTCCTACTTCGTGAAGAACGGAGAGGGCTGGCGTGACGCATGGAATTTTGTGGACACAGCCCTCCGGCTGATTGAAAATGCCGAGTACCTCGGCGACCTCCGCGTCATCAAGGAGAAGGGCATCACCTTCGGCCCCGTCACGGAGCAAGACGCCGTCCCCGACTTCTACCCGTACTGGTTTGCATGGGCTGAGTTCTCCGTCGAGGAGACCCTGACCCGCAACCCGAAAAGCTACCAACACCTGCTTTAAGGGCAGCCACTCGGCTGCTCTAATTTCATGCAAAGGAGGATAAGCAGATGGCAAACGAATACCTCTACGGCGCCTACGGCCACATCGGCGAGACCGTGGCACAGAGCGCCGTGCAGGCGGGCACCACGCCGGTCTATATCGGCACGGCACCCGTCAACCTCGTGCGCGACTTCGGCAAGGCCGGCATCATCAACGCGCCGATCAAGATCACCAGTCTGGTCGACGCGCAGAAGAAGATCGGCTACTCGTCCGACTGGGGCACCTTTACCCTGTGCGAGGCCGTGTACGCGCATTTCAACAACACCCTCGGGAACATCGGCCCGATCTACGTCATCAATGTGCTCGACCCCTCCGCGGGCAAGCACCGCAAGGAGACGGCCACTACCAAGACCATCACCTTCACCGGCGGCCGCGCCGAGTTCGCCAGCGACAAGATCATCCTCGACACCCTGACCATCGCAAAGAATGACAGCGGCAACTACGTCGAGGGCACCGACTACGCTGTGGACTATAACTTCACCAAGGGCACGGTCATCATCACCAGCCTGAAGGACGACGCGCAGCTCGCCGGCAGCCTGACGGCCAGCTTCAGCGAGGTGGACGACTCTGAGATCGCAGACAGCGACATCATCGGCGGCGTTACCTCCTCCGGCGAGTACAGCGGCCTGAGCGCGATCGCGCTGCTCTATCCCGAGCAGTTCGCGGTCTGCAATCTGATCGCGGCCCCCGGCTGGAGTCACAGCCCTGCTGTCTACAACGCCATGCTGACGGCCTGCAAGAAGATCAACGGCCACTGGGACGCCTTCGTCGTGGCCGACCTGCCCCTCGTGGACAGCACCGCGCAGGCGGTCGACACGATCACCAAGGCGATCGCATGGAAGAAGGCCAACGCCTTCACCGGCGAGCGCTCTAAGGTCTACTGGCCGCAGGCTGTGGACAACCTCGGCAACGTGTTCCACCTGAGCACGCTGGCCGTGGTCGAGCTCATGCGCGCCGACTTCAGCCACAACAGCGTCCCGATGGAGACCTGCGGCAACAAGGCGATCCCCGTCATCAAGCAGTATTTCGGCGCCAACGCGAAAAACCGCGGCTTCGACCAGCAGAGCGGCAAGGAGCTGACGCAGAACGGCATCAGCACCGCCGTGGCATGGGGCGGCGAATGGGTACTGTGGGGCGACCATACGGCTGCCTACACCTACGGCGCAGACGTGGATCCCCGCGCGATCTTCGACGTCTCCATGCGGATGCTCATGCACATCACCAACGACTTCCAGCGCGAGTGGAGCCCGGAGATCGACGAGCCCATGACCCGCGCACTGAAGGATCGCATCATCAACCGCGAGCAGGAGAAGCTCGACGGCTATGTCAGCATGGGCGCGCTGCTCGGATCCCCTGTGATCCTGTTCCTCGAGAGCGAGAACAGCACCACCGACGTGATGAATGGCGACTTCCGCTGGGACATCGCCGTCACCCCGACCCCGCCCCTAAAGTCTGCGAGCGTCTACGTCGCCTACACCGACGCGGGCTTCTCCGTCTACTACGAAGGAGGTGACGAGTAATGGCAAACCTGTGGCTCGACCTGAAGGGCCCAATCCTCGCCGATACCGTCTATGTGGACGGCGTTCTCGCCGCCAAGGACGTGACCATCGCCCTGCCTCCCGTCAACCTTGTGACGGCTGACTTCAAGGCGATGGGAACCTACACGGCGCCGCTGCCCGGCCAGATCGAGGCGATGGAGGCATCCATCACCAAGATCGGCATTGACCTCGGCCTGCGCAGCCTCGTCAAGCTGACGAGCAAGACCATCGAGATCCGCTGGGCGCAGGACGTCAAGCTCTCCGACGGCTCTACCAAGACCGAAGGCTGCAAGGCGTTTCTCCGCTGCGTCTCCAAGGGCATCCCCGGCCTGAACGTGGATCCCGGCAACGCCAGCGAGAACGAGATCGCGCTGTCCGTCAGCCGCTACCAGCTTTTCGTCGCTGGCAACGAATACTGGCTGATCGACCAGCTCAACACCATCATGCGCGTCGGCGGCGTCGACTACGCCAAGGACATCCGCAGCGTCCTGTAACAAGAAGGGCGTCGCCTCCGGGGCGGCGCCCTCTATTTATCGAAAGGAGACACACATGGAAAAGCTGACACTTCAGAACCCCATCACCATCAACGGCAAAAAGGTCAAGACTCTGACCTATGACACCGACGCGATCACCGTGGGAATGTTTGCCGATGCTGAGGCCCGCAAGCTCCGCGCGACCTCCAACAAGGGCGGCGGCAGCGCCGGCGCCTGCGAGCTCGACTACTCCCTGCACGCCTATCTCGCCATGATGGCGATCGTCGCCGTCAACAGCGACATCGACGTCAGCGACCTCGAGCGCATCAGCGGCCCCGACGTCATGGAGCTTATGAGGATCGGCCGAAATTTTACTACGGCGAGGTCGGCGGCACAATCCGAGGAAAGCGGCTCGGAGAGCTCGTCCGAGACTACTCTCGAGCCTTCCACACCTCAGTCGGCGAGCTCCGACGGGAACGCCTGACCGACTTCCTGATGGAATACTACGAGGCAGCCGAGGAGGCCAAGCGGCAACGCGACAAGGCCGCCTCAATGCCCCGGAATAACTTCAGGAAATACAGAAGGAGGTGACACTGATGGCAGGCAAAAACAAGATCATGCAGGCCGTCGTCAGCTTCGCCGGCACCATCGACCCCTCCCTCGGGAAGGCGATGGACAACGTCGCGGGACACCTCGACAAAGTAAACTGGAAGGCCGTTGCCGTCGGTGCTGCCGTGGGCGGCATCGCTGTGGCGACGGGCAAGGCGGTCGTCGAGGCCGGGAAGTATCTGGCAGAGCTGGGCGACGACTACAACAAAGCCATGAACCAGCTCTCTGCATCTACCGGCGCCACCGGCGACGAGCTGGACGCGCTGGGCGAGAGCGTAAAAAACATCTACGCGCAGAACCTCGGCGAGGACTTCAACGACGTGGCCGAAGGGCTGGCCGCTACGCAGAAAGCGAGCGATCTGGCAGGCGAAGCACTGGAGCAGGCCACCGCGGCCGGCTTCGTGCTGCGCGACACCTTCGACTACGACATCAGTGAAAGCGCCAGAGCCGCCTCGGCTCTGATGAAAAACTTCAACATCAGCGCCGAAGAAGCCTACGGCCTAATCGCCACCGGCGCACAGAACGGCGCAGACAAAAACAGCGACCTGCTCGACACCCTGAACGAATACTCGGCGCAGTTTGCGGCCCTCGGCCTGAGCGCCGACCAGTTCATGGGCTCCCTCGTGGAAGGCGCTGACGCCGGCTTGTTCAGCATCGACAAAGTGGCCGACGCCGTCAAGGAGTTCAACATCAGAGCGAAAGACGGCAGCGACAGCAGCGCCGAAGCCTTCAAGGGCCTCGGCCTCAACTCCGACAAAATGTTCGCGGCCTTTGCAGCCGGCGGCGAGACCGCGCAAGCTGCATTTTTCGACACCGTCGAGGCTCTGAACAAGCTCGAGGATCCTCTCAAGCGCAACGAGATCGGCGTCGCACTGTTTGGCTCGCAGTTCGAGGATCTGGAGGCGGGCATCCTGCCCGTGCTCGGTGACATCGAGACCGCAGCCTATGACGGCGCCGCCGCGCTCCAGCAGATCAACGACATCAAGTACAACGACCTCGGCTCTGCCTTCGAGGCGGTCAAGAGGTCGGCCGAAGTGGCCCTACTGCCTATGGCGTCGATGATCGCCAACACTCTGACATCGCTGGCCCCAATCCTGACCGACACCTTCGAGGAAATCAGCCCGGTCATCACCGACACGCTCAACGCTTGTATGCCGTTTGTTCAGGACTTCCTCGTCGGCATGGGCGACACCCTGAAGAAGGTCATGCCGATGGTCACGGAGCTGGCTGCGGGCATCCTGCCACTACTGGCTCAGCTCGTGGGCTCGTTCCTGCCGCCTCTGCTCGACCTCGCACAGCAGCTACTCCCGCCGCTCATGCAGATCGTTCAGGCTATTCTACCGCCGATCGCCAGCATCCTTGCCACCGTGCTCCCGATGCTGACGCAGATCATCTCGACTGTGCTGCCTGTGCTGGCGAACCTGATCGCCGCGCTGCTGCCGGTCATCACCCCGCTGCTGGAAGTGGCCCTGCAAATCGTCAACAGCGTCATCATGCCGCTGCTGCCTCCGCTGATGCAACTGATCGAGGCCCTGCTGCCCCCGGTCGTGAGCCTGCTCAATGCGATCATGCCGCTCCTCTCGCCCCTGCTGGCTATTCTGGAGCCCATCGCAAACGTGCTCGGCACGATCGTTGGCTGGGTATCGAAGATTGTCAGCTTCGGCTCCGGCGTCATCAGCAAGATCGCGGGCCTGTTTGGAGGTGGAGGCGGCGGCAGCGCCGACGTCTCCGGCTATGCGACCGGCGGCTTCACGAGTGGCCCGTCCATCGCGGGCGAGGATCCGCGCTATCCGACCGAGGCGGTCATCAGCTTCAACCCTGCGTACCGCTCGCAAAACCTGTCCTACTGGGCCGAGGCTGGCCGGATGCTGGGCGCATCCAGCGAGGCCGACTACGAGCCCATCAGCAGCGGATCGGGCACGGCTGGGGTCTATGACCTGAGCGGCCTGTCCTTCTCGCCACAGATCAAGGTCGAGGGCGACACCGACGAGGACGCCCTGATCCGAAAGCTCCGCGACCTCGAGCCGGAGTTCATCGACTTCATCCTCGAGGCACTCAGCAGAAGGGAGGGCGGCGCCTATGTCACAGCAGACAGTCGGCTTTATTGATTATGTGGCGCAGGGCGGCGACACCTTCGACAGCATCGCGCTCGTCGCCTATAACGAGGAGCGCATGGCAAGCGTCATCATCGAGGCCAACCCCGACCTCAGCGACGTGCTGATCTTCGAGGGCGGCGAGGCTGTGCGGATCCCGATCGTCGAGACCGTGGAGACGCCGGAGACCCTGCCGCCGTGGAGGAGGTGACGCCGTGAAGATCCTATACGAAGGCGTCGACATCTACCCGGACATCAGCGTCCACCGCTGCTATCACGATATGTACGCCGAAAAGCAGAGCGACGAGCTGCTGCTCAAGCTCAACGACACCCGCGAGCTGTGGGACTCGTGGAACCCCAAGAAGGGCGACACCATCGCCATCGAGGACGGCGCTGCCAAGACGGGCAAAATGTTCGTCGAGAGCGTCGTCCCCGAGTCCGGCATCATCACCCTGCGGGCCTATTCCGTCCCGCAGTCTGCGAAGGATAAGCGGAGCAAATCGTGGGAAAAGGTCAAGTTCCTGCAACTGGCTCAAGAGATCGCCGGCCGCCACGGCCTGACGCTCGAGACCTACGGGATCACCGACAAGACCTACGACTACGTCGAGCAGAACAACCTCGCAGACTTCGCATTTTTTCAAAACCGCTGCACCCTCGAGGGCGCGGCGTTTCTGGTGTATGACGGCAAGCTGGTCGTCTACGACGAGGCGTACATGGAAAGCCAGCAGCCCGTCGACACCATCACCATCACCCCGGCCAATGACTTCGAGTACCGCGACGAGGGCGCCAACGCCTACGGCTCGGCCGAAGCCGTCAACGGCGGTCTGACCGGCACCTTCGCAGCCCCGAACGGCGGCGACAAGGTGCTGCGCCGGATCCTACCCTTCCGCATGACTGACCAGAGCGAGGCCGACCGCTTCGCCAAGGGCCTCCTCCGGGACGCCAACAAAAACGCGACCGTCGGCACCCTCTGGACGGGCTCGCTGCTGCGAGACTATGCGGCGGGCTCTGTGGTCACGCTGGCGACCGAGGGCGTTAAGTCGTGGGACGGCACGGCCTTCATCAGCCGGATCCGGCACGACTACGTCAAGACGCGGAGCAAGCTATACCTCCGCAAGCCACTGGAGGGATATTGATGAACAGCAACAACCAAATGATCCAGAAGGGCAAGATCTCCAGCGTGGAGGGAAAGGCCGACAGGAACGGCGACAAAACCACGGCCAGAGTGCTCCCGAGCACCGCCGACAGCATGGTCACACGGCCGCTGACGATCCCGTGGTATCTGCGCGGAGAGATGGGAAACCTGACCCCTGGCACAGAAGTCGCCTATGCTATGTTCGAGGACGGCACCGGCATCATCCTCTCCCGCATGGACGGAGAGTGGGACGGTATCGTCCCGGGCGACATCACCGTCAAGAAGGGCGCGCTCACGATGCAGGACAAGGGCATCAGCGTCCCGTCGGCAGACGTGACCGCCACGGGCATCAGCCTGACCGGCCACACCCACACCGACAGCATGGGAGGCGGCACTTCTGGCCCGCAGTAAGGAGGGATAGAGATGGCCGTCATGGCATCATGGAACGGCAAGACGTGGGGCGTCTCCAGCCAGAGGATCGCCGCCCTGAATGGCGTCTCCTCCAGCGTCGAGCTCGACACGGAAAACAGCGACGACAAGGCCGGATCCCCGGCCACCAAGACCAAGGCGCTCAAGCTGCAAAGCATGAGCTTCGACTTCGATCTGGCGTCTGCCGTGGGCGGCGACGCCCGGGGAGAGTTCGAGTCGTGGACGTCGCTGGTCGGGCAGTACGCCCCCTTCTATCTGGCCGGCCGGCGCTTCGGCCCGGCCAATCTTCAGCTCACCGGCGTCAGCCTCTCAGACACCACACTCGACAACCTCGGCCGGATCCTGAAGGGCAAGATCACGATCAACCTGACGGAATACGCCGAGGAGGCCAGCAGCAAGAAGGCCAGCGCAGGCGGCTCGAGCAAGAGCTCGTCCGCGGCCGGCGTCTCGTCCTCTGGCGGCGTCGGCCGGCGTCTGAGCGCCGTCACCGTCGGAGCATCCAGCAGCGACAAGGCTGCGAAGAAACCTAACAACGCACAGCTCAAGTAAAGCGAGGTGATCCCATGAAAGCATCCGGCAACGGAACGCCCGAGATCTGTGTGCAGAACCTCCTCAAGACCATCCGCGGGGAGGTGCCCTATGAGCGCATCAAAGGGATCGACCGCACGCTGATCGACAAGCCGAGCGAAACCGCTGCGACCGATCTGGCCGCCGACGTGGAGTTTCTCGTGGAAACCTACGAGCCCCGCGTGCAGCTCAGTGACTCCGACCTGAAGGCTCTGACCGCTCAGGCCGGCGACTTCGAGCTGCGGGCCAGCATCGACAACATCACATGAAGGAGGTGAACAGCGTGAGCGACGCGACAAACACCTACGGCGAGGACATCAAACTCACCACGACAGACGCGAGCACCCTATACAAGACCATCATCACCGAGCTCGAAAAGGGCGCCGGCGAGCCGCTCTACCCGGGCGACGAGCGCCGGATCTTCGGCGAGGCTCTCGTGCCCGTGTTCGTTGCCCTCTACAACAGCCTCAACGACGTCGGCCGGCAGACGCTCCTCCGCTATGCGAGGGGCGAGGTGCTGGACGCCATCGGCGAGCGACAGGACGCGAAACGACTGGAAGGCACACCGGCCAAGACGACCATGCGCTTCTCCGTCTCCACGCCGCAGGAGAAAAACATCATCATTCCGAAGTGGACGAAGGTGACGCCGGACAGCGAAAACTATTTTGCAACCGACGAGATCGCTGTGCTGCAAGCTGGCGCCTACTCTGTGGAGGTGCCGACCTCGGCCGTGAGCAACGGCACGAAGTTCAACGGCTACGCAGCCGGCACGATCACCACCCTCGTCGACCTGATCCCCTACATCGAGTCCGTCACCAATCTGACCGAAACGGCCGGAGGCGATGACGGCGAGCCCTACACCACCGAGGGCGACAACCGCCTCCGCGAGCGGATCCGTCTGGCACCCGCCAAGAGATCCACCGCGGGCCCTGAACAGGCTTACATCTACTGGGTAATGACGGCCGACAGCTCCATCGTGGACGCAAAGGCCGTCAGCGAGAAGGAAACCGTCAGCGAGACCCTCACGGTCTACGACGGCAAAGCCTTCAAGGGCGGCGGCACGCTTCTGACCGACACCCTCGTCGTGAAGGCCAACGGGCAGAGCACGGCGGCGGTCAAGGACACGGACTATACCGTCGACTACACCGACGGCCTGCTAACCATCACGCTCAAGGGCAGCCTCTCGGCCGCCGAGAGCATCGACATCATCATCACCCGCACGCTGGAGGGCTGCGTCAAGATCGTGCCCCTGCTGGAAGGCGGCGGGATCCCCGACGCTGCCATGCTGGCGAAGGTGCTGGACGTGGTCAACGCCAAGGACATCCGGCCACTCACTGACAAAGTGAGCGCCGTGCCCCCGGAGGTCGAGACCTACGACATCGAGATCGTGTACTACACCACGCCGGAGAGCGAGGCCGAGGTGATCGCCAACGTCGAAGGCACAGGCGGCGCGATCGACCGCTACAACGAGTGGCAAGTCGCAGCCCTCGGCCGGGACATCAACCCCGACCAGCTCCGCAAGCGGATCCTCTCGCCTTCGTGGGGCGAGAACCTGACAGGCGCCTTCCGCGTGGACGTCGTCAAGCCGACCTACAAGGCCCTCGACGACACGCAAGTCGCCAAGTTCAGCGGCCACCTGACTGTCAGCCACAAGGTCGAGAGCGAGGTGGTGTAAATGCGGCTCAATGAGACCGAGATGGTCAAGCTGCTGCCTGCGTGGATGCAGGAGGACGGCGGCGACAAGGGCCTCGCCACCGGCTGCGACATCATCAGCCGCGACGCCTATGCACGCCTGAAGCTCCTGAGCAGGTGGGACAAGATCGACCAGCTCAGCGACGCAGAGCTCGACGAAATGGCGTGGGAGCTGAACATCCAGTGGTATGACAGCACCGCGCCCATCGCAGCCAAGCGGGCCGTCATCCGCAACAGCGACCGCGTCTACGCAAAACTCGGCACCCCCTACGCCGTGGAGCAGATCGTGGCCGACTACTTCGGCACCGGCGAGGTCAGGGAGTGGTATCAGTACGGCGGGCAGCCGCATCACTTCAAGGTGCTGAGCGACAACCCGAGCCTCGTCAACAGCAACCTCGACCTGTTCCTGAAGCTGCTGCGGACGGTCAAGCGCCGCAGCTCGTGGCTCGACGCGATCCTGATCTGCCTGACCGGCGAAATGTTCCTCTATTCCGGCATGGCCGTCAGGGATCACACCCAAGAGGTGCACGTCATGGGCAGCGACGAGATCCACATCTACCACGCGGCTGTCGTCCACGACAACAACCGCGAGACCGTCAGCATCGGCACCGACGCGGCGGTCATCTCAGACTAAGGAAAGGAGATAGACATGGCTGCATTTATCAACAACGACATCACCACCGCCGGCCTGATCGTTCTGGCGAAGGGCGTGGCCGGCCAGAAGATCAACTACACCAAGATCGTCCTCGGCGATGGCTACCTCGAGGAGGGCCAGACGCCCCGCACCCTCACCGGCGTGGTCAGCCCGAAGGCGACCGTCGACATCACGAAGCTGAAGATCAACGGCGACGGCACCGTGGCCGTCGGCGGCATCTTCACCAACGGCGACGAGACCGAGGGCTTCTACTACCGCGAGCTCGGCCTTTATGCCGAAGATCCCGATCCCGAGGTCGGCGAGGTGCTGTACTGCTACGGCAACTGCGGCGATCTGGCCGAGTGGATCCCGCCCTCCGGCGGCGCCACCATCGTCGAGAAAACCATCGACATCGTCACCGCGATCGGCACGGCAACCAACGTGACCGCCTACATCCCCGCCGACGCCTACGCCACCAAAGAGGACTACGAGACCTACAAGGCCATCGCCCTCGGCGCGCAGGCTACGGCCGAGGAGGCTCTGGCGCTCGCCCGGCAGGCCATCGCAATCGCGCAGGCTGCCGAGGCATCGGTCAACGACCTGAGCAACGCGGTCGGCCAGAACACCAGCAAGATCGCAACGCTGTGGGACGCCGTTTTCAGCGAGATCACGACCAACCCCTTCCAGATCACGTTTGCAGACCTGACGGGCATCACCCTGACGGCCGGAATCTGGAACAGCGGACTCCAGCGCCTCGAGTGCTAAACTACCGGCCAAAGGCCAGAAAGGAGGCCGCCCATGTATAGAGGCACCACACCAACCATCACCATCAACTGTGACATCGACGTCAGCGAGTTCGTGACCATGTGGGTAACATTCCGCACGCAGCAGCTCGCCACCTATGCCCCGCCGAAGCAGGTGGAAGTCACCAAGCACCTCGGGGACGAGGGCGTCGACGCGACCGACAAGGTCGTCACCGTCAGCCTGACGCAAGCCGACACGCTGCTGCTCGGCTCTCTGTCTCCCGACGAGGATCAACAGGTGGAGGTGCAGATCCGCGGCAGGACGGAGGACGGGCGCGCGTTTGCGAGCAACATTATGACCGCCCCGCTCAGCCGGATCCTGAAGGACGGCGTCATCTAAGTGAGCGTCGACTTCAATGCCTCGTTCTCTGGCAGCGCGGAGACCTTCGGGGCGAAGATGACCGAGACGCCTGCCTCCATGACCGCCTCCATGAAGGAGACGGGCGGCGGCAGCGCCTCAAACTACGAAGCCCTGCGCAACAAGCCTAAGATCAACGGGCACGAGCTGATCGGCGACATGACGCCAGCGCAGCTCGGCATCACGGACGACAGGCACCACACCCACAAGCAGGCGCAGGCAGCGAAGGTGTGGACAGTCGCCCACAACCTCGGAAAGCGGCCCGCCGTCACGGTCGTCGACAGCGCCGGCACTGTGGTCATCGGGGAGGTCGACTACCTCGACGACAACACCGTGCGCCTGACCTTCTGCGCGGCCTTTTCCGGGACTGCATACTTCAACTAAGGAGGTAAAGCATGAAGTTTCTGACAAGCATCGACCTCTCTCAGAACGAGATCCAAAACGCGATCGTGCAGCCGCTCGCTACCGCACCGGCAAACCCGAAACTCGGCCAGATCTACTACAACAGCACCGACTCGCTGCTGTATCAGTATAACGGAACCGAGTGGAAACCGGTCGGCAAGGGCTACGAGCTGCCTGCTGCAACCAAGGACAAGCTCGGCGGCGTCAAGGTCGGCAGTCGTATGAGCGTGACCGCAGATGGCACCGTCTCGGCAGACAAGCAGACGGACAACAACCTGACCGACGCCATGAAGCAGAATTATGACGCCGCATACCAGCACAGTCAGGCAAGCCACGCACCGACGGACGCGCAGAAGAACGTCCAGAGCGACTGGAACGTGACAGACGCCAAGAGTGACGCCTTCATCAAGAACAAGCCGACAATCCCCTCTAAGGCCACCGACGTCGGAGCGATCCCTGCGGCCGAAAAAGGCACGGCCGGCGGCGTGGCCGAGCTGGACAGCGGCGGCAAGGTGCCGGCCAACCAGCTCCCGAGCTATGTGGACGACGTCGTCGACGCCTACATCCGCACCGGCGCAACGGCCCTCGGTGCCGACTGGCTGAGTAAGACCTCCGGCGGCGCCGCCCTGACGCCTGAGTCCGACAAGATCTACGTCATCCTGAGCGAAGGCGAGTACCAGAACAAGACGTACCGCTGGAGCGGGACGACCTACGCCGCCATCGGCAACGACCTCGCCATCGGCGAGACTGCGAGCACCGCCTACCGCGGCGACCGCGGCAAGACGGCATACGACCACAGCCAGAGCGCCCACGCTCCCGCCGACGCTGAGAAGAACGTCCAGAGCGACTGGAACGAGACGGACGGCAATAGTGACGCCTTCATCAAGAACAAGCCCGCGATCCCGAAGGCCGTCACCAAGACCGTCCAGACCCTCAGCGACGCGGCGAGCAAGAGCTTCACCGTCACCGGCTACATCCTCAGCGTGATCCTGATCGACAGCGTCACCAAGGAGCAGGTCATCGGCGACGTCTCCTTCGAGAACGCCACGGCCTCGGCCAACGGCAAAGTCACGGTCAGGCTTGCGGCCGCGCCCTCCAACCCGATCCTCGTCGTCATCACAAGCATCGCACTGTAAGGAGGCCGGCCTATGAAACACTACGGAGCAGTCGACGACCCGAAGGACATCACGACGAAGGAGTATGTCGACGCGGCTGACAACGCTCTGAAGGTGAAGGTCGACGCCCTGTGGGACTTCGTTTGCACGGACATCACGAGCAACCCCTTCCAGATCACATTCGACGATCTGGAGGGGCTGACCGTGAGCTCCGGCATCTGGAACACAGGGCAGCGGAGGCTCGAGTGCTGATGGGAAACTGCTACAACTACACCCCGATCCCGCCAGCCGAAGCCTCCTGCATCATCGCGCACCTGTTCGTCGAGCTGGCCCTGCCCTGCTCCTGCTGCAAGCGGGAGGACGGCGTCATCGTCATTCAGGGCAAGACCTACGACGGCAGCAGCGCACGCGTCACAATCAAAGGCGAGGAGGTGAGATACTACGGCAAGCAACGGACACTCGCGGCCATACGAGCGGGCCAATGTAGGCCGCCCGCCCTTCGGCCGTGACAAACTGCCCGAGATGCAGGTCATCACGGACGCCAAGGAGCTCGAGAAACACACCTACATCAAGACCAGAAACCCGGCCGTTTTCCCGAAGAAGGAGCGGCTCGGTCTGGCGCAGAGGATGATGAACGAGGCCAGCGACCTCGTCGCCGATCTGATGGAGGCCAACGATCTGCTCCTGACGGATCCCGAGGAGCGTGAGCTCAGGTATCGCGCGCAGCGGTCGGCGCTTCGCAACTGCCGAAAGCTGATCCACCACATCGAGCTCGCGCATGAGATCCTCAGCGGCTTCGGCGATGACTCCTTTGCATACTGGGCGAAGATGGCGGCCGGCGTGAAGAACCAGACCGCCAAATGGTACAAAACGGATAAAGAGAGGGCCGCCAAGCTGGACGCACAGAAGCGTCACCAGTGAGGCGGCCCTCGGGGTATGCCTTGTTTTTTCGTGCCGGCTCGGCCAACAACGCCCGCAACGTCAACACCGATGGCACTCTGAACAGGAACAACGCCTACAACGGCAACAACGGCCTGCGCCCCGCTTCGATGGATCGCCCGACTTATTAACCGCCCGGAGACGGACGGCGAACACTGTGCCCCATCATCCAAGGAAGGCATATCCCTCCCGCAGCCGCGGCCGTCTGACCGGCCCGGTCATGGGTAAACACAAGACCGCCGATGCTCCCGGCGGCGCACGCAAAGCGTGGCCGGAGCTATACACGGCGGGGAGACTTTTCAATGGAGAATATCGTAAACAGCACCATCGCGCTCTACAAAGCATACCGCAAAACCCGCTGCGGAAAGCGCGACAACCCGACCGCCATGCGCTACCGCATGGAGGCCATCGAGCGCACCGTCGCCCTCTCTGAGAGGCTCCAGCGGCGCGACTATTCCTTCGGGCCCTACTACCCCTTCAAGGTGTACGAGCCCAAGGAGCGGCTCGTCCTCGCCATCGACTTCGAGGGCAAAGTCGTCCAGCACTCGCTCTGCGACAACGTCCTCGAGCCGGCGTTCTCCCGGCGCTTTATCCGGGACAACTACGCCGGCCAGATCGGCAAAGGCACCCACGACGGCCTCGACCGTCTGGCTGCGGCCATGCACCACTATTTCTTCAGCCGAAAGGCAGCAGACGAAGCAACCCGCAAGGCTGCCGGCCTGCCGCCCCGGCCGATGAACGAGTGGGACTACGCCGACGGCTGGGTACTGAAGGGCGATTTTTCAAAGTTCTTTTACACCCTGCTCCATTCCTACTGTTACGAAACGGCCCGCCGGGCCCTGAAGTGGCTGAAGGATCCCGAGCTGATCGACTTCGCTGAGTGGCTGCTGTGGCTCATAATCGACAGCACGCCAGACCCCGGCATCCCGATCGGCAACCAGTCGAGCCAACTGCTCGCGCTGCTCTATCTGGACGCCTTCGACCACTGGCTGAGGGATGACCGCGGCCTCGTATATGGCAGGTACATGGACGACTTCTACATCATCCACAGCGACAAGCTGCTGCTCCGGCAGATACTCAAGGAGATCGAGGCGTACATCAAGCCGCTCGGCCTTCGGCTGAACGGCAAGACGCAGATCCTCCCGCTGAAGAACGGCATCGACTTCCTCGGTTTTCACACCTACCTCACGCAGACCGGCAAGGTCGTGAGGAAAGTGCGAGCCAAGAGCATCGACAACATGAAGCGCAAGATCCGCAAGTTCCGCGGGCTGGTGGACTCCGGCAAGATGACACTCGACAGCGTCGTGCAATCCTACGCGAGCTGGACGGGCCACATCTCACACGGCAACACCTACCACCTGCGGCAGAACATGGACGCCTATTTCTTCAGCTATTTCCCGGAGCTCAAACCATCACCGAAAGGAGACACAACTCATGGCCCAAAAACTGAGCAACCTCGCAAACAAGTCGAAGGTCAAGTTCGGCAGCCTGTACGGCAGCCCGATCGTCTGGATCGTGGCCGATAAGAACCACGCAGGCTACCCCTCCAACAGCGTCACGCTCGTGACCAACCAGATCATCAAGATGCTGTGCTTCGACGCGACAGAACCGAGTAACGGCAACAGCGACCGCCGCAACTACGGCAACAACCGCTACATCTACTCGAACCTGCGCCAGTGGCTCAACAGCCCCGCGGCTGCCGGCCAGTGGTACACCGCGCAGCACTCCGCAGACCAGACGCCGGACTCCTCCCACGTCTGGAACAGCGTCAACCCGTACAGTGGTCTCGCCGGTTTTCTGAACGCCTTCACCGCAAACGAGCGGGCGGCTCTGTTGAACACCACCATCACGGTCGGCAAGAGCTCCACAGACGGCGGCGGGACGGAGACCTGCACGGACAAGATCTTCCCCCTGTCCTGCACGGAGGTCGGCCTGAGCGGCGACCACGTCTGCGGCAGCAAGCTGGCGATCTTCAGCGACAACAACAGCCGCATCGCCACCGTGACGGCCTCCTGCGTCGCCAATTCCAACTATTCCAGCAACCCGGGCTCTGGTGCCGCGTGGTACTACTGGCTGCGGGACGCCTATGCCGGCTCGGCCTACAGCGCCCGCTTCGTCTTCTCCGATGGCGCTCTGTACGGGGGCTACGCCTACTACGGCCTCTACGGCCTGCGCCCCGCTTGTAATCTGTCCTCTGATCTCCTGATCTCCGACTCCGTCGACTCGGATGGATGCTATACAGTGATCTACAATCAGGCGCCCACAGCGCCGTCGTCCATCACTGTCCCGAGCGAAGTGCTCGGCGGCGAGAACCTGAGCATCTCGTGGGCGGCCTCCACCGACCCAGACGGCAACCTCTCCGGCTACGTTCTGGAGCGCAAGGTCGGGAGCGGCACATGGGCGCAGATCTACAAAGGATCCGCGCGCACCTACACAGACACCATCACCTACGGATGGACGAGCGTGCAGTACCGCGTCAAGGCATACGACGCCGCCGGCGCGGAGAGCGCGTACACCACCAGCGCCACCCGCACCGTCACCAATAACCGACCGCCCGTCATCAGCGGCACGGACGGCGCCCTCGGCAGCTTCAGCACGGCGGCCCCGTCCTACGAGTACACCGTCACCGACGCCGACGGCCATCAGGTCGACGTCGTGGAGATGCTGGACGGCGTCACGCTGCGCAGCTACACCGTGACCCTCGGCCAGACCAACACGCTGACGATCGGCTCCGAGTCGTGGCTGAAGGTCGTGAACGGCAGCCACACCCTGAAGATCGTGGCGACCGACGCCAAGGACGCCAGCGTCACCCGCACGCTGACCTTCACCAAGGCCGTCACGTCCGTCGAGTTCGAGCAGACCCTCGCTATGGAGGCCGACGCCATGCCGACCAAGGCCCTCGTCAACATTCAGGGCAATTTCCCGGCCGGCTGCACGCTTCAGGTCTGGATATGCAACAACGGCAACGACGCGAGCCCGACGTGGGAGGACATCACGCAGAAGGCCCGCACCGGCCAGAAGCACTATTTCACCAACCAGACCAAGACGGCCGCAGCGTGGGGCGTCAAGGTCAAGGCCAAGCTGCTCCGCGGATCCGCTACGGAGACCTGCTACATCCAGTCGATCGGAGGTAACTTTGCATGATTAAACACAGAGCCGACAGCATCCAAAAACTGAACGACGAACAGGCCGCAGAGGCCAAGAAGGACAAAACCATCGCCGAGCAGGCCGACACCATCGAGCTGCTGAAGGGCTGCATCATGGAGCTGGCCGACGTGGTCTACGGCGACGGAGGGGAGGTAACAGCATGAGCAAGATCGTCGAGCTGTACGTCAAGGAGCTGACCCGCGAAGGCTCCACCATGACCATCAACGACGTCCCGAAGAAGCTGCGCAAGCAGGTGGAGGACGCCATCGCTGCCATCGAGGCAGCCGCAAACGCTGGCACCGCGAAGGAAGGGGCGAGCGAATGATCGCCCGGGCCCTCGCGTGGCTATTATTAAAAATTGCAGGAAAGGAGGAGCGTGAAATGCTGGTACGTCTGTATGCAGGCGAGATCATCATGGGCCGCATCACCGAGGACAATGTCCCCGCGAAGCTGAAGGCCCGCGTGCACAAGTATCTCGTCGACATGGGCTACTTCGACGACGTCGAGGAATAAGCCCAACAACAAGGAGGGCCGCGTCCTGCGGCCCTCCGGCTTTTATGAGGTGACACAATGATCGAAATCAACATCGGCGCGCTCGTCGTCCTTCTCGGGATCCCGACGGCCGTGACCGGCTTCTGTTTCTGGATGATCGAGCACAGGATCCAGAAGCGCGAGAAGCAAAAGGAGGCCGAGGAGGCCAAACGACAGAAAGAGGCAGCGGCCCGAGAGCGTGCCCGTGAAGATCTCCAGATCATCACCATTCAGGGTACGTCGGCAGCCATCGCCCTCGGCGAGGCGACGGCCCGGGCCGTGCAGCGCATCCCTGACGCGCATTGTAACGGGGATATGCACGCGGCCCTCGACTACGCTGCCAAAATCAAACACGCGCAGAAGGACTTCCTCACCAGTCAGGGGATCCACGCGATCATCGACTAAGGAGGTGAGCAGCATGGCCGCAAAGAAGCGCCGGCGCAAGCGTAAAAAGAAAATCGAGGCGAGCAAAAAGCTCGCATACTGGGCGGCCAGCGTGGCGACGCTCAGCGCAGCCAGCTCTCTGCTGCTCTCTGCCTTCGGGCGCGACCCGGTCGGTGAGCTGACCGGCACCATCTTCACCGCCTGCGTCGGCTATCTAATCACATACGCCGGCAAGAGCCTCGGCGAGAAAATCAGCCGAAACCGCCACGGGCTCGACGCCGACGGCAACCCGCTCCCGGATCCGTCCGGGGACACTCTCAACAATGAGGAGGCAAAGGGATGAACACCATCGACATCACACCCATCGTCAACGCAACCCTCGCCCTGATCGGCGCCGGCGTCAGCGTTTTCCTGATCCCGTGGCTGAAGAAGCAGACCACCGAGGCACAGCGCAAGGAGCTGACCGCGTGGGTAAAGATCGGCGTCGCTGCCGCTGAGCAGCTCTACGTCGGACAGGGCCGCGGCGAGGAGAAGAAGCAGTACGTCCTCGACTTCCTGAAGCAGAAGGGCTTCAAGGTCGACGAGGAAAGCGTCGTCAACGCGATCGAGGCAATCGTCAAGCAGCTCAACACTGAGGGCCTGACCATCGAATAACGGAGAGGGCGGGCTCCGGCCCGCCCTTTTTCTTTTTTACAGCTAAGGAGGTAAAACCATGAGCAAATGCTACGCATCGGCCGTTCTCGCCATCGCTGCGGCAGAGATCGGCTACCACGAGAAAAAGAGCAATGGCCAGCTCGACAACCCGGCCGCCAACGCGGGCAGCGCCAACTATACCAAGTACGCCAGAGACTTCGACGAGAAGTACCCGAAGTGGTACAACGGCAAGAAAAACGGCTTCGCATGGTGCGATATGTTCGTTGACTGGTGTATGCTGACCGCCTTCGGATATGCGGACGCGCTGCGCCTGCTCTGCCAGCCCGAGAGATCCGCAGGTGCCGGCTGCACCTATTCCCTCATGTACTACGAGAAGCAGGGCCGCTATCACGCCAAGGATCCCAAGCCCGGCGACCAGATCTTTTTCAGCACCGCGCACTCCAAGAGCAACGTCAGCCACACCGGCCTCGTCGAGAAAGTGGACGGCAGCAAGGTCTACACCATCGAGGGTAACACCTCCGACCAAGTGGCCCGCCGCTCCTACTACCTGAGCGACAGCTACATCGTCGGCTATGGCCGCCCGGCCTACGACGCGGAGCCCGGGAACGCCAACGCGGGCAGCCAGACGCCAGGCAACGGCACCACCAGCGAAGTGACCTACACGGTCGTCGCCGGCGACACCCTGAGCAAGATTGCGGCCAAGTACGGGACGACCTACCAGAAGCTCGCAGCGTACAACGGGATCACCAACCCGAATATCATCAGAGTCGGCCAGAAGATCAAGATCCCGGGAACGGCAGCTCCCAAGAAAACCAACGCCGAGCGCGCCAAGGAGGTCATCGCTGGCAAATGGGGAAACGGCGCAGACCGCAAGAAGCGCCTCGAGGCCGCTGGCTACGACTACAACACCGTCCAGCAGGCCGTAAACGCAGCACTCGCACGCTAATCCACGACTTCACAGCACAAGAAAGCCCGCCCGGAGATCCCGGGCGGGCTTTTTCTGTTATGTGGGGCTTTACTCCTCAGCGTCAGGATCCGGCGCTTCACCGGCAGCGGCGAGCTCGGCCTCTGTGGGCTGGAACCGCAGCACACGGCCCTCGGAGTCATAGAAACCGCCGAGCAGGATGGTGAAAATATCGACCAGCCAGCCGATCCCGCAGGCCCCGGCCGTCAGCAGCCAGATGACGCCTGTGCCGGTTTTCCCGACATAGAACCGATGGACACCGAAGAAGCCGAGGAAGATGCACAGCAGCAGCGCCACCGTCTTGCTTTTCGGCGACGTCGGCCGCTGCGCTGCGGGGATGCTGACCGCGCCCTGCTGCGCGCCGGACTTCCCGCCGGAGCTCGTCGTATATGACAGACCCGTCCCTGGGATCCCGACGGTCGTGTGGCTTTTCCCCGTCGTGCTGACCGTGTGCTTCAGACCCTTCGGGCCGAAACTGATGCTCGCGCTCTTTTTGTTCAGGTTTACCCGGACACCCGGGGCCACCTTAAAGCTGCGTCTAAACCTTGTACCCATGCTTTTCCCTCCTATGTGCGCTTTTTAGCGTTTAGTCATCTTTGGCATAATATTACCACGCCAAAACTGGTAAAGTCAATATTGCATAGTCATCTTTAGCGTAAAGGGAGGCGATGGCTGCGAAAATATACAAACCAGACGGCAGGTGCAACATCTCCGGGGAGAGAGTCAGGGAGGAACGGCTGCGGACAAACCTGTCACAGGAACAGCTCGCCTACAAGCTCCAGATCATCGGGCTGGACGTCACGCAGAAGGTCATCAGCAGGATCGAAAACGGCAGCAGAGTCGTCGCTGACTACGAGCTGGACTATCTGGCGACCGCTCTCGGCACCACCATCAACCACCTGCTCGGGAAAGAATGAGAAAACCGCACGGAAGCGACGCCGTGCGGCTTTTTTTGTGGAAAAACGCGGGAAAATGTTGAAAATCTGCCGAATTATGCTTGACATTATAGAGCAAATGCTATATAATATAATCACAGGCAAGGGATAGCCGAGTACAGAAAGAAAGGAGAGCAAAACCGCGGAAAGGAGGCAAAGCCGTGGATGCTGAGCAGATGAAAAAACTGCTCGAGCTGCTGGAACAGGCTCTAAAGTGTGAACAGGTTGCCACCATTACGATCACAATAAAGCCGAACCAAAAGCCCAAGCAGTAAGGTCGAAGGACGGCGGGAAAAATCCCGCCCGCCGTTCCTTTTCATTATAACCACGAAACCACGGCAAAGTCAAGCGGGAGGAACAACATGGACATCTCGATCAAAGTGACCTACAAAAGCGAGGGGCTGCAAAAGCTCCGCAAGGCTGCCGGCCTGTCTCAGTCTCAGCTCGCCGATCTGGCCGGGATCAAGGTGCAGGTGCTCCAGCAGTACGAGCGCGGCGCCAGAGACATCAACGGCGCGAAGCTGCCGACGCTGCTGAAGATCTGCAACGCTCTGGAGTGCAGGCTGACTGACATCATCACAGACGAGGAGACGCTCGAGCTCCTGAAAAAGTACGAGGAACACTGACACACAGAAGGGGCGGCCGGCGGGCCGCCCCTTTTCTTTTATCACGGAGGGGAACACAATGGGACAGCACTGGAGCCATCTGACGCCGACCAAGCGCATCCAGCTCGACGCCTTCATCCGCGCAGGAATGAAGCCGACGGACATCGCCAAGGAGCTCGGCGTCCATCATACGACCATCTACCGGGAGCTGAAGCGGTGCACCTATGAGCACCTCAACAGCGACTACACCACCGAGACCAGATACAACCCCGAAGGCGCACAGGCCCGCTATGAGGCCAACCTCCGCGCCAAGGGGCCGGAGCTGAAGATCGGCAACGACTACGAGCTGGCCGACTACCTGATCGCCAAGATCCGCGACGAGAAGTACAGCCCGGAGGCTGCGATCGGCGAGGCTGAGGTCAAGGGCTGGCCCTTCAAGACCCACATCTGCGCAAGCACCGCTTACAACTACATCCGCGGCGAGATCTTCGGCGACGAGCTGACCGTCTCCATGCTGCCGCAACACGGCAAGCGCCACCAGCCAGAGCGCCCGGCCGGATCCATGCCCCGCAAGCCTGCCGGCCGGAGCATCGAGGATCGCCCCGAGCATATCAACGACCGCAGCACCTTCGGTCACTGGGAGATGGACAGCGTCGAAAGCTGCCAAGGCGTCAGCAACACCTACATCGTGATGACCGAGCGCAAGACCCGCCGCGAGATCATCATCCCCTCGCCGGATAAGACGAGCGCCAGCGTCGTCGCTGCCCTCGATACCCTCGAGAAGAAAGTCGGCTCCAAAGTGTTCCCGCTGATCTTCCAGTCGATCACCTGCGACAATGGCTGCGAGTTTGCCGACGCCGCCGGGATCGAGCGCAGCATCACCGGCCGAGGCCCTCGCACCGAGGTCTACTACTGCCACCCGTACCGGCCGAGCGAGCGCGGATCCAATGAGAACCAGAACGGCCTCATACGTCGGCACCTGCCGAAGGGCACCGACCTGAGCACGATCTCCTACGAGGAGACCAAGCGGATCGAGGACTGGCTGAACAACTACCCCCGCAAAATGTTCGGTTATCTGTGCTCCGAGCAGCTTTTCCGGGAAGAAATCGCCCTCATTCTGGCCTCATAAAAAATATTTTTGCTTTTTTGTGCATTTACTCTTGACAAATGGCGCATTTAACCCGCTGCTTCCAGTGCGTTGCAGACCTGCGCAAAGATGGCTGCACCGGAGTACGCCGTGTGCACCGCACCGTCCTGCAATACCACAATGGTGTAGCGGGGCTTTTCTGCCGGCCAGAACCCCGCAAACCACAGGTTGCAGCGCTCGGTGCCCTCCGGGGTGAACTGCCCGGTCTGGGCGGTACCGGTCTTGCCGCCCGCCCCGCCGGAAAGCCCGGCGGCATCCTGCGCGGTGCCCTGCTGCACCACCTGTACCAGCATAGCGCGCAAAAGCGCTGCGTTCTGTGCTGAGATCACCCGCCGCCCCCGGGGGTGGCTGAGGGTCTCCACCGGTTGTCCGGTGGTCTCGTCCAGCGTGGCTTGCAGCACATAGGGGGCGCGGTATACGCCGTCCGCCGCAAGGGTGTTGAACAGTGCCGCCACCTGCATAGGCGCTGCCAGCAGGCTGCCCTGCCCAAAGCTGAAATTAGCCAGCTGCCCGCTTTGCGCCAGCTCCTGCGGGGTGGGCAGCTGCCCGGCCTCGGCGGCAAACCCCTCTGCCAACGGCAGGCTCTGCCCAAAGCCAAAGGCTTTAGCGGCGTCCAGCAAGCTTTCCGCACCCAGCTGCTGTCCCAGACGGATAAAATAGCCGTTACAGCTTTTTTCCAGCGCGGCGGCAAGGTCCACCTGTCCATGCGGCACCCCGCCCGCGCAGCGGAAGATCTGCCCATCCACTACCACCGCGCCGGTGCACTCGAAAACCGGCTGCAAGCCCGCTTCCAGTGCAGCCGCAGCCAGCACCGGCTTGAACACCGAGCCCACCGCGTAGCTTTGTAGTGCCCGGTTTAGAAAGGGACTGTTCTCCGCCT
>ERZ780122.106-NODE-106-length-41321-cov-4.77393_pt1 | contig 41321 bp, 28 predicted proteins | sample MGYA00511570_ERZ780122 | MGnify/ENA primary metagenome ERZ780122 (study PRJEB29588, sample SAMEA2144302) | human gut metagenome | biome: human gut; feature: human-associated habitat; material: faeces | place: Denmark | collected 2008/2010 ...
CCGGAAGTTGAAATTACAATCATTTACAATAGGAGGAATTATGAGTCAGGAAACAAATTCAGCCCCTGTAACAGAGAACAAGATGGGAACCATGCCTATCGGCAGACTTGTATTTAACATGTCTTTGCCTATGATGATTTCCATGCTCGTACAGGCTCTATACAACATCGTGGACAGTATTTTCGTTGCAAAGCTGTCCGAAAACGCACTCACAGCAGTTTCACTTGCCTTCCCTTTGCAGACACTCATCATCGCTGTCGCAACCGGTACAGGTGTAGGTGTAAACGCGCTGCTGTCAAAGTCACTCGGTGCCCATAAATACGACGAGGCCAACAAAATTGGCATCAACGGTGCCGTGCTATATGCATTCAGCTACGTAATATTTCTGATTCTCGGACTTACAATCGTAAAGCCTTTTTACATGAGTCAGATTGGAAATGCTGATATCGAAATCATGGATATGGGTGTGAGCTACCTGAGTACTGTTATGATTTTTTCATTTGGTATTTTTGCGGAAATCTTTTTTGAGAGGGTGCTTACATCGACAGGAAGAACTATTTTCAGCATGACCTCACAGCTTTGCGGTGCCATCACAAATATCATTCTGGATCCTATCATGATCTTTGGACTGCTTGGCTTCCCTAAGCTCGGTGCTACCGGTGCAGCCGTGGCAACCGTTGTGGGACAGTGCGTAGCCGCCGTTGTTGCCTTTGCCTGCAACCACAAATTCAATCATGAAATCAGCCTGAGCTTCAAGGGCTACAGCCCGGATTTCAAAATCATGGGAACCATTTATGCTATCGGTATTCCGTCAATCATCATGCAGTCTATAGGCTCTATAATGACATATGCCATGAACAGAATACTTATCGGCTTTTCATCGACTGCCGCTGCTGTTTTCGGTGTTTATTTCAAACTGCAGAGCTTCTTCTTTATGCCTGTATTCGGACTGAACAACGGAATCACACCTATCATCGCCTTCAACTACGGTGCACAGAACAGAAAGCGTATGGTTAAGACAATAAAGGTCAGCCTGATAACAGCATTCTGTCTGCTCTTCGTTGGCTTTGCCTGCTTTGAGTTCATACCACATGTGCTTCTTGGAATGTTCAGCGCCTCTGACGATATGCTCAAAATCGGTGTTCCGGCGCTCAGAATAATCGGCGTGCATTTCCTCATCGCATGGTTTTGTATTATCGTCGGCACAGTATTCCAGGCTTTGGGAAAAGCAGTCTTTTCCATGATCGTATCAATCATGCGTCAGCTTGTGGTTTTAATTCCGGCAGCATACATCCTTTCAAAGCTCGGTGGACTTCACGCAGTATGGTGGGCTTTCCCGATAGCAGAGGTGATATCCTTTACTGTTTCGACATTATTCTTAATCAGGATCAACAGAACTATCATCTCAAAGATTCCTGATGGAAGCGATGTGCTGTAAAAAATTTTACTTGAGCTTTAAAATAATCAACAATAAAATCCGCTGCATTATATCATGTGCGTAATCATATGATATAGTGTAGCGGATTTATTATATTTATGTCATATTTTCACATATTTCTGATTTCTTTGCCAGCTTGGTGCAGCTTATGAACCGACTTTATCTTGCGTATTTTCTTACGTATTTTCTTCCTCTATTATACGTATTTTATGTTGCTGGTCACACTGTTCGGTGTGAACAGTAACGATTTTATATAAAAAGTGTAATCTGCAGATTCAAACCTCTTTTAAAAAATGCGATTTTGTGGTAAAATAGCAAAAAAGAAAATGCGATTTTGTGGTAAATCGTTGAAATAAAAAATGCGATTTTGTAATTTTATTAGGAGAATGTCATGTTTAAGCGAAAAATATATGATAAATTATTGCAATGGAAAAAGGATTCCGATGGTAAAACAGCACTCTTAATCGAAGGAGCCCGTCGTATAGGCAAGTCAACCATCGTAGAGTCATTTGGACGAAATGAATACAAAAGTTATATAATCATTGATTTCTCAATCGTCTCAAAAAATATACGTGAACTGTTTGAGGATATTTCAGATCTGAATTATCTGTTTTTGCAGTTGCAGCTCCAATACAAAGTCGATCTCTATGAGAGAGAGTCTTTGATTATTTTTGACGAAGTACAATTATGCCCCCGCGCAAGACAGGCTATCAAATCACTTGTAAAAGATCACCGATATGATTATATAGAAACCGGTTCTCTGATTTCTATCAAAAAAAACGTACAGGATATACTTATTCCAAGCGAAGAGAGAAAGCTAAACATGTATCCTATGGATTATGAAGAATTTTTATGGGCTTTGAATGATGAAACAACTATCCCCCTAATCCATAAGCTATTCGATTCTCAAAAACCCTTCGGAGAAGAGATTAATCGTAAATTGATGCGTGATTTCCGTCTTTATATGCTTGTCGGGGGAATGCCGCAGGCAGTTGATGAATATATCAAAACCAATAACTTCCGTAAGGTTGATGACGTAAAGCGTGATATTCTGAATCTTTATGAAGATGATTTCAAAAAAATAGATGCTACTGGAAAAATATCTATGCTTTTTGATGCAATTCCTGCGCAGCTAAACAAAAATGCTTCGCGATATCAGGTATCAAGCGTACTGACAAACAATCGCGCCGATAATACACTGGAACTGATTGCAGAGTTAAAAGACTCAAAAACTGTTTTGGTATCATACCATGCAAATGACCCAAGTGCCGGTATGTCAACCAACAAAGACTTAACCCGGTTTAAACTATTTTTATGCGATACCGGGCTGTTTACTACATTGATGTTTAAAGACAAAGATTTCACAGAAAACATAATTTATGAAAAATTGTTAAATGACAAGCTAGGAACTAATCTAGGCTATCTTTACGAAAATGTAGTTGCACAGCTTTTAACGTGTAATGGCAACGAATTATTTTACTATACTTTTTTTAATGAAAGTTCGCGCCATAATTACGAAATAGATTTTCTTATTGCCAAAAAAAATAAGGTTTGCCCTATTGAAGTAAAATCCAGTGGCTATAAAACCCATAAGTCACTGGATGAATTTTCAATAAAATTTTCAAACCGTATTCTTCAAAAATATCTCGTATATACAAAGGATTTCTCAAAAGACAAAGACATAATCTGTCTGCCTGCTTACATGATTTCGTTTTTGTAAGAAGAATACTTTTTAAATATGATTTTAATACACACACTTATATGGAGGATTAAGACATGAAATTTATATCGTGGAATGTAAATGGACTGCGCGCATGCGTCCAGAAAGGTTTCCTTGATTTTTTTAACAGTATAGACGCTGATTTCTTTTGTATTCAGGAGTCCAAGCTACAGGCGGGACAGATTGATCTTGACCTGCCGGGCTACCACCAGTACTGGAATTACGCCGAGAAAAAAGGCTATTCCGGCACAGCCATTTTTGCCAAAAACAAGGCACTATCAGTGTCTTACGGCATAGGCATTGAGGAGCATGATAAGGAAGGACGTGTCATCACACTTGAATATGACAATTTCTATCTCGTAACCTGCTATACTCCAAACTCACAGAATGAGCTGAAAAGGCTGCCGTACCGTATGCAGTGGGAGGATGATTTCAGAGAATATCTTAAAACACTCGATGCCAAAAAGCCTGTCGTACTGTGTGGTGATCTGAACGTCGCACACAATGAAATCGACCTGAAAAATCCAAAAACAAACCGCAAGAATGCAGGTTTTTCAGATGAGGAACGTGCTAAAATGACGGAGCTTTTAGGTTCCGGCTTTACCGATACCTTCAGATATTTTTATCCAGATGCCGAGGGTATATATTCCTGGTGGTCATACCGTTTTAAGGCTCGCGAGAAGAACGCAGGCTGGCGTATCGACTACTTTATCACATCAAAGCGCATCAATGATAAGCTGCAAAAGGCAGCAATCCATACCGATGTGCTCGGTTCAGACCACTGCCCTGTTGAGGTTGATATTGAATTTTAAATTTAAGGTTATGTATTTTTACAATCCCTTATGCAACACTTTCTTCTCGAGCTTATCCCCATCCTGTGTATACTCAACAGCATTGTACGCACCGTTTCTGTATGCAAACGTCTCATTGTCATCCTGATAATGCACGAAGCTGCCCTTGCCCGGATATGTCAGTATGCTGATCTTATCCTCTGTAATGTCCTCTGTAGAGCGGATTTCTCCGTCTGCAACAGGAATAATGGCTCCTGCCTTTATGAAGACAGGTACTTTATCAAGTGGTGCATCTGCTAAAATATATCTGCCGCCACTGTATTTTTCGCCTGTGTAGTAATCATACCAGTCGCCGTCAGGCAGATAAACCTCTCTTACCTCCTTGCCCGGTGCGATCACAGGTGCAACCAGTACAAAGCTTCCGAGCATATATTCATCGGAAATATTTCTCACATGCTTATCTGCAGGATACTCGTATACGAGCGGGCGCACGATAGGTGCTCCTGTCTTTTCACACTCATGTGCCAGATCATAGATATATGGGATAAATCTGTATCTGAGCTTTACTGTCTTTCTGACTGCATCTATCGTAGTCTCGTCAAACTGCCAAGGCTCCTGTCTGCGTGTTCCCATCGCTGAATGATTTCTGAAAAACGGCACAAATACTGCTGCCTCATAAAATCTGACAAGAAGCTCCGGTGTAGTATCACTTCCGAAACCGCCTATATCGCTGCCGCACATGGCAAGTCCGCTGACTGACAGATTGCACACCTGCTCGAGCGAAAGTGCTATATGCGCCCAGATGCTGTGATTATCTCCGGTCCAGCCACCGCAGTACTTCTGGCTTCCGGCATATGCAGCCCTGGTAAGTACAAACGGACGTTTTCCACCATCATTTTTCGCAAGTCCCTCATATGTGGCTTTTGCCATAAAATGTCCGTAAATATTGTGAACCTTTTCATGTGCTCCATACTCAAACTGCACATCATCCGGCAGTGGTCCGTTGAAGCTTGCAGGCTCATTCATATCATTCCATATGCCACTGATACCGTGCTCGAGAAGTATCTTTGTCTTGTCTCCCCACCAGCTTCTGACGCTTTGCTTTGTGAAGTCCGGAAATACCGATGTTCCCGGCCAGACAGCATTTTCATATACACTGCCATCTGTATCATGTGCAAATGCATCCATCTCCATACCCTCTTTGTACATGAAGTAGTCCTCATCCTTCTTCACACCCGGGTCAATGATGGATATGAGCTTTACACCCCTGTCAGCAAGCTTCTCTGAAAGGCCCTTTACATCCGGGAATTTCTTGTCATCAAAGGTGAATACCCTGTAGCCGTTCATGTAATCGATATCCATATGTATCACATCGCATGGGATATCAAGCTCGCGGAATTTGTCAGCTATATCAAGCACCTCATCCTGTGTGTAATAGCCCCAGCGGCTCTGATGGCTGCCGTATATCCATCTCTGATAAAGCGGTGTGGTGCCTGTCAGTGATGTATAAAGTCCTACCACCTCTGCCATATCATTTCCCGGCATAAAATAGTAGTCCAGCTCGCCCTTCTCATGCTCGACAAAATAGTAATCTGTGTTTTCATAACCGAAATCAAAGGTTGTCTTGTAGGTATTATCCGCAAAAATTCCATAGCAATATTCATCGCCCAGCACGATAAAAAACGGTATGGATTTGTACAGCGATTTGAAGCTGTCCACATGTGGCGCAGGATCATCCGTGTTCCAGTTTACATATGAATATCCACGCTTGTTGAGGCATCCCGGCTTATCTCCCAGACCGTAAATAGCATCATCCTTTCCAAGCTTTTTGATGATGGTAACAGCGTCAGTTTTTTCTTCATCTTTTCCGACAGTATGTCCCTCAAGCTCTGCGATGGCAAGATCCTCGTACGGATTCTTCTCACTCTTTTTGCGTGCTTTTTCATAATCTGAAAGCACAAGCTTCCCTTTGTAATAAATATCAAGCTTCTCGTTATCCTTTACATTTACAGTAATATCCCTTGCACTTATGACTGCTTTAACTGCTGCATCGCTTACACCGGCTTCTGCTGCGGTCCCCTTGACATCAGACGTATCCTTGCAGGTTATGTCCGGTGTGGCGGTCTTCGGAATAAAGCCCTCCTCTATTGCAACACTTTCGATGCCCGGTTTTTGTGCAACATGCACTATGTTGTTTTCAAATATGGTAACAAACAGACTGCCGTTCTCGTAGATCAGCTCTGCTGTGTTGTCCTGTATTTTACAGTTCTTATATGAATTTTTCATTGCGTAATCCTTCCTTGAATTATATAGTTTCGAGCTGTTTCGTTGTTGTTACTATAGTACCATTTATTGGTATGTTGGTCAATAACTACCTCTCTCTTTCCCTCTGCGACAACGGCACCTCATTTTTCATGTAAGTGTCCCACACATTCATGCGATCCTGCTCGTCAAGCTTGCGCAACACCCTTGCCGGCACACCTGCTGCGATACAGTTATCGGGTATATCGCGGTTTACAACTGCACCTGCTGCCACTATGCAGTTCTTTCCGATTGTGACACCGCCACAGATTGTAGCACTCGAGCATATCCAGCTTCCGTCACCAATCCTTATAGGCTTTGCATATTCAAGGTCATGGAAGCCGTCCGGATATTCCTGCGGCAGGCGTTCCTCTGACAAAAACGGATGGCAAGGTGTCGCAATAGTGACATTTGCTCCAATCCATACTCCGTCACCTAGCTCAATCGGTGCGCAATCCAGAAATGTACATTTGTAGTTTACAAAGCAGCCCTTGCCAAAGTGGATATTCACACCATACTCACAGTAAAATGGTGCAAAAATGAATGCACCACCATCCTTTGCAGATGGTATCATTTTCTCCAAAATACGCTGCTTACGCTTCTTCATCCAAATCGGTGTGCGGTTGAATTTGTCACACAGCCCCATTCCTCTTTCATGGTAGCCTGCTATGTCTGTGCTGTCTGCATTGTAGAGCTTTCCCGCTCTCATTCTGTCCCAATTGTTCATAGTGTTTCTCCTGATGTTTCTTATAAAAATACTTCTGTTTACTATAATAGCATCATCCATTTTTTATTTTTACAATAAAGAAAGTCACCGGTCACACCTAGTATGACCGGTGACTGCCTCAGGCTGTAAGTATCTCTGTCAATACACCATACAGTTCTGTATCAAGCTCCTTTGCCTTGAGCTCTGATAAAATCACTGTTGTTTTCTTTCCCGATGTAATAAGACCGTAGATTTCATCCTTTAGCACAAAGCCTATCTCTGCCTGATTCAGGAAATCAAAGCATCTTTTTTCGATTTGATTATCAAGCGCTACTGTGTCTTTCGATATTGCAACGCTTATTTTGCTCGCTGTCGATGCATTTACAGTAACGATGAGCTTTCTGTTTTCTTTATCATATTCATTCTTTGCCCAGACCCCTTTACCATCCACAGATACCTTTACCTTATCGGCTGCTGCCTCGGTTCTTCTTTCAAAGACAAGCTTATAGGTTCTGTTGTCAGGTATTAATGATGTATCTCCATCTGCCGGAGAAATGACAAACATATCTTTATCCGCAGAATATTTCATAGCTGTGGTCACACATCTGCCATCCACATATCCGCAGGATTCATTGTCATCCTCGTATAGCTCAAACTCACCATCAGCCTCCGGGAATACCCTGACACATAATACATCAGGATTTTTGATAACAGATCTTGCATCAAGCTCATCAGCATCTGCACACACAAGTATGCCTCCCGCCTTCGCAAACACAGGTATGCTGCTCAAATCCCTGTAAACCTCCAGCATTCTTCCACCATCATAGCGCATGCCTGTATAGATATCATACCAGATGCCCTCCGGGAACCATACTTTGGTTTTTGCCACATTAAGTCCCTTAATACGTGGAGTTGTAACAGGTGCTACCATAAGCTGGCTGCCAAAGAAATACTGATTCTTTACCTCATAAGCCTCTGCATTTTCAGGATACTCATAATACATAGGCTCAATCAGCGGCATATTCTCGGCATAGCTGCGATAGTTCATGGTATACAGATACGGAATCATACAATGCCTCTGTCTGAGCGCCGCCTCCATCGCTTCCTCAGTCTCTTTTTTAAATCGCCACGGCTCCTTGCCGTTAAATTCGCTGCATGAGCTGTGCAGACGCATTATCGGAGAGAATATACCATATTGTGTCCATCTGGCTGTCAGCTCATCATCCTTGTAGCCAAGCATATGTCCACCAATATCATGGCTCCACCATCCATATCCGATGTTTGTCGCTGTCGTTGTAAAATACGGTTGAAAATCAAGCGACTCCCATGTAATATGTGTATCTCCCGAAAATCCAATCGGATATCTATGGCTTCCCGGACCTGCATAGCGCGAAAATGTCATTGGACGCTTACCGTCTCTTTTATTATCGAGATAATGAAAATGATTAAAAATCCATAGCGGATCCAATCCTTCAACCTTGCAGTTGCTGCCCTGCTGCCAGTCAATCCACCAGAAATCCACACCTTCAGCCTCTCTCGGATGATGAAGATACTTAAAATATGCATCCATAAACTTTGGGCTTGCCGGATCACATACAACCGGGTCCTCATTTTCATAGTCCACGCCCATTTCCTTTGCCATATCAACATACATTTCTTCACAGCCCTGCACACCATCCGCAGGGTGTACGTTCAGGGTAGTATGCATTCCTCTGTCATGGAGCTTTCCAAGAAAGCGCTTCGGATCCGGGAAAAGCTTTTTGTTCCAAGTATATCCTGTCCAGCCGCTTCCGTATTTAGGGTCCACATCAACCTGATGCCAGTCCATATCTATTACTGCTACCGTGAATGGGATATTCTTTTCATCGAATTTGTCCATCAGCTCCATATAGCTTTCTTCTGAGTATTTATAATATCTGCTCCACCAGTTTCCCAGTGCATATCGCGGAAGCATCGGAGTCTTGCCGCAAAGCCTGTAAAAATCATTGAGCGCCTGTTTATAATCATGTCCATATCCAAAGAAATACAAATCAGACACACCTTTTTTTCTTGGCTCAATCCATCCATCGTCAAGTAAAATCTGTGATTTACTGTCATCAAGAATTGAATATCCAAAGCGTGAAACAACACCGTGTCCAAGCTCAACCTCTCCGTTTACGTCATCAAGTGTACGCGCTGTACCCTGCAAATCATGCACCTTCTCGCCATAATGCCAGATGCTGTGATATGCGCTCAGGTTTCCCTTAATCTGTATACTCAGTCCGTGTGATGAGAACTCCTTCTCATTATATATCAGGTGCAGCATTGATGTATGAACCTCAATTCCATCAGCGTTACGCACCACATGATAGCCGGTCTTTGGAAAATCCCTGAACAATACTGTCTGTGTTGCCCTATCCTCGAATACGCCATCTTCACTGTATTCCAGACGGACAAGCGCCTCTGTCAGTAATGTAATCCTGTATTTTTCACCTATTATCATATTGTCCGATAATGCCACCGGACTTGTCTTTACTCTGTATATTTCCTGCATGAAATACTCCCTCTCATATAAATTACGCTATCCCTTGACAGCCGATGCCGCAATTCAATATCCTCTTTTTGTTCAAATCAGTTTAGCGCTAAATCCGATCTACTCCCTGCGCACACGCTTGTTTTCATACATTTTCCATTATCTTGTCAAATCCTTTACCCACTTGTATTTTTTAAAATGGATGAGTGTCCACGGTATCTTTCCAACCTCATCCACGCAGGTGCACGCATATACCACAACCACCGGCCAGTTCAAAAAATATGTGCCTGCAACTGCAAGCGGTATTGCTATGCCCCACATCGTCACAGCAAGAGAGTACATATCAAACATCGTATCTCCTCCCGAACCAAAGACACCGTTTATGATGATTTCATTTACCGATCGTCCAATCATGTAGAAGGCAAGTACACCGAATAACTGCTTCAGATACTCTGCAGCCTGCGGTGTGAGCTTTACAAAATGTAAAATCACCGGTGCTGAAACCGCCATAAGCACTGTCATAACAGCTCCACACAAAAATGATAGCTTTGCCATTCTGACACCATATGCTTTTCCACGCTTTAAATTTCCTGCGCCAAGCTCATTTCCTATCATAATGCCTGCTGCACTTGATATACCTGCACTGAGACAGCAAATGATATCACGCACAACCGCTGCGACGGAGTTGGCCGCTGCTGCGTCTGTTCCCATGTGTCCCATAAATGTAGAGTACGATGTAAAACCTATACCCCATACAAGGCTTGCTCCGAGAATCGGTCCGGAGCACTTCATAAAATCTGCTGACAGCTCCTTGTTTCTCACCAAAAGCTCCCGGATTTTAAGCCTGATATATCCCGGTCTGTACGAAAATGTGATTGAAAGCATAAGCTCCACTACTCTTGATATGAGTGTGGCAAGTGCCGCTCCCCTCACATTCATGCTCTCGATTCCAAATGCACCATAGATAAATATGGTATTGAGCATTATGTTTATAAGCACTGTAATTGAGCTGACTGCCGCCGCAGTACCCGCGTGCTCTGATATCTTCATCATGACTATATAACACTGCGAAAAACCTGTCAACAGATACGAAAAAGAAGCTATTTTAAGATAGCTTACACCATAATCTATAAGCACCGGCTCGTTTGTGAAAATAAGCATCAGATATCGTGGAAAAAATGCACATGCCACGAAAAACAGCACCGATACTATGCCACATATCCTGATTGCAAGAGCGAATATGTCATCGAGCGCCTTTATGTCCTGCTTGCCCCAATACTGCGCTCCGAGTATTGCAAGCCCTGCTGTCGCTGCTGATAGAAACATGTTCTGGATGAACTGTATCTGTGTTGCGAGCGAAACCGCTGACATATAGTTCTGGTCCAGTCCTCCAAGCATGAATGCATCTGCCACCGCCACCAGCGCCAGCATCAGATTCTGCACCATTATCGGAACCATGAGTGTCCACAGCTTTTTGTAAAAATTTGTATCAAATTCTATTGTTTTCATGTATCTTTTATACCCCTTGATTACTGATTATTATCCCAAATACAAACAATTATATATGATTGCATTGGCATATGTCAAATATATACATAATATCTGCAGATATTTCATCCAAAAAAGTGTGCCGCTATCCCCATCATCGGTATAGTGTGCAAGGTTCGTAAACCCCTGTTCTTTTCTATAAATGACCATAAAAATGACAGGGAATGTAACCCTGTCATAAAGTCAGAAATTGTTCCTTCACTTATAGGACAAATTCGAGGGGATAAACGGAACTGTTTTTTTCTAAACAATAGTATGTAAATGTTTACGACAAACTGGGAGTTATCTATTAACTTTCTTAACTTTCCCTTATTTTCAAGGCTTTCTGCTATTGAAAATTCTATATATGTATCCTTTTCCCTTGTTTTTGCCCTTATGGGATAATCACAAGGGAAAATTCATTATTCAGTTGTTTAATCATTGCCTGCCACTTTATCAAGAAGTCTTGCGGAAGTCCGCTTTGCTTCCCTTGTAGCATGGGCATAGACATTCATGATGGTACTCACGTCTGAGTGTCCTAACAGTTCCTGCACATCCTTAGGCTGAGCCCCGTTGGATAAGAGGTTTGTCGTGTAGGTATGCCTTAATGTGTGGAAATGGAAACCTTCAAGCTCCGGCACATTTTCTGTCATTCCCAAATGGTAATACTCGTAATGCACCCGATTCTTTTCCATTACCTCTCTGTAAAAATTCCGCTGATAAAGTTCTCCATACTGAAAACGATTTACTTACTAAGAAAAAAGAGCTTGAAAGCAAGATTGCCACCAAAGAGGAAGAGATCCGAACTCTCAAAGCCAGATTATCCAATATCGTCAGACAGCATGAATTTGCAACAGTACAAGACTTCTACACAGCATTCTATACTGCACAGCGTGCCTTTGACGCATATCAGAAAGAACGTTCTAAGTGGGAAGAAGCATACGGAGAGAAAGTTACTCCAAAGTTCGAAACCATACACGACAAAATAAAAAGGTATCAGGAAAAGTCTGACAACCAGAACGCCAATCGACCTTATCAAAGCAAAGATAAAGGGGCGAGATAATCGCCCCTCAATTTCATTGCTTAATTTTTTCAAAAATGAAGTTCAGAACACTCATCATCAAGAAATCACACTAAACTTCCATTATTGAAATCAATTTGATTAATTGCTATAGTAATCAGCTCTTCAATATTTGATAGCTATATAATTTTTTCATATTTTCACTTTTTCTTCTCTCAGCCTCTTCCAGCGCCTCATTATATAAACTCTTGTCAGAATATACTTTATCCCGAGGATATACAATACTTTCGATAATACCATGAAACAAATCATCATAAGCCATTTCTTTCGTATAGCCATCACCAACATTTCCTGCATCAATTTGTGCGTATAATTCATCCAGATGCTGCTGGAAATACGTTTGAAAATCATCATGGTTATCTGTTTTAATCAAGACAAGAGATTCCCCTTCAAAAGTATCACATGCGCGCAATTTATTAATCAAATATTCCTTTAAAAAATCAATAAAAGAATCTAAATCATAAACTCGATTGAATATAGGCATCAAACGTTCCTTCACATATAAAGCCGTCGCTGAAATAATCTCTTCCATTGTATCTTCGGTATATTCAAAACTTACTCTTGCTTCATTTCGTGGAAGGAATGAATTTAAATCCTGTCCAGCATACAATATTGATTTTTTATCGATAGAAGAATGATAGGTAGAAATAATTCCTGCAGTAAGGAAAAATCCTTTTGCCCCTTTATTCCATGCCGGAGCTGTTTTTACTCCAAAAAAAGCCATCAAATCTTCGTTGAGCATTTTAACAAAAACATTCAATTTTGAGCAATATCGAAAACCCTCTGTTTGAAATGTTTCACCAAAAATAAGTTTAAACTGTGAATTAAACGACATAAAAAATCTCCTTTGTTATAGTCCAAACATCAACCTGTATGCAAGATAGAATGATGCGGCATCATCTGCAATTCCGCCACCACCTGTAATCACATCTTCTGCAATTGTTCCTCCAACGATAAGAACAGCTGCTACAGTTCCCCAGAATTGAATCTCTTGCGCTGGTTGATATTGAGGAACATATCCAAGATACGAATGTACCTTCTGTCATATGACGACTATAATAATCTTTTAAGGCAGGTTTTAAATCAATATCTTCTTTTGCGCCTTCTTCTCTTAATTGATTTATTCTCATTTCAATAAAAATATCCAGTTCATTTTCAGTCAATCTCTTATATTCTATTGACAATTCATTATCCCTCCAAATTCAAATCTGTCTATCAGTTCCCTTTATAATTCCATTATACTCTCATCTATTGGGAAGCACAAACATTTTGCGTCTATCGTTTTACTCTTCCTTTTAGTCAAAAATAGAGCCGCCTGTACTTTGGCGGCTCAAATTACCAATTTATGTTTTATTGACTAAACTAATACAATACTATTCTGAGAATTGAAACGATATAAAGTATATGTAATCATTTTGTTGGTCAATTTCTCCTTGTTCAATATTTTGAATAGGCGTTGTGCTCAGACCATCTTTTCCATAAATAAATGCTGCCAACCCTTGCTCTGAATTTTTTTGAATCGAAACTTTTCCTTCAATTTGTGTTGCGGATCTTCCGTAATATTCTCTTCCTTCTACTTTTTCCAGAATAGGAATCGTCGTAGAATATTTGGTCGACGTGTCTGCAACTATAAGCTTCACCTCAAATTCCTCAAAATCCGGTACAAGTACAATCTTACCTTCCGTCGGAGATTCAACCTCTTCGTAAGATAACTCTGCAATTTTATTTTTTGCTGCCAATTTTCCAAAATGATACTCTGATATAAATATGGTCAATGACTGAAACTTCTCATTTGTGTGATAATCGAATAAAAAGGCACCATCCACTCCAGATAATAACTCTGCGGTTTTCATCTCTGTCCCTTCTTTGTCTACCGCTGTAATATAATTCTTTGGGTAACTACATTTTTGAACAAGAATCATCCCAAGTGAAAATGATGTAATCAATACAATGAGTGCTAGTCCTATTATTGATCGTTTTAGATTTTTTATCTTATATTTACTATCCTTGGCAATTCGAATTAAATTGTCTTCTGATTTTTGTATATAATTTTCTTCCCTAATATCTTCTCCTGCAAAAAACTCATTTATGCTGATTCCCAACATATCGCATAACGTAATATAAACAGATACATCCGGCAAACATATCCCTCGTTCCCATTTTGAAACAGATTTGTCACTCATCCCAAGTTTCTCCGCAACTTGTTTTTGGGTTAATCCTAACGATTTTCTCTTGTCAGCAATATATTTTCCTGTTTTTATGAGATCCATAGTATCCCTCCTTTAAGATGATACTAACTGATAATCTAACATTTTAACACCCCTTAGAAGTAGAATAAGCATGTTTTATGAACATACAGCCTATCAAGATAGCCAGTTTTATCTATATCGCCAAATCCAACGAGCAAATTTTCCTCTACTGCAACGAGAGTATAATGTTGTAAAAAAGAACTATTCCATACATCCAAATCATCATTTCCTTTTCATCTGGTTTTGATTCTGCCCGTTAACCCCTTTACACTTTTATGATATCTCCCCATGCTGCGCACAGTTTTTCAAAGGTCCATGCCGCATTTGCAGGGCTTGTGGACGGCAGCGTGACTGCCTCCATGCCTGTCAGCGGAAGCTGATATTTCTTATAAAGTGCCCCTGCTTTATTTCCGTTTGCAATGACCTGCTTTATATCGGCTGTGGCAAGAATTTTCCTTATATCTGTCGGTTCGACGGTTTTGATGCTATTGTCGCTCGAACCCTTGATATCACAGCTTTGTATCACATCCCATATGGCTATGTGGTTTTTAAACAGCATATATTTCTTCTCATCTATCGTCTCCGGCACCGGTTCATCCAACAGATACGCAAGCAGCTTCCAAAAACGGTTCTGCTTGTGTCCGTAATAGAAATTGTTTTCCCTTGATGCAACGGACGGCAGAGTGCCGAGGATCAGTATGCGGCTGTTTTCATCATAGACAGGCTCGAAGGAGTGGGTTATGTGTTCGTATTCCATATTGTTACCTCTTATATCTGCAGCAGCTCTTCCGGCTTATCAATACATTTTAACTATACTACAATGCCGTTGTTTTTTACAACAATACGCATAGTTCCCAGAAAAATAACTTATGATTATTATACTTTATCCATCTTGATTTCACAATCTTTTGTTCACGACAAAAAAGTAGTCGTTTCACTTCCACATTTTTTGACGTTATAACCCATTATAACCCATTGATGTTTCACTCAAAATGGGTTATAATAGATTGTAAGAAACGGGGTGATATTATGGATATCTACAAACGAATTTATGAATTAGAAAACGAGATAGCAGCCTTACCACAAGGTTCTATCAACATGAAGAAAATTTACGGCAAAGAGCAGCCTTATCTGCAATGGACAGAGAATGGAAAAAGCAAAAGCAAGTACATTAAAAAGAACGAACGCGAAGAAATTTTTGCAGGTGTTGAAAGGCGCAAACAGCTTCAAGAAGAATTGAAAGAACTGAAACAACACAGTTCTATTGATCCATCTAAATCTACAGATTTTGAAACTTCTGTCATTATCGGAGAACGTCTTCTGGCACTGACAAAAGGTGTAAAAAACTGGGGAAAACGTGATTGTTTCAGACAGTTACAGGCATATTTAAACAGTGAGGAAACAGATCGTGTATGCTTGGTATTTGGTCTGCGACGAACAGGAAAGACAACAATGCTGCGTCAGGCTGTTTTAGGAATGACTCCATCACAGTCCGCAAAATCAGCATACATCAAAGCAAAAGGGAGCGATACCATGGCAGCGATGAATCGTGATTTGGGCAAACTCCTTGATCTGGGATATGAATATGTTTTTATTGACGAAGTAACCCTAATGCCCGACTTTATTGATTCAGCAGCACTATTCTCTGATATCTACGCTGCACAAGGTATGAAAATTGTTTTATCCGGAACAGATTCTCTTGGCTTTTGGTTTGCGCTTCATCAGGAACTTTATGATCGAGCTGTTACGATTCACACTACCTTTATTCCATTCCGTGAACATAGTCGTTTACTCGGTATCGACAGTATTGACGAGTATATTCGCTATGGCGGCACACTTCGTGCAGGAGAACTGGATTTTGATGATAAAGACGTTATTTCAGAGGATGCTTCGTTCCGTGATGACGAATCCACACGGCGTTATATCGATACCGCAATCTGTAAAAATATCCAGCACTCCCTGAGTTGTTGTCAAGACGGAGGATATTTCCGTCATCTCCAATCACTCTATGAGGCAGGTGAACTAACAGGTGCTATCAATCGAATCATTGAGGATATGAATCATCGTTTCCTTATTCGTATTCTGACCGACAAATTCAAATCTCATGATTTGGGTTCAGCTGCTGATGTTTTGCGAAGAGATCGTAATCCCAAACAGCGTACAGATATTTTGGATAAAATCGATACAGAAGCAGTAACCAAACGATTAATGGATATGTTGGAGATTCACAATAAAGAAGAACAATCTATTGGTATTACAAATGCTCACATAGAGGAAATCAAAGAATATTTGAAAGCACTTGACCTGATTGTTGACGTTCCACGAGAAACGGTAATTCCAAGTGCCGAACCACTAGAGAATATTTTATTCACGCAACCAGGCATGCGTTATTGCCAGGCACAGGCATTGGTTCATTCTTTGACAAAAGATGAATTATTCTCTACATTGAGCGAGCACGAAAAAATGTTAGTTTCTGAACGTATTTTGGAAGAAGTGCGTGGTCGTATGATGGAAGACATCGTACTTTTAGAAACATTCAAATCGGCTAAAAGGCATCAACGTGTTTTCAAATTGCAATTTGCTGTCGGCGAATACGATATGGTAATTTACGATGCTAAACTCAATACATGTGAATGCTACGAAATAAAACACAGCTCGAAAATTGTTCCAATGCAAGCCCGCTTCTTAGTTGACGAAGAGAAACTGAATCAAACAAGTCAGAGATTTGGCCAGATTACCAAGCGATGTGTGCTCTATCGTGGTGAAGATTCCGTCATGGAAAATGGCGTTGAGTATCAGAATGTAGAAAATTATTTGAAACATTTATAATTTTTCCCTAAAGAAAGAGAGGTCCATGACATTTAACATCATGAACCTCTCTTTCTTTATTATCCTCTATGAGCCATCCACTTCTTTTGCTTCTTCCAGCAACGGCTGTAGCTCGTTTGCTTGAGTGCAATATAAACACCAGAAGTACAGGTTTTCAAAGCTAATTCATGAAATCGTTTACACATACTTAACAGCTGATAAATACTGGAATGTTAATAATTCTACGCAGCAAAAAAGGAACCGGAAAATCCGGTTCCTTTTTGATATCGCATCTTTTATGATAAATATATTCTAACTGCTTCATATAAGTAATACACAAATCAGCTCAGCTCTATCTCATATGCTCCGGCTTCAAAATCCACCGTAAGAAGCGCATACGCTTCACCGTTATCATAGCGGATTGAGAGCTTTGGTCCTTCTTCTGCTACTGTGATGACAGCTCCCTTCTCAAATGCCTTATGTGTATTTCTCATGCGAAGCAGCTCAAGCTGCTTTGCAACAACATCCTTTTTTAGCGCCTCCCTGATATCGGAGGCACTAAGGTTTGTTCTGTTAATTTCCTTGTGTCCTGATTCTCCGGCGCGTCTTACGGCCTCATGGTCATTTTTGCCTGCAAAGAGGTCAAGATACCATACCTGCGGCTTGCCCGGCATGAACATCTGAATAGCACGGGCCAGAAGCATTTTGCTGTCAGACTCACCAAGCGCACTGTAATATGTGGCATTGACCTGATAATATATATTCTTCTGTCCGTGAAGATTTTTGACCATGCCGCCACGAGATACAATCAAATCTATAAGCGAACGTATATCGTCCTCAGGAAGCAGACCCTTTAAATCCAGAAGAGGTATGCCGTCATGGCAGCCAAGCATATTTACAGTGGAGATTTTATCATCCACAACCTCACGCGCCCATTTTGCAAGGTAATCTGCTCTCCTGTTCTCAATCGCATCAATTACCAGTCCTGGTAAAAAGAAATCATATGTGGCATAGCCCTTATCTGCAAGGGTTTTGTATATTTTCTCCTCATATGCCGCATGTATTTCAGGCAGCAGAGTCAGCCCGAGCGGAGCTGCAAGCTCATGAATCTGCTGTAGAAATTCCCAGGTCTCAGGATCATTCAGGAAATTCTTTTTCCCCGGTGCCTTAGGCGCATAGGCAAATGCATCAAGCCGCACAATAGCCGCACCGTAGGATGCTATTTTTTTAAGTGTTTCACGATAGAAATCCCACACCTTTTCGGACTTTATATTTAAATCCATCTGTCCCAGATAATCTCTGCCATTCACCTCCTGGTAAAATGTGTTCCAGTATGGCACCCTTCGTCCATCCGGAAACTCAACCATGAGAATCGGAAGCCCCGGCTTTCTGAAAAACATCTGCTTTAAGCATGACTCATCAGGCTGTATGTAGCCCTCGTCCGTCATGACTCCATGACCTTCCCAGAACTTGTTCCAGTCTATGAAAAAATCCCGGTACTCCGACTCATCGCCCTTTTCCACAAGATCCTTGAACTGTGGTGACTGTGCCGAAGCATGGTTTAAAATAAAATCAAGCTTTAGGTCAATCCCCAACTCCTTCAATTGCGATAAATCCTCTATTGTCGCAAGCTCCTCATTCAGATTGTAGTCCACGACCGAAAATCCGCGGTCCAAATCCGAATGATACAGGCTTGGCAGAATATAAAATGATGAAAATGTGTCCTGCATTTCCTTCTTTTTTAGCAGCGCTGCGATATCGGAAAGCTTACCGCCCAGACTGTCAGGATATGCATTAAGCATAGGTTTATTGTTCATAGACTTTGCCATCCTTTCCAACTACGATACGCGCATTTTTACCCTGTAAATCAAGCTTTTCCTGCTCCAATTCTACCACGCGGCATATGAAAGGGCTTGCGGCGTTTTCGTCACGTCCTCTCTTAATGCGGCGCGCCTTAGTCTCCTCAGGCGAACTCTCTAGAAATACAGGTATATCAACACCCTTAAGGTATTCGCTTCCTCCGTGGGTCCACTCCAGGATGAGCACTTTGATTCCTGTGAAATCAGTCTCGTCATATGAGATATCACCGTCCTCGCGGCCCATATGCTTTATCTCAATTATATCTTTTCCTGCCTTAAACTCTGAAAGCTCCTTGTTAATCCTGTCAAAGTCAATCTCCTCAGGTGTTCCAAGATATCCACGTAAGCCATCCTCGCCGGACTCGTTATACACATTAAGGCGTTCCTCGTCGTTTCTCATCGGGATACGGTGTGGATAATTGTCCCCGGTCAGCACATAGCAGGCTGTATTATCGTTAAGGAAATACTGCTGCAGGGCTGCTGCAATCGTTGTCTTTCCTGAGCCTGAGCCGCCGTAGATGCTTATTACAATACGTTTATCAGAAGAACTATCTGCAGTGTCAGCCTCACTTAATTTTAGATTGCCGCACACCTTCTTTATCTCATCATACAGCTTCTTTGCCTCATCAAGCCTGATAAATGAAAACTGATATGCCTCATACTCCTTTGTAGCAAACGGAAGCGGTATTCCGGCATTCATCAGTGCTGCACCTGTGTACTGCCTGCCGGTATTTTCCTCAATATATACTGCATCAGACTCCAAGCCCTTAAGCTTCACATAGTAAGTAGCCGCATTTGCCTCCGCATACAGACGAACCACGCTCACAAGTGCCCTGTCCTTTGCCCTTGAGACAGACATCCAAGCAGCCACCTCATCCTCAAATGGGCTTGTAAGGCGCCAGTAGGTGCCCTCATTTATAAGCATCTCATACTTCTTAAAGGTCTTGATCTGCTCTCTGATTTCTTCCTTTTCCTCATCTGACAGAAGGGCCGGATTCAGCTCATAGCCAAAGGTTCCTGCCATGGCTGTGATGCCTCTTGTTTTAAGGCTTGTCACTCTGCCTGTCTGATGATTTGGCACTGCCGATACATGCGCTCCCATTGATGATACCGGATAGAAGAACGATGTGCCATACTGTATTCTTGTACGGTTTATGGCATCTGTATTGTCACTGCACCATATCTGTGGACTGTAGTAGAGCATGCCTGCATCAAATCGTCCACCGCCACCGCTGCAGCCCTCAAGAAGTATATCCGGATATCTTGTCACCAGACGCTCCATAAAATCATACACTCCAAGCACATAGTCGTATGCAAGATTTCCTGCATACACATCAGCCATGCTTCTGTTCATATCCCACTTCACGTAGTCGATTTTTCCCTGGTCAAACACTGCGCAGATCTGATCGAAAATATTGTCCCTGACTTCTTTTCTCGAGAAGTCTAAAATAAGCTGGTTTCTTGAGCGTACAGGAAGCTTTCCCGGAATCTGGATAGCCCAGTCAGGATGCTCTCTGTACAGATTACTGTCCTCATTCACCATCTCAGGCTCAATCCATATTCCAAATTTCACTCCCTGTGCATGCACTCTGTCGATGAGCTCTGAAAGTGTTCCGCCAAGTTTTTTCTCATTCACAAACCAGTCTCCGAGTGATGAATTATCATCATCTCTCTTTCCAAACCAGCCGTCATCCATGACCACCATATCTATGCCCAGTGATGCGGCCTCCTTTGCAAGGTCTACTATCGTATCGCCTGTAAAGTCAAAGTACGCAGCCTCCCAGCTATTGATGAGCACCGGTCTTACCTCATGTGCAAATCTGCTCCTGCACACATGCTCACTGATGCAGGTGTGGTACTGATGGGAAAGCTGTGAGAAACCGTCTGCCGAGTATGACATAATCACCTCAGGCACTGTAAAGGTCTCTCCTGCCGCAAGCGGATATGAAAACAGTTCATCGGAAAGCCCCATTAAAAGGCGTGTCTGGTTAATCTGATCCTTCTCTGCCTCACATGAGAAGTTGCCACTATATACAAAAAGCATACCATAGCAGTCTCCTGCATTTTCTGTAGTATCGCGCTGTGCGAGAATAACCGCCGGATTGTACTGGTGGCTTGAGGTTCCTCTGCGGCTTCCGAATGAAAGTGTGCCGTGTCCTAAGCGTGTGCGCTCAAGATTGCGCTCCATGGCATGCTTACCGTAGAATCTGATCACATCATAATCTCCGTAAACCATATCCAGGCAGGCAGCATGAGCCTTTTCAATTGTAATATTTCCACTGCCTGTATTTTTAATGAGCACACTTCTTGTGATGACATCACAAGCCTCGAGCACGCCATAAAGCAGATGCACCTCAACGCCTGCGATATCATCGCCAAGAACTATTTCAAGAGTCTGCGCTTCATCATCAGATGCCCACACTGCCGGAAGTCCCTTTAGAGCGTATTTTCCGTCTCTGATTTCATAACTCTTATAAAGAAGCTCAACACTCTCAGTGCCCTGTTCGTTTTTGATATCAAGCGCAATATTTCTGAAATCGCCTGTGCCAAGTGTCGGATACTCCTGTGGCAGCGTATCAAGCGAATATGTACGGTTCATGCCTGCTGCGTAAGGATTACCTGAAAAGCCTCTGTCAGCATATGTCAGCACATAGTCCATATCACATGTGCTTTTTGCTCCGTAGTACAGATGCAGCAGATAGCCCAGTCTGTCCACCTGCATCTGATATGTGGTGTGAGCTGTCTGTAAAGTAAAAATTTTCTTGTTTGGATTAAATATAATTGCCATAAAATCACTCCATATCATTGTTAAAATAGTGTTTAAAAATTATCCCTTGATTGCACCGTTTGCAACACCGTTTAATATCTGCTTCTGGCAGATTATATAGAATATAAGTATCGGTATCAAAGCCAGAATATATGATGCAAATGCCAGATTGTAGTTGGTTCCAAACTGTGTCTGGAAATTCAGCTGTGCCAACGGCAGTGTATTCTGTCCTGTTCCTGACATGATGACAAGCGGTGTCATGACATCATTCCAGGTACCGAGTGCTGTCAGGATGGCTACTGTCGCATGCATAGGCTTCATCATAGGAAATACAACTCTCCAGTATGTTGTCCATGTGCTTGCGCCATCGATGTCTGCAGCCTCCTCAAGTGCCATAGGGATATTTTTCAAGTATCCACTATATAATAATACATTCATTGGCATGTAAAATACAAGATATAAAATGATAACTCCTGCCCTGTTTCCAAGTCCCATCTGCGCAGTCTGCTTTACAAGAGGCATCATGAGAATTGAGAATGGCACAAACATACCGCTTACAATGTAAAGATATATGAAACGGAAGCTCTTTTTCCTTGCCATGCCTCGTCCGATAACATATCCTGCAATCGAATGGATAAGGATTGCGAGAACAATGGTCACAATAGTGATAAGTAAGCTGTTTCCGAGAGAATGCCAGAAATCAGTCACCTTCATAGCCTCTGTGAAGTTTGAAAAGCTCCACTTTGAAGGGAATGAAAGAGCTCCTGCGACATCATTTGTCATCTCACTCGGTTTCTTGAAGGCAATGATAACAGCCATATACAGTGGGAAAAATACGGTTAAGGTTCCCAATATTAAAACGATGGTAAGTACCCAGTTTGATTTTTGTTTTTTCATTATAACTGCTCCTCCTTCTTATTCATAACGCCCATCTGGAATAGTGAAATAGCCACAATTACAACAAAGAAAATTACTGCGTTTGCACTCTGGAAGCCAAACTGTCCTCCATCCATACCATTTCTGTAAATCAGGTATGAGATTGACTCAGTGCTCTGCGCCGGGCCGCCCTTTGTCAATGACATAATCTGGTCAAATACCATGAGGAAGTTCTTTGTGCTGAGCACCAGATTAATTGTAACAAATGGCATAACGAGTGGAAATGTAACCTTCCAGAACTGCTTCCATTTGCCTGCTCCGTCGAGCATGCTGGCTTCGTAAACATCCTCAGGTACTGTCTGCAGTCCGGATATATAAATGATGGTATTCATGGCAACTGCCTGCCATACCCCGACAATCAGCACACCAATCCATGCATATTTTTCACTCGCCAGAATACTGTTTTGTAAGAAACCGATGTTGAAGGTATTTCCTACTACCGGCAGAATATATGTAAAAATAAAGCTGAAAATGTAACCAATAACCAGTCCGCCAAGGATATTCGGTACGAAATAAACACCTCTTAATGCACTCTTGCCGCGGATATTGCTGTTTAACGCAACTGCCATTACAAGGCTTAATACATTTACAAGTACGGTTCCTGCAATCGCATATTTAAAGGTAAACAGATAGCTCTTTCCGACTCTGGCGTCGGTAAACAGGTCTGTATAGTTTCTAAGTCCGACATAATCATATGAGCCGTAGCCCTTGTAGTTTGTAAAGCTGTAAATCACACCCTTTATCATCGGCAGTGTGTTGAATGCGAAAAATAAAACCACAACAGGTATCACAACTGCCCAGAATGTCTTGTCTCTATTTGACATTTTCTTTTTCATTTTGCATCCTCCTGTTCCTTCTGGTAATCCTGTACTTCACGAATCAGATCTCTGTTGTAACGCTTCCAGTCTGAATCAAATTTCTTTAAGAACTTCTCCTTTGCATTGTCACCTGTGTCAAGCAGATATGTCTGAATCATGGCGTCCACGCTCATCTCACTTGGATAATGATGATCCTGATAATCCGACATACGGTTGTCCTTTATATACTCCTGCATATCCTTCAGTGTATCCGGTATTGCGAAATCTCCATCCTTGCAGGCAATTCCGCCCTGGTCATCCAGATATGTCTGAATTGTCTCATCGCTGTACAGATATTCAAGCACCTCGTATGCTGCTTCCTTATTTTTGCAGGCCTTCATAACTGAAAACTGTAAATCTATTCCTGAATTTAACACATTGTCAGCCTCATTATCATTTGCCGGGAATGTAAATGAACCGATATTCATATCAGGATTAACCGACTTAATCTGAGGAATAGCATAGCTTCCTATCGTGTACATGGCAGATTCACCTCTGGCAAAGGCTGTACATGCGTCATTGTAGCTGTAAGCATATGGATTGTCCTCTGCATAATCAAGCAATGTGCGTATCTTGTCGGCAACCGGAGAATATGCCTCCTCAAATGTCGTATTTCCCATATTTACCTGATTGCAGGTGTCTGAATCACAAAGACCTACTGCAAGGGCATTCCACGGTGCCAGACAGGTCCATGTATCCTTAAAGCCCAGATACAAAGGAAGTGTTCCGCTTTCCTTTATCTCATCGCACAGTGCTGTAAACTCACTCCAGGTTGTAGGCACCTTCCAGCCATTCTCTGCAAACATATCCTTGTTGTAAAGCACTCCTGCTGCATTTGCGGCGTAAGGAAGTGCATAGGTGCCATCCTTTGGAATGAACTCAAGCTCCTTGTCCATATCCAGATATGCCTCTTTTACAGTGTCCACTACATCCAGATCTGAGATATCCTCAAACAAATCTGCATCCAGGAAATTTGAATAATTGATATCTCCACCTATTGCAATGATATCCGGATAATCTTCACGGATGAAGCGTGTCTTTAAAATAGTCATAGCCTCATTCGGAGATGAGATAGTCAGATGAATATCATCGTGAGTCTCATTAAATTGCTTCTCAATCTTCTCGAAAGCCTTAACAGCCTCCGGCTTATAAGAAACCACCTCAATCTCAGTTTTTCCGTCCGCCCGCTTTTCATTTCCACATCCGGTCAGTCCTGTCGTGCACATTCCGAGTGCCAGCACAACCGCCATAGCCTGACAAATCTTTCTTTTTGCCATATTTTTTCACTCCTTTTCTGTTTTATTTGCTCTTTTTCCTGATAAACCGATTATAACATACCATTATGCATACAATAAATACCCTTATTTTTGCTTTTTTATACCAATATGCTATAAAATATGCTATAATTGCATATAATGTCGCATAAGGGTATATTTATAGTATTAATCAATAAGGAGTGACTCACATGGACAAACTTTCCTTCAATATTTTTCCAAATGTAAATTTCATAGATTTGTGTATGTACCAGTTCGGCCACGAGCAGTGCGAACCGGGACACTCATTTGGTCCTGCCACAAGAAACCACTATCTATTCCACTATGTACTGTCCGGCACCGGCACTCTGATGGCCGATAATGCAAAGGGCATTACACAAACCTACAACATAAAAAGCGGGCAGGGCTTTCTGATTTTTCCCGGCCAGATAAATACCTATATCGCAGATGACAAGCTTCCTTGGGAATACATATGGATTGAGTTTGACGGTCTGCGCGTCAAGGAGGCTCTCACCACAACAGAGCTTACCAAAAATAATCCTGTATATCACACACACTCAAAGGATATCCGCGAAAAACTTGTTGAGGAAATGCTCTACATCACAAGGCACCCCTCAGAATCACCGTATCACCTGATTGGGCATATGTACCTTTTTCTGGATTATCTGATGCAGTCAGCCAAATCATCAAAACTCGTTTCAGGTGGGAAAATGAGTGATTTTTATATAAAAGAAGCGATGAATTATATCGAGCAGAATTTTCAGAATGATATCTCAATCGAAGATATTGCCGGAGTCTGCGGCATAAACCGAAGCTATCTGGGCAAAATTTTTAAAAATTCCGTTGGACATTCACCTCAGGAATTTCTCATGAATTATCGTATGATAAAGGCCACAGAGCTTTTAAAGCTGACCTCCTTATCCATCGCAGATGTTGGTTCTGCCGTTGGATACGAAAATCAGCTTCATTTCTCACGCGCCTTTAAAAATATCTACGGAGTGGCTCCGAGGGAGTGGAGGAACGAGCATAAATAAGCTCACTGTTCATCCTTCACAAATTCATTTACATTGTCAGGGGTCACCTTCTCATACGGCAGATAAACATACTTTTTATCCTCAAACTTTATGTTTTTCATGCTGCCCCCGGTGGCTGCCAGATAAGCAAGCTGAGCCATAGCCCTTGCCTGTCCCTCCTTGTCATTGTAGACCGTTGCCGCAAGCTTCGACTGCTGCACTGCTTCAAGCCCATCGTCTGTGCCGTCCACTCCAAAAAATGCCGGTACATTCGACTCCGTCACACCAAGCTTTTCGTATGCGTCTATCGCTCCGAGTGCCATTGCATCGTTGTTTGCAATAACCAGCTCTATGCTGTTTTTATACTGACCTATAAGCTGTGTCATACGGTTCTGCGCCTGAGCACGATTCCAGTTTGCTATCTGACAGCTCAGCTTTTCTATCTGAAGACCGTTATTCTTCATACTCTCTGTCACACTCTCTGTCCTGACGATGGCATCCTGATGTCCCATCTCTCCCTCCAGGATGACGTACTGTATCCTGCCATCACCGTTTTTATCCACACCCGGATTATTTTTTATATAATCGGCGATGAGTTCCCCCTGCATCTGACCTGACTGCTTTGCCTTGGCCCCGACATAGTACAGCTTATCCCAGCGATTTAAATCCTCATCAACCGGCTCCCTGTTAAAGAAAATAATCGGGATGTCCTTCTCCATTGCAGCATTTATAATATGCGACAAATCTGTTCTGTCTGCCAGATTAATACACAGCACATTGCAGCCGTCCTCTATCATCTCCTGCACCTGGTCATCCTGTGCACGCTGTGAGCCTGCAGCATCCATGATTGTCATGCTGATATCGTATTTGTCTGTATCAAGACTTGCGCACTCCTTTTTGAAAGTTTCTATCAGCTCCCCGATAAATGTATCCTTCTGGTCATAGCAGGTCACGCCTATATATATCTGTTTTTTCTCGTCAACTCTTGTGCTGCTGCACGAGACAAATGACAATATCAGTGCAAAACACAGTATCATCATGGTATTTCTTATTCTGCTTCTCATTTATTGTTCCCCCACTACTGGCTGATTGCATACAAAAGCTTCTTGTTTTCTTCATCAAACAGATTTTTTCTGGTAAGAAGCTGGTAAGATACCGGCTTTTCCTCTACTGAATATTTTCTACTGCCACGCAGCATATCGACCAGTCCTACAACACTTTTGTATCCGGCAGCAAATTCATCAGGTGTGATAAGAGCCTCTGTCCAGCCCGAATCGAGATAATATATGGCTTCTGTTGAGTTTCCTATCCCATATACCAGTGCACCCTGCAGATTATTATCAGAGGCTTCCTTTGCCGCCTCAACCACACTTGCATCATCTATTGCAAGAACTATGTCAACCTTTCTCTGTGACTGCAGATTTATTTTCTCCCCGGTATCCGAAACACCTGATACAATCCACATCACAACACAGCCGCTCTCCGCGAGAGTATCCTTTATGCCCTCAATACGTTTTTTACAGGCATCGGATTCAGTGTTTTCACAATAGACTCCTATTTTTTTACCTGAAAGTGTTCCGTTGTTGTCAGCAAGAAGCTTTTGTGCCAGTTTGGCACCCATGCTGTACTGGTCAAACTCCACTGTATTTAACGACTTAAAGCTCTTGCTTCCCGCCTGGTCTCCGACAACCATTATCGGTGTCTTTTTATTTATCCGGATAAGTGTATTAAGGCTTTTTTCTTCTGTCATTTTTTCTGCTGTCGGCTTGAAAACGACCGCATCAGCTTTTTTGTTTATCTCCTGCTTTATGACATCAATTTCATCTGACATGTTGTTCAGATTTTCCTTACTTATCATAACTACATCCACACCATACTCAGAGGCCGCCATTTTCATGCCATATTTAAACGCAGCACTGTGGCTTTCATCCACATCAGCCATCACAACTGCAATACGCTCCGGTTTTTCATTGAGCTTATTGTATGCGATAAAACCTATTCCTATCACAAGTAGTACTCCTAGCAGCAGCTCTGTTATGATGAAGTTTCTCTTATTCTTGCTCATATTTGTCCATTTATTTTTCACTGTCACACTCACACCTCCCATGCAGCAAGGGAATTGTACTTGCTTCATACTATATGATGCTCCTCAAATTGAAGTCTGTTTTCCTCTGAATAGACAATTGCCGGGATTTTGATTGTCACAACTGTTCCCTCATCAAGCTCACTTTCTATATGCAGGCCATAGCGCTCTCCAAACAGTATCTTTATCCTGTTATTTACATTGACAAGCCCCACTCCCGAGCCCTTCTTGTGAACTCTGTCCGTATTTGTCAGCAAAAGCGGAATTTCATTCTCCGGAATGCCCATTCCGTTGTCTGATACCGTTATGATGATATCCTCTCCCACTTTTTGGCCTCCGACCACTATCTCTCCGAAATCGTCCAGCTCTCTGATTCCGTAATTTAGTGCGTTTTCCAAAATCGGCTGAAGCACCAGCTTCACCGCACAGTAGTCCATTATTTCCTCGTCTACATCAAAGCTCACCTCAAATTTGTTCTTATAGCGCACCTTCTGAATATTCATGTAGCTTTTTGCGTGCAAAAGCTCATCTCGTACAGGTATTATGGTATGTCCCTTCGACAGACTGATACGGAAAAGTTTTGCAAGCTGCGTAATCATAAACGAGGCCTCCTCGTTTTTGCCTCCTTCAATCATCCATGTGATGGAGTCAAGAGTATTATACAAAAAGTGCGGATTAATCTGGCTTTGAAGCACATCAAGCTCGCTCTTCCGTCTCTCGTTCTGCTCCCATACGATCTTTTTCATGAGCTCATTGTTCTGCTTATATGAATTACGTATAGAGTATCCCAGATGCCGTATCTCTGAGGAACCACCTACATAAATATCTGCTTCATTGCCATTCTCATACCTTTTCACAGAATCATCCAGCTTCATTATCGGCTTTGAAATACGTATAGCTATCACTCTGTTTATCCACACAAACATCATAGCCATAATAATCATTATAACAAAAACAAACTGCTTCACATCCGCCATCTTATTGGTAAAGATGGAGTATGGCATCACACATACAAGCTTCCAGCCTGTGTAGCTGATTGTATCTACCATAATCTTACGATGCACTCCATTCAGATAATCATCATATATACTGTTTTGCGACTTTGCCGCAACCTCGCTGTTTTCCGGAACATCTCCATCAAACTGTATCTGATGCGGATGGTAAATAATATTGCCCTTTGCATCACACAGATAATAATACTGTCCTTTTCCCGATGTATTTATCCTCTCAAGCATCCTTGATACACTCGAATAATCCATGTCCACAAGCATCACACCCATCTGTGATTCTGAACCGGAGGTCAGCTCCACGGCACGGCTTGATGATATGACCAGATGATATCTCATGGAACCATCGTCAAACAGATTCTGTACATGAGGTGTTGAAAAATGTATATTTTCCATGCGCTCCATAGCTTCTATGAACCAGTCCTGTTTTGTCACATTCGGGTCCTCCTTCTGGGACACAACAGGCTCTGCAGCTATAAGGCTTCCATACTGATTATACAAGGCAATACTGCGCAGATATTCCTTGTTTGACTCATAGAGCAGGCTCATGCCATCGTGTATGCTGTCAGACTGCTTTAAAATATCATTCTCCTTTATTACATTATAATACGCCGAATCCGAAACCTGCCTCATATTGACCAGATAGCTTTCCACACTGTCTATTGTCTGGTCCATCACCTTATGATTGCTCTCTATGATACTGTCCTGCGATGCATCGGCAAATTTTATATACATCACCACAACTGTGACAAGCATTATTGCAAGCGACAGCAGTGAGAATGAGAGCATTATTATGGATTGTATATTGCCTGATTTATACCTTATTCTTCTCATACTCTGTCCTGTACCTGGATGGGGAAACCCCATACTTTCTCTTAAAAACATAACTGAAATAGTTCGGATCCGCATAGCCTACATTCTGGGCTATGACATAGCTCTTGTCGTCTGTCTCCACAAGCATTCTGGCAGCCTTGTCCATTCTGTAATCAGTCAGATACTCCACAAACGAGCTGCCGGTTTCCTTCTTGAACAGACTTGAAAAATACGAGTTAGATACTCCTAATTCCTTACATGTATCGTCAAGTCCAAGGTCCACACTTCTGTAATTCCTGTGCACATAATCCTTTGCACTGTCTATGAGTGACTTCTTGGAGTTGTATCTGGCATCAGCCATATCGTCGTGCAGCCTGCTTGAAAAATCCAAAAGCCACTGCTTGAGCACCACCGGCTCAAAATTGGAGAGCTCATTATAAAGCCTGCCTACACTTCCCGATATTTCCTGCGCATTTAGCTCATTATTGCTCATGAAATGATATAACTCACTGATCAGCTCCATTACTGCCACATGGTAGTTCTCAAGTGACTGCTGCGACATAAAATTGTGCTGCATATACGCCTCAACAGCCTGTCCCACATCCTCTATCTTGCCGATACAAATCATTTTAAATAAATATGACAGCTCATTTCCCTCATCGCCATCCTTTGATATACGTCGCTGTGGCTCAACCTCTGTCATGTTTATTGCCCTGTTGCTGCCATAAAGCACCCTGTAGGATACTGCCTCCCTCGCACTCTGATAAGAGCTCACCAGCTCCTGTACATTTTCGCACACCTGTCCGATTCCGACAGTTACCTTTGCTCCCATTACATGATTTACATATTTGCAGAATCTGTCGCACTCATCTGTCAGCTCAGAGATATCCTCCTGCTGCACAAGCTGGGCTATCATGACCGTATCACCGAGATAGTTAAAAATCCTGCCATTCCAGCGCTCCTTTAAATCAGCCTGTGCCTGTCGCTCTACTGACACTGCAAGCAGTCTGATATCCATGCCCTGCGGCATCTGACTTGCGGAGGTATGTATGATAATACAGCAGTAATATGGTCCCTCAAGCACAATCTTATAGTCACGCATGTACCTGCCCAGCTCATTTTCCGGTATGCGTCCCTCGATAAGTGTCGTATAAAAGTTTGACTGCAAAACAGGCAGTGATGCTGCATAATACTGCTTCAATATGTCTGTGTTTTTCTTCTCATTCAGCTCATCATCCAGCTTTGTCTTAAGCTTTTTGAATACCTCCGTGATTTCAGCCAGATTGAGTGGCTTTAAAATATACTCCTCTATCTCGAGATGTACTGCCTCCTTTGCATACTCAAAATCGTCAAAGCCTGTGAAAAGCAAGAGCTTCGTCGCAGGAAACCTCTGCCTGATGTTACTGCACAGCTCAAGTCCGTCCATGTAAGGCATACGTATGTCAGTCATCACAACATCCGGCTGCATGTCCTCCATCATTTCAAGCGCCTTGAAGCCATTTCCCGCATGTCCTACCACATGAAAACCAATCTGCTCCCAGGATACCTTTCTCTCGATTACCTCTATTACATCCTCTTCGTCATCAACTAGTAATAATGTATACATTTTATGTCTTCTCCCTGCTATACCGGGTAACTATTCTGAATAGTTACTCTGTTTATACTATATTATACCACATCTGATAAATTCTTTTGTAGCTTTACATAAATAAAAGTGTAACTGTTAAAGCAAAAAGCAGAGATGCCACCCTGACATCTCTGCTGATCATTTTGGAAGTATGAAAAAGAAATTTTCCTGCGATATTATTTCTTCTGAACGTATTTCAGACAGTCAAGTGTAACTGCTACAAGAATGATAATTCCTGAGAATACGAACTGAAGGTTTGTATCAATACCAAGGATTGTAAGAGAGTATGTGAGTGCTGTGAAGATACATACACCGGTTACAACACCTGATATCTTACCGATACCACCTGTGAATGATACACCACCAACTACACAGGCTGCGATTGCATCCATGTCCCAGCCCTGTCCATAAGCTGCTGAACCTGAACCAACCATTCTTGCACACTCAAGCCATGAGCCAAATCCATAAAGGATACCGGCCATCACGAATGCGCCGAGAGTTACTGCAAATACTGAGATACCTGAAACTGCTGCTGCCTCCGGGTTTCCTCCTACTGCGTAGAGGTTTTTACCAAATGTTGTCTTGTTCCAGATAAACCATACAATTGCGATTGCTGCTACTGCCCAGATGATGATGGTTGGGAAACCATTTACCTTTGGAATAATCATGTTAGGGATGACCGGCTCAATAGCACCGAATGAAACTCCCTTTGTAGCATATGTTACGATACCGAAGATAACAAGCATGTTGGCCATGGTTGAAATAAACGGATGCATCTTAAACTTCGCTGTAAAAAATCCTGCAATACTTGTGAAGAATGTACAAAGCACGATACATGCAAGTAATGCGATAACCACTCTTGCACCTGTTGGTACTCCTGTAAAGTCAAATATATGACCGAATACAGAGCCTGTATTGATACCCTGATGCATGATGATTGTGGCTGTTGTCATACCCATACCAACCATTCGTCCAACAGAAAGGTCCGTTCCTGTTAAGAGGATAAGTCCTGCAACACCAAGTGCTAAGAACATTCTCGGTGAAGCCTGCTGAAGAATATTCAGTATGTTGTTGTATGTCAGAAGAGGTGTGCCCTTCTTTATCGGTGTTATGACACAAAGCGCTATGAATATAAGTATAATTGCAATATAAAGACCATTCTGTAACAGGAAGTTTCTCCTATTGAACGTATACTTGTAATTCTCCCATTTCTGAGCTCTTTTCTCCATAAATGTGAACTTTGAAAGACGAAGCATATCAATCAGGTGATACTTGTAGCTGTATGCCTCATGCTTTTTGTCCTTGATCGTCTGATACTCTTTCTCGAGCTCAAGCTTCTCATTGGAAATACGATTCTTGTGTACGTAGTTTTCTTCCTTTATCTCAGTACTGTCTGATGTCTTTGCAAGAGCAGCCTTGTGCTTTTTATCAAGCTCTGCCATTCTCTCATTATGAGCAGCAAGCGCCTCTGCCTTTTCCGCCTCACAGCTTGCCTTAACGGCATTGTAATACTTTGAATCAAAATTTTCCTTTAAATAGCTTTCAGCCTTGGCAATGAGCTTTGAAATCTCATCCTTGTTCTTTGCCTCAACAGCCTTTGCCTTTGCAAGCTCTTTCTCGCAGGCTGCTATTTCTGACTCTTTCTCGCCCTTTGAAAGAGTTTTATCTCTCTTGATGCCTGCTATCGCTGACTGACACTCTACAACCTTTGTAGTTCCGTCTTTTCTGAGTGCATCAATTTCTTTTTGTATTCCACCAACATATTCGTCGATAGGCTGGCGCAGAGCACGCTCCTGCTCAGCCGTTAAAATCTTACTATTAGCCATATCCGTCTTCTCCCTTTATTATAGGTACTTTGCACTGAGTCTCAGCAGTTCTTCCTGATTGGTTTCCTTTGTATTGACAATTCCTGAGAGTCGTCCGTTTGACATGACTCCGATACGATTTGTTATACCAAGGATCTCAGGCATCTCAGATGAAACTACAATGACTGTCTTACCCTGCTTTGCCATATTGATTATCAGCTCGTAAATCTCATATTTGGCACCTACATCGATACCTCTTGTAGGCTCATCCATCATGAATATCTGCGGTCCTCTTTCAAGCCATTTACCAAAGATAACCTTCTGCTGGTTTCCTCCTGACAGAGCCGAAATCATATCCTCCGGTCCCATACACTTTGTGTGCATAATCTTTATCTCATCAGAGGTGGCCTTTGTCATCTTGCTGTCTGAAAGTGCCGGTCCATTCTTATAAGCACCGAGATTTGCGATTGTTGTGTTAAAGGTGAGGTTTCCCTTAAGGAAAAGTCCATTTGCTTTTCTTTCCTCTGTGATAAGTGCGAAGCCATAGTCCATAGCCTCCTTTGCACAGGTGAAATTCATAAGCTGGTTCTTAAAATATACTCGTCCCGCAGCTCTTGTCCTGATTCCGAAAATCGTCTCAAGAAGCTCTGTACGACCTGCTCCGACAAGTCCGTATAGTCCAAATATCTCCCCCTCATGCACATCAAATGTGATGTCCTGCAGATGTGGCTCGTACTTTGTCGAAAGATGCTGTATTGACAAGATTACATCCTTTGGTTTGTTGTCTACCGGAGGGAATCTGTTCTCCAGTACTCGTCCAACCATCGCTGCAATCAGTTCATTCATATTTGTTTCTTTTGTGCTCTTTGTCATGACCAGATTTCCATCTCTAAGAACTGAAATCTCATCACATATCTCAAAAATCTCATCCATCTTGTGAGAAATATAGATAAGTGAAATACCCTGGTCACGAAGCATCCTCATCATCTGGAACAGCTTTTCAACCTCCTGTACCGTAAGTGATGATGTAGGCTCATCCAATACTATAACCTTTGAGTTGTATGATATTGCCTTTGCAATCTCACACATCTGTCGCTGTGATACTGACATATTTTTCATCGGCTGCTCGAGATTAACTGTCATTCCCAGCTTTCTGAATAATTCAGACGCTTCTTTTTTCATGCGTCCCTCATCAATCATACCAAATGAATTGACCGGATATCTTCCGAGAAACAGATTGTCTACGACATTTCTCTCAAGACACTGGTTCAACTCCTGATGCACCATCGCTATTCCATTTTCCAGTGCATCCTTAGGACCCGAAAAGCTTACCTCTTTTCCGTCCAGATATATAGTTCCCTCGTCCTTCTGGTATGTACCAAAAAGACATTTCATCATTGTCGACTTACCGGCTCCGTTCTCCCCCATGAGACCCATTACAGTACCTTTTTTCACATCAAGATTGATGTGGTCAAGAACCCTGTTTCGTCCAAATGACTTGCTCATGCCACGAATCGATAAGATGTTTTCATTATTCTTATCGCCCATACTTCCTGCTCCTAACTCTATATTTGCTGTCGTCTGTATACACTTTATTTTGGGGAGAGATTTTTCCCTCCCCAACTAAGTGCTTTAAATACTTTTACTGGTTCAAAAGAGCTGTATAAGAAGCTGCATTATCTGTCTTAACCATGTTGATTGCGAATGCATCGTACTGGCTTGGATTTCCAAGTCTGTTTGTGATATTAGACTCTGTCTGTCCATCACCACCGATGTACTCAACATCAAGATTTAAGAGATCATCATACTTCTGTAAGAGTGGCTGATATGTAGAGCTTAAGAAGTTATCTGAAGCATTGTAGATATTCAGCCATACCTTCTTTGTAGGGTGCTTTGCTGAATCAAGCTGTGTTGAAACAGGTGCCCATACAACTGTTGAATCTGTGAAATCCTTGTAGTTATCTGCTGTAACTGCTACGTTTAATGCGTAGTAAGATCTCTCATCATCCTTGTAAACATATACATCATCGCTTAATACGTTTCCTGCATCATCCTCTGTGCCGATACCTGTATCAATATCTACACCATCGAGTGCGTTTCTAAGTACACGAAGTGTGAGGTAAGCCTGAACGTCAGCATGCTGGCTGATTGTTCCGCCGTAGCCCTCTGCGATAGCTGCTACTGCATCACTGTTGGCATCGTATCCGAATGTTGGAACCTTGTTGTCCTTTGACCATGCATTGAACATTGACATTCCCATTCCATCGTTGTTAGAAACAACTACGTCGATTGACTCGCCAAATGATGATGACCATGTTCCGATTGCATTTCCTGCTGTAGCTGCATCCCATGTAGCTCCTGCTGAGTTCTTCATCTCCTGTGAAGCAAGCTCTCTTACTACATAGTCTTTGCCGTTTACAGTAATCTTGCCGTCCTGAACCTCGGCTGCTTTTCCGTCTGAGTTTGTTCCTGCCGGTGCACTGTCAATCTCGCCGCTCTTGTCTACGCCTGTTCCAAGAGCTTTACGAACACCTCTTGTTCTTGCAATTGAATCGTTGTGTCCGATATCACCGATTGCAAGTACATATCCGATAACGCCATCCCCATTTCTGTCGATCGTATCAATGTTCTTCTCGATATACTCTTTTACCATTTCTCCCTGAAGTTCAGCTCCCTGATTAGCATCGAAACCTACATAATAGGTATCCTTGTTGTAGTTGAGTGCTGTTGTGTCAAGCTCTCCTGTTGAGCTGTTTGATGGCTGACGGTTGAACCACACAAGTGGCTTGTCCTTGTTTGCAACATCTGATGTCGTTGTGCTGCTTCCCCCTTTCTGTGTATCAGAAGAACCCCCATCTGATCCACAAGCGGCCATTGACGCTGCCATAGCAGCTACCATCATGATTGCAACAAATTTTTTCTTCATATATTTTTGTCCCCCTTTGTTTTGTTGGTAAGGCTAGTATACAAAAATATTTCGGGAATCACTATAGAATATTTTTCGATAAACATTAAAAATTTTACTGTTTTTCGTCATGTAGACGAAAATTTTCTAGTTTTTATTTTTTCGCTACGTCATATTGTTCAGCTTCAACAAAAACGGGCTTTCCGCTTTGTCCTTATTACTTCCTTTGCTCCGTCACTCACAAACATTCCAATCCCTCTTTTCTTATACAAAATCCCTGCATCCACAAGTATATTTATGCCCTTTGCCGCTGTAGACGGATTTATCGCATACAGCTTTGCAAGCTCGTTTGTGCTCGGCACGCGCTCATCCTCCAAAAGCACATCCCGCAGTATGTCGTTTTCTATCATTTCGCTTATCTGAATATAGATTGATTTCTCCTGATTCAGAATTTCATTCACATGCTCCGCCTCTTTTCTATACAAATAGAAAACGTTATACGTATGGCTGTATGTACAGTTTACGTTTGGTATATGGTTAAGTATGCTGTACGTATAAAATACTTAGAACAAGTTGTCAGTGATTGAATGAATTACGGGTACAAAAAAGCACCATTTATAGGTGCTGAAAATAAAGAAAACTATAAGCAATACTTATTGTAGCATGTGTAAATTTACACTTCAATCACAGAGATGTGCCAATATTATGTCATAGCATAATAAAAGGGATTAGATGAACACTATCTAATCCCTAAAGGTTATGGTGTAACGATATTTAGTTTCTCTATTGCAACTTCAGTGTCAAGTACATTATTCTCAAAGAAATAGAAAGTAATTTCTTGACCAGCCTCTAAATGTGTAATGTCGAGAGATGATTTGTTGCAATTTAATGTAATATTGGTACCATCAAAAAAATTATTTTTTTGACTGATATCAACACAGATTTTTTTTTGAGAGTTATCTATGGATGTGATGATACCGTTTGAATGGAACCAATGAGTATTATCATCTCCGGAAATAGCATTTTCTTCCATAATAGAATCTCCTTTCATGGAACCATTTTTATGTATGAATATCACAACAATTCCGCTTAATATTAATACAAATATTAGAATAAGTAGTCGCTTTTTTTTATCCATTAAAAGTTGTACCTCGCAAATCAGTCCAGTTTCCAAAATCTAAATTTAAATATCGTACATATTCATTCCAACCATCAAATACCATTAAAGTATGGAGTTGATTTCCAGAGCTTTTGCTTTGTATAGTGGCATATCCCTGAACAGCCATGGAATGACCGGAACGTATGTTATCATCTTCATTAATTATTCCGTTGCAGAATTCTTACCGCTTTTTAATCAGGAGTGCGCACTTGTTCCGCAATTACCTACTTGTTGTACTTTTTATTATCGTAACTATCCAGAACCACCACACACATTCGCAAAACCGCACGATATTTGTACTTTATCTGCACTCTGTTTAGCATCGCTGCTACACAGCTAATTTCGCTCATATTTGCGGTATGGTTGCATGGTTAACCACTCAAGTAACTAACCTATGAACTTATAATAGATAATATAAATAATACTGTCAACTGTATTTTTCTTCATATAAAAAAGACCATACACTTTAATTCATCTTATTCCCAACAGCACTATGGTAATTCAAATGTCATTCTCTCCCCTGTAGCAGGATGGTCAAAAACAATCTTGTAGGAGCAAAGTGCAAGCTGTTCCCTTACACCGCCACCGGTGCGTCCTGATTTGCTTCCCGTTCCTGAGTTATTTGAGGCAGGCTTCCCATACTTTGTATCCCCAATCAGAGGATAGCCGATATGTGCAAGCTGCAAACGTATCTGATGATGCCTTCCTGTGAGCAGCTTTATGTCAAATTCTGTTCTAATGCATTCATTTTTGAAGCTGTCCCTATCCGGTGTCACTGATATCACCCTGTACTGAAGCACTGCTTTTTTTGCCAGCCTGTCTTTTTCGCTTGTGATTTTTGATGTATTGGTACGCTTGTCGAATGAGATATAATCTGTGAGAGTATGCCATGCCTCTTCCTCTTCCACTGCTGTTCCTGACACTCCCTGTCCTCTGCTTGCCGCACGATAATATTTCTCGGTTGTATGCTCCTTTATTTGTCTGCTTAAAGAAGCCGCTGCTTTCTGATTCTTGGCAAATACCATCACTCCCTCTACCGGCTGGTCGAGCCTGTGCACTATGCCGACATAAGGCGGCTCATTTTTAGCCGCCCTGTAATTTCTTATGAAGCTCTCCATATCCTGCTGCCCTATACGCCTGGTCTGTGTAGCAATTCCCGCCGGTTTGTAGCAGACGATTATGTCGTTGTCTTCGTAAATGATATCTGGTTTTCCCATGTTGTAACTCCCGCAAATTGTTATTTTAAATTTTAACTGTTCAGCACATTTACAGTTGCGATACGCAAGCATATAGCCAAGTGTCACCTCACATACAAACGAAGGCAGCACCGGTGTAAAATAATAGTTACTTATTATATTTTATCAACTTAATGAGTTGTTAGCAATGGTATTAAAAAACTAATTCCGACAATTTAAAACCTTTTTTGCACATTCTATCTGTTCCTCTGTAGGAGGCTCCACCCCCTCAAGCTGGTATGGTATACCAAGCTCCTTCCACTTAAACACGCCAAGTGTGTGGTACGGCAGCACCTCAACCCTGTCCACGGTTTTAAGTGTGTCGATAAACTCTCTAAGCTGATTTAAATATCTCTCATCCGTGGTGATTCCAGGCACAAGCACATGACGTATCCACATTTTTTTACCGTTTTTTGAGAGATATTGTGCCATATCAAGGATATTCTTATTTGTCTGTCCCGTAAGCTTTTTGTGCTCCTCGTCATCTATATGCTTGATGTCCAGCATGAAAAGATCTGTATATTTCATCAGCTCATTAAATTTGCCGAAGAACGGTTCTTCCACGGTAAACGGATTTCCTGATGTGTCAAGGCATGTGTTTACACCTTTTTCCTTTGCAAGCTTAAATAGCTCTGTGACAAAGTCTATCTGCAAAAGTGCTTCACCTCCGCTTACTGTAATGCCGCCTGTTTGCTTCCAGTACGCTTTATAGCGCATGGCGGTCTTTAGCACCTCCTGCGGTGTCATCAGCTTTGCACCGTCATTTTCGCCGCATTTGGCCCATGTATCCGGATTGTGGCAGTATTTACAGCGCATATTGCAGCCCTTCAAAAATACTATATATCTCACTCCCGGGCCGTCGGCTGAACCGAAGCTTTCTACCGAGTGTACTCTTCCTAGTGTTTCTCCCATGTTTTTCCTCCTTTAGGTTGTTGTTGCTGCTACTTTTATTTTTATGGTACGGAATTTTCGGCAACCCGCCGACCGGGACTTTGCAATGCTCAGGTTCTTCGGGCTAAGAGGCTGTATGAATTATGATTTTGGTTTTCTATGCTTGACGCGACCGGCTTTTACGCGCCTTCCGAAAATTCCTTACGCTGTGGTGTTATTTAGAAAATCAGAATATGCAGGCACTTGGCCTGCACATTCTGGAATGTTGGATATTTTTTTATATTACATTCTCTCGTGGCATGTACGTGAGATTACATCGAGCTGCTGCTCTCTTGTGAGGTCGATGAACTTAACTGCGTATCCTGATACTCGGATTGTGAAGTTTGCGTACTCCTCCTTCTCAGGATGCTCCATTGCATCGATGAGCTTCTCTTTACCGAATACGTTTACATTAAGGTGATGTGCACCCTGATCGAAGTATCCGTCCATTACGTTTACAAGGTTGTCAATTCTCTCTCCCTCGTTGTTTCCGAGTGCTCCCGGATTGATGGTCTGTGTATTTGAGATTCCATCAAGTGCCCACTCATATGGAAGCTTTGTGAGTGAGTTTAAGGATGCGAGAAGTCCGTTCTGCTCTGCGCCGTATGATGGGTTTGCTCCAGGTGAGAGTGGCTCTCCGGCTTTACGTCCGTCAGGCATTGCTCCTGTAGCTTTTCCGTATACCACGTTTGATGTAATTGTAAGGATTGATGTTGTAGGCTCTGAATCACGGTATGTGTGATGCTTCTTTAACTTGTCCATGAATGTCTTAAGAAGCCATACACCGATTTCGTCCGCGCGGTCATCATCGTTTCCGTATTTAGGGAACTCTCCCTCAATTTCGAAATCCTTTGCCAGTCCGCTCTCGTCACGTACTACTTTAACCTTTGCATATTTGATTGCTGAAAGAGAATCGATTACGTGTGAGAATCCTGCGATTCCTGTTGCGAATGTTCTCTTTAAGTCTGTGTCCATGAGTGCAAGCTCTGCTGCCTCATAGTAGTATTTGTCATGCATGTACTGGATAAGGTTTAATGTATTTACATAGATGTCTACTAACCAGTCCATCATCTTGTCGTATTTCGCCATTACCTCGTCATAGTCAAGGTACTCTGCTGTGATAGGTGCGTAGTTTGGTCCTACCTGCTCACCTGATTTCTCATCAACACCACCGTTGATAGCGTAAAGGAGACATTTTGCAAGGTTTGCACGTGCTCCGAAGAACTGCATCTCTTTACCTGTCTGTGTTGCAGATACACAGCAGCAGATTGCATAATCATCGCCCCATACCGGCTTCATTGCGTCATCGTTCTCATACTGGATTGAGCTTGTCTCAATTGAGATGCGGGCTGCATAATCCTTAAAGGTCTGAGGAAGCTTTGATGAGTAGAATACTGTGAGGTTTGGCTCCGGTGCAGGTCCCATGTTCTCTAATGTATGGAGGAAACGGAAGTCTGTCTTTGTAACCATTGAACGTCCGTCCACACCTGTTCCTGCCACGTCAAGTGTTGCCCATACAGGATCACCTGAGAATAACTGGTTGTATGAAGGGATACGTGCAAATTTAACCATACGAAGCTTCATTGTAAAATGGTCGATGAGCTCCTGTGCTTCCTGCTCTGTGAGGATGCCCTTGTCCATATCTCTCTTGATGTAAATGTCAAGGAATGTAGATACACGTCCTACTGACATTGCTGCGCCATTCTGTGTCTTGATTGCTGCAAGGTATCCGAAGTATAACCACTGAACTGCCTCTTTTGCGTTTGTTGCAGGTCTTGAGATATCGTATCCGTAAATCTCTGCAAGCTTCTTCATATCCTCAAGACATTTAATCTGCTCTGCGATTTCCTCTCTTAAACGGATAACATCATCTGTCATCTGTCCACAGCCACAGTTTGCCTTGTCCTTCTTTTTCTCC
>ERZ780122.165-NODE-165-length-31133-cov-3.94923_pt1 | contig 31133 bp, 18 predicted proteins | sample MGYA00511570_ERZ780122 | MGnify/ENA primary metagenome ERZ780122 (study PRJEB29588, sample SAMEA2144302) | human gut metagenome | biome: human gut; feature: human-associated habitat; material: faeces | place: Denmark | collected 2008/2010 ...
AAATCTGGAAGCGTTTCCGAAAATGGGGCGGCATCCCTACGGGCATCACGCAGAACATCAAAGATCTGCTTGCCAGCCGGGAGATCGAGAACATCTTTGAGAACAGCGATTTCATCTATATGCTGAATCAGGCATCCGGTGATAGGCAGATTCTTGCAAAGCAGCTCAACATTTCGCCATTCCAGCTTTCCTATGTGACGAACAGCAACGAGGGCGAGGGGCTGCTGTTCTACGGCAATACCATTATTCCGTTCAAGGATAAGTTCGATACTTCGCTGAAACTTTATGGCCTTATGACCACGAAACCGAATGAAATTGCAAAATACAGGGAGAAGAAAGACGCATGATGAACGAGAAAAAACTGAGCCAGATGATCCTGAAGCTGCATGACCGTGCTGAGGCAGCAAAATACGATGGCGATTCCAGCCCGCCTTATCAGGAAGTGGAAATGCTGAATTTCCACGATGAGGAATCGGTGGTGCATACGGTGCTGGAGGACTTTTACGCAGTCGGCGCACTGGCAGATGAACTGACCCACGGATTCCACATGGAAGAACGGGGCTACATCGACCGCACAGAGGTCAATTCCCGGCTGATCGCTTTTGCCAGAGAGCTGGAGCGCATTCTCGATAAGTGGGAGACTCATGCAACTCTGATTGCGTGAGTTTCCTGCCGGATGGGAGGTGAATCCAATGGCAGACAAGCGATTCCGGGGCAGAGATAAAATCGTCCAGAAAATGACCAAAGACGGTCTGGTGGAAGAGAATCTCCGCACCGGGGAAACCAAGTCCGCAGTTGCAGAAGAACCGCCGAAGCAGGAAGATTCGGAAAAAGACGCTGTGGAAAGTGCAGAAGAAACCCCTGTTGTGGAAGAAGAGGTGTGCATGGATGCCGAGGAGGGAGAGGAGGAAAAGCCCCGGCGCAGCACAGCCAAACAGAGTACAGAGTATTATAAAGCCCATCAGGAGGATGGCAAAGCGAAAGAAAAAGATGCTTCGCCAGTGGACGAAGATGCAGAGCCTGCGCTGAAGAAAAAGGGCCGCTTATCCTTTGATGATGAGCAGCAGGGCGGCATCGTCCGGGGCGCAGGGCTGGGCATTAAGAAAGTGGCGAAGAAAGGAGTGGATACTGCCACTGGTTTTGCCCATAACAAGGTGCATCAGGTCGAAAAGGAAAACTCCGGTGTGGAGTCGGCGCACAAGAGCGAAGAAACGCTGGAAGGATTGTACCGTTTCTCTAAAGGCAGGAAAAAGACCAGAGAAAAATCTGCCAGAGCTGAGAAGAAAGTCGAGGTTGAGAAAAAATCCAGCCGTCTGAAATTTTCGGAGAGTGAGGGCGGCATGGCCGAAGAAGTGGCAGAAACGTCACTGAAAAAGAAACCGCACTTGCCACCACCGACTGCCGCAGGAGGTGAAGCAACAAAGACAGTCGGTTCAAAATTCTATCAGAAAAAGCAGTATAAGGATGCCTATGCAGCAGCCAAGCGAGGTCGGAAAGCTGGAAACGCTGCCAGCAAGCAGGCGGCAACGGCGGCGAACACGCTTGCCGAAAAAGCAAAAGCGGCGGTGCAGGAAATCGTTGTGCAGAACAAGACCCTGTGGGCGGGACTTGGCATCGCAGCACTGATGCTCATGCTGATTATGGGCGCATTCTCAAGCTGTTCCGCAGCGATCCAGGGAACGGGCAGTACCTTTATCGGAACGACGTATCCCAGTAAGGACGCTGACATGAAAGGTGCAGAAGAAGATTATCTGGAACTGGAGCGAAAGCTGGATGAGCAGATACGGCAGATGGAGTCCACACATCCCGGCTATGACGAATACCGTTACCAGTTGGATGAGATCGGGCATGACCCGTATCAGCTGATCTCTCATCTGACTGCCGTATATGAGCAGTTCACCAGAGGACAGGTGAAAACCGTCATCAAGTCGCTGTTTGAGCAGCAGTATCTCCTGAAAGTCTGGGAAACGATAGAGATTCGCACACGCATGGAAACCAGAGTAGGGATTCGGCCAACGATTGACGCTTTTGGAAACGTCAGCATGGAAACCTATACCTATCAGGAAGAAGTGGAGTATGAGTACAAAATCCTCAACGTCCTGCTGAAGAACAAGGGCTTTGACACCATTGCCAGAAAGAACATGGATCGGAAGCAGACTGGGCGGTATGATGCCTACAATCTGACTTATGGCAATCGCCCAGAACTGTTTGGCGCAGGCTCACCTACATACAGCGGCGGCACAACAGGAAGCATTGGCTCTGGCGGTTCGGGTGGAACAGGCGGCAGTTCCGGCGGTGGTTTCCGATATGATATTCCAGAAGAAGCCCTGTCGGATGAAAAGTTTGCAAGGATGATTGCAGAAGCCGAAAAGTATCTGGGTATGCCGTATGTGTGGGGCGGAAGTTCGCCCAGCACCAGTTTTGATTGCTCTGGCTTTGTCTGCTGGGTCATCAATAACTGCAGCAATGGCTGGAATGTCGGACGCACGACAGCAGACGGACTGCGCGGCAAGTGCAGCTACGTTTCTCCTGCAAATGCACAGCCGGGTGACTTGATCTTCTTTGAAAAAACCTATAATACCGTCGGCGCGTCGCACGTTGGCATCTATGTTGGCAACGGCATGATGATTCACTGCGGCGACCCGATTTCTTATACCAGCATCAATTCGACCTACTGGCAGAACCACTTCCTTGGTTTTGGCAGAATCAAGTAGAGGAAAGGAGAGAAGCTAGATGAGCAAAAAGCTGAAGAAGTTTTTGAATGATGCAGAGAAAACCGAAAGCAAGATCGCGGAACTGGAAGAGTACCTGAGAAATGTCCGGGCTGCACAGAAAAAGGAAGAGGACAATGAGATCGTTCGGGCTATCCGCAGCACAAAGCTGGGCGGGCGTGACCTGTTGGCACTGCTGGAAAATATCCAGGCGGGGAATGTGACGTTCCAGACAACCGTGAATAACGAGAATAAGACTTCGGAAGAAGCAGAAATGGAGGATGTGATTGCGAAAGATGCTTAAAAAGCTGGGTATTGTGATTCCCAGTGCAGTGCTGACCCTGCTGATGGCGGTAGGCTTTTCCACTCCGGCATTTGCCTATGTGGAGCCGGAAGTCAAGGAAGAGCCTGCACAGGTCATTGAGGAAGAGAAACCCACCGAGGAAGAGAAGATTCCGTTCACCATTGCGGGCAATGGTGAGGTGGAGGATAACATTACGGACGATTCCAGTAAGGAGTTCTTCACGGTCAAGACCAAGGGCGGAAATACCTTTTTTCTAGTGATCGACCGGGCAAGGAACAGCGAGAATGTGTATATGCTCTCCATGATCGACGAATACGATTTGCAGGAGTTTCTAACCGATGAGGAACGCAACGGCAAGGAAGAAGAAAAGCCGGCAGTCGTGCTACCGGAAACCAAACCTGAGCCGGAACCGGATGTCGAGATCGAAGAGCCGGAACAGGACGATGGAAAGCTGACCAAGATTCTGGCAATCGTATTTGTTATGGGTGTAGGCGGTGCAGGCGCATTCTTCTATTTCTACATTTATAAGCCGAAGCAGAGTGAGCCGGAAGTATCGAAAGAAAATCTGGAATATGAAGCTCTGCCGACAAAGAATGAGGATGAGGAAGCAGGGTAGGACGCAGAAACCGAAGAATAATAGAAAAACCGTATAATCTAGTGGTGCAGGGATGGTCTGATTCGGACTGTCCCTGCTTTTTTCAAACAAGCAGGAGGATACATGAAATATCTTGTGATAGCAGAAAAGCCGAGTGTGGCACGTTCCATCTCGAAAGTAATCGGTGCATACAAACATGAGGACGGGTATCTGGAGGGTGGGGATTGCGTGGTGAGCTGGTGTCTGGGGCATCTGGCAGAGTATGCAGCCCCGGAGTATTACGATGAACGCTATAAAAGCTGGCGGTTTGATGATCTTCCGATTCTCCCGGAAGAATGGAAATTGTTGGTTTCGGAAGATAAGAAAGCGCATTTTAATATCCTGCGAAAGCTCCTCCGAAGCAAAGATTTTGATTATGTGGTAAATGCCTGCGACGCAGGGCGTGAGGGCGAAGCAATCTTTCGCCGCGTGTACGGTCTGGCAGGCAGCAAACTCCCGGTCAAACGGCTGTGGATTAGCAGCATGGAAGATTCCGCTATCCAGCAGGGCTTTGATTCCTTAAAGGATGGCGCAGAGTATGACAACCTGTTTGCCGCTTCGGAGTGCAGGGCAAAGGCAGACTGGCTGATTGGTATGAATGGCACACGGGCTTTTACCAAGAAATACGGCAGGCGGCAGACCATTGGACGGGTGCAGACTCCGACACTGGCAATGCTGACGGAACGGCAGAACAAAATCCAGAACTTTGTAAAAGAGCCGTATTACAAAGTAGAAATCACAGGAAATGGCATCGTGGCAGAATCGGAACGGATGGCACAGGAGCAGGATGCGGATACCATGCAGGCAGCTTGTGATGGACAGTGTGCCGTAGTTGGCAGCATCGAGCGCAAACGGAAAGAACAGTCTGCGCCGAAGCTGTATGACTTAACGACCTTGCAGCGAGAAGCTAACCGCTATTATGGTTTTACCGCCAGTCAGACTTTGAAGATCGTACAGGAATTGTACGAAGAAAAGCTGGTGACATACCCGCGAACGGACAGCCAGTACATCACGGAAGATATGCAGCAGACCATGGCAGATTTGCTCAAACACTATGGCGGCGAAGCAGATGGAGTAAAGCAGGTGGTCAATAACAAAAAGGTCACTGACCACCATGCGATTCTGCCGACACTGGAAAGCTGCAAGCGTGGGTCAAACAGCCTGTCCGGGGATAAGGAAAAGGTCTTTGCTCTCATCGGCTGGAAGATGCAACAGGCAGTACAGCCGCCATACATCTATGAAGATGTTCTGGTAACAGTATGCTGTCAGGACAGGAAATTCACTGCAAAATACAAAAATGTCTTGCAGGCGGGACATACCGCAATGCCTGTTCCGTTTGCAGAACAGGAAAAAAGCAAGGATATGGCATTCCCCAAGAAACTGGAACAGGGCGAGGTGATTCCTGTGGTGAGCGCGGAGAAAAAGCAGGGCTTTACATCTCCGCCGAAAGCATTTACCGAAGACACCCTGCTTTCTGCAATGGAAAGCGCAGGCAACAAGAAGTTTGAAAAAGACACGGAAAAGAAAGGACTGGGAACACCTGCGACCCGTGCAGCGATTCTGGAAAAGCTGGTATCTTCCGGCTATGTGGAACGCAAAGGCAAGCAGATTCTTCCCAGTGCAGAGGGGGTTACGGCAATCGCAAATATCCCGGATTACCTGAAATCGGCAAGCATGACCGCTGAGTGGGAAAATGAACTGCTGCGGATGGAACGGGGCGAAACAAAGCCCGCCGACTTCATGCAGGGCATCGGTGGATTGCTGAAACGAATGCTGGCAGACCTCCGGCAAATTCCGACCGTACAGGAATCACCTATATATAATAAGGTATCTATCGGGAACTGCCCGGTATGTGGAAAGCCCGTCTGTGAAGGCAAACTGAATTTCTATTGCTCTGACCGGGACTGTAAATTTGCCCTCTGGAAAGAAAGTAAATACCTTTCCGGCATGAAAAAGACGCTCACAAAGAAGATGGCAACTGACCTTTTGAAGAAAGGACGTACCTATGCAAAAGACTTCTACTCTGCCAAAAAGGACAAGACCTTTGCCGCAGACCTTGTTATGGCAATAGAAAATGGCAGGGCGCAGTACAGTCTTGAATTTCCGAAAACACCAGCTAAGAAGTAAGGAGGGAACGATTGGCGAAATTTAACGATATTCGGGAACTTGCCCAGCAGAACGCACGGTGGGTAAGCAATTCTCCGAAAGACTGGATGAACTATCTGGATGTGGCGGCACGGCTGTACCGCTATTCGTTCAAAGATACTCTGCTGATCCATGCTCAGCGTCCTGATGTGACCGCCTGTGCAGAGCTGGAAGTCTGGAACAAGAAAATGAACCGCTGGGTAAACCGTGGCGCAAAAGGCATTGCGCTTTTGGATGATGCCAGCCCACGGGCAAAGCTGCGCTATGTGTTCGACATTGCGGACACGCATCTGGTGCAGGGCGGCAGAACGCCGATCCTCTGGCGCATTGATGATTCGGAACACCAGCAGATGATCCTCGACCATCTGGCAGATACTTATGCTCTGACGCAGACGGACAGCATGAATGCTGCGCTGATGGAACTGGCACAGCAGTTGACCGCTGAAAATCTGGAAGAAGCGATGGATGGTCTGGAATATGAGGTGGCAGACACTTTTCTGGAAGGACTGGATGAAGATAACCTCCGTGTCCGTTTCCGGGAGTTAATGACCAACAGCATTTTCTATACCCTTTCCCGACGCTGCGTACAGGAACCGCTGGAAGTGCTGGACGATGAGGATTTTATCCGTATCGTGGATTTCAACCAACTTCCGGTCTTGACCTTCCTGGGCAATGCCGTTTCGGAACAGTGTGAAGCAGTTCTCCGTGACATCGGACGGGAAATGCAGAAAATTTACCGAAAAGAAGTCACAGAACATCTTGCAAAAACTGCCGACAGCTTGTATAATACCAGTACGGACTTTAGCGCATTAAAGCGTGAAACTGAAACGAACATCACTGAAGGAGGAAAACCGTATGGAACTGACTTATCACCGCAAGGGGGACTACCTGTTTCCGAACCTGACCGTACAGGACGAGCCGATGAGCATTGGGAAGTACGGGATGCTGCGCAGGACTTATCTGAGGGAGAACAAGAAGAACTGGTATCAGAGTATGCTGATGAGCGGCAGGCTGAATCAGCATCTGGCGCAGATCGACGAGCAGGCGGAGAACCGGATGGAAGAACTGATCGAGAGCCTGAACGAGAAGTATCCGGCTCCGAACAAGGAAACCGAACAGATGGCATGGGTGGCACATCAGAACAATCTGACCGCGATGGCGGAAGAGATCGTGCTGAAGGAATTGGTGTACAACTAACCGCTGACATAACCGAACAGGATTTGAGCGAAGCAGAGGAAGAAATTGCCTCTGCTTTTTCTCTGCCCAGTTTGCCGACCGTGGAACAGCAGATTCGGGCAATTGAAGCCCCGATGCAGGCACGGTATGCCGACGAGATTACAATTCCGGCAGAAGTTGTGGATGAAATCCTGCGGACGGGCAGCAATCGAAACAAAAGCCAGCTTCGCCTTATCTATAACTTTATGACCGAACAGACCCCGGAAGAGAATACTGCTTTCGTCAAAAAGGAATATGGCGAGGGCGGCAAAGGGTTTGAAATCGGCGGCACAAAATATGCAGTCTGGTTCGATGAGCTGGGAATGCAGATTGCCGTTGGCGATACTGTTCGGAACGACCCCAAAAACAAAGCATTTCTGTCCTGGGAAGATGTCAGCTGCAGAATCCATCAGCTTCTGCAGCAGGGAGAGTACGCACCAAAGTCTGTCCTGGATGCAGCCCGTGGCAATGCTCTGCATGAACACGCAGAAGCCCTGAGCTATATGGAACGCGATATGGCAGAGGGTGTGGCAGAGATGGTCTTTGCCGATACGTCCATCTTCTCCGGCGGATACCCGGAACTTACAGAACGACTTGCAAAGTTGATTGACCAGCCGGAATTTCTGGCTGACCTGAACGAACGTCTTTTGGGACTGGCAGAAGCCTACGCCGAAGATAAAAGCGTGATGCGGATGCCGTTCTATCGCCCGGACAAAGTATCCGAACAGTTTCAGAAGTTTGCCCTCCCGTTCCAGCCGTATCAGGCAAGAGAGGGCTTTCAGTGGAATGAGCAGGAAGTCTTTATCACGGAAGATGAGATCAATGCTTTCCTTGCAGGCGGCGGGCCGTATTCGGATGGCAGGCTGGCAACGTACAGTTTCTTCCTTACCCATACAGAGAAAGCAGAACGCGCGGCATTTCTGAAAGACCGATACGGTGTGGGCGGCAGCAGTCATGCACTTTCCCGTGCAGATAATTCCCATGCCAGCTATGACGGCAGAGGTCTTGAACTGGCACGGGGCATCTATGGAAAGCCGGATGCGCTGGTAAAGCTGAACTGGAACCAGGCGGCTGAACGAGTTGCAAAGCTCATTGACCAGAGTTTGTATCTGAAGCCTGCGGATTACAGCCGGATGCCGAGTTACGAGCGTGAGCAGATGGCAAATCGGGTAATCGGTTTCTACCATCGTCTGCCCGATGAAGTAGAGCGTCCATTTAAGCGGGAATTTCTGAATGAGGATGCCAGAAAGAAACTGCCCACCATGCTGGCTGACCCGGAACAGGCGGTAGAGCTTCTGGAAAAGATGGATGCAGCACTTCTTTTCGTGCCGCTGGATTCCCCGGAATATGCGGAAAAATCAAAGACGCTTGCTGAACTGCACCAGTATGTTGAGGGAACGTACACGATCTTCCCGGAAAAGAAAAAGGCTGTTGAGATTTCTGTTTCTGAGACAGGACAAATATCGCTTTTCGATATTTGGGCGCAGGAACAGGAATCGAAAGAGCATTCAACCACCGCAGTGGTTGAAGAACCCCAGAAGCAGGCGGCAAAGTACAGCAGAAATGTCGGAGATTATCTCTATCTGGAAGATGACCGCCTTTATAAAATCGAACGTGTTACGGATTCTCTGATCTATCTGAAAGATATGGAGCGTCCTGCATGGGCGGCGCGGGTGCTTCGACCGAACCAGTATGATGCAGAACTGGCAAAGAATCCGCTGAATGATTATCTTCTGGCAGGGCAGAAATCTGCATTGAAAGATAGTCGCTGTGTTTACAAAGAATGTCTGTATTCCATGCTGGATGCGGTGCAGCAGAGTGAAATCTATCCGTATCTCCGCGACCGCGATGTGGATGCAGACGAAGCGGAAAAGGAACTTCGGAACAAGATTGACGAGCTATTAGAGCAGAATGCGAAAACTGCTCCGCTGTATCTGGAAGCAAGCCAGAACTGGGAAAACTTCAAAGACTGGTTGGTAGAAGATATTTTCCAGCGCACCTATCAGGACGTTATTACGGACAGACGGGATGCCGTTGCACTGTATCAGGATAGCAAGGACGCACCGCAGTGGGTGCGCGGCATTATGGTTCCGTATGCAGCGGAAGAAAAGGCCGTTGAGCCGACCTTGCAGCCCCTGCCGCTGGATGCCGTAAACGAATATAACGCGCTGAAAGAGCGTTACCCGGATGCTCTGGTCGGCTATGAGCAGTACGGCAACTTTGAGTTCTACGGCGAGGATGCAAAGCGCGTTTCAGAACTTCTTGGCAGCAAGCTGTTGGAAAAGGAAACCGCACTCGGCAAGGTGGAGGTATCTGGTTTTCCGCGTGAACAGTGGGTTTCGCAGGCAATGAAGCTCTGGAAACAGGGGGAGAGCGTCTATCTGTCCGGCCAGCAGGAAGATGGAACCCATGCCCAAACGAAATACTTCCGCAGAGAGGAATATCTGCCTGTTAATACCATCATCGAACTGGACGATCGGGAGTTCCGTGTGGATTCGGTCAACTTTGAGCAGGGAACGGTCAGCTTGCAGGACATGACCCTTGCGAAAGAAGCCCGGTACCCGATTTTCCGAACGGAACCGCTGGAGTACATTCGGCATCTGTACGAACAGGCAGATGTGCCGATGGAAGAAGCGGTGGAAATTACGGTCTTTACGGCTCTGCACAATGCAGGTGTGGCTTACGAGGATTTTTCCCCGGAGCAGATGGATGTGATCTATTCGGTGGCAGAATCGGGCGGCGAGTTAGAAGAACTGCTGAATCCCGACTTCTCGCCGGAACAGATGCAGCTGATCGCGGATGTGCAGACCCGGACAGATGCCATCCATCGTTCGGCAGTGGACGATGTTTTGAATCCTCTTACTAGTAAGCCTATGACCCCGGAAGAGGTCAACCATGCACGGCGGCAGCACAACCTTCCGCTGGACAGTGGAGCCGAAATGGAACAGCCTGCACAGCCGAAACAGGAGCCTATGAACTTCCGTATTACGGACGATGATCTCGGCGCAGGAGGAGCCAAGACAAAATTCAAAGCAAACATCGAAGTCATCCGGCTGCTGCAAACGCTGGATGCAGAACAGCGGCAGGCAACCGCAGAAGAACAGGAAGTTCTCTCCCGGTATGTCGGCTGGGGCGGCATTCCGCAGGCGTTCGACGAGAAGAATGCGGACTGGGCAAAGGAGTATGCGGAACTGAAATCTCTGCTCCCGGCAGATGAGTACAGCGAAGCGCGGGCATCCACGCTGAATGCTTTCTACACTTCGCCTACGGTTATCAAGGCAATGTATGAAGCCCTTTCCAACATGGGTCTGAGCAAAGGCAATGTACTGGAACCGTCCTGCGGTGTCGGTAACTTCATGGGTCTTGTGCCTGAAAGCATGGAGAACATCAAGATGTATGGTGTGGAGCTGGACAACGTATCAGGACGCATTGCACAGCAGCTTTATCAGAAGAACAAAATTGCAGTGCAGGGCTTTGAAACAATGCAGTTCCCGGACAGTTTCTTTGATTGTGTGGTGGGTAATGTGCCGTTCGGCAATTACAAAGTGCCGGATAAGCGGTATGACCGCCACAACTTCCTCATCCATGATTACTTTATTGCAAAAAGTCTTGACCTTGTTCGTCCGGGCGGCGTGGTGGCGGTAGTCACTTCCAGCGGTACGATGGATAAAAAGGATTCCTCTGTCCGAGAGTATCTTGCCAACCGTGCCGACCTGGTCGGTGCAATTCGCCTGCCAAACAATGCGTTCCAGCGCAATGCGAACACAAGTGTTGTAGCTGACATTTTGTTCCTGCAAAAGCGTGACCGGGCGGCAGTGGAGCGGGCAGAGTGGGTAGACCTTGGCACGACGCCGGAGGGATACCCCATCAACCAGTATTTTGCGCAGCATCCTGAAATGGTGCTGGGTGAGATCACGACTGAAAGTACACAGTACGGCAAACATGAAACCACGGTCAAGCCCATCGAGGGCGCAGACCTTGCACAACAGTTGAAAGCAGCCGTTGAGAACATCCATGCGGAAATCACTGAGCCGGAAATCACGGACGATGAACTTGACCAGAACGCAGAACCACTTCCGGCAGACCCAAACGTGAAGAATTTCAGTTACACCAATGTGGACGGACAGGTCTATTACCGTGAAAACTCCTATATGAACAAGGTTGACCTGCCTGCGGTCACGGCAGAGCGTGTGCTGGGGATGATTGCCCTGCGGGAAACCACACAGAAATTGCTGGACTGCCAGTTGCACGATGGTACGGATGCCGAAGTGGAACTGCTGCAAGGAAAGCTGAAAGACCAGTATAAGCGGTTCACAGCGCAGTATGGTCTGATCAACAGCACCGCAAACAAACGGGCATTCCGGCAGGACAGCAGCTATTGTCTGCTGGCATCTCTTGAGATTCTGGATGAGGATAAAAACCTCAAGCGGCTGGCAGATATTTTTACTAAGCGCACCATTCGCAAGCCGGAACCTGTGACCTCTGTGGATACGCCGAGTGAAGCTCTGGCACTCTCCATCGGAGAAAAAGCAAAGGTCGATGTACCGTTTATGGCTGAACTTTGCGGAAAGACAGAGCAGGAAGTGACCGAAGAACTGGCGGGCGTTATCTTCCGAAATCCTGTCACACAGGCGTGGGTGACGGCGGACGAATATCTGTCCGGCAACGTCCGGGAAAAGCTGGCAACGGCAGAAACCTTTGCCGCAAACCACCCGGAGTATCAGGTCAATGTCGAGTATCTCAAGCGGGTACAGCCGAAAGATTTGAATGCTTCGGAGATTGAAGTGCGGCTGGGTGCAAACTGGATCAAGGCAGAGTACATTACGGACTTCATGGAGCAGGTATTCAAAACGCCGAGTTACTATATCGGAAGTTCCATCAAGGCTACCTATTCGGAAATCAGCGGCGCATGGAACATCAGCGGAAAGTCACTTGACCGGAGTAATCCCCGTGTGACGAACACCTATGGCACAATGCGGGTCAACGGCTATCGACTGCTGGAAGATGCGCTGAATCTCCGGGATACCAAAATTTACGATACCATCTATGAGGATGGAAAAGAAAGGAGAGTGCTGAACAAAAAAGAAACCATGCTGGCGCAGCAGGCACAGGAAGCGATTCGGGATGCGTTCAAGCAGTGGATTTTCAAGGATTTAGACCGCAGAGAGGAACTTTGCAAGGTCTACAATGAGCGGTTCAATGCGATTCGTCCCCGTGAATACGATGGCAGTCACATCAAGTTCGTGGGCATGACCCCGGAAATCAGCCTGATGCCGCACCAGAAAAATGCAGTGGCGCATATCCTGTATGGCAATAATACGCTGCTGGCGCATTGTGTGGGTGCTGGCAAGACCTTCCAGATGATCGCTGCCGGCATGGAAAGCCGCCGTCTGGGTCTGGCGCAGAAGAATCTTTATGTTGTGCCGAACCATCTGACGGAGCAGTGGGGCGCGGATTTCCTGCGGCTGTATCCGAATGCCAATGTGCTGGTGGCAACGAAAAAGGATTTTGAGCCAGCCAACCGGAAAAAGTTCTGTTCCCGAATCGCCACAGGTGATTACGATGCTATCATCATCGGGCATTCGCAGTTTGAGCGGATTCCGCTTTCCCCGGAACGGCAGAAATCCATGATCGAGCGGCAGATTCAGGACATCACCTTTGCGATTGCAGAAGCGAAGGCAGAGGACGATGGCAAGAGTTTCACGGTCAAGCAGATGGAGAAAACGAAGAAAACCTTGCAGGCAAAACTCCAGAAGCTGAACGACCAGAGCCGCAAGGATGATGTAGTCACATTTGAGCAGCTTGGTGTTGACCGCCTGTTTGTAGACGAGAGCCATTTCTATAAAAATATGTTCCTCTACACAAAAATGCGGAATATCGCTGGTATTGCTCAGACCGATGCGCAGAAATCCTCGGATATGTTTGCAAAATGCCAGTATCTCGATGAGATCACGGGCGGCAAGGGCGTGACCTTTGCAACAGGCACACCTGTGTCGAACAGCATGGTAGAGCTGTACACCATTATGCGCTACTTGCAGTATGACACCTTACAGAAACTTCATCTTGGACATTTTGATAGCTGGGCGGCTTCGTTTGGTGAAACCGTTACAGCGATTGAATTGTCCCCAGAGGGAACGGGCTACCGTGCAAAGACGCGGTTTGCCCGTTTTTTCAACCTCCCGGAACTGATTTCACTGTTTAAGGAGTCCGCAGACGTACAGACGGCGGATATGCTGAACCTGCCTGTGCCGGAAGCAGAGTACATCAATGAGGTGCTGAAGCCCAGCGAAACGCAGCAGGAAATGGTGAGCAGCTTTGCTGACCGTGCAGAACAGGTGCGAAACGGTAATGTCGATCCCAAAATTGACAATATGCTCAAGATCACGAACGACGGCAGAAAGCTGGCCTTGGATCAGCGGCTTATCAATGACCTGCTCCCGGATGAGCCGGAAAGCAAGGTCAACCTCTGCGTGGAGAATGCCTATCAGGTGTGGGAAGAATCCACGCCCGACAAATCCACCCAGTTGATTTTCTGCGACTTATCGACCCCGAAAGCAGACGGAACATTCAATGTGTACGATGATGTCCGGGAAAAACTGGTGGCAAAGGGAATCCCCCGTGAGGAGATTGCTTTTATCCATGAGGCAAATACCGAAACCAAAAAGGCAGAACTGTTTGCAAAGGTGCGCTCTGGTCAGGTGCGTATCCTGCTTGGTTCGACCCCGAAACTTGGTGCTGGTACAAACATTCAGGACAGACTGATCGCCCTGCATCATCTGGACTGCCCGTGGAAGCCCTCTGATCTGGAACAGCAGGAAGGACGCATTCTTCGTCAGGGAAACCGCAACCAGAAAGTGAAGATTTTCCGTTACGTCACAGAGAATACGTTCGATTCGTATATGTGGCAAATTCTGGAAAATAAACAGAAGTTCATCTCGCAGATCATGACCTCGAAATCTCCTGTTCGTGCCTGCGATGATGTGGACGATACCGCGCTGACCTATGCAGAAATCAAAGCATTGGCAACGGGAAATCCCTACATCAAGGAAAAGATGGATTTGGATATTCAGGTCAGCAAGCTGAAGCTGATGCGGGCCAACCACACCAGCCAGATTTACAGCCTGGAATCGGATATTGCACGGCGGTATCCGGCAGAAATCACGGCAGCGAAAGAGCGCATAGCAGGTCTGAAAGCTGACCTTGCAGTGGCAAAGCCGTTGCTGGAACAGGACAAGGAGAAGTTCTCCATCACGGTGGAGGACAGGGTTTATACCGACCGCAAGGAAGCAGGCTCGGCAATTCTTGCCGCCTGTGCCGCAATGAAGATTGCTAAGACAGAGGGGCAAATCGCAGATTTGGGAGGGTTTGCAATCAGTTCCCGGTTTGATGCGTTCGCCCAGACATTCAAGCTGACCATCAAGCGGCAGAGCAGTTATACGATTGAACTTGGCAGTGATCCGGCTGGCAATATCCAGCGTATTCTCAATGCGCTGGCATCTATCGAAAAGACACTGCCGCAGGTGGAGCGCAGATTGGAAACCTTACAGCAGCAGTTGGCAGAAGCAAAGGAAGAAGTGCAGCGTCCGTTCCCGCAGGAGGCTGAATTAAACGAAAAATCTGCACGGCTTGCAGAATTGAATGCCCTGCTGGATATGGACGAAAAGGGGGATGATGCGGCTCTTGGCATGGATGAGGAAGTAACGGATAGCGAACTTCCTGCGCCGAAACGTGAGATTGAGCGGAGTGCAGACAGCGTAAAACGTCCGTCGATCCTTGCACAGCTTCACGAAAAGCAGGCAGAACGCATGGCAGAGCCGAAACCGCAGAAAAAGAAAAGTCACGATATGGAACTATAACTGAGAATGCCCCGTCAGATCTCCGAAAGGGAATCTGATGGGGCAGATTTTGTAAAGGAGGGCATGAATGGCAGATAAGCGGGCAGACCAGCTCAAAGAAATCACGGAACGGTTGGAACAGGGCGTAAAGGACATTTTTACTTCGGAAATGTATACGAAGTACCTGCTTACAATGTCGAAATTCCACAATTACAGCTTCAATAATACGCTGCTGATCGCAATGCAGCGTCCAGATGCTACGTTGGTGGCTGGGTACAATGCCTGGAAAAATAAGTTTAACCGCTATGTGAAAAAGGGTGAAAAGGGCATCCAGATCATCGCGCCTGCCCCGGTAAAGGAACGGGAAGAGAGGGAGAAAATCGACAAGGACACCGGGCTTACGGTGCTGAATGAGAGCGGGGAGCCGGAAATCGAAGTGGTGGAGAGGGCGATTCCCCGGTTCCGGGTAACAACGGTTTTCGATTATGCCCAGACAGACGGAGAACCGCTGCCTACGCTGGAAGTGAATGAACTGACTGCCTGTGTCAAGGATTATACACTGCTGAAAGAGGCAATCGAACAGGTATCTCCTGTGCCAATTCGTTTTGGAGAGATCGAGGGCAACGCAAAAGGTTATTACAGCCACATGGACAAAGAAATCTGTGTTCGTGCCGATATGGGTGAGAGCCAGACCATTAAGACGATGATCCATGAGGTTGCTCATGCCATGCTGCATGACAGCGACCAGATGAAACAGCGCGGCGAGGAAAAAGACCAGCTTACCAAAGAAACAGAAGCGGAAAGCATTGCATTTACGGTTTGCTCGGCACTTGGCATTGATACTTCGGACTACTCGTTCCCGTATGTAGCAAGCTGGGCAAGCGGCAAGGAACTGAAAGAATTGAAAGATTCGATGGATACGATTCGATTGACCGCTGCTGATTTTCTTGAAAAACTGGAAACGGCGGTGGCAGAAAGGAGTGTGGAGCGCATGACGGCGATGGAATATGCTGAAAAGCTGATTGCGGACAAGGAACGGGACAAAACCGTTTTTGACAACAGCCAGCGAAATCTCATTGTAAACTTTGCTTACAAGCTGGATGACCGGGCGGCAACGGAAGAACTTGCCAACAATCTGGCGGCTGCAGTTGCGGCTGAAAACACGGAAGAAATCAATCGCCTGATGTGGGAAGCAGAGGAGAAGATCGAAAATCTGCCGGATGGCATGATCGGTCTTTCGGAAATGCACGAATATGGGTATCTGAAAGATGATGTTCTGCCGCTGACAAAGGAAGGCGCACGGGAGTGGCATCGGCTGGGCGAACGGATTTACCCGCTGTTTCAGGATGGCACGGCAGGAGATTTCGCCAGTCAGGAAGAGATCGAACAGCATGATGGCATTTTCGGAATCAAGGCTGACGCATGGAGTGCAATTTTGCTGGAAAAAAACGAAGAGTATCTGGAAGATGAGTATTCCCGCCCGGATGCCGCACTGACGGTGATAAGTCGGGAGCAGGCTCTGCGGCTGTTTGATGAGGGCAAGCAGATTTATCTTATCCGTATCAGCCCGTGGCCAGTTCTTGTCACAGGGCGTGAAGAAATCGAACGTGGAAGTGACTATTTCCAGATTGCTAAGGAAGATTTGGAAAAGGACAAGCAGAAAACAATGGAAAACGGCGAGAAAGCACCCGTTGAAAAGCTGGCAGTAGACCTTGACGATTTTGCCTTTGACTTCGATTTCTACCACTATAAGGACAGCGTAGAGGATCGGGAGCAGGCAGTTGAAGCACTGAAAGAACAGATTCAGGCTGGGGATGTTCAGCCGATCAGGGAATGGCTGCAAGTTGCAGTGGAGGAATCAGAGGGAGAGTCCGCAGAAAAGGCGGCAGAACTGATAACTCGTATGGATGTAGTAGTTAAGGAGCAGAAGCTGCTTTCCGGCAGCGAAAAGCAGTTTGGCATCTACCAGATCACTGCCCGTGACCCGGAACACGACTATCGCTTTATGAATCTGGACTTTGTAAAACGGCATGGGATGGAAGTGAACCGTGCAGACTATGAGCTGGTCTATACCGAGCCTCTTACGGAAAAAGATACACTTGAAGCCATTTACGAACGCTTCAATATCCAGCGTCCAACGGATTTTACCGGGCATTCGCTTTCCGTCAGTGATGTTGTGGTGCTGAACGATGGCAAGTCCATCAAAGCCTGCTATGTGGACAGCATCGGTTTTGCAGAACTGCCGGATTTTTTCAAGGAAAGGAAGATGGATTTGAAAAAAGAAACGATTCTGGATGAACAGTTGCAGGAAATTGAAATCTTTGATAAGCCCGGCCTTTTCAGCAACAGCAGACTGCGGGATGAAGATGTGCCGGAAGGATTGTACCGCTATGACCTGCGTGGGTCGGACTATGATCCGGGACAGCCGATTCTGGTGGAGAAAACGGTGATCGTAAACCATGCGGCATCCGTCCTGATGGCAGAGGAACTTGACCTTGGTGCAGACGGTCGGCTGGAACTGGGCGAAGAAGGTCTGAACTTTACGGGTGGATTGCTGACTGTCCGGGAATTTATGAAAGAGCAGGAAGAGAAAAACAATGGTCTGCTCCACGGCGATTCCGACCACATCACGGTCGAGGGTCACGTTGGCACATGGTATGTGGTAGACGAAACGGAGGTCGGCGGCGAGAAGTTCTTCCTGCTGGAGCATGAGGAATACGGGGATGAAGCTGCCTGCGTTGCGGTCAATGAGCAGGGAAAACTTGTGGCAGAAGATTTGTGGAATGGCTTTGATGAGGATTTCCAGGATGCCGTAAAGGAGTATTTTGCAGAAAAGAATCCGACTTCACAAAAAGAAGAACAGGCTGTGCCTGTGGCAGAGGAAAGCCGCACGGATAATTCGGATGTTCCGGTTTATTACGAATCTTTTGCCTATGCAGCAGAGAATGGCGAGGTGGATTTGTACCGCATTTCCAGACAGCTCAATGAAGATTGCAGAAATGCCATTGAAGAAGCGATTGCAGACAATTTCGATGGAATGCACCTTGCAGACGATGCTACGAAATCCGTCGTTGAACAGTTCGGCATGGAGCGTATGGGCTATATTCTGGCGTATACGCTGAATTATAACAATCACGACGGACGGTATTCGCACAGCAATAAGGAATGGGCAGAGACCACCTGTAAAGGAGAACGCGGTAACAACATTCGTCCTGACTGGATCGTGCGCAGTCACCCGGCTGTGCTGAACGGATTTGTGGATATGTACCGCAAAGAACTTGAGGCTGAACAGCAGAGGGAGCCGGAAAAGCCTTTTGTGCAGCAGTTCTATGTTGTGACAGATTTGCAGACCAATCCGATGCAAATTGAGAAGTTCGGGGATCTCGATGATGCAATGTCTTGCTATCAGCAGGTTCCGAATTTTCATCTAAAAGCCCTTGGCGTAGAGAAAACGCCTGACCCACTTCCGGGCAGTCTGGACATTGTGCAGTGCAGGAACGGTATCGACACGATTGTGGAGGACTACAAGAAAGTTCCGGGCTGGGATAATCCGTACATCCAGAATCATGTTGTTGCATTGGTGGCAGAAGCATTGAAAGTGCAGGATGTGGCGGTAGCCTATGAGATCAACGATGGCTATTTTCACATCCAGACCAGCGAGGACGGCTACGACTATACCTTATATAGTAAGGACTTCACAGTAATGGACGGTGGCATTGTTGAAACAGACGAGTACAGACCCGTGCAGGAAGTGATGGAAGAAGTTCTGGCAGAACACGGACACAGCGTTTCTGAGTGCGGTGTGATTAGCGCTGAATATCTTCAGGAACAGTCCTACCGTGCAGAAACACAGCGGGCAGAAGCGATGAAAGAAAAGCTGGCGGCAGAGAAGCCTGCGCCAGAAGCAAGCATCAGCTTTTATGTGGCAGAGTGTGCAGAGTTCCCAGTGATGGGTGAGTTCCATGACAATCTGACCTTGGAGCAGGCATTGGAAGTCTACGATAAGATTCCGGCAGAGCGGATGAACGGAATCAAGAGCATTGGCTTTTCCCTTGAGGATGGAAGCATCTATTCGGGAATGTTTGACCTGATGGTAGGTGGAGAAGTGCAGGCAGAAATCGTCAACCATATCCAGCATTACCGGGAAAGTCCGCTGGTGCAGAAAGCAATTTCGGATATGAAAACGCTTTTGGAAAAGCGGCAGGCAAGCAAGGAGTTAGAGGAACGCCCCAGCACCCGGCAGTCTGTTCGTGAAGCGTTGAAGAACCGCAAAAAGGCGCAGGAACAGCAGTCCAATCAGGAACAGGAAAAACCGAAGAAGGCAAAGAAGAAAGGAGAAATGGAACTGTGAGCAAGGTGAAGTTTAATGCAGATGAGATGATGGTTATGGCAATGTTTGAGCAGCCGACACGGACGGAAACCATCTGATTATAGATGAATACGCTGCGGGCATTGTGCAGGAAATATTCAAATCAAAATTGAACGGAATGAGTTCACAGCGCATTGCCAGCCACTTGAATGAACTTGGGGTCCTGCCGCCGAACGAGTATAAGAGAGCCAATGGATTCAACTATACCTGCGGTTTTCAGGCTGGGCTGAATCAGAAGTGGACAGTGGTTTCCGTCAATCGTATTTTGAAAAATGAATCCTATACGGGAACATTGATTCAGGGCAAACGCAGGAAAATCAATTACAAAGTAAAAAAGAGCCATGATGTTGGAAGTGAAAACTGGATTCGGGTAGAAGATGCGCATGATGCCATTATCAGCAAAGGCGAGTTCCAGCAAGTACAGCAGTTGTTGGAACTGGACACTCGTACCGCACCATCGCAGACAACAGTTTATCCATTATCAGGTTTTCTGCGCTGTGCAGACTGCGGGCAGAATATGATTCGCCGCACGGTGACGAAAAACGGAAAGAAGTATCAATACTATCACTGCTCTACCTATAAGAATGGCGGTGGCTGCACACCGCACATGATAAACAGTGAGAAGCTGACGGAAAGTGTTCTGGCTGCGATTCGGCATCAAGTGACACTTCTTGTAGAAGCGGAAAAGGTACTCTCCAATGCAGAGCTGGCAAGCGGCGAACAGATTGGCATAAAGATTCTGGACAGCCAGATCACTGCACTGGAAGCTGAATTAGAACGGTACAGTAATTTGAAAATCCGTCTGTATCAGGACTTATGCGATGATGTTGTCAGTCGGGAAGAGTACGGAGAAATGAATACTCGCTTTGCGCAGAAGATAAAAGAGGCACAGGATAAGATTCAGGAAATCCGCGAAAAGAAGCAGGAGGCATTAAAGCACGACACACTGCTTCCTACTTGGTTGGAAGAATTTAAGCAGTACGAACATATCAAAACGCTCGAACGCAGGGTCGTGGTGGAACTGATCGACCACATAGATGTTCATAGCAAAACAGAGATTGAAATTCATTTCTGCTTCGAGGATGAACTGCACAGTATCACAGAAAAATTTATGGAATATCAAGCACATCATGGAAATGAGGTGGCAGAGGAATGAAATGGGTCAGTTATACAAGGTCGATTTCCAGCAGGATCGGAGAAGAAAATCCATCCAATACGATTGCGGAGCAGAATGAGCGCATTGCACGGTATCTAAAAAAGCTTGGGTGCAACGTATCCGAAAAATACAGTGACCGAAAGAGAACAGCAGAAGCCACAGAGGGCTTTGACAAATTGGTACAGGATGGGATGGCGCGGAAATTTGATGCAGTTGTTGTGGATTCTATCTTCCGCTGTGGAAGAACCCTTCCGTTTGCCATTGAAGCACTGCAGAGGACGTTCTATCCGCTTGGTATCCAATTTGCAGTTGTGGAAGATGACTTTTGCAGTGCAGACAAAACTGCCGAAGAAGTTGCAGAGTATTTTAATGGAAAGACCATTGATAAGATTCGTTCGGAATTTATTACCAATCGCCAGAATCACTTTGAAGAAGGTACACTGACCCATCGACAGGCTAAATATGGTTATGCGCTGTCGGAAGATCGCAGAAACCTTGTTCTTAATCCTGAGAGCGCACAGGTTGTAAAGCTGATTTTTCAGATGTATCTGGAAGATATGAAAATCCCGGAAATCGCAAGAGCATTGGAGGCACAGGGTGTTCCATCTCCACAAATCCAGATGGCAAAGAAAAAAAGATCAAGAACAAAAATCAAGTGGCCGGATTCAACAATTCGCTCGATTTTGAAAAATCCACTCTATATCGGAAAGTGTACGCTGACACTGGCAAAGGCAAAGCGAGAATTGGAGGTTCCGGCGATTGTTTCAAAGACGGAATTTCAGAAAGCCCAGAAAAAGTTGGAATCTACGAGGTTGCCTTCGAGAAAAAAGGCCCGAAAAAAACCAAATCTGCTCTTCAAAAAAATCTACGACAAAGAAAGCGGAAAAGGTCTGCTGTGCAGAACATCAGAAGATGAAAGCCGGCAAGTCTATTCGTTTGACAAGGGGTATAGATGCTTCTCTGGAAAAGCCCCTTTCATCGAAAGTGAGAAAATCTTTCGAGAAATTCTTTCAGCTTTGGAAAAAGAAAAAATGCAAGCTGCGCATATTGATAGGGTGCTGGACTTGAATCCTGAGAAAGTCAAGCAGTGCATGGATGCTGGACTGTTGCAGTACAGAAAAAAAGCAAATGAGATCGTTGCGCGCTTGATGGTCAAGGACGATGAACGAACAGCGGTTTATCGGGATTACGAGCAGGGATCAATTTCGCTAGAACAGGTAGAGGAGTATGAACATCAGTATCAGGTGGCAATCCAGAAGCAGGAAGCGGCTTTTAAAAAAGTAATGCTGGCTGTTAATGATATAGAAAAAGCATTTAGCCATGGGAACCCCTGGTTGATGAAGTTCCGAGCGATTTCAATTCCTGAAAAATTGGAGCGCACACATCTTAAAGAATGGCTTGACCATGTATGGATCGTAGATTTTGAACAGGTAGAAGTGATCCTACAAGAAAGTGAGTGGAAGGGATTCTTCCCGGAAGAATGGCTGAACAACGGAGAGGAAGATTGTAATGGCAAGAAAGAGTAGAAAGAATATGATGCCACAGGCTGCTGTGCAGGAGGCCGTACAGCAAAACGAAAAAGAACTTCTGCGCACGGCAGCGTATGCGCGGCTGTCGGTTGAGAACGGCGGGCATGAAACAGAAGATTCCCTGCACACACAGATTTTGCAAATTCATAATTATATCAGGGAAAATCCGGAACTGACGCTGACCGATACCTATGCAGACAACGGTTTTACGGGAACACGTTTTGTTGAGGTAAGATAACGATACCTTTTTTGCAGAGGGTGTTATCTTACCTCTTTTTGATGTATGTTAGATAGCATAACTCTTTACGTCGGCTCCTATCTGTCTGAAATAGGAGATACTTTCAGTAGGCTTGTCGCCTGTATCAACTCTGCCGACAAAGCTATAAAAGATTTCGATTTTGCGGGTGTTCGTTTCCTTATCCAGTTCGTGAATAAGAATACGGTCAATAAATTCATGGACGTTTTCGTAGGTCAGTTCTTCAATCGCTGTGTATCTGCGTACCAGTGCGACAAACCTTTTTACGTCCGCGCTGCGCTCGGTGGCGTTGTCGATTTCCTGTGACAGCTCCGCAATCCTCCGGGTCAGCGTCTTTTTTTCTTCATCATAGCCGGAAGTCAGAAAAGCAAATTGTTCATCTGAAAGTTTCCCTAAAGCGTTGTCCTCGTAGAGCTTGCGGAATAAGATGTTCAGCTCGTTAATACGGTTCTGCGCCTTGTCAAGTTCTTTCCGCTGCTGTGTCAGCGTCTTTTGTACTGCCTTTGCGCTGCACTCGTTGGCGGTTTCGATAAACTCCTGTTCATGCTCTTTCACATAAGACGTTACTCGCTGCAAGTCTGCAAGGACAAGTTCTTTCAATACGCTTTTGCGGATATAATGCGTAGTGCAGAGCATATCATTTCTTGCCCGGTTGCGGTAGTTGCCGCAAGTGTAGGCGTGTTTCCGTTCAAGCGTCCCGGCTCCGCGTACTGCATACATTTTGTAGCCGCAGTCCCCACAAAAGAGCAGCCCGGAAAACAGGTCAATTTCATCAACCTTTGTCGGGCGTTGCCGGGTGGCAATCCGCTTCTGTGCAAGTTCAAAGGTTTCTTCATCAATCAAAGGTTCGTGAGTGTTGGGGAAGAAATACCTTTTTTCCTCCGGGTTCTTTTTCGTCTTTTTCGACTTATAAGATACCTTGTAGGTTTTCCCGGTTATGGTATGCCCTAAATACTCTTTCCTTGTCAGAATGTCGTACAGTGTCTTATCCGGCCAGTTGTACCATGCGTTGAGCTGTGGGCGGGGGTGGCGTTTGCTCCCTGTCCTGCGGTAGCGCAGTTCCCCGACGGTCAATATCTCATTGTCCCGCAGCCAGTTCTGGATTTCACACATACGGTCGCCCCGTACATACATTGCAAAAATCTGTTTTACGACGTGTGCCGTTTCCGGGTCGGGTATCAGATGATTGCGGTTATCCGGGTCGATAAGGTAGCCGTAAGGAGCTTCGCCGTTGACGCGCTCGCCTTTCTGTGCCTTTGCCTGTTTGACAGCCCGGATTTTCTTTGAGGTGTCGCGGGCGTAAAACTCGTTGAACCAGTTCCGCAGAGGGGTAAACTCGTTATCTTCCCTCGCTGTGTCTACACCGTCGTTAATGGCAATGTAGCGCACTTCGTATTCGGGGAAAACAATCTCTATCAGTTCGCCGGTTTTCAGATAATTACGTCCCAGACGGGAAAGGTCTTTTGTTATGACGGTCGCCACGTTCCCGGCTTCAACCTCATGCAGCATGGCTTGAAGCCCCTCACGCTCAAAGCTCACGCCGGAAAATCCGTCGTCTACAAAAAAGCGTGTGTTGAAAAAGTGGTGTTCGTCAGCATACTTTTGTAAAATCAGTTTTTGGTTCTGTATGCTTTCGCTTTCCCCGGCTTGCATATCTTCCTGGCTCAATCTGCAATATAAAGCGGTAATCTTGTCTGTCTGTAACATTTTGTCCTCCTTTCCGACGACAGACAAGCATGGTATTTGTACTGTCTATATTATACCACATACCGCTGCCTGTGTCATGTATAAAATGTGAAGAAACGCCCTATTTCCGGGCGTTTGCGGGGTTCAGCTCCATGTCCTTGCGAATGAGCTTCTTTATCTTTTTATCCAGTGTGTCCGTTGCGCGTTCACTTGCGGACGAACATACAAGGTAAGTAACTTTTCCGATTTTATGCTCCGTTGTGGTAACGGGCGTCTGGTTTTGCGTCAAAGAAAATCCCCCTTTCTTTCGCAAACATATAATACAGTCTATGAATAGCAGCAAGTCCACTATTCAAGAAAACAAAGGCTTTAATCGGACGGTTATTAGCATAACCTCATGGGAATTTCACCCCGGCATGGTTCTCATGCAGCCCTACCCATTGCCTGCGACGCTCTTAACGCTCGGACTGTGGCTGTAAGGAAGTATCATTGTATATTTTGCGTGTCGTCGCCCGCAAGCCGCTACACTTGCTTTCCGGCGCGGTGTTGGTCGCTCGGCTGTCCGGGCGGGGATAACCTCACCCGGATAGCGTCATGGCGCACCCACCGTATGGCTCGGCGCAAAAGGAACGTATCCGATTTGCCCTATGCTGCGCCGCCGTTATCTTGCGCCGCTTTCTTTGTCAAGGTTCAGAATGGCTTTGCTGCCGCGTCAGCAGCGGAACGGAAAAGGGGGAGAGAGAAAGCGTCCCGCCGCTGCGGTTTATTCCTCTGCCTTAAAGGTGAGGACAGCCATCATCAGTTTTGCTTGCAGCCGTTCCCGAATGTCGTGGTCTACGCCAAAATAGACGTTCCCGCGCTCGTCGTACAGCTTCCGCATGGAGAGGCGGGCTATGTAGCCGCTGAAATGCTGCAAGACAATCTTCATAGCGTCCGGGTCGCCCTTTGTCGCTGCCAAAATGACAGGATAGGGAACAAGGGCTTTTTCCGGGTAGCCGGGTTCGTTACCATTCGTCCCATTCATCAGCATTTTCCTCCAGATATTTTTTTAGCAGCTCAAAAGAGCTTGTCCGCCTGTACTGTATCGTGCTTCTCGACGTATCGAACAGCTCCGCAATCTCGGTGTCGTTCATTCCCTCGAAATAGTACAGGAGTACGGCTTTGCGCTTTTCTTCCGGCAAAGTACGGATTGCTTCAAGAAGCAGCTTCGGCGTGATTTTCTTCCCGGCTCTTTCAAAGGCGATTTCCCCTTTGAAATATTCATCAAAGGTATGAAGCTGCCGCGCTTCTTCTAAGGTCAAGTCGGAAAAGGTAATCTCCCTTGCCTTATGCCTGTGCAGCTCTTTGTGAGCGTCACACGCTTCATTGTGCAGTACCGTATTACAAAACTTCTGGAAAGCGCACTGTTTTATAAACTCCCTGCGATTAGGTTCCACATTCTCACCCCCTTTCTCGTTGGAAAGTTGGTGGTGCTTCCCCCTTTTCGCGGGGCAATACTGCCTTTTGAAAAAAACGCCGAAGATTTTCGGATTTTTTTCAAAAAATTTTTTGAGCAGCAAAATACGCCTGTCCGAAAAGCCCGGACAGACGTATAGGTATTGTAAGCGGTATTCAGATGATTAGACAGTTCATATTGATAGACGTAGTTTTCCCCGGCGGTGGTCGGGCTTTTTTTGATGTGTCAATGACCGTCGGATTTTGTCGATATGGTATGTGCTTCATGGCGGCTACCTCCATTTAGCCGCCGCTTTTAACAGTGATACCGCGTCATTTCATTAGAAGATAAAAAGAAACGGCGGCTTTGGTTTTTCAAAGCTGCTGCGGAAATCAAAGAACGACAAGCAACAGTTCTGATTTTGCTCCAATATGGTTATTGGGGGCACAAATTAAATCAAAAAAGAGCCGATAACAGCAGTATTTCAAACTGCATATTATCGGCTCTGCGTCTGTGCGTCTGGCTCTTTTAATTAAATTATTTTTGTTGTTTTTTGGCTTTATTATATGTATTAGCTAACTGTCCACAAGCTGCTTTAATCTCTCTACCATGAGAAACTCTCATGGTAACTTCAAGTCCTGTTTGCTCTAATTGATGTTTGAACGCAACCATTTCTTGTTTTTGTGGTGCTCTAATTTTTGAATTACTCGTCGGGTTGTATTGCAGCACGTTAATCATAACATTTTTGCCCTTAAACCATTTTGCAAGTTGCCTTATATCTGAGGAACGGTCATTTATACCTGGTAAAAGCAAATACGCAAATACCACTTTTCGATTATGCCTTTGTGAATAGGACAATGCTTGCTTAACAACATCTTCAATAGCGTACATGTGCATATGAGGAATGATGCAGTTTCTCGCAGCCTGTGTTGCTGCATGTAAAGATATTGTCAACTGAATTTTTAGATGTTCTTCGCGCAATTTTTTTAATTGATTAACTGGACCAACTGTTGATACGGTAATGCCGTCGGTTGGAAAGTTAAGTCCATTTCTATCTCGAAGAATATGGATTGCTGCAATCAAGTTGTCGTAATTGAATAAAGGTTCTCCCATTCCCATAAAAACGATACGATTTACTTTTTGACGTATCAATATGACCTGTTGCACAATTTCAGATGGTGTTAGATTACGAACGAAACCATTGCGTCCGGACTCACAAAAAATACAGCCAACAGAACAACCAACTTGCGTACTTACGCAAACAGTCCCACCATCTCGCCGTTTAATAAAAACCGTTTCGATATACCTGTTGTCTTTCAATTCATAAACATACTTTTCAGTATCGCTACTTTTATAGACTTTTTTTGTTGATATTGATAGATTTTTTTTGTGAAATGGCTGTTTATACAATTCCGCATATAAGGCTCTTGCTTTATCCTCTCCAATTACTTCCGACATTTCTTTGTAAGTAAATCCGTATGGGTCATTCAATATTTCCGTAAGTGTACTTTTAGGTAAGTGTTTCATTTAATATCCTTCCTTTTGTTTTTCAGAGTTTTTGATTATGATTTCTAATTTTTCAACATCAATGATATGTGTTAATTTACATTTAGGGCAGAAAAGAGGAAAATTTCTTAATACCGTATTATAAAATACTTGAACCCTCGTCTTTCCGTTACAAATTGGACATTTTATCCAATATTTTTCAAGCATAATATTTCTCCTTTTGTGCAAAAAAATACAGGTCAATTCTCAACATGAGCATTGACCTGCATTTATACATATAACACTACAACAAAATTAAGGCATAGTTTTTATACTATGTCTATACATCGTTAGTTTTGTTGTATAGCATACGCAAAATAAGCATGACAAAAAAGCCCATATTGAAAATGGGAAAAATCTTTTTTGATTTCAATGCTTATCGAATACGCATGCTATGTAACATAAACATTTCCCCCTTTTAATAATACTATACAAAAAAAGCGGCTAATTGTCAACATATACATATGAATTATTTTGGCTAACTGATTGAATTGTGTAGACATATCCAAGAAGAAAGGGGAACAGTAAAATGTAACAGGGTGAATAACTATGGCAAAAAGACCAGTACCGAAATACGATTTCAAGGCTTTTGGGGCAGCGATAAAGGCGGCGCGGACAGGGCGCAAGGAGAGCCGCAAGAAAGTGAGCGACGAAATGTTTATCTCGCCGCGCTACCTTGCGAACATTGAGAACAAGGGGCAGCACCCAAGTTTACAGATTTTCTTTGAGCTTATGCTCCGCTACAATATATCCGTAGACCAGTTTCTTTTGGAAACGCCGCCAGAGAAGAACACGCAGCGGCGGCAGCTTGACGCGCTTCTTGACGGTATGAGCGATACAGGCATACGGATTGTGAGCGCAACGGCAAAGGAGATAGCGGAAGTCGAAACAGAGGGCAGATAAGAAGTGTCCGTCAGAATTGAATAAGGTTTAGAGAGCGTTGTAATCTTTTTTTGAGGATTGCAGCGTTTTTCTTTTGCGGAAGTTTGGCAAAACCGGGCATAGCTCCGTAGTAAGGCATAAGGGATAAAAACATTCGTAGCAAGCATAGGAAGCGGGTACCCACTTCCGTATTTTCCCCTCCCGCGCTGCGGCGCGTCGGTTGAAAATTGCTTGTTGGGAAGTGTCCCAAACCCTCGGAACGGAAAGGAAAGGAGCGAATACATGAACGGACGCAAAAGAACGGTGCAAATCAAATTCAGAGTGACGGAAGCGGAACGGGATTTAATACTGGAAAAAATGAAGCTCGTACCCACCCGGAACATGGCGGCATATCTGCGGAAGATTGCCATTGACGGGTATATCATTCAGATAGACCATGCCGATATAAAGGCAATGACCGCAGAGATACAGAAAATCGGTGTCAACGTCAACCAGATAGCACGCCGCGTAAACGCGACGGGGAACGCATACCAAGAGGACATAGAGGAAATAAAGGGGGTGCTTGCGGAGATATGGCGGTTACAAAGATTAAGCCTATTAAAAGCACTCTAAGCAAAGCCCTTGACTATATCGAAAACCCGGACAAGACGGACGGAAAAATGCTTGTGTCCTCTTTCGGCTGCTCCTATGAAACGGCAGATATTGAATTTGAATATACCTTGTCCCAAGCACTCCAAAAGGGGAACAATTTAGCCTTTCATCTGATACAGTCCTTTGAGCCGGGGGAAGTCGATTATCAGAAAGCCCATGAAATCGGAAAGCAGCTTGCCGACGCGGTAACAAAGGGGCAGCATGAATATGTACTCACGACGCACATTGACAAAGGACACGTCCACAATGTACGCCCGGATAGGGCAATGAGAAAAGCAGTATGAGGTACTGCCCCGTAAGATAACGCGGGAAACAACCAGCCTAACCGAAAGGCGAAAGCTGACACGGGAACACAGTACGGCTGGAAAGCGGTAAGTCACCTAAAGGCAATCGGGTGCGACTGAACCGCAATGTTAATCGGATATAAGGTATAAGTTGGATTTACTGAACGTGAGCTTCCAGTTTCTGTTATGTGCCGATAGAGGAAAATTGCCTGAAACCTCTGGTACGGAAAAGGCAAGTTATGGTTGTGGGCTTGTCGGTTATCAATCATTCCGTACAACCTGTAGGGGAACCTATGGTAACGAAGCGAAAGCGATACCGAGAATCCGAATTTACCAAGTCTCATTGCTAACCGGGGATGCCCTAACCAGGAGTGCCGCACGAAAGGGGGAATGAAAAAGCGGCTATGGCTTTGGAGCCTGAAAATCCTGCATGGGTACGGAGTGCTCGTAGTAGTCCGAGAGGGGTAATGACCCTTACATGGCGAAGGGGCACAGTTATTGCGCACTAAAATTAGAAGTTGATTAGGGAGGAAAACCTCACATGAAGCCAACAACGGAAATTTTAGCAAGAATCAGTCAAAACTCACTTGCAAATAAAGAAGAAGTATTTACAAAACTGTATCGCTATCTGTTGCGTCCTGACATTTACTTTGTGGCATACAAAAACCTGTATGCCAACAACGGTGCGGCAACAAAAGGAGTAAACGAGGATACGGCGGACGGTTTCAGTGAAGCCAAAATAGATAGTATTATCAAAGTATTGGCGGACGAAACCTATCAGCCCATGCCGGTGAGGCGAACCTATATCCAGAAGAAGAATAACCGCAAAAAGCTGCGTCCCTTAGGTATACCAACCTTTACTGACAAATTGGTGCAGGAAGTGTTGCGGATGATACTGGAAGCGGTATATGAACCTATCTTTCTGGATGTCTCCCACGGTTTTAGGCCAAAAAGAAGTTGTCATACGGCCTTAAAACAGTTGAGACGGGAGTTCAACGGTACGCGTTGGTTTGTTGAAGGCGACATCAAAGGTTGCTTTGACAACATCAACCACGCTGTTCTTGTAGGCTTGCTGAACAATAAAATCAAGGACGCTCGGATAACCAAGCTGATTTACAAATTCCTAAAAGCAGGATATTTAGAGAATTGGCAGTACCATAAGACGTACAGCGGTACACCGCAAGGCGGTATCATTTCTCCGCTACTCGCCAACATCTACCTGCATGAATTGGACAAGTTTGTAATGAAGTTGAAATCCGAATTTGACACGCCCGGAGTGGGACAAATCACACCTGAATACCGAGAGCTGCACAATGAAATCAAACGGCTATCCCACCGCTTGACGAAAGTAACAGGTGAGGAAAGGGAAATGGTGCTGGCAGAGTATAAGCCCAAACGTCAGAAACTGATGACCATTCCCTGCACTGCGCAGACCGACAAAAAACTGAAATATGTTCGGTATGCGGATGATTTTCTAATAGCAGTCAAGGGAAACCGTGAGGACTGTCAATGGATTAAGAGCAAACTGGCCGAGTTTATCGGAGATACACTGAAAATGGAACTCAGTGAAGATAAAACGCTCATAACCCATAGCAGTAAATGTGCAAGGTTCTTAGGCTATGATGTGCGTGTGCGCAGAAGCGGAAAAATAAAGCGGGGTGGCCCCGGTCATGTAAAAATGCGTACCCTCAATGGGGGTGTAGAACTGTTGGTGCCACTTAACGATAAAATCCGTCAATTCGTTTTCACTAAAGGTGTGGCGATACAGAAGAAAGATGGTTCCATGTTTCCAGTTCATCGGAAATATCTGGTTGGGCTCACAGACTTAGAAATCGTTTCAGTATACAATGCGGAGTTAAGAGGAATATGCAACTATTATGGTATGGCAAGCAACTTTTGCAAGCTGCACTATCTTGCCTACCTTATGGAATACAGTTGCTTAAAAACCCTTGCTTCAAAGCATAAAACCAGCCTATCCAAAACCATTGACAAGTTTAATGATGGCACAGGAAAATGGGGTATACCCTATGAAACGAAGCAGGGAAACAAAAGGCGTTACTTCGCAAATTACGCCGACTGCAAAGGCAAGGGCCCTGCTACGGATTACATCAGCAATGCTGCCGTTGTCTACGGATACGCAGTCAATACCCTTGAAAACCGGCTGAAAGCAAAGGTCTGTGAGTTATGCGGAACGACAGAGAGCGACCATTATGAGGTTCACCACATTAACAAACTCAAAAATCTCAAAGGCAAGGAACGGTGGGAAATCGCAATGATTGCCAAACACAGAAAAACGCTTGTGGTGTGCAGGGATTGCCACCGCAGTATTATCCACAAAAAGTGAGTTTTGTCTGAACGAGCAGTAACAGAGCCGTATACTCCGAGAGGGGTACGTACGGTTCCCGGAGAGGGTGGCGCAAACCTATCACAGCAATGTGACAAGGCGGTGCTTCCCTACTCCACCACATTATTTTCTGCGCCGTAAATTTCGTAGAC
>ERZ780122.246-NODE-246-length-21305-cov-2.92502_pt1 | contig 21305 bp, 20 predicted proteins | sample MGYA00511570_ERZ780122 | MGnify/ENA primary metagenome ERZ780122 (study PRJEB29588, sample SAMEA2144302) | human gut metagenome | biome: human gut; feature: human-associated habitat; material: faeces | place: Denmark | collected 2008/2010 ...
TTTTGTCACTATAAATGCCGTAAAGTAATTGATTGAAAATACTATAAGACCATATGTTATAAAAAGCATTATAAGTGTCTGTGGCAGATGATGCATACAGAGCAGAAGTGCATTTTTAAGTATTCCTATTACTGTATTTTCAAACTTTGAAAGCATAGGAAATGCATATAGTGCAACTGCTGATAAAACAAGAAGCAGTCCTATTGCCGCAAACATAAGAAGTCTTATCGGAACTCCGCCATCTGCTTTTGCCCACATATAGCATATTCTTATATCTGCTATAAGCAATGCTGCAACTATACCAATTATCAATTCTATCAGAAATCCCTGTTTGAAATTCTGCTTAAACGACTTGATAAATCCTTTAAATACGTATCCTTCTTCATCTCTTACAAGTTTCATGCCAACATAAAACATTGCAGTAATCGAAGCCCCCATTGTTATAACCGGAATACTGAATACAAAGCCCAAAAAGCCAAGTATCAGAAAATCTCCCGCTTTAGTGAGTGCCTTAAAAAACTTTCCTTCTATACTAAACATATGTCTGTTTTCCTTTCAGTGTACTTAGTTGCTGTCAAAATAAGATTATACTGTAAAAACCATAAAAAGCAAAGAATTTTTAATTAAATAATCCCCTGTTTTTATTAAATATTTATAAAAGTATGTTTTTTCGTCTCTGATTATGTTAAACTCTGTATGTTTAACGACACACAAATCAAGGAGGTCTTTATGGCTCAGAACAAAAAATCAAAGAAAAAAATGCCGAAAGAACAGCAGACATCTTTTAAGGAATTATCTTTTTCCGATAAAATCCGTTACATTTTCGGCTATTATAAATATTACATGCTTGCGGCTGTTATTATAATTGCCGCTGCCGGATATACCATCTACTCTTTTGTGCAGAATAATTATGATATCAAATGCAACATTGTAGTTATTGACGGTAAGATTACAGGATATGATACATATTCTGACGATATAACAAAAAATTTCACCAGATATATCGGTCTTGACGGAAAAAAAGAACGTGTTGAACTCGACTGCCACTATTCTTTAACAATAAAGCCTCTCGACCAGGAAGCTAACATAAGCCAGAACAAAATTTATATTCTTGCATCTGTCGGCTCTATTGATGGTTACATGGCAAATCGTGACTATATCGATTATTTTTCAACTGATGCCGAGACATTTTTATATGATTTAACTGAAATTCTTACTGATGATGAGCTTGCAAAAATCGGTGAGGAAAACATCATTTACTATACAACAGCTGATAAAACCCGTATTCCTATCGCTGTTGACCTCACAAATACTAAGGTAAAGACTGATACCGACCTCACACTCAAATCACCTTGCTACGGAGTTGTTGTATCTGCCAAAAATCCTGAAAATGCTATTGCGTTTATCCGTTATGCTTTTGATTTGTAATTTTTTGCAAATGCAATTTATCCAAATACAAATTTATATAAATCCGGGCCGCCGTCTGTCTGTGCATAAAGTTCAAAGCCAAGTTTTTGTGCCAGCTTTCGTGACGGCTCGTTTGTTTTGTCTATCACAGCAAACATTTCCTGTATCCCAAGCTCATCTGATGCATATTCAAGAATTGCCTGACACGCTTCATATGCATACCCTTTATGCTGCATATCTCTTCTTATCAGATAACCAATCTCGCAACATGTAACACCATCTATTTCCCTATTTTCAATGCCAGCTCTTCCTATAAGTTCTCCAGATTTTTTTTCAAATACAAGCCACAGACCATACTCGAAAAATCCATACATATTTTTTATGTAATTTTTTGTAAATTCAAGTTCTTTATCATAATCGTAAAGCTGTTCAATGTACTGGCAGTCTTCAAGTGTGCTATATACAGCATACAATTCCGGCAGATCTTTTGTCGTCATCTCCCTTATTAATAAATTTTTTGTCTCTGCTACAACAAACGGTTCACCTGTAAGGCGTGCATATACAAGCCTGTAATAAGAAATCCCCATATCAAGTGTTTGGCATACATAAGAATAACCCTCTCCCGGCTTTGTATTAAACCCTGCAGCCTTTACCTCACAGCTGTCTTTTCCACACGCCTCAGCCTGCATCTTAAATTCATTTTCAGGCACATCCGTAATAACAAGTGAATCTTCAAAATCAATTTCTTCAATATCATCAGGAATGAAAAGATTAACTTCTTTATCAAGATTTTGTTTAATTATATTAAGTTCGTCGTTGCTAATTGTAATATATTTTATATATACATATATATTTCTTAACATTTTTAATTTTATAACCTTTCTTCACAAGTTTTCATGCCTTATTATTTATATATATCATAAATATAAAAGATTTGCTTGACCACTCATATAAATTTACTGTATAAATATATTTAAGAATTTTATTTTTTGAAAGGACATAATCATGGCAAATCAAAATCCAATAGTTACAATTACAATGGAAAATGGTGACGTTATGAAGGCTGAACTTTATCCTGAAATCGCACCTAATACAGTAAACAATTTTATAAGCCTTATCAACAAGGGATTTTATGACGGCGTAGTATTCCACCGTATCATTCCAGGTTTTATGATTCAGGGCGGTGACCCGGAAGGAACAGGAATTGGTGGTCCCGGATACAGCATCAAAGGTGAATTCTCACACAACGGATTCAAGAATGACCTTTTACACACTAAGGGTGTTCTTTCTATGGCACGTACAATGGTTCCTGACTCAGCAGGTTCACAGTTCTTTATCATGCATGCAAATGCACCTCATCTTGATGGTGATTATGCAGCATTCGGCAAACTCACAGAGGGCGAAGACGTTCTTGATAAAATCGCAACATGCGATACAGACTGGAATGACCGTCCATTACAGCCACAGGTTATGAAGACTGTAACTGTTGAAACTTTCGATGTTGATTACGATGAACCGGAAACTTTATAATACTGTATCATTCTTTTAATTCATTAAAAGGTCTGCTTCCACCTGTGCCTGCACAGATGGGAACAGACCTTTTTTTCTTTATAATCACAATTTAAAAATGTCCGCCGGCACTTCCTGAGTTACCGCCGCCTCCGCCGGAGCTTCCTCCTGATGAATTATTTGTCTCTATAGTCCTTGTTGTTACTGTTGTATTAATAAATCTGTCTTCACGCCTGTATACATGAATGCCATTCTTTGCATATGTATTTCCGTCAACTGTCATCTTAGCCTTTGCATTAAACATCATTACAAGAACAACAACAATTGCTATTACTGCCGCAATGCCAAGCTTTATTGGCATATATAAGTAAAGCTTATATGTTTTGCTTGTTGAAAGCAGCTTCTGGGTAATATCTGTATATTTTATGCATGCCTTGTAATAATTTCCATCTGAAAGTTTCGATGTTGTCTTATCTATTATACTCTGAAGGTCAGACTGTGAAATATCAGATTTTGCTTTTCCTGATGTTACAACTCTCACAGCTCTTGACTTCATATCTATCACATAGACGATGTAATCAGCTTCTGATGATGAAGCATCATATGCATATCCTTTTTCTTTTGCAAAAGTTCTTACATAATTATCAAGGTCTGTATAATCAAGTCCTTTTGATATAGTAAGCACTACAACATCTGTCTTACAGTTTTTTGACACTGATTTGCATTTTTTCTGAAGCTTTGACTCCTTTGTATCTGACAGTATTTCTGCTTCATCTGTAACATATATCTTTGATGAATCCGGATCTTTTGCATATAATACCTGTGGAAAACTTAAAAACAGCATAAGAACTGCCAGTGCTGCCAGAAAAATATTCTTAATTTTGTTAAACCTTACATTCATCATAATATAAACATACCTCCCAACATCATAACAGCAAGTGAAACAACGAATGTTCCTACTCCCCATGCAAATGCCTTACCTTTGCTTATCGGGCGGTCTGCAACTATTTTCCCTGTCTGTCCGTTTAACATGAACTGGAAGTCTTTTCCGTGATAACGGCAGTTAAGAACCCACACAGGCAGAAGGGCATATTCTGCATTATAATTATTTCTCCTTATATCATTATGTCTCACATTGACACTGCTGTACCCGGCAATTGTATCTCTTGTAAGCTCTGTTATGTACTTATCAACTCTCCTATTAACGCGTTCTTCCATCTGCTGATGCATAAAATTATATCTTTCGGACAGATAACCGGAAAGATATGCCGGCTCAAAATCTTTTAACTCAGCATAATTATACGGCTCCATCTTATCCATGGCTCCATCTTCCATCTTTTCAGAAGCATCTGCCGGAATCTTTTTGAAATCAGCCTCAACATCCCTGTATACATAAAAATGGTCATGATATGTATACTCTGTATTTCCACGCCTTGTTGTTCTTATTTTTTCGGCATCTGCAATCATTCTGTCTTCAGCCTTGTAATCATAAAGCCAAAATGGTACATACAGACCTGATATTTTTTCTATTGTTGACTGGCTCTTTAATGCTGCCGGTGTAAGCGGTCCTTTGTGCACCCATTTTTTATACGCATCAACAGCAGCATCACGGTTAATTTTAAAAGGAATAATTCTCTTTGGTTTATATGCTCCTGTAAGTCTGTCCTCCACAAGTGATGGATTACCGCAGAATGAACATATCACTGCCGATGTGTATTCATCAGCAAGGAGTTCAGCTCCACAGCTTGTGCAATGATATGTTTTCATATTCATTGTTCCACCTGTAGCTTCCCCATCATATGATTCCTTTTCATATCCTTCTCCGGCAAATCCAGTATTTTCATCATAATTGCCGTCAGCTGCATCCATGTCAAATTCACTGACATCCATAATCCTCTGACACTGCGGACACTTCATCTTTTGTGTATCGCTGTCAAATTCCATTGCCGCCCCACAGGATGGGCATTTGTAAGTTGTAGGCATTATAATTCCTCCCCATAATTAATATTTGTGTTCATAATTTATTCATATATCATTCAATTTAAATTTACATTATGAACATTTTTTCTTCACTTTTCCAACATATACTAAAAGAGAATTAAAAATTAGTTGAACAGATAACTCAACATTAAAATGTTTACAAGAATTTTTTCATAAATCGAGTTGTTAATTTATAGAGAACAGCTCTCCTCCCTCTTTTCACTGCCCGACAAAAACGGGCAGTGTTTTTTTACCTGAAAATTCACTTGCATTACATGAAACATTGACGGCTTATGCCTGATTTCCACATTTCAGCTCTTAACGCATAATAATAAATGAAGCTATCATACATACTACTCCAATAACAACAAATATAATGCCTGTTTTTTTCTCTTTTGCATACTTAGGCTGTTTTCTGTCATCTTTATCACGGTTATCGTAGAAAAGATACCACTGCTTTTTTGCATCATTAATCTTAACTATTCCGATAAAACAGAATACCAGACCTATAAGAAATACCATAAATCCCAAAAATGGTACAAACGATGTTCCTGCATGTGCTTCAGCATCATTAAAGTTAATCTCACATGCAAACATTGCAGCATTTGCTGCGAGCATAGATAATATTGTCATATAAATTGCCTCCTTTTTTGATTTTTCTGCCACCTCTATATATATCATACGAAATCTGTAATATAACCGCTACAAATTCTGTTCACATTATACAATATATGAATGTTTCTAACAACAAAATTTAGCTTTTAATTTGTCTGAATATAATGTATAATATTTCTATGTTGATAGTTAAAATATTTTATTCGGGAGGTATATCTTATGTTAGTTAATGCTACAGATATGTTGAACAAGGCCCGTGAGGGCAAATATGCAGTAGGTCACTTCAACATTAACAATCTTGAGTGGGCTAAGTCTATTCTTCTTACTGCACAGGAGATGAATGCACCTGTTATCCTCGGCGTTTCTGAAGGTGCCGGAAAGTATATGGGCGGCTTCAAAGTCGTTGCCGATATGGTTAAAGCTCTTACAGATTCTATGGAGATAACGGTTCCTGTTGCTCTTCACCTTGACCACGGAACATACGAAGGATGCTACAAGTGTATCAAAGCCGGATTTTCTTCTATAATGTTTGACGGCTCACATTATCCAATTGCAGAAAATGTTGAAAAGACAAAAGAACTCGTTGCCATTACTAAGGCTCTTGGCATGTCACTTGAAGCCGAAGTTGGTGCTATCGGCGGCGAAGAAGACGGTGTTATCGGTGCCGGAGAGTGTGCAGATCCTGATGAGTGCAAAGCAATTGCTGACCTCGGTGTCAATATGCTTGCAGCCGGAATTGGCAATATCCACGGCAAATATCCAGCTAACTGGAAAGGTTTAAGCTTTGAAACTCTTGAAGCTGTCAAAGCAAAAGTCGGCAATATGCCATTAGTTCTTCACGGTGGTACAGGTATCCCTGAGGATATGATTAAAAAAGCAATTTCTCTCGGTGTTGCCAAGATTAATGTTAATACAGAATGTCAGCTTGCATTTGCTGCTGCTACAAGAAAGTACATTGAAGAAGGAAAAGACCTTGAAGGCAAGGGATTTGACCCTAGAAAACTTTTAGCTCCTGGTACTGAAGCAATAAAACAGACTGTACGTGAAAAGATTACTCTTTTCGGTTCAGCCGGAAAGGCCTGATTATAATGGATTCAAAGCACTCTGATGATGACTACATCATTAATGATACAGAATACGAAGAAGATGAAGCTGACATTGCATTTGACAAGCAGGAAAAATCAAAAAAGAAAGGATCTGTAATACGACGTATAATTCTCATTATATGTATAATTGTCTTTTGTGTATCAGCTGGTATGCTCATAAAGATACTGCTCGAGTATAAGAAAGGTTCTGATATTTATAAAGATGTCCAGTCAGAGGTTCTTGACGATAAAACTCCGGTAACCGTTGAGATGCCTGAGGGCGAAGTTGAGATTCCTTTCAAATATAATCATGAAGCTCTCCTTGCAATCAATCCTGACGCCCAGGGGTATATTTATGTACCATCTGTGAATTTACGTCTGCCGATTGTCCAGGGAACAGATAATGAAAAGTATCTTGAAACCACAATTGACGGTTCCATTAATAAAAACGGCTGGCCTTTCATCGACTATCGTATAAAAGGCGGCATTACAGCAAGTCATGTAATAATATATGGTCACACATTATACAGCGGAACTATGTTCTCTTCTCTGCATAAATACCGCAATTCCGGTTTTTATTCTACAGAAGGTAATGACAAGTTCTACATTTATACACAGGATAAGATTAAAGAGTATCAGATTTTCAGTGTGTATCTTACTGACCCGGTCAGCGACACATTTACATTTAATTTCCCTGATATTGCATCCATGAGACAATATGCAATGCAGCGTAAGGAACTGACCATGTATGAAACAACGGGCGATGTGAGTGAAGCAACTCAGATTATCACACTTTCAACATGTGCAGATAATCTTACTAAACGTCTCATAATACATGGCAGTTATATCGGTGAATCTGTTATACCGTAGAACAGCATATTTCTGACACGGTTCATTCCGTACCAGCTTGCTATTTGGCGGTTTTGTACTCTATAAAATTAAATTTTTAAATAATTTTCAAAAAAACACTTGCATAATAAATGTTTTTGAGTTATTTTATTTAAAGACAGATAATTGTCGTAATTTAATAGCAGAACAAAGGCGTTCCAATTTATATACTTCTTGATATAAATGGGAATGCCTTTTTTAGTTCTACTATCTAAATAATAAATACATATAAAGGAAGGAAGACAAAGACATGAGTGAAAAGATTAATGTTGCTGAGATTTTCGGCGAAAATGTGTTTAACGACACAGTTATGAAAGAACGTCTGCCAAAAAACGTTTACAAGAATCTTAAACTTGCAATGAAAGGTGAGAAGGAATTACAGCTCGCAGATGCAGATGTTATTGCTAATGAAATGAAAGATTGGGCTATTGAGAAAGGTGCCACACATTATACACATTGGTTTCAGCCTCTCACAGGCTCTACTGCTGAAAAACATGATTCTTTCATCTCTGCACCTAACGAAAACGGTAAAGTTCTTATGGAGTTCTCCGGTAAGGAACTTATTAAAGGTGAGCCAGATGCTTCTTCATTCCCTTCAGGCGGATTAAGAGCAACATTTGAAGCAAGAGGTTATACAGCATGGGACTGCACTTCACCTGCATTTGTACGTGAAGATGCAACAGGTGCTACTCTTTGCATCCCTACAGCTTTCTGTTCTTATACAGGTGAAGCTCTTGACCAGAAGACACCTCTTCTTCGTTCAATGGATGCAATCAACGAACAGTCTCTCCGTATTTTAAAATTATTCGGCAATACAACTTCAAAGAAAGTAACTCCTTCTGTTGGTGCTGAACAGGAATATTTCATTGTAGACAGAGATAAATACTTACAGAGAAAAGACTTAATCTTCTCAGGACGTACACTTTTCGGTGCTATGCCTCCTAAGGGTCAGGAACTTGATGACCATTACTTCGGTGCTATCCGTGAAAGAATCGGTGCATTCATGAAGGATGTCAACAAGGAACTCTGGAAAATGGGTGTTTCAGCAAAGACACAGCATAACGAAGTTGCTCCTGCACAGCATGAGCTTGCTCCAATCTATGCACAGTGCAATACAGCTACAGATAACAACCAGCTTACAATGGAAGTATTAAAGAAAGTTGCTTATCGCCACAATCTTGTATGTCTTCTCCATGAGAAGCCATTCGCAGGTGTTAACGGTTCAGGTAAGCACAACAACTGGTCAATCACAACAGATGATGGCATTAATCTCTTAGACCCGGGTAAAACTCCTCACGAAAACATCCAGTTCCTTCTTGTACTTGGTGCCGTAATGAAGGCAGTTGACACTCACGCAGACCTTCTTCGTGAATCCGCTTCTGACGTTGGTAACGATCACAGACTTGGTGCTAACGAAGCTCCTCCAGCAATCATTTCTATGTTCCTTGGCGAGCAGTTAGAGGATGTAGTTATGCAGCTTATCGACAAAGGTGATGCTACTAACTCAATACAGAAGGGCAAATTAAAGACTGGTGCTTCTACACTTCCTGATTTAAATAAAGATGCTACAGACAGAAACAGAACATCACCATTCGCTTTCACAGGTAACAAGTTTGAATTCCGTATGGTTGGTTCTTCTGATTCAATCGCTCCTGCAAATGTTGTATTAAATACAATCGTTGCAGAAAGCTTCAGGGAAATTGCTGATGAACTTGAAAAGGCTGACAACTTTGACATGGCTTGCCATGATATGATTAAGAAACTCTTCACAGAACATCACAGAATCGTATTTAACGGAAATGGTTATTCTGATGAATGGGTTGAAGAAGCCGAAAGAAGAGGTCTTCCAAATATCAAATCCATGGTTGATGCTGTTCCAGCTCTTACAGCACCTAAGGCTATTAAGCTCTTTGAATCATTTGGTGTATTTACAGAGTCAGAATTAAGATCAAGAGCCGAAATCAAGTACGAAGCTTACGCTAAGGCTATCAATATTGAAGCTAAATCTATGATTGATATTGCAAGCAAGCACATTATCCCAGCTGTTGTTTCATATACAACAGAGCTTGCTAATTCAGTTATCGCAGTAAGTGAAGCTGGTGTTGACAGTTCTACACAGAAAGAACTTCTTGATGAGGTTACTAAATACTTAAAAGAAATGAAGGCTGCTTTGAAAAAGCTTACAGAAGTTACTGAAAAGGCTTCTGATATTACTGAAGGTAAAGAACAGGCAACATATTTCAGAGATGTTGTTAAGGTTGCAATGGATGAATTGAGAGCTCCTGCTGACAAGCTTGAAATGATTGTTGACAAGGAATTCTGGCCATTCCCTTCATATGGCGATTTGTTATTCGAGGTTTAATTCTCATCAGAGTTAAATAAATTTTTGTCTTCCAAAAAGGACTTCGCAGGTTAATCCGCGAAGTCCTTTTGTATTGTTTATAATTAATTATTTTCTCTGACTGATTATTCCGGATAAGTAAGTCTGTCAGGTGTCGGATTATCAAGAACTTCTCTCTTGAACTTGTCCATGTAAATCTGTGCAAGTTTGAGGTTATTATCAAGATAATTACCACAATCCCTCGGAGAATATCCTGGAATCTCACCCTCATAAGAAAGCACAAAATCAGCGGCTTCTCTCAATACATCAAGAATATCTTCAGAGTTAAGCTCCCCTGCAAATATTACATAAAATCCTGTACGGCAGCCCATAGGTCCAAAATATATTGTCTTTTCACTCCATACAGGGTGGTTTCTTAAAAATGTAGCAACGAGATGTTCTATTGAATGAATTCCCGGATTATCCATAGGTGGCTCAAGATTTGGTCTTGTAAAACGTAAATCAAATGTTGTCACAACTTCACTTCCGATGTAATCACGTCTTGAAACGTATACACCCGGAAGCAGATTCAGATGATTAACTGTAAAACTTGCTATTTTGTTCATAATATTTAACCTCTTTCCTTTAATGTTTTATTCATTACTTTTCCTTTAGAAATATTACTTTTCTGTTATCTTCATCGGACTCTATCCTGAATATGTTTATTCCCGAAATGAACTTCTGAAGTGTAGAATAACCGTATTCTTTAACCTTAAAGTTAGGATATTTTCCATGTATTTTCTGTCCGAGAGCACCTAAATCTATGCCGTTTTTTCCGGCTTTTTTTACATACTCTTTTGCAAACTGAACTACTTTTTCTTTGACATCATTGTCTTCTTTTAATGCCACATGGACAGTATTGTTTTCTTTTATCAACACAAAGCTGTCAATTTCGTCTATAAATGTAGAAAGGGAACTGTAGCCATACTGTCTGACATCAAAGTCATTATATTTTTTCTGTATGCGGCTTCCAATTTCTCCAAGCCCTGTTCTCCTGCCTTTGTTGTTATTTTCGTTAATTATCTCAATAATTACATTTTCAATCTCCGAAACCTTTACAACATTATGCTTAACTGCAGGCTTCTTGCCTTTTGTACTGATTTCATCATCTTCAGACTCTGCCTCATAAAGTATTTCCAAATCTGTAAATACCGTACAAGCCGCACGGAATGATCTCGGAGTTTTACTCTCTCCCATTCCGATTACATCCATTCCTGACTCTTTCAGTCTTATTGCAAGTCTTGTAAAATCCCCATCACTTGACACAATACAGAATCCGTCTACATTTCCTGTATACAGAATATCCATGGCATCAATTATCAGCGTCGAATCAGTAGCATTCTTGCCGACAGTATTAGCAAACTGCTGCATTGCCTGAATTCCGCTATCCCTTACAAGTCTCCGCCATTTTGATGACTGCTGGCTTGTAAAATCACAATATATTCTTTTATATGTTGCAATACCATATTTTGTCATTTCATTCAAAATACTGTCCAGATATTTCGACGAAATGTTATCCCCGTCAATTAGCACTGCATATTTTTTCTCTTCCATAATAATTCTCCGTTTCGTGTCTGCGTTTACATCTGATGACGTACAATCTTGTACTCGTCATTGCTCTGATAATACGGACAATATGTTCTGCTTGAACTTAAAAATCTTGCATAATCGTCCTCGTCCATGTTTACGTCACACACGTATGATTCAATTTCATCATCATAAACAAGATTATTACAAAAATCACAGCTTGTCTCAGTCTTTTTCTTTTTTACCACATTGTCCTCCTGAATTAATTTCTCTCTTTATAATATCATATACTTCTTTAAGCGGCACATTATTTTTTTTGGCAATAGCTGCCGCACTTTCGTATTCCGGATAAAATACTTTTGAATCACCGGAATCACATACCTTGACAACCGCATTTCCAAGCGGTGTGACAATCTCGGAAATTTCTCTTTTTAAAATTGTCCTCTCCATTTTCTGCCTGCGGATTCCTATAGTTGTTGTCTCTGCAAATATTATATTTTCTAGAGTTTTAATATTTTCCTCTTTGCAGATAACCGTAATAAGCCATCCCGGTCTGTTCTTCTTCATAAAAACAGGCATGTAATTAACTTCCCTCGCACCGGCATTATAAAGACGGTTCATGACATAGCCCAGTATTTCACCTGTGCAGTCGTCTATATTGCTCTCAAGTTTATATATATAATCTGCCTCTTCACAGCCGTTATTGGCTTTGCCACGCTCTGATTCTGCGTCGGTCTCTATAATCATCGCTCTCAAAATGCTTGGTCTTTCGTATGTACGTTTCCCCGCACCGATACCGATTTTTTTGATTATATACTTATCCGGAAGCCTGTCTGTAGTTCTTACCGCAGCCGCAACCGCCGCACCTGTCGGTGTTATAAATTCACCTTTTATATCCATCTGATTAACTGCAATTCCATACTCTGCAATTATATTGGCAACAGCCGGCACCGGAACCGGAAGTATTCCGTGCTGGCAGCGTACAGTTCCACAGCCCTCATTCATCGATGGTATGCACACCTCGTCAACTGCCAGATTATCAAGGCATACTGACACCGCAATTATATCAGCAATCGAGTCTATTGCCCCGACCTCATGAAAATGGACATGATTTATGTCTGTTCCATGTGCTTTTGCTTCAGCCTGTGCCAGAATTGTAAATATCTTTACAGCCAGTGCTCTTGCATTTTCTGTCATATGAGTTTTATCTATTATAGCAATAACATCAGATAAATTTCTATGCTCATGATGATGTTCATTATGATGTTCATGCGTATGCCCATCCTCGTGAACATGTTCATGGGCATGATGATGTGTATCTTCTTGTAAATGTGTATGGTCATGTCCGAAAAGATACTCCATATCGTGGTCATGATTTTCATAATCTTTATCAAGCACAACATTAAAATCACAGCAGTCAAGACCTGACTTGCTTACTCTGCCTATTTTTATATCAAACCCATGTGCAGGAATTGTTTTTAATACTTCAAGCAGCACTTTTTCGTCTGCACCGGCATCGAGAAGCGATGCAACTGCCATATCCCCGCTGATTCCTGAACTACATTCCCAATATAATATTTTCTTTTTTGCCAAATTATTTTCCTCCCGCAAGTCTGTTAATCTGTGTTGCAACATATCCGGCACCAAATCCATTATCAATGTTTACAACTGTAACACCGTTAGCACACGAATTAATCATTGTAAGAAGTGCCGAAAGACCACCCATGCTTGCACCGTAACCGACCGACGTAGGCACAGCAATAACCGGATTTTTTACAAGACCACCAAGAACGCTTGCCAAAGCTCCTTCCATTCCAGCAACGGCAACAACACAATTTGCTTTCTGTATAACTTCCATCTTTGACAACAGTCTGTGAAGACCGCTTACTCCTACATCATAGATTCTGTCAACGTATGTTCCAAAAAATTCTGCTGTCTGTGCTGCTTCTTCTGCAACCGGAATATCAGCTGTTCCAGCACTGCACACAGCAATTCTTCCAGTCAGCTTTTTGTCTGTTTTTTCTATCTTTAATATTTTGGAAACCTCATCATACTGAACCTGTGGAAGTTTCTTCTTTACTATTTCATACTGATGTATTGAAGCTCTTGTGCCAAACACTTCGCCATTTTCTTCAAACATTTTACAATAAATAGATACAAGATAATCATCAGGTTTGTTACTGCAATATATAACCTCTGGAAATCCCTGGCGTACTTTCCTGTTTTCATCAAGTTTGGCGTATCCTAACTCTTCATATGGCTGTCTTCCAAACGCAAGTTCCGCCTCCTCTATAGAAAGACTTCCATCTTTTACTTTTCGCAAAATTGTTCTTGTATCCATATTTTCACTCTCCGTGATTATAATTATATTTGTATCATCCAAGTATTTTATCAACAAGTTCCTGTGATGTATCTACTATACATTCCGCTCCGTTCTGAATCAGAATTTCCTTTTCACGGAATCCCCACGAAACTATTATTCCATCAACTCCTGCATTTTTTGCTGTTGCAATATCAACTTCGGAATCACCGATATAAACCGCATCTTTTCTGTCTGTTTTAAATTCGTCAAGAACAGCAAGAACCGCCTGCGGGTCAGGCTTTTTTTGGATTCCCATGCTTTCACGCTCACCATATACAGCATCAAATTTACCCGGGAAAAAATCATCACACAATATTTTTACTGCATAATCAGCCTTGTTTGATATAACTGCTGTCCTGCATCTTTCTTTGTGAAGCGAATCCAGTACATAATCAATTCCCGGATATTTTTCTGTCTTATCAGCACAATGTTTTCCATAATATTCCTTGAAATCTTCAAACACAACATCTGTCATGTGCTCATCTGTTCCTTTTGGAACAGCACGCACAACCAGTTTCCGTATTCCGTTACCTACGAATTTTGTTACTTCTTCAAGCGTTCTTTTGGGAAAACCATTTTTTTCAAGTGCATAATTCACACTATCTGCAAGATCTCTTATTGTATTGAGTAGCGTTCCGTCCAAATCAAATATCGCAAGTTTATAGCTCATGCTAATCTTTCTCCATTCCGGTCTTTTTAATATATTGTAACACTATATCTATAACTCCGTCTACTCCAAGTCTGCATGCATCAAGACACAAATCATAATTGCCCGCATATCCCCATGTCTCATCTGTATAATACTTATGATATGCTGCTCTTCTCTCATCTGTCGAATCAACCGTTTTTTCTGCTTCACGCACATTCACATTGTGTTTTTTCATAATATTTCCAACGCGTATCTGTCTGTTTCCACTTAAAAATATTCTTAAAACATTATGGTCTATGCCATATGCAAAATTACCACATCTGCCTATTAAAAGAAATGATTCATCTTTTATTACAGCACTGAGTGCTTTCCTGGGAGTATCTTTCACTGTCTCACACTCATCCGATATAATTGCAGCAAGAAACTCATTTGCCTGTTTCTCCGAAAAGAAATTTGGATATTTGCTATAAATTCCGGCCTCTTTTGCCATCTGTGTTACGGACTTTTTATCGTATACAGGAATTCCAAGTTTTTCTCCCAGCTTTTCTCCAATCAAATCACCATAGCATCCACATTCTCTTGCGATTGTAATAATCATAGCCAAAAACCTCCAATTACATAAAATTACTGAAAAGTGTTGCCCCAAATACTGTAAGAATTCCCGCAACCGCTATTGAAAGACTGCTCATTGCACCCTCAATTTCACCCATTTCCATAGCTTTTGCTGTTCCTATTGCATGTGAAGCTGAACCAATTGCAATTCCCTTAGCTATTGGTTCATTTATTCTGAATATTTTGCAGATAAGTTCTGCAAATATATTTCCAAGTACACCAGTGATAACTATTACTGCAACTGTAATTGTAACGTAACCACCAAGTTCTTCAGAGACACCCATACCGATTGCTGTTGTTATTGACTTTGGAAGAAGTGTCACATACTCGGTATGTCCAAGTCCAAAAAGCTTTGCCATAATAAATATTGATAAAAGGCTGGCAAGCACTCCGGCAACAATTCCTGCCGCAACTGCCGCAAAATTCTTTTTAAGAAGTGATATCTGCTCATAAAGCGGTATTGCAAGGCACACTGTTGATGGTGTCAAAAGCCAGCTAAGATATTTTGCTCCCGTATTATATGTATCATAATCAACGTTAAGTGCAAATAATATTACCATTGTAACTGCAATTGCTATAAGAAGCGGATTAAATATTCCAAGTTTAAACCTTTTCTTCAGATACATGCCAAGCATGTATGAAACAAGGCTTATTGTAACCCCTGCGAATGCTGAGTTAATAAAAAATTCATTCATCATAATTATCTCCATTTTTCTTTCTTGTAATTCTGATAACTGCCTGTGACACAAGACCGCCTGCTGCCATAACTACAACAAGTGAAACAACTGTTATAACACTGACCGGTACAAGAAGAGGCTTTAACACGCCCCATGATGACATAAGTCCTACACCGGCAGGAATGAACATAAGAGGCATAATTTCAATAAGAAACTTTCCTGTCTCACGTACATCTTTCAACTTAATTATACCTGTTAAAAGTGCAATGAAAAGAATTGCCATTCCATAAATGCTTGCAGGAATCGGAAGCGGCAGAATATATTTTAATATTTCGCCGGCAAGCGATATTCCTATAATGATAAGAAACTGCTTTACGTACTTCATATATTTTTCCTCATTTCATCTTTTCTCAACAAATGTGTACTCCCTTTTTGGGGCTATGTCAATAGACTTTTCGGCATAAACATAAAAAAAACAGGCGATTGCCGTTACAGCCCTCGCCCATTCTATACTTTTCTAATTCTTGATATATTAAATAGTACCTGTTACCACCAAAGTGCTTATTCCCGGACTTATATTCCACACGCCCGTTACTTCGTCCCGTGTAAATGTCGCCGCAGGAACCGTTATCTGACCCGAATTGGTTGCAAACGCTCCCGTGGTTTCATTATAAGAATAATTGGCAGGTGAACTCCATGCTGTCTGATTAAACGTAACGGAAATATTTGACAGCACAGGGTCAAACACGTCTGTAACCACAACTCCCGTAGAAGCATCTGCTGCCACGTTACCGGAATTTTGTATTAAAAATGTATATGTCAGTGTGCCGTTTTCCGTAACGGGAACAGGACTTACAGATTTAGTAATTGTAAGAACCGGCGTACTTTCTACAGTTATTTCTTCTTCAGCTGTAATAGGTGTTATGCCTGTTCCGGCAACAATTGCTGTATTATTTATAACTGAGGTTGTATCAAGTGGTGCAAATTCATTAACTGCTGCCTCATATACAACTGTAACACTGCCTCCTGCCGGAACCGTTATTCCTGACACTACAAGTGGCGGTCCGGCTGTAACAACAGCTGATGGCTGTAATACACCATTTACATAATATTTTACAGTTCCGTCAATATACGTAAGTGGAACAAGTGTTGTTGTTCCAAATGTATATTCTCCAAGATTATCAGTTACTGAAATACCTGTAATCGGAGTTGTTCCCGAATTTACAATACTGACAATATACGTAACTGTATCACTCTGTCCGTAGGTATTTCTCACTGCCGTTTTTGTAGCCGAGAGCACCTCCAGAATTTCTCCTACCGCTATATTGGAATTTGTAACGGCATTGCCGTAACGAAGCTGTGCCTGATTTGTAAATCTTGCCATATTCAATAGTTTCCTTTCATATATTCGGTTATACTATAATATATGACAAAAAGATTTTTAGTTTACACTTCATAAACAATTACAATATTTAAAATATTGCAAGTCCGTTAAAAATAAATACTGTAATCAATACAACTACAGCCATTACAATAGGAACCACTGCTGCATTTTTCTTTCTGGCGGCAAAAGTTCCCGACAATAAAGCCGCTGCCGTAACAACAAATCCTGTTATTATTCTCAATACAATTCTTATAATAAGAAATCCTGCTATACTTGATGACAATATAATTTTTTGTATGACAGCATTTCTGCCGATTCCTTTTCCAAGATAATCCCCGATAAATGAAAGACTCACAAGCGGAGCATTTTTATACGTCAGATTATACATTCGGCTTAAAAATCCCAAATCAACTATACTTAATATAAGTACAACCGCCGCAGAAAAAATAATAGCTGCAAAATCCCGCTTTAAAGCAAGTTTTTTTCTTCCCTCTGCCGATGTATTCTCAATAATATTCATACCCGTCGAATATCGTATTTCTGCCCCTCTTGAAACCACAATAAATATTATTGCAGCCATAAGTCCGACAAGTACACATTCCCTAAGTCTGCCATACTTTCCAAAAAACTGCTCATATCCCCTGTCAGAGATAAGCCATCCTTTTTTATTATATTGATTTTCTATATTTGCAAGATAATCTATTTTATTTATTAATTCTTCTTTATTCTGAATTGCATATTTTAACGTCTGTGCCGCATTTACAGCATAAAGAAATTCGTCATCCGAACCTTCCCGGTTTTTATATGCCTCCTGCATATCTTTAAGCTGTATCTGAATACTGTCATACCTGCTGTTAAGTTCGTCAATCTCACTCTTTAGCTGTGAATAATCTTCTCCGCCTTTTTGAATATATATATTATCATATTCCTTTTGTGACTCGGAAAATACCATTTTCCCTGAACCGCATATATATAATGTAAGAACAAGTCCTATTGCAATTACAAAAAATCCTTTTCCCGTAAATATCAGTTTATGCATTTCTTTAATCACAGGCGGATATAACGCAAATATTCTCTGATATAACTCTCCCGCTTTATTAAACAATTTTTTTAGCACATTTTGTGCTCCGAATGGTCTCAATGTAACACTCTTTATAAGTGCCGCCACAGACATTATTATTGTTACAACTGCCATTCCGGTTATAATTAAAACTTTTGATGAGACAACAAATGTTTTAAATCCCCAATTTGCATATTTCGCCAAAAGAGTATTAATATCAAAAAAATTAATAATATTAACCACTCTCAGAAAACTTATACGGCTCTGCAAACTTATATTTTTATAAAGCAGATACTCGGCTCCCGCAAATATTACACTGCCTATAAGTACAACATTTCTGTTTCTTATAACAGTAAATAACGCCAAAATTATACTTCCGAACATTGCAAGTACAAACGATGCAATTAAACAGAGCAGACACATATATGCCGCCATATTGCATTTTATTGTAAATCCGCTCATCGTCTCTATCGACTGAACAGGTGCTTTCCATATTCCGGATACTCCGTATAACAAAACAGATACAATAACTGTTGATACAAAATATATGAATGTAAGCACAAACGCATATATCCACACAAATATAAATCTTTTCAACGCAAGTATCATACGTCCGCTTTTTGAACTGTGAACTATCTGCCACATGCCGTTATCACGTTCCTTAAAGCATTCATATATCATCACAATCATACATACAGCCAGCAAATAATATGTATATTTATATTCTATTGTCTTTTCAATGCACGTATCATTCACAAGCACAACCTTAACATCAGCTATCCTGCTATAATCCTCAGCCGTCTTTAAGATATTGTTATATGAATAACTTTTTTTATTTGAAAACAGCTTCTTTCCACGCATCTGTTCTGCCTGTTGAAGACATTCGTTTACCTGACTTGTAAAACCCGATAAATATTTAAGTTTCTTTCTCAGTCTTACAAGTGATGCCGATGATTCTTTACCATCTTCTTTATCCTGTTTTATAATCTGTGTAACATCTTCAAACATTCCCTCAAAATCCGATTCTTCTCTCTGCGTTTTCAAACGGCTGATTAAATCGGAATACTGCCTGCTGTCGGATATTACATCATTAATATTTCGTCCTTCAAGCTGGCCGTACAAAAAAAGTGCTATATTAAGAAGCATACACAATATAACTGTTATAATTAATTTTTTAGTTAATATCCTTTTATATTCCTGCATACTTCACCCCCATAACACGACATTTTTATTATTTAAGTTCTGTCCACTTACATTCTTTACCCATATCGTCTTTTTTAATATAAGCAAGTCCGCTCTTTGAACCGCTTGAGCTTTTTTCCTCAAATTCAACCTCCGCAAACATATAATCCTCATCTCCAAAAAATGCAAATGTTTCACCTTTGCAGCTAATTGTATTTATAAGCTTGCCATCTGTTGAATATACGACACATTTTCTGTCATATGTCTGGTAACTTCTTGCGGCTTCAATCGACCAGAAACGATTATCTGCATATACATATTTTCCATCAAAAGAGAGTTCCATTTTTCTGGTTTCTTCGCTTCCATCAAAAATTTTATTTTTTTCTTTTGATTTTACGTTATAGCAATACATGCCGTCATTATATTCATAATAATAAATATTCCCTGAAACTTCATCTATACAATAATCTGTTATACTGCCTTCTAATACTTTGCCTGCTGTTCCGGTCTTATAATCATACGCATAAAGACTGTTGTATCTGCTGTTCATAATTACCGTATTTGCTTGTTCATCTTTACTCATTGTCGCTGTTTCTATAAGAAAGTAAAGTCTTTCCCCATAGCTTTTTGCCCTTGTTATTGCGGCACCTGTACCTGTATATTCCAGAACTGTCTCTTCTTTTTTACCATCAAGCGAATAACGCTTTATTGTCTCTACAGCCTCTTCTTCATTTCCCAAATGTCCAAGCAGATTGTATACATACACATAATCATCATGGAACACGAGATTTGTTCCGCTCTCACCACCATACGCATATACAACGGCTATTTTTTCCCTTGTACTTCCGTCAGTTGAAAATCTTACAAGATACCCATTCGTATCAAGAAGATATACATTATCTTTGTAATAATAAACCGCACTGTCCAAATAATATGTTGTTGTCTGTCTGTTCTTTGAATACTGGTACCCAACATAGGCATTACATTCCATATTATCATGTGTGCAATCCGCTTTCCCGCACACCGGATAACATTCCTTGGTATCTTTATCAAAAAACAACAGGAAAAAAGCGTTATTCCATTTACCTATATAATAATATCCGCCATCAGCCGCCGCAAATGTGTGCACATATGTACCCCAATACGGCTGCGAATCATCTTTTGACACGCCTATATCATTAATCTCTGTTTTTTCCATATCATTTTTTAAAACAGCTTTAGATACTGTTTTTTTACCGCACCCCGTCAAAGCCGTTATTCCAATACAAATAATCATTACAACAGCTATTAATTTTTTTGTCATACGCATCCCTCCGTTTACTGTTTTTATTCTTCTAATGTAAGGCGGTATAATATAAACATTTTGTCCGACTCTTTTGGTGGCATATTTTCGTTAAATTCCAAAATATAATATGCTTCTTTTACACTTTCATCATTATACTTTACCTTAACCCCTATTATTGTATCGTTAAATGAATTCTGATATAATATAGATGAATTCTCATGGTCATCTGCCCTACCATAATACTCTGCAATCACGGCAAGATATACTATATCGTTACAGTCTCCGCTAATTGTAATGTATGGTGACGGGTTATATCCTCCGTTTAACTGAGCTTGTCTTACAATTTTTGCCTGCTGATATTCATTTACAAATGTTCCCGGTTTGTTATACACTGTATATGTTATTTCACTGATATTTTGCTTTTCTATATCTGCCGGAAGTTCCCACTCTTTATGATATATTTGCAAATCGTATGGTTCACCTTTATAAGAATCGCTCGGGTCACTTGTCGGTCTGTTATATCCACACCAATAACACTGATAATCAATATATTGCACAAATGACTTATCTTTTATATTTTTATTTAAAACAGGATATGTTATCTCATAACTCAAATATTTTTCTTTCTTATATGATATTCCATTCTCTTCATATGTTTCTGATTTCTGAGGTTCTGCTATAATCCCCGATTCATGTGTTGCCT
>ERZ780122.288-NODE-288-length-18591-cov-2.93884_pt1 | contig 18591 bp, 22 predicted proteins | sample MGYA00511570_ERZ780122 | MGnify/ENA primary metagenome ERZ780122 (study PRJEB29588, sample SAMEA2144302) | human gut metagenome | biome: human gut; feature: human-associated habitat; material: faeces | place: Denmark | collected 2008/2010 ...
GTGTGAGCTCGTATTATTGTATTAACTGATACTGGAAAAAATCGAAGAGTTCTTTATTACTGTGATAATAATCGGAAGCTGCACGCGTTAATTTTCCGCAAAGGCTATAAAGGTCCACCTTCATTCCACAATCCGAACGAGCACCATCGTGGTTTAACGCGAACTCAGATGAAATTATATGTTCATCCTTGTTAATCACAAGAATAAAGTAATCCATCTTGCAACGCTTTTCTGTGATTTTGTTATTGTCGATATTGGGGGTTCCTTGATGCAGCAAGCAATTTCTCAGACTGTAAACAACCTCACCACTTAAATACGAGAAATCTTCACTATGTGGTCCACTTGGAATTTCACGGAATCCAATATACTCATCGTACCATTTCTTATACCGCAGCCCAACATTCTGCTTTTTCCATTGGGGATAGCTTTTCCACAAATATCCGGCAGGGTCAATGCCATTCCCAATGCTGAAATGTAGCAGTCATTTTCCAAGCAGATGTTAATCTCCTTGACAATACGGTCAACCATAAAATCACACCCTTTCCGGAAAGTTGATATAAGTGTTCCCTGATGTGCGTACTTTCATTCGAGAATAACGCTAGGACTAATGTCTTTCTACTCGAAATTCAATATTATTCCTTTGCGCATATTCAAGTGCATGGGAACCCAAGGCGCAGTAAATCAACAGATTGAGGTTTTGCCGCCTGCTCCTATAAATCACTGCATTCCCATTTGCTTTGTGAATTGGAACGTATTCAAAAAGATGTTCTCCAAACAGAGTTACTGTTGATGGAATATGGATTTCCTTTAGGCTCGTACAGCTTAAAAAAGCCCCTTGGCGAATGCTTGTTAATCCAACATTCAATCGAATCATATTGAGTGAAGTGCATCCAAGAAAAGTCATTTCACCAAGGCTTTTTACATTTGGTGGTAATGCAATTCTTTGCAAGCTTTCACAGAACGCAAATGCTCGATTGGAAATAATCTTAACGGTATTGGACAATTCAATTGTAGTAAGCCGCTCACATCCTAAAAACGCTTCCTCTGGCAAACATTCTATACTTGATAAAATCGAGGCACTCTTTAATTTTGAGCAATTTCTGAATGCACATTTTCCAATATATCGAATAGCTTCCGGCAAAATAATATGTTCTAGGGCCGTGTGCTCAAAAACTCCGGTAGGATTTGGTAGTGTATTAAGCTCTGAGCCAAGACGAACAAGGGACTGTGGGAGCAAGCAGCTCTTCAATGCTGAACAATCAAAAAATGCACCATCTTCAATGTAGCGAATCCCTTCTGAAATTCGTAGATATTCGATTGTTATACAATGCTGAAATGCACCTTTTCCGATACCAACAATATTTTTTCCGTCAATAGTGCTAGGGATGATAACATTTTTAGAATTATGCCCATGATATTGGGAAATCTCAGCCGTCGCTAGAGTAAGAACTTTCAACTCATATTCTGGAGCAGTATTGACGATTTGATAAGCGTTTTCTGAATCTTGTGAAACATTTGATTCAAAACTTGTAGGGCCAGACAACACACGAGAATCCTTAGCAGGAACTTCGTTTTTCTGAATCGCTACATTGTAGGCTTCAAGCCACAAAGCAAGTCCACGAAGTGCATATTGGGCCGGAAGTGCATACTCGACTTCGAGTTGGCGACAAAAAGCTTGTACCTGCAAGGCGTCAATGCTTTTAAGCTGTTTGATTTTATCTGCAATGCCACATTCATATATATCCAAAACAATATTGATTTCTCGGCGTTCGCTGGGGTACAGGTCGCGCAGGATGGCGGATAGCTTTGCACGGCTCTCCAGACATTGTGGATACTGGTCAATAATAATATGAAGATTCATAAAGAAGACTTACTCTTTTTCATTCAGGAGATTTTGCTCAGCGCGATTTTTCGCATCACGAAGTTCTTGTGCTTTCCTTGGCAACTGATTGTCCAAGGCATAAAGCAGTTCATCAAGTTCTTCTTCAAGACGTGCACCAAGGGTATATGCTGCTGGGTAGTGTGTAGCCTTTTGCAATTCATAAATTTTACGATTTTTGAGCATTTCAATATCACTTCTGATTTTCAAAATTTCAAATGAATATTGTTTGGATGGTTTCATAGAACACCGCTCCTTTCAAAATAAAGACTGTTTCAGTAAAATCTACGGGCTCAGTTATAACCTGGCCAGTTTTCAGCATTTTCAAGGGGGATATTCCAAAGACGTGCACTCGCAATAGCTTTTGTTCCGGGATAAAGATATGCTACGATTACTCCCTTTTCCCCGTGTCCTCCATAAACATCAAGAGAGGCTTTTTCTAAATATATAAGGGACGAAGGAAAGCAAATTCTATCAACTTGTGTGCCAGCAAATGCCAAAAAGCATACGTTTTTAAGGTGTGTGTTCATTTTAATTCGTTTTAATTTTTCGCAATCGCTGAATGCTTCTTTTCCGATATATTCTATTCCATCAGATATCGTTAGTGACTCGACTTTTTGACAGTTATGAAAAGCCATACGACCACCAATGCCAATAACCTTATTTCCAGAAATCATGTTAGGAATAATCATGTCTTTCTTATCAAATCCGAGAAATCTTGTAATTTCTACTATACCGGACTCAACTTCTTTCACCTCGTATTCAAGTGGATTGCCCTCTACAATTCCAGTATGTGCAAACGGATCATTTGAAATGATGGCAGGATTTTGTTGTTCCGAAACGTTTATACTATTGGCAGGGGGAGCAGTTTTAAATTTGCTTTCCATCGAAACGCCATAAGCATCGGCCCACATTTCAAGGCCTTGGAGTGCAACTTGCACTGGAAGGGCATACTCTGTTGCCAATTGATGACAGAATGCCTGTGTTTGTGTCGCTTCCACATTTGTCATAGAACGTAGCCTGTCTGCAATACCGCATTCGTAAACCTCAAGGGCAATATTTACCAGTAGTCTTTCATTCGGGTACAAGTCTCGCAAAACAGCAACCAACCGAGAACGATTGGTTAGGCATTCAGGATGATTCTCAACAACAATTTTCAAGTCCATAAATACTGAACTCCTTTAGAAATAACATCAAATAATACTATGCGCCATCAGATAACGACTAGTCTTATACTGCCATCCTTCCCGGTGCACAATGCGTTCTGTACAGTAGCGGCGCAGATTGGTATACAACTCATGCCGCAATTCAGTATTATTTCGGCGCACAACGTAGAATTTGATTTCCCGTTCAAAAGTGTCTTTAGGGTAAATATAAAGCGCACCTTGTGTAGTTTCAAAAAATTCAATCACACAGTAGGCCTCGAATTCGATAACCAGCGAAGCACTGATAGATACTTTGTAAACATCCAGACTGTACGGCACATACTGGCTCCAAAACTTTAGACGAGCGTCATCATCAGAACCAACAAAGGTGTCTTTGACTAGGATATAATTCAGCCAGCGGTGATACTTGAGTTCCTGTTCGGGTGTAAACCCGGAAAAGAAATTCTTATACTTTAGCGTTCCTGCGTCGCTGGTATAAGTATTGCGGAGATAGGTGCCGCACTGGTAGTATCTCTGAAAATCCTCAACTTTCAGTTCTGTCAAGATATTCTTCAGGAACAGCTTTATAGAATCCGGAGAATACTTCTTCAAAGTCGGCAGCATATCCCGGTCAGAAATTTCAAGATAGCCAGTTCGATCACAGAAAGTAAGATATTCCTGAATACAACGCTGTCCTAGCCGAGTGGATGGCATAATTCCCAACGTCATCAGACGGTCAGAAAAACGGATGCGGTCGGATTTCTGCCAACGCATACACTCTCTGCCGACTGCATAGGGGATATTTTTACTGGGAAACCACTGCAGCATAGTGGTATTTTCAAGTTTGGTGTTGGAAACGATTTTCTTTACCAGTTCAGCCTTGTCCTGTACGATACGATAAAGGAGATAACATAAATCTTGATTTTCAAAAAAATCCTGCCAGAGAATAAAAAGTGACCGTGCGATTTCTTCATTTGCGCGCAGAAATAGAATCCTTGTTAGATTAAGGAGTGGGAGGTGCAGAGAATTGGCTGGCACATAATTTGCCAGCAACCGCACCTTGCGAATCGGAATAGTGATAGCTTCTCCATCTACATCTTCTTTGGGTAGTTTAGCCCACTGGCGCACTTCGTCTAAGAAGCCATTATCAAGCTGATAGTTTCTAATTTCAGAACTTGTGGGATGCTCTTTCCGCACCTGCGCAGCAATAGCCGGAAGTTTAGAAGGCTTATAGCTTGTTTTCATTTTGTTTCCTCAAGCATTTCGGCAATCTGGTTCATCATTTCCTCATCCTTTAAGCGGAATTTAATTTCCACACGGCGGGATGCCTGCATATCAACTGTTCCATCCGCTGCATAAATAGGTGCACTCCACGAGCGTCCATTTGCGGTCAGCAAAACGCGCAGCTCTTCCAACTGGCTGTCCGAAAGAAAATGGTTGTTTTCATCCAGACAATAGGACACGACGGCAAACGCGCGGTTCTGTGACAATTGCAGGTTATACATATAACCGCCATCCGTGTCAGTATGTCCCTCAATGATAATTTCAGCAACATACGGTGAAAAATCCTTGCCCAGCAGAACCGAGAAATATTTCGGCAAAAACTCTGCAAGAAAAGCCTTGCCGGAATCCTGAAGTTTATCATCGTTGTAGCCAAAGAGCAGCGTTGAATCAAAAGTGATTGCACCAGACTGTGCATCTACCTTGACGGAAAGGTCGTTACCAGAGAACTCTTTGCTCAGGGCATCAATCAGATCTCCACGAACACCCACAATCGTATCAATTTGCGACTGCTGATTCAGAATAATCTGTTCTTTTTCTTCCAGCTCGGCCTGCTTTGCTTCATAGGTTGCGCGGGTTTCCAGCAGGGTGCAGGACAGAATCAGAATAAAGACCAAGCAATGCCGCCATCATGTCAGAGTAGGAAAGCCAGAAATTCAGCTTTTCGCCGTTTTTATTTCGTTTGGTATAGCGTCTCATTGACGATTCCCTTCTTCATCAGCCGTAACAGGAGCCTTTTGCTCAACTAGTGCGGTCAGCTTTTCCATTGCATCCAGATAGGTCTGGGTCTGGCTTGTCAGTTTAGCGAGAACCGCTTCATACTGCTTCTGAGATTCACGGATAACATGCGGCAGGGCCTCGGTAGTATCGCGCACATCTGCAATGGTGCCGCTCAAGTGCTGCGAAATATCGGTCAGGCTGCTGTCGAACGACGTAAAGGTGCGATCAAGTACATCATCCAGATTCTTATCCAGCAGCTTTGCTGCGTTCTCCATGCCAGCAGTCGCAGACTGAATTTCGCTTGTAGTCTGACCTGCAAAATTTGACAGACCAGACACCTCTTTATCCACAGCCTCCACCAATTTTTTGTGCTCTTGTTGTACAAAGTCGGAGAAGTCATTGGTAGCCTGCATCAAAGCATCCGACTGTGCCTGTGTTGCCTTGATTGCTTCCTCAATCTGCTGCTTGCTATTTTGCATCACATTATTTGCAGCCTCAGAAAGCACGGACATCTGCTCAGAGGATGCCTTCGTCAGTTCCATCAGCTGTTTGTGGTTTTCTTCGCTCAGTTGGGCGGCAGTGTTGGACAGTAACTGCATTTCACTTTCAGCAGTCTGTGCCAGCGTTTCCATCTGCGAATGACTTGCCTCTGTCAAAACCTTTGTAGATGCGGCCAGAGCATCCATATCCTGCTTGGCAGCATCCACAATACCACTGATCTGGTCTTTGCAGTGGTCCGACAGCATATCAACGGCCTGCTGTGCAGCATCTGCTTCTTTTTTCACGTTGTCTGCCAAATCAGCAACACGGCTTTCGCTTTCCACCAGTTTGTCCAAATAATTGGCTTGCCGTTCGCTGATTTCATTGCTGTTTGCAATCTGCTGCTGAATGAGTTCTGCTTCAGAATGGAGTTTTTCCTGATACTCCTTCAGAAGCGTGACAAAACCGTTCATTTCTTCAACGGTCTGATGGGAAACGGCATTGACTTTTTCAATTTCGTTCGATGTATCGCAAATGCTATCCACAATTTTTTGCATTTGCTCGGTGGACGCTTTCTGCCATTCGCAAGTTTTCTGAATCGTTGCGGCCAGTTCATCAAACTGCCCACGCAGGGATTCGTTCATGCAGCGAATAAATTCCTGCACGACCTGATTCAGGCCATCTTTCTGCTGCTGGCTTGCAATTTCGCTGAACTCTTTAACAGTAGACTTCATTTCATCGAAAATCGGAACCAGCTCGGTACGCATGGTATTAGCGATAGAGGTGCTGACAGCTTCCGAAACGACGGTAGCAAAGTTTTTCATCAACTCGGTCTGCTGTTGGTAACCCAAAAGCTGGTTTTCGGCATTACTGGAAGAGCCATCTAGATTCTTGTCATGGAATGCAGTTACAAAATCTTCAAGGCTTTGATTTGTGCTGTCGACGTACTTTTTATAGATATGTGAAAACGCAAGAGATAGTAGCACACCAACAATACTTGTCAAAAAAGCTGTACTCATGCCACCAAGGAGGTGGGTGATACTAACCATAACAGCATCTGTAGTGGATGTGTCAAATCCACCAACACCGAGAACTAAGCCAACAAAGGTTCCTAAAATTCCAAGGCCAGTCATAGTTCCGGGAACCAATTCACAGAATCCGGTGTGTCCCAATTCGTCTAAGAATTCCCCGTTAAAGAAATCTGTAATATCGACAAAAGGAGCCGCAAAACTAGTGCTTTTTGTTCGCTGATACGCAGCTCGATACTCTTCAAGTTTGGCATTTAATTTATCAGACTGAAATAATTTGTTTTGCTCGCTAGTCGTTCCCTCAAGATACTCCTGTAAATCAATAACAGCCTGGGCATCGGTTTTAATTCTTTTCCCTATTAATGCAAAGTCCTTCTGATATTTTGATAGATTGACAATATGGTAGAATCCACATCCAACAAAAAACGCCATGAGTGCATAAATTATAATTGACACCAACAGGTTTAGATTCATAGTAGTCTGGCTCCTTTATAAATTCAATTCAATTTCAGCGGTTTCTATCGCGGTGCCATTTTTACAGACACACCGGATTTTATATTTAATTGTCTTTCCACCCTGAGCGGCAACATCCAGATACATGGTCTGCTCCACAGGAAGCTCCGCAAGAGTTGTCCATCCATAGACATCCGAGTATTTCTGGACAATATATTTTTCTGCTTCAAAAAGCATACTCCATTTGAGTTGGAGGCCAGAAAAGGTAAACTGCAACTCTCGAATTTGAAATACAGGTGGCTTGCTTGGGGCAATCAGCTGAATATCTGCGGAATGTGCAATATCTTTTCCAGATTCATTCAATCCCCGGATTGCATAAGTATAGCAGCAGTTAGCTTCCACATCGTAATCCTGATACCGTGGAATAGGGAAAGAACCTTCCTTGATTTTGACAGGTTGCTCTGATTCTTTTGCCCGCCAGATTTCATAGCATTCGATTTCCGATTGTTTTTTCCATTGAAGTCGAATGCCCATGCGAATAGAATCCTGCGAAATTGATTCGATCTTGAGCAGATTTTCAGCTGGATTCTGTTGTGGCTTTATCGGAATTGCAGGTCGTGCAGTAGATTCAGCGGAATTTATGCGAGATTCTCTGCACTCGTCAGCATCATTAAGTGCACGATAAAGAATATCTGCATCAACGCTGTCTTGCCAATAATCAATAGCATTCTTAGCTGCGTTTTCCAGCATAGCATACTGGCTGACAAGACCTGTCGTGATTTTCAACCTATCATCTGTTGAAATCGGATTGCTGCGTTGGATGGCTTCTAGTATTCCAAGTTCATAGGCTGCTTGCAATACGCGAAACTTCGGCAAGTCATTCTTCAGAGCATCTTTTAGCAAACTTAATGTTCGGGTTTTATCTTTGAGTGCCGCTGGACACTGTTTCAGATATCTTCCAAATTCGGTCATGATCTTTCCTCACACACAACACAAAAAGGCCCACGCCATATCTGGCGAAGACCTTTTGACGAATCAATGTGAAATTCCTTGAGTTTCCTGCATTACTTCCGATTTTGCCGCATCCTGAATGGAAATCAAGTCATTAGCATCGGGATCAAGTGCAGCTGCATCCTCAGCTTGTATCGCAACATTTCCCACAGCATCGCGTTCCAGTGCGTTCAGTCTGGCTTGCAGCGATTTCCATTCAGCCTGCGCCTTATAAAGAGCGACCTCCGATGCTTTTAGGCCAGCTTCAGCCTCTATCAGACGTTCCGTCAGTTTCTGAAGTTCCGCCCGGTTTCGCTCCATGTTGCTTTCGATATAGTTTTTCTTCTCAATGGCGGATTGATGGGTGCGCTCTGTTTTTTCCAATTGGGCTTTCAGCCGGATTTCTTCGCCGCACAGCTTAATTTTAGCGACTGAATCTTCAGAAAGATCCGTGCGAATAATGCCTGCAATGGAAACATCATCACCGCTGCCCCGTCTGGTGATTTTTGGCAAGTAGTCACGGACTTCATTGCTACCAATTTCTGTACTATGTTCTGCAAAGACAATGAAAATGTTGCGATACAGTTCATGCCATTCCATCTCAGAGGAATAGCTGTCATCAATGCCATCACTTCCGATAAAAATTGCGGCTGGGAAATCCTTTTGAATTATATAACGAAATTCTTCAATCGCATCACTGTCACAGATGCTGGTGGTGATATTCTGTTCACAAGCTTCATCCCATGGGATAGGCTCGCAAAGCGTCCCGTTTTCCAGCAATTCAACGCATTTTCCATCTCCAATATGGATGCCAAACCACCCCTCGTTGGTCATGCAGACTGCAATCAGGGTCGTTCCATAAGCCTTGGCATTATATTGCCCGGAAGCGTACCGTTGCTTATATTTCTCTGATACTTTTGCCAGTTCTTCCGGCTGGAATGGCTCACAGGCAACATCATTTTCTACCTGCGTATACCACCGAGCAAGAATATTTTTGGAAATCTGAATTAATTCAGTTTCAGAATCCGGAACAGCGGACAGATGATTTTCCCGTGCTTCCTGTACAAAGGCCTTGATAGCTGTCAGAGCTGCAGAAACCGCAAATTTACTGCCACGATCTGTGCGAATATAGTTATCGCTGCCGTGACCGTCTGCCACAGCAATAATGCTTACATCTTCAAAGTGGCACTCACCGGATGCATCCTGACAAACCTTGTTTGCTTTAATATGGTTATAGCCTTGTACAGAATGAGCGAACTGGTAATATTCAGCCATAATTTGACCTCCCGCCGAGAATCAGCTTTTACCAGTTGCCCCAATCCTGATCCAGTGAAACATCAATGGCACCAGAGTCACCACCAGAAACAGGGCTGTTCTGAGAAGCATCCTGCTTGATCTCATTGACGGCATCCTGTGCAATTTTGGCACTATCATCCTCGGCACTGGAGGTCGTATCACCGGATTGCTTGCTGTGACTCTGGAACTCCGATGCGCGGACACTGACCTTGCGAATCAGAGCTTTCAGCGTATGCTTATCATTGACCGTAATGACGGATTCGATTGTTCCGGTAAACTCGGCCAGAACCGCTTTATCTGCATCGTCACCGATTGCAATGGCAATTTTAATAGCATGTTTGAACCAGTTGTTCAGCTTCAGCTGCTTCAGTTCCTTTTCCCAGTTGTCCGTGGGGCCGCCATCGCTGAACAGCAGAATGACCGGAGCATACGCACCTGTCTGGCTGTTCAAGTACTCATTGCGAGAGAGTTTTTTATCCAGCTCCTTACAGGCTGCGCCCAAATCGGTCACGCCGCCTGCGTTCAGATCGTTCCAGATCACATCTCCAATAGCAATAGGGCCGCTCTGCGGAGTGATCCACGAACAACCACTGCTGAACTGCATGATGGCCACTTTGATTTCAGCATCATCGTTTGCTGCGCTGATCTCCGGCAAATCACTAGTAATGGCTTCTTCCATTGCGCTGTTGACGCTGCCGATTTTGCTTCCGCACATACTGCCGGAGGTATCGACCACATAAAACAGCGTCATGACTTTTCGAGGGGCAGGTGCTACGTTATCCAACAGAGACATTTTTCTTCACCTTTCTCTTTTACTTGATGATTCCAGAATCATTCGTTCCACCAAGGAAATGGATTTCAAATCCAGCGCGAACGGGTACAACTTGCTGTGGCGGCAGGGGACGCTGAGAACCATCCGGCAGATTTACGCTCCAAGTGCGCTGGCTGAGGTTTCGGAAGCCAAGTAGTTTCGGATCTTTCGGATTCTTCACTACTTCGGCTACCTGTGTGCGGATATCTTCCAGAGAGCTGTCCACTGTCCACAAACTGATTTTCAAGCCGGGGAAGATAGGCAAAATCTGATTTTTGATTTGCAGCGCATTTGTAATGGAAATCTTTTTGCTGCATTCCATGCAGGGAATATCGTGGCTGCCCTTGAATGTATAAAATGTTTCCTGACCGCAGTATGGGCAGCGGCCAATTTCCGTGCGCAGGCGGATAAAAATATCCATCCACTCTTTTTCCAGAATGCGTGGCTTTTGCTTCATCATCACATCATGACTGAATGCACGGATAAAAGCATCTTTTACATAGTCTGGATAAACGTTCCAGAACAGTTTCAGATTATGGTCGGTTCCCGGAATTGGACGGTTTTCCGATGTGGATGGGTCATAGACAAAAATCGGAGCACTACCATAATATTTTTGCTCTGCTTCTTTGGTCATACAGGGAGGGGTGCTGTAACGGCCTTCCAATGGGTGATTGATAAACAACAGCCGAAATAGCACTACGGCCAGACTGAATCGGTCGCTGTTCTTGTCCGGGTCATTCTTACCCATAACAATTTCCGGAGCCATCCAGCGCTGCTTACCCATAATGCCAAGATTGGTTCCGAATGGACTGACATTATCATTATCGCAAATCAGCACATCGCCATTTTCCGGATTGATAAAGAAGTTGCCGTTGTTGATATCCTGATAACTGTATCCATTATTGTGCAGAGCACGGAAGGCTTCGATAATATTGATTGCTGCCGTACAGAGGGCGTAGAAACTTTTGAAACGCGCCTGTTTTTGCTTTCGGCCACCCACAAAAAAGTTGGTCAGTTCTTCGTAACCAGACGGGCGCACATCCATCAGATAGCCAAACTGGTCGTTATAAACTTTGGTAATGGCTTTTGGCCAGAGAAAAGCATCCGTTGGCGCACCATTGCTGATATTGTTTTCGAGGTTCTTATAGAAGTCATTTTCCTTTCCCTTGAAAACTCCCGGATGATACCATTTCAGAGCATAGGTTTTGCCGTTGTACGATACCTTGTAGACCGTGCCCTGACCACCAGAACCAAATTCATCCAGAACCTCAGCCTGTCCACCAGCTTGAATATCCAGCTTATCATGTACTTTTAGATTTCCCATATTGCAATACCCTTTCGATGATTTACGTCATAATTTGAAGCGTTTGTACTGCCAGATCCGCACGAGGCAGAATAAAGTTTATGACCTTTTGCCCAAATTGAAGCCCAATCGCATTGGAATAGGGATGAAATGCAGAAAGTGAACCAATGGTTTTTTCTAGGCCGCCTTTCTGCGAGGTGAAAATGATGCGCTTGTTGGTAATATAAAGGTATCCCGGTATGTAGTCGACCTTGGTTTCCGTTACCGGGATAGATTCGCTGCTGCCCATGTGGTATCGAACGCCCTTGAAAAAGACGCTTGGTACACTGGTACCGCCGGATTTTCGAACATTTCGAGTGGTGCTTGTCTCGACCATTTCGTAGCTCTTGTCTACAAAGCAGCATTTTTCGCCCTTTTTGAGCATCAAGTTAGGCACATTCAGTTCTGCCAGACTGCCACTTTCAATCCGGGAGATTGCAGCAGAAGGAAGAACCGTCTGACTGGCAGAGAAAGTCGGCATGGGCTTCTGCTGTGGTTTGTTGAAGATACTCATAATCTTTTACCGATCTCCACTGCTTCTGATGCCAGAGCCGTCATAACCCCAACTGACAACACCATGTACTCCGCACCATCCACAGGAGAACAACCTGGAACCATTGTAGCAATTCAATTTTCCACAGGTGCCGCATATTACGAAGGTAGTTGCTGCGCAGTAAGGACATCCGGGGTAATCTTCTGTTGGCTCAATCGTACCAATAATTGTGGTTTCATCATAGCCTTCATGTTTTGCGGCTGATTCTTTGATAGGAAACGCCCATGTGTACTTCCAGTGCTTCTTGCCAGTCTTTTCAAAGCGGACACCGTAGGCTTTGTGGACTTTTCCGCATTTGCAAAGAGCAACTGTTGCTTCTATGCCATTCGTCATAACTTTTCCCTATTGCTCAATTGTACAGGTGTGGTTTGTGTGAATTTTATGTAACAATTATAATGCTTTTACAATAGAGCGTCAATGAGAATGCAAATATATTCCATTTTGCATTCAAAATATTTTGAAATTTATGCCTTTACATCAATTTATAGCGATAGTCTGTAAACATAAGAGGGGCAGATACCAAGTTATACGGTATCTGCCCCTCCGACATTATGCAAAGATCAATTTGGCCTTAATAACTTCCTCCGCTCGGTTCTGGATACTGTTCATCCTACGCACCCATTCCATTTGATTTGCGGCTTTCAGTTCTTCGTTCACACCCTCACGTTCAGCTATCTGCTGAGTAAGCAACTCCAACTGTTCCTCTGCCTGTGCATCAATGTCAGCCAGATAGCTGTTCAATCTGCCAGACAGCAGGAGGGCCTGATACCGTGCTGAATGATGTTCTTTAAGATACCGTTTGTACATTCTACCCCAACGACCAACAGGGCGAGAATCCTCTGCCAAAATCAAGGCAGGAAAGTAGTAATCTCCGACCAGCACATAGTCCAGCCCATTATTTTCATCATGCAATCTAGTGTTCGGCTTTTCCATTGCACACCTCAAATCTTTCTCTGCTGGCGCAGGTACTCTTCAAAAATGCTTCTCCGAATCAAAATCTTCCGGCCAATCTTATAGATAGCCCCACATTCATGTGCCATCCGGGTGACAGGTTTCAATCCCAGCCCATAATAATCGCTTGCCATGCTGTAAGTCACGAACTCATGCCGCATGAAGTCCATATCTTCATCGTCGATCTGGTCAGAAAACATCCACACACTGCCGCTCACTCGTCCTCGACCTCCTCCGCGGTAATTTTTCTTGCAGGTTCATGGAAGCGTTCCAAGTAGGCGTCAAAAATCTCCCGGTTGATAAGCACCGTGCTGTCAAAGCGGTAGATCGCCCCGGCATCGCTGGCAAGCTCCAGCAGCTTCTTGTGAGAAAGGCTGTATACGATCTCTGCCTGCTGGTAACGCAGGAACTGGCGGCGCAGCTTGCGAAGCTGGTCGGGGACTTCTTTCATGGATTTGATAGGCTTGTAGTCGGTTTTCATAAATTTATCCTCCGTTTTTTGTAACTGTCTGACAGAAGTTGGCCGCAGGAGCAAACAAAAAGAGCACCTCCCGGATGATTCCAAGAAGTGCTCTTACAGCTTTGTTCAAGCCTTGTGCGTTTTGTCTGAAATCCGTCACGCTTCATAACGGGACGTGATTCTTCAGGATTTTGCTGTCAAATTGATGTCAAAACGGGGATGACACAGTTTTTGCAAGAAAATCAGAAGCAAAATCTTTCGTTTCTATGTTGATTTCCTTGTAGTTCACTGGTCAATGGGCTTCATCGTGGGGATGTCATCGACGAGCAGTTATAAGCCTTTATTTCTTGATACTACTCTACACCGCAAGGGTTGATTTTTACCCTTCCATTTACATCTCTACACAAGCCTTTATCTGAACGGTATCCTTTGGCGTATGAATTGGCGTAAATGGCGTATGGCATATTTGGCGTATGCTTTATTTTATTCTTCAGGGTCTTTCCACTGTGCGAACTGACGGTCAAGATTTTCAAATTCAGACTTACGCAGTTCCTTGGTCACATCCGCATAGATGTTCAAGGTCGTGGAAATATCCGAATGTCCCAGCGCATCCTGAATCACCTTGATGTTCACGCCCGCTTCGCACATCCGGGTCGTGAAGGTATGCCGCAGGGTATGGCAGCTGAAACGCGGCAGGAGTACGGTGCTGTTCGGATTCTTCGCCAGCACTTCATCGTTGCAGTCCCGGATGATGCGCCGGATGGCCTTGTTCAGCGTTCCCTGATGCTGGCACTCTCCAAAGCGATTGACGAAGATGAAGTCCGTGTAACCCCCTGATGTCAAGATAGGGGCGAAAAATAAAAGAAAAAAACGCAAAAAAAAGCCCTACAAGGCTTTCAGTCAGTTCTGTGAACCGACCTAAGCCTTGTAGGGCTTTACTCGTTATTCTATTTTCAATGGTAGCTTATCGAATCCAATCCATCAATTTTCTTACGCCGCTTATCACACTGGCATAATCAGTTTCTGCTGCATACGAGTATTTCTTCTGATATGCTCTCCATAGCACTTGAAGCTGTTCATCTGCTTCAATAATTTTAATAATCTCCTCGGCCTGCTCCTGCAGATGATCCGTTCCTCTCTTTTTGCAAGTTGCCGCAAAAGCATCTTTCAACACAGCCTTATTGACTTTATCTTCGTATGTATCGAGCAGCATCCGTATATCGTAAAAATCCCTCATTCGGGTGTTTAAGATGCCCCTCGCCAAAACCGTCTGCAACTTCTCGGCTAATATAGTTTCCAAATTATACGACCATAGACTGATAGAACGATCTTCCAGCAAGAGATCATAATTGAACTCGATTGCTCGTGGGGTAATGACATCGCCCGTGGAAATATCAATTTTCAAGGGCGTAATCAATCTTCCCACATTGGCATTCATGGTAACGCGGATTCCCGGATACTCCATTTCATCCATGATATTGGAAACGTCTTTAACATCAAAAGAAACACCATCGTCAAGGTCAATATCTTTGACCCGATTGACAACTCGCAAGGCATCCTCCGCAGACAGATTTAGATTCTTCATGCTGGTGTCTATGTCCATCGTGGAACGGTGCGCAACACCAATCATTGCCGTAACCAGTATTCCGCCTTTGATAATGAAGTTATCCCGATATTCTGATTGTGCCAGTCTTTCCAGAAAACGCTCCATCATATAGATTCGCATGAGTGTCCTTGCGTCTGCATTGTTCTGTTTTGCAACGCTCTTGATACGCCCTTTTATCTGTTCAGGTGTAAATCCCATTTACAGTAGTACCTCCATATAATTTCGGATGATCTTATCCACTCGAAATAGCTTTGCATACTTCATCAGTTTATTAAGGTCCTTATCTTTTCTCCCGACATACGCTTTTAATACTGCATTGAAATCCTGTACTTCTATAGAACTTCTACTCCGCACCAAGTCGCAAATTGTCCGTTCCAAATCGTACATAGGAATTTCATTTCCCTGATTGCTTTTTACGATTTGCTTGCCAACGTCAAGAAGTTCCTTTTTTACTGTATAAACCTTATAGCCATCCTCTTTCAAGCGGTGAACATTATATCCACTGTAAATCGTGAGTGTATGAACAAGCGGTTCCCGATCTGTCAGCCCATAATAATAGAACGCTTCATCATGAGAAAACACTCCCATCGGGCAGCGGCGGTGCAGCATTTCTAATTCGTCAATCCAAGTATCTTTTGCTGCGTATACGCCATGTCTGACTTGCTCGTATTCATTGGCCTTTACATATTTATAAAACTCAAATTTCGTTAAACCTACTTTTGTTGCAAGCTGCGGTGTTAAAATCTCATGTGTTTGAGCCAAATTGTTCATGTTCATCATAAGCGTCACCTCACCTTCGTGCTTATATTGTATTCCAAATAAGCACGAAAGTCAACGCAAACTTTCTTTTGTGCTTATTTTATTTGCAATATTAGCACATTCGTCCACTCAGCCTTACTTGATGCCCCTTATTCAATGTGCTATACTTAAACTATGAAAATCGATCAAAGGAAGTGCATTTGTCATGAGCAAACGACTTGTTGCTTACTTCTCTGCCAGCGGCATTACCGCAAAAGTTGCTGAAAATCTGGCTGATGCCATTGGTGCAGACATTTTTGAGATTCAGCCGGAAGTTCCGTATACCAAAGCTGATCTGAACTGGATGGATAAGAAATCCCGTAGCACTATCGAAATGAGCGATCCTACCTCTCGCCCTGGCATCGCTGTCAAGCGTGATAACATGGACGAATACGACACCATCTTTGTCGGATTCCCTATCTGGTGGTATATTGCTCCGACGATTATCAATACATTTCTGGAAAGCTATGATTTGAAAGGTAAAACAATCATTCCCTTTGCCACATCTGGCGGCAGCGACATGGGTAAGACCAATGAAAAACTTGCGCCGAGCTGCCCCGGTGCAAAACTGCTGCATGGTAAGGTATTCAATTCCTATTCCAGCAAAGCCGACTTGTCCGCATGGGTAGAAACCCTCAGCCTCTAATAGACACATTCCTGCGGAATGAAACACCCGCCTGGTCGAGAAGATTTCCTGAATCCTCTCACCCAGACGGGTATTCTTTTTCTTATGCCACTTCTTCCATCCAATTACGCGCCATACTTTTCCAACGCTCTCCGAATCACATCCTCACAGTTGAACTCTATTTTCATCGTTTGGTCGTCATACAGATAAACCATGCTCACAAAAGCATCCACACATTCTTTTGTCAGCCCGCCGATGTATGTTTTCTCACTGGCCTGTTTTGTCAGAGCGCGGATTTCTTCATCCAGTTCATCGGCACACTCCTGTTCTTCCTTTTCTGTCCGTATGCTATCCTGCAATACAGCCAGTTTTTCCGAAAGAGCCTTTTTCTTTTCTATGTACGCATCTCGCAGCAGCACACCGTCCGCATACGATTCATATAGTTTGATTTGCTCTACCCGAATGGCTTCTGCTTGCTTTTCCAAGTTCTCAATGTCCACGCAGCGCACCGTGATAGACTGCTTTTCCTGCATTCCCTGATTTACCACATCCAGCGCATAGAATACTGTTTTTATCGCACGAGCCACTTTTGCGTTCACCGAATGTTCTCTGTAATAGCCGCCGTAGCATTTAGAGAACTTTCCGGCTGACCGTTTATAGCCGCAATAGAAAACCATTTCCCCATATTGCCTTTCGTGGCGAAGCTGCCGATTACAGTTTCCGCAGCAGATTTTTCCTTTTAACGCAAAATCATCGCCCACCTTATATTGAATTGGAGTTACGTTACGGATTGCTTTCTGTGCCTGATAGTATTCATCTCTTGTCACGATGGCCGCATGAGCGTTTTCTGCGATGATCCACTTATCCTCCGGGAGCGTCCGAACAGAGGTAGTATTCACGTCAATTTTCTTTCTTCTCCCCATAACCAGCGCACCAGTGTATTCATACCGTCTAAGGATTCTCCACACGATTGCTGCGTTCCATAACATTTCACTGTCCGGGGCAATAATAGGATTGCTGCCCATCAGCAGATTCTTTCGTTTCGCATACAATCCCGGCGTAGGAAGATTTAATTCGTTCATGCCATAGGCGATCTGCGTTGTATTGCGACCGGACAATGCTAATTCAAATACTTTTTTCACGCAGGGTGCGGCCTCCGGGTCAATCTCCCACCGCTGCCCACCTTTCTTGTTCCACACATATCCAAAAGGAACATTCGTGCAGGTGGCTTTCCCGTTCTTCCAGTTCGTTTCCAAAGCAGCCCGAATCTTTTTTGCAATATCCCGGCTATACATATTATTCACCAGATTGCTGACCGCCACTTCGATTCCCGGTGTTCCGTTGTTCAGTTTCATGCTGTCAAAGGAATTATTCACAGCAATAAACCGAACTCCCATCAACGGAAAAATCTGTTCAATGTAATCGCCAACACCGATATAGTCACGACCAAGGCGGGATAAATCCTTTACCATGATGACTTTTATATCGCCCTGCTTCAAATCCACGATCATTTTCTGAAAAGCCGGACGATTAAAAGCTGACGTTAGATAACGATACTTTTGAAAACACTGGAAAATCAAGGTTTTTCGAGCGACGGACAAGCAGGGTATTGTACTAAAAACTGAATACGACGCAGAAGCGGCGTTTCTTACTCTCTACATGGGAGAACAGGAACGCCGCTTTTTTCATGCCCTTTGTTACGCAGTAGGGGCAGAAAAAGCCTTGCTACAAGCGGTTTTCCGGGCGCGTATCTGGCGCGGAAAGGGATTTATACCTTATCCCCCGAAACCGCGCTTCTACTGCGTAACAAATCCAAAGCAAAGGAGCTATGAACTATGGCAGTTTTCAGAGTGGAACGAAACAAGGGCTATACCGTAATGAGCAACCACCACCTACGCAACAAGGAGCTTTCCCTAAAGGCAAAGGGGCTGTTGTCGCAAATGCTGTCACTCCCCGAAGATTGGGACTACACCTTGAAAGGCTTATCCCTTATCAACCGGGAGAAGATAGACGCTATCCGCGAAGCCATTAAGGAACTTGAACGCGCCGGGTATATCGTCCGTTCAAGGGAGCGCGACGAGAAAGGACGCTTGCGGGGCGCGGACTATGTGATATTCGAGCAGCCGCAGCCGCCTACGCCGGATTTACCTACATTGGAAAATCCAACATTGGA
>ERZ780122.301-NODE-301-length-17830-cov-3.08108_pt1 | contig 17830 bp, 21 predicted proteins | sample MGYA00511570_ERZ780122 | MGnify/ENA primary metagenome ERZ780122 (study PRJEB29588, sample SAMEA2144302) | human gut metagenome | biome: human gut; feature: human-associated habitat; material: faeces | place: Denmark | collected 2008/2010 ...
TCCGTGATCCTTGCGTCCCGCAGGTTAATCATCCTCGATACCTCCGTAGATGATCGTCGGCGTTCCGCTCAGTTTCGGAATTTGCACAACGGCTTTTCCCGAATCCATTCCGTTCTCGATCACCTTATCGACCGGCTGGCGCAGCTCCACTCGCTTCACGCCAGCGGCCCGCAGGCGGGCGATCAGCTCCATCGGGTTAATGTCCCGACCAATGGAACGCTGCCACTCCTGAAATTCCTCCACCGCTTTTGCCACGCTCTCCTGAACGATGCTTGCTCCTTTGGAATTTCCAGATCCGATGTAATAGGTGAAGTCGATGGAATATTCCACCTCTTCCGGTGCTTTGCAGATTACGCAGTCTGTCATAGGGCGGCGGGCTTCGTTCATCAGATACGTTTGCATTTCGCTCATATCCTTTTCGCTCGGCATCTTGCCGCCGGTCAGCATGAAGAAAATGTACACCGTGCAGGCCACGTCCCGCGGGCTGACAGCGATTGCGCTCTCTACGTCCGACCGAAACGACATAGCCCAGAACTCGTAAGCGTCCTTTGGGCCAGCGCAGGAGTAGGTCGTGGGAGAAAGCCAGATTCTACGGGTCAGGCTGTCGTCGCTCTCCACGTCTGCGCCGCCGCTGCTGGTGTCGGTGTTCTCCACCGCCGCCACATACGGAATGGCATCAACCAGTGTATCAACAACACCGGGCGGAATGTCGTTGCCGCCCACGCCTACCACTTCGGCCTGTGCCAGCACATCCACATAGGTCTTGCCAATGTCGATCTGTGCATAGTCCATTGTGGCAAAATAAACCCCCGCGGCAGTTCTGACGCGGGTTCCTTGCGGGATCATGGCAACGGTTTTCTGAACGGCAGACAGCGTAAAGCGAACCGTCACCGTTGCATAGGTTGCCGGGGTGCGCTTCACGCCAAACGGCAAGCCCATGTTGTCCAGCTCTGCGCCGGTCGCTGTTTTCAGCAGCGCACAGCGGGTGCGCTTCTCCGCAATCTGAATCATCATGTAGTACAGCTCCGTCATGCTTTTCAGGGTAAGCATAATCGGGTCTGCTTTGTTCAGGGGCGGGGCCGTACCGTTCACGGCCTTATAGTTCCGTGTATAGATTTCCGTCACCAGATTGCTTACATCCTGCAACGTAAGGTTTCCGGTAACGCTGTACTCCGGTATATCGGCAAACTCGGCAATGTTAGACAATCTGTACCACCACCTTTGGCCGGATGCGTCCTTGCTGGCTGTGGCTCGTTTCATACTCCACTTCCAGCACTTCCGCCCGCGGCTCGTACTTCTTTGTTTTGCGAATGATCTCTGCCGTGAGCATCGCCTGTGCAGCTTCGGCGGGCAAACTCAAACATTCCATGTTCAAGCCAAACTCCCGGTCAAGGGCTTGTTCTCCCTCTTTGCTGCCATAGAGTGTCAGCAGACAGTTGTAAATATCCAGTTCTTCGGTTTTGCCAGACGGCTCAATCTCAACGTCGAAGCCGCCAAGCGTCATAGTTTCCATATCGTCGCTCACGGTGCGTATTCCTCCAACGTCAAAGTAACCTTACCGTCTTTCAGTCCCCAGAAACGATGCACCGCACCCCATCCCGTCGTCACCTTTGTCAACTTGAACGGATTCTGCGACATAGGTTTGTTGTTCAGGATGAAGTAGTCAATCGTTCCAGCTTCACAGTGCTTCATGAGTGCGTCAAAGATTTTGCGCGGGTTCACGCCCAGCTTTGAAACCAACTGGATTTCAAACTGGTACGACTTCAAACCCGGCCCCGTGTACTCGCTCTTGTCTTTGCCGCCGATTACACTGTGCGTGGCCCAGTTGCTTGATGTGCTTCCGTTTATTTTGTCAGGTGTCAAGACACGCCAACTTGATACCGTAAATATCAGTCCCGCATAGCATCCAATGCTTCCCCATGCCATAGGATCACCCCCTTACGGTGTCGGAGTTCCGGTTTCGCCAGCAACAACATACGGGCCAGCCGTGGCCGCACCAGAATGAGTGTGCTTGTGGTTTACCAGAGAAATGCCGTTGATCTTGCAATCGCCAGAGCCACCAGAGATATTCACGGTCGATCCCTTGATGTTCACCGTCGTTCCGTTGAAGTTCAGCGTAACGCCCTTGATCTCAACCGTTCCGTTCTGACACACCTTTACGGTGGAACTTCCCACCTTGAAAGTCATGTCACCCTTGACGGTGTACTCCACGTTCTTCCCAACGGTTTCTTTCACATTGCCGTCGATGGTTTCCGTATAGTCGCCGGTGTCGCCGTCGTACTGCTCAAATGCTTTTCCCTGCTCGTCGTTGTAGTCGTGCCGGTAGCGGCCTTTCTTGCCCTCGACGGGCTTGTTGTCCTCATTCCAGATCGTGCCGATGCACGTTCCCATTTCCTGACTGTCGGAGTTGTGGAGGACGCAGACCAGCTTGCCTACGACCGGCATCCGGTACATGGCATTGGAAACCATGCAGATTTCATCCGTGACCGAATCGGCGCGATCCTCGTATGTAACCTCAATGGTTCCGTCCTCGTAGTTCACCTTGGACACAGAGCCAATTCGGATAACGCTGCTCATGCTGTTACCCTCCCACTCTGCTTGCAGAAACTTTCGTCACCAGACCGGAAGATTTGTTCAGCGTGTGGCTCACGGTGTCCATGTAATACTTCCCGTTCAGTTTCCCTAGTCCCTTTATATTGATGCACATGGTCGAACACAGACTCAGGTTTCCCATCGTCGAAAAAGAAATGGTCGTGGCCGAATGGTTCTTGTTGTCGATGGCCGCTTGAAGCTGCCTTTTTGCGTCCGCTTCGCTGGACGCATACTGGTTCAGTTTCAGCATCCTGTCGGCAGTACCGATTGTGACCTTGATGTTGACTTTCTTTTTTTGGTTCGAGTAGGTGAACTCTCCGCCGGTGTACGTCCCGGAAAGCGTTGTGTTCCAGCTCAAAGAGTTAGGCACAATGTCCGCCGGGGTAAAGGTTGCTACTGCATCCTTTTTCTTGTACTGCTCACGATCAAAAATCCAGATTTCGCTCCGGTAGGTTTTGAGGATCAGGCCATAGGTGCTGCAAAGTTTTTGCAGGAACGAACTATCCGTGTCGTCCTGCTCTTTCAACGCAATGTCCACGTCCTCGGCATCCATGCTGCACCCCAGCCCGTACCGGTCGGCAATGGTCTGAGCGATGCGCTTGATGGAGGTCTTTTTCCAGACGCACTCTTGGTTTTTTTCGTGAAAGCTCGTTCCGTTCGGACGGGCCACCGCGCCGATGGTCAGCACACACGGCCCAGCGGAATAGCTGAGATCGTCCACCACCAGCGTCCCGCAGTCAAGCGGGGTGCTGTCACCCTGCACGATCCAGTTTTTCGTGCAGAGTGTCGGGTGTAGCACAGCTTCCTTATCCGGCAACCACGAGTTGATCCACTTATCATCCACCGCGTTTACCTTGATGGAAATGCTGTCGCTCGAATCTGCTCCCCGGTCGTTATAGGTGAAGCTCTCCACATCCCCGGAAATGTCCCCGGAAATATCGGTGTCGTTGTACTCCAATTTCAGGATCGTTTTTCTGGGCTGAATCGCAATCATATATATCACCACCTACCTTTTCCACGGCGGCAGGTTATCGTTTGCCGCCACCTCTTCTTCAATGTCCGGCGTGACTAGCTCAATGCCGGAATCGAATCTGTAAATCTCGATGTACTCCCGGTTTGCGGCCATCAGCACATCGGCTTTCAGCTCGTCACCGTAGACGGATTTCGCAATGCCGTCCCAAGTGTCGCCGCTCTTTGTCGTGTACGCCATCAGGCCACCCCCTTACGAAGCATATTTGACACGGCCCTGTTCGCGCTCTTCCTCGCGCATTTCGCGCTTGAACTGCTCGAACATTTCCCGCATCATTCTTTCGATTTCCTCCGCCTTTGCATCGTTTCCAACGGTGATCTGCGGTGCAAAAACAAACTGGGAATCCTTGATGCTGTTGGAGCTTTCGTTTCCGCCGCCCGCAGCGCGGTAAGCACTGGACGGCATATCCGGCAGGGTTTTCTCGGTGTCCCTCTGCGGCAGCATATAGAGCGGCGTTCCAGTGTCGGTCAAGACACCATCCTGCCAGCTCGACAGCACCGTGCCGCCGTTGTAGGTCTTGGCCGCTTCCGTTACGGCCTTTGTTACCGTGCTGTCGCTTCCCAGATACTTGTTCAGGATGATGGGTGCAACGTCGGCGGCGATACTGGTCGCCACCAGTTCCAAAGAGCCGTCCCCGGACATGGCGTTGTTCGCCACCGTCCACATCATCGACACCACATCACCGGTGGATTTGATGCCGTTGGAGCGCAGGGCGTAGTCGGCATAGGCTTTGGAGAAGTCGATCAAGTTGTCCAGCTTTTCCTTGCTTCCGTCGGTGAAGCCGCCGTTCGCAAAATACTGGACGTTCTGCACACCAGCTGCGCGGGTCGCGTCCTCACCAGACACGCCCAGCATACGGCCAGCCCGCACCCAGTTTTCCACGTTGCTGTCATGGACGCTGGGCTTGAAAGAAATAACAGCTTCCGTTCCAGCTTCACCGGCGATGCTCACTCCACGGGTAAAGCCGCCGTTGGCGAAAGCGGGCATTGCCACTTCCGACAGGTTGAAGCCGAACGTCTGACCGGCGAAGTTCTTCGCCACCGGAACGTGTTCAAGCCACTGGGGAACCGTGAACGAGAAGCTATTTAGGGCGCGAATGATGCCGTTGACGACCGTGACCGTCACCGATACGATGCCCTTTATCAGCCCAACGATGGACTGAATCACAGGCTCTATCACCGGCAGCAGTCCGTGGATCACATCGACCACCAGCTTGATCGCATTTATCAGGGTCGTGCCGACCAGACTGATAATCATGCTTATCAGCGGCGACACCGCCGGGAACAAATCGTTTACCGCGAAGCTCAACACATCTGCCAACAGCGGCTTAATGTGGTTCACGCCGAGGTCTACGATCTGACCAATCAAACCCTTTACCGACTCGATAATCGGGATCACCGCGCCGAACGTAGTTCCCAGATCGTCGATGCCGAAGATGCTTTTCCCGCTCAAACTCTGCTGGATATTTTGCAGGTTTTCCAGTGAGAACGCACCGGCCAATGTGTCGTGGATGTTCCCTGCGATGCCCTGCACTTTCCCGGTGAATCCATCAAAGAGCGTCAGGCCCTTTTCGCCAAACACCTGTCCGATGATCTGGCGAATGTCCTCGAAGTGATCTCCCAACAGGCTGACCACCGCGATCACAGAACCAAGACCGGCGATCACCGGGCCGAATGTGGACATAAGGCCCGCGAAGATGTTGAAGCCGCCTTTCAGGACGGGCGATGCCACAGCTTTACCCAGACCGAACGCTTTGCCGCCGAAGTCCGCCACGCCGGACACAGCCTTGCCAACTTTCGTCTGACCCGCAATGCCCTTGATCTGCGTCCACGCTGCGCCGCCGCTCTTCGTGGCGGTGCTTGCCGCCATGCTAGAGATCACGCTGTTCAGCTTAGAACCGGGGGCAATGTTCAATCCGTTCAGGAAATTCACGCCACCCTTTGCAATGCCGCCTTTGATCCCGCCGGGAATGTCGGACAGGAATGTACCAACATTCGCCGCCATCCCGGACAGCTTCTTTCCGGCTCCCGTCTGCGCAAAAACGCTTCCGAGTGCCGATAGCGACGCGTTACCTTTCGTCATAGCGGTGCTTGCCGCCATACTAGAGATCACGCTGTTAAACTTCGATCCGGGAGCGATGTTCAGGCTGTTCAGGAAGCCAACGCCCTGTTTCGCAATGGTTCCGGGAAGATTTGTAACCGCCGTTCCGATCCGGGTTTTCCCCACATCACCTGCGGCAACCGCAATTCGGTTCAGAGCCGGGAAGCTCTGCCGGATGGTCTGCCCGCGTTCCGATGCGCCCATAACGTCTCGAACAAAGTCGATTTTTGTTTTTCCATCGTTCTTTGTCAGGCCGGTAAAGTTTTTCAGTGTAGCCCACAGGCCAACACCCGCACCGTTCGCCTTAGTCGCAATATTTTTCAGGAACGAGTTTTGCGGCTGCGGGCCGATGGACGGGGACTGGATGCCCGCCATCTGTGCGCCGTAGCTCATGCCGCTGGCGATGGTGCGGATGCCGTTGAAAATCTTCCCGCCGCCGGTAGCGGCCCCGCTCACTCCCTTTGTGACCCCGCTGACGACTTGAAGAATCTGCGGCGCAAACCGCATACCGGCCCACGCCGCGCCGATGCCGCCGAGCGTGGCGGCTACCTTGTCGCCATTGTTCAGCAGGTATTAGATTACTTCCTTTACCCGTGCCGTTATATCCGGCAGGGCTGCGCGGAAGTCGTTGATCTTCTCGATGCCGAACCCGGCAACGTCTTTCAGAATAGGCAGGAAGTTGTTTCCGACTTCGATGCGGACAGCCCGCCATGCGTTGCTCAACATCGTCAGTACAGATTCGGAGGTTTCGCATTTCAGCAAGAACTCCTTGTACATACTGCCGTTGTATTTAGAAGCATCGCCCACATCGTCCAGCGTCTTTATGAACAGGTCAAGGTTTCCGGTCAGCTTTGCACCGGATTCAATGGCCCATTGGCCGAGCAGCGTTTTCAGATAGCCAACCTGTTTGTCTTTCGGCTGGCTTCCAATGGCCGTGAACAGGCTCTTTATTGCTGCCGGTGCATCCGTCTGCATATCCTTTGCAAACTGTTCCGCAGTAAAGCCGAGCTGTTCAAATGCCGCCGCCTGTGCGTCGGTCGCCTTTGATCCCATCGAGAGGTTTGTGTACATCCGGCGAATAGACGTTGCAACCTTACCGGAGTCAACACCCATTGCCAGAAGTGCCGTAGACAGAGCCGCCGTACTTGCAACGTCCATACCGGCGATCTGGCCGAGAGAACCGGTGTCATTCACCGTCTGGGCGATTTCTGCGGCGGTCGTCGCATAATGCGCCCCCAGATAGTTGATCTGGTCAGCCAGCTCCATAACCTGATCGTGGTTTATGTCGAAAGCCACTTCCCACTTTGCGGCCCAGTCGCCCGCCTGATCTGCGGAAATGTCCATAGCCGTTCCCATTTCAGCAACATCACGCAGGAAGCCGTCACTTATCAGGTCGTCCATGCTCTTACCAGACTGACCGGCAGCAGCCGCAAGACGGGTCAGTTCTTCGGCGGTATACGGAATATCCGTGCTCAAATCAAGAATGTCTTTCGACATTTCTTCGTAGTTGCTACGAATGACTTTTCCGCTGTCGTCCGTCAGTCCGCTAACGTACTTCGTCACATCCAGCATTTCGCTTTCAAACGAAACCGATTCTTTCGTGGTATCGACCACGGCTGCGGCTATGCCACCGGCGGCGGCTACTGCACCTTTGGCGATATTCTCCGCGAACTTCGATGCGCCGTTTGCAATGCTCCCGATCTGCGTGTTCGCCAACTTCACCGCCTGCGCAAGTGAGTTGTCAACGTGACCGCCGATCAGGATGGAAAGCTCTAGTTCTTGATTTTTTGCCATTCCTCCGCAACCTCCCCGTGAATCTCCACCAGCTCACGCACAGGCAAGTTCAGGTAAAAATCTGCGCTTGTGTGCGTGACTGTGGCGAGAGCTATCGCCGCCTTTCTGATTGTTTTGTAGCCGCCCTTTAAGCGAAAAAATCCTTGTGGTTGACACCTGCGCGGAGCTGCACAGCTTCCGACAGGGGCAGGCCGAGGAAGAACGCAACATCCTTGCCGGTCGCCATAGAAGCGATCAAGCAGCAGTAGTAGTAGTTCAGGGTCTTTTCTGCTGCGCGAATGTCCTCTTCCTCCATGCGGTTCTCCGCCTGACGGACATTCATGCCGGTCATGTTGGCGACACCGGACAGATCAACGGAAGTGTAGGTTTCGCCCTTGTAGGTATAGGGCTTGCCGAACTTCATGACGTGGCTATGATCGTCCTTGTCGTCGCCGTCCTCTGCCGTCGCGCTGCGGAGGGATGCTTGTACGGTCTGGCGTACCTTTTTGCTTGCGCCGATGGGAAGCAGCTGGAAGAACTCAATGGGGAGCTTCGTTGCTGCTGCGGCCAGAGCGTCGGTGTATGCGGTGGCAGTTTCGGGGGTAATCATCGCGGCCAACTCACCCTCGTTGTACAGCTTCTTGATGATAAGCACCGCGTCCTTGATGGTCAGGCCGTCCAGACCGGACAGGTCGATCTCGGTATACTCCTTGTCGTCGAACTTATAGGGACGGGCCAGCTCGATGATCTTCGGGTTCTTCTTGACCTCTGCGGTTTCGGTCTGCTCTGCGGCGGTAGAAATGTTCTTCTCCATGATGAAGTTTCCTTTCTGTCAGATACAAAAAATTGACCGCCCCGGTCTTTCGGGGCGGTCATTCGTTTCCTTTGGGATCAGATCAGGGCGGCAACATCCGCCAGCATATCCTCACCCTGCACACGGTAGATACCGTTCAGTTTGTCGATGGCGATAATCTCTTCGCCGTCGTTCTCGATCATGAGGTACGTCAATTCGAGCTTAACCTTTGCTTCCATGCCCTCGCCCGCCTTGATCTTGCCGGGAGTGAACTCCTTGACACGACCGACCTCGACGATACGCAGGCCCTTGTAGGCATAGCCAAGGCTCTTATCGACCGCCTGCTGCGCCACACGGAAAGTCAGATTGACCTGACGCTTCGGGGACAGCACGTTGACAAAGCTCGAATACACGAGGTTGAAAGAAACCTCCTGCTCGATGCTCTCAAACTGGCCGATGTTCGGTGCGCTGATCTTGCCGAGGATGCCAGAACCGGAAACATCAATAGTTTCCGAGGTGATCTGCGGCAGGGTGATCTCCGGGGCCGTGCCGATGGCTTTCACGCCGTCAATGTAGACGTTGAAACTGTTGACAATTTCCGGGGTCAGGTTAGTATCCAGTGCCATAACTCATATCCTCCTTTCTCGTTTAGCCGCCCAGCGCGTCAGAGATCGCGTTGGGATCGAACTCCACCAGCTCTTCGATGTCCTCCGCCGGGTTGAACGGGGACAGGTACTTGTGGAACGTGATGCAGCCATTCAGCAGCGAGGTGGTCGGGTTCTCGCTCTCGATGTACTGAATCTCATGACGAGCGCAAATGCCGCGGGAAACAAAGCTGTTGCCGCGCACGTTCTCGCTGTCCACCAGAGCTTCGATCAGACGCTTGTTCAGCGGATCATCGACTTTCTGGAAGTAGGTCTGAATGAACGTATTGTCGTCCCAACTCATAAAGCGGCGGACGCTGAACCAGCGATCCTTGGGGTCGGTGTTGCCGGGGTAGCAGGCCGTATTGTTGCCCCACAGACGGAAGCCGTTCATGTTCAGCCACGTTGCCACGCCGAACGAGTTGACGACGTTTGCCTGCTCCTGATCCAGCAGCACTTCCGTGCCGTCTTTCAGGCAGGCGGCGGAGATTGCCAGCGTCTTGTTGGACGGGCTGACATGAGGAATGTCGCCGTTGGCTGCATCGGTCGCCACGGTCAGTGCCGCCGCCATAGCGGAGCCAGCATAGCGCGTATCACCCACCTTGGCATACAGCCAGACAGGGTAGCAGTTCGGGCTAGTGACCGCCTGCTTTTCTTTCTGCTGCTTTACCTCGGTGTATGTGGTTGCGCCTGTGGCAGAGCTGTCAATATCCACGATACAAACAGCCCGGAACACGCCGTTGATGTTGCCGGTTTTCGCCTGCAAGCCAGCGGCAACGGTAGCATTCTCCGACCAACCGGGAGCCAGCAGAATACCGGGGGTCATGTTCAGCGCGGGGTAAATCTGACGGATTACCTCCATGCCGGTTTCTACGCCCTTGGCATTCACACCGCCCACAATGTCGGCGGCGGTAACGGCATCGGGGTCGATCTGCACACCACTCACGGTCAGGCTGGTTGCGCTCGCGGCCTTTCCGCCGGGGATGATGGCAATGGTCACATAACCGTCATCGTCAAAGGCTGCGGTGTAGTCCGTGCCAGCGGTCAGGGTCGTAGATGCGGACTTGACAACCAGCTTGTCCAGCAGAATGTCTTTCTGCTCCACAGTTGCAACGCCACTGTTGACCTGCACGGTGGTTTCTGCCATGTCCTTCTTGTGCTTGTTGGGGTCGAGGACGTTAATCAGGATCACCGGCGCAACGCCCATCACCTTGAAACAGGCCCCCATGCTCTGACAGATGGTGTACTTGTCGTAGTCGTTGCTATAACCGACCGCTGCGGTCGCACCTTTCAGGGTGTTTGCCAGCATCGGGGTGTTGGTGCAGTGATAGGGGTCGCTGGCGCGGTTGATCGGCGCAGTACCGATCACCACCTGCAAACCAGCGGTAGACTGTACCGGTGCAACAACACCGGTCGGCTGCTCAGTGACGTAAACGCCATGCTTATAAACTGCCATGCGTTACTCCCTCCTTTAGTTCAGTGCCGCCTTAACCGCGGCAAAAATAATACCCGCGCCGCTCTTGGGGTTTTCCAGAGCTGCGCGAGTATTTGCGAAGTCGGCGATGGGAACCATCAGGCCCCGTGCTGCCGGGATTCTGTTCAGGAAGTCAGCCACCGCGTCCGGCAGCGCGTCGCCGTCGCTGTACACGGTAAACTGCTTCACAGTGTTCTTTACGGACGGGCCACAGTACACAACAGGGCCGGTCTTTTCCACCGCTGCGGTATTCTCTGCGGCGGTCTGCTTTCTCTCGCTCATATTAACACCTCAATTTCCGGGTTGTTCTCGCTGCTCATGCTGGGGCAGGTCACGTCCATCTGCACGGTAGCGAAGTAGTACGGACTTGTGTTATCCTGCTGGATCGCACAATCAATGGGGAGCAGCACGTTGAAGTAATCGCCAAAGACGTTGTAGACGCGGAAATGCTGGGCCAAATCCTGCATGATGTTGTACAAATCCAGCACCGCCGGGGCTTTCATGTCCCGCGCTCCCTCCGCCTTATTGCGGCTGGGTGTCTGGTATGTACAAATAATCAGGCTCATGTCCACCAGTTCCGGCTCTTCCATCTTGTCGATGCTCCAACCTGCGGCCTTGACCAGAATAAACGGGGCGGCGGCGGCTACTGTGTCCACATCTTCGTCGTTGCCGAAGTCGGTTGGAAATTCAAAGTCGAAGATGTTGAGCGGCTTATCTTTGCCCTGACCGCTGAACGTCTTGCCCTCAAAGAGTTTTTCAAGCTCTTCGTGCAGACACTTCACAGCGTCAACCGGCGTATAGTTGCTTTCTCTCACTTTGCTTTCCTCCCGGCTTGCAGCAGAATCTTGGACACCTCATGCTGTAACCGCTCCTGCAAGATGATCTCGCTGTCCGGCTCCACCTCTTCCCGCCATACCGTACTGTGCATAGCACTGGCCGACGGGCTGGACATGGTGTAGAGTTTTTCTACAATGCCGTTCCTGTTCCTCCATCTTGTCGATTTCGGGTTTGTCGCCGGACGACCGAGAATCCTCTGCACCATGCCAACGTGTCCACTGTCGAACTTCACCAGAAAGCCCTTACTCGCCTGACCGTAATCGGTCTGTCCGCCGGTCAGCGGGGCCATCGGATTTTTCTTCAAGACACGGGAGGTGTGGAACTCAGGCGACAAAACCCAGCTTATTCCCATGTGAGGAACAGCCGGGTTTGACTGAAAATCGCCCAGATCGTTTCGGCGGCTGGAAATAAAAATCTCCGCCGTGGGGTTCTGCGTCGTCGCCCTGTTGCGGATTTTCAACGCATTCAGGTGACGGCGACCGGCGGAATTGACGGCGTACCGAAGCCGTGCTTGCCGCACCATCATGTTCTTGGCTCTCGTTGCGGTCTGATTTACTGCATTTTTCATGGCTCTGGGAGCCTTGTCATGCAGATCACCGAGCGCACGTTCCACCTCACCGATGTTCGGCACTTGCACATCGTAGATTGCTTTTGCCATTACTGCCGCACCCTCTCCAATGTGACCAGATACAAGCCATGTTCCGTCTGGCAGTTTTTCACCGAGTATGTGATGTTGTCATACTCCATCGGTTTCCCGATTTTCGGAGCGGGACCATAATCTTCCGCCCGGACAAAAAATTGCTTTTGCGAAATGTACAAGCCTTGGTCGAAGTTTTGTTTGGCTCCGGCTTCCCAGTGCGATTTGCGTTCTCTCAGGTCTACCTCATACGGCACAACATCGAACTCTTCTCCGTCGATGGTGTGCTTTTCGACAAACTCTTGAAAGAAAACCTCGTCAATGTCGGCCATTGCCATTTCCAGAAAGTCGGTCATGGTTGCACCCGTTACTCCGCGGAGGTCTTGCGGGCCTTTCTGCGGGTCGGTTTGTCCTCCGCTGCGGGCTGCGGTTCAGGCACATCGCTGTCGGCATCTGCCTGTTCCACGATCTCGCGGGTTTCCTCGTCCGGTTCTCCATAGACTGCCACGCCCTGCTGCACAAGGCGGTCGGCTTCGGCATCATCAAGGCAAACAAATTCCCCCGCCATAATCAGCTTGGCGGGGGCGTGTGCCTTGGCGCGGGGGGCGTAACCACCGGCGATGATCTGAACGATCTTCATGTAGCTGCTCCTTTCCGGTTTAGCCCACCACGTTTGCGGCGAAGATGTACGGGTTCCTGTTCTTGGGAGCGGCCAGAGGACGACAGCCCAGACGGAGCTTGCGGGTGTCCTTGTCCTGATCCACGACGAACTTCGGAACACGCTTTGCAGCATAGGTCGAGTAGTTCACCTGACCGTAATCCATCTGGGTGATGGAGCCGTACATCATGTGGCCGCAGTTGGGAGCAGTCACCATGGCAGCATCGGCAGGGAAATACTTCTTCGTCGCGCCGTTGTCGTCGGAGTAGGTTTCATCAACGCTGAACACGGTGAGCATGAAGCCGCCGAAGTTCAGAGTACCCATGAGCACAACACCGTCGTACTTGGAAAGCTGCTGGCGAATCTCGCCGGTGATGATACCGCTGTTCTTGTCCAGAAGCCGCTGGGTTGCTTCATCGGTCAGGATATAATCAGCAACATCCGTTCCGAGGATCAGATCGGCGGCAGGCAGGCCACGAGCGGACAGCATACGGCACATATTACGCACATCGCTGCGATAATCGCCGCCAGTCTCGTTCCACTTCTTTGCCACGGTATACAGGTGGTCGCTCTTTTCGCCGGTGAAGAAGCGCACCTGCTTGGTGTCGCCCTGCGTCACATCGTCGATGTACTCCACCATATCGCAGCCGTTGTTAATCATGGTCTGCGAAGCCATCCACTCTTCGCGGCGGGTAATGCGGGCATCCATGTCGGCCATGTCATCCACCAGCAGGCGGGCGGCTCTCTGCTGCTCGTCCATACCGGGATAGATTGCTTCGCCAAAGCCGCGCTTGGTCAGCTCGTCCAGCGTCAACAGACGGGACGGTGCGATGTAGGCGGGCTGGATGCTGGTGATCTCATAGCCGCGGCGGGTCATGGGAATGTCGCCAACACGGGGAGCAACAAACGCGGCCAGTTTGCGGTCGCCGTCGCGGTACTCGGTAATAACCTTGTCGGCCTTGAAAATGTCACCTGCACCGGTCGGGAAATAGCGATCTTTGAAGAAGCCGACCGCCGGGACGACCTCTTCAACGGCTGCTGCCAGAATGATGTTGTCGAAGAAATTCAGAAGAATCTCAGCCATTGTATGTATCCTCCTTTCACATCTCAGTCACGGGCAGGACTGCAATGCCGTTCATACGCAGTGCGCTCTTGTCCGCTTCGGTCATGGTGTACTCGTCTTTGACCACCAGTTTGTCGGGGTTGAAACAGCCCGCCAGATAAACGGTGGTGGTTGCATCGCCGGTGGCCGGAACGGTCACTTCGTCGGTCAGGATGCAATCTGCGGTCAGCGTGTCGCCAGAAGCGGCGGTACTGCCCAGAATGTACAGCTTGCCGTCCTTTGCACTCTTTGCGAACACAGTTCCGCGGGTGTAGGTAGCTTCCTTGCTGCCGACACTGGCAATTTTGCCAGCACCGACGCGCTTGGGCGGGGTCAGCCCCACGATCAGGTTGTCGTACTCGACCTCGCCCATCTTTTCACTCAGCATCTTAGTTGCCATAGGTCAGTCCTCCTTTTTGGGGTGCAGCAGGTTCTTGAAAGCGGCCCGCTTCTCGGCATCGGTCGGCTTGGTGTTGGTCACGCCAGTACCGCCCACACCGCCAGCGGTTGCACCGCCCACGGCATTTGCGCCGCTGGCCTGTGCGTCGTCCTGCACATCGTCCAGCAGCTTATGGCCTTTCTTCTTTGCATCCAGAGCGGCGCGGTAGGTAAGCTCCTGTGCGGTGCAAGCCTTTGCGCCATACTTGGCTTCTGCCACCAGCTCGGACGGGATGGTGTCTGCGATCTCGTCAATGGCGGCAAGACGGTCACGTTCCTGCTTCTGTGCTTCTGCACGGGCATCGTTCACGATCTCATTGACCAGATCAGGACAGCCCGCCCGAAGCTCTTCTTTGTTCTTGAACTCCATTTCGGTTCCTCCGTTGTCGTTGTCCGGCTCTTCCGCCGGGTTGCTGTTGTCGGTGGTATTTACAAAACCGCCCTCTGCGGCAGGGGCCATCACAGCGCGGTTTCGTACAAATTCAGGGGCATCGTCGAAAGCACCCGGCACGGCAACGCTGTTGATGAACAGCGCACCGTTGCGGTTTTCGACCTGTGCCTTGGTTTGGTTGCCGGTCGTGACTTCATCCACAAAGCCGTGTTCTTTGGCTTCGTTTGCAGACCACCACGATGTAGCATCCATCCACGCCGCCACTTCCTCGACGGTGTGGCCGGTCTTTTTGGCGTACTGGTTCAGCACGTTGGTACGCATCACGGTCAGCGCATCCATAAGCTGCTGCAAGCCCGCCATGTCCACAAACCCGTTCGGGTTCACCCGGATTGGATGGATCATGTAGGTTGCATCTTCCGCCGCCTTGACCACCTTGCAATGACTTGCCACGATGGTTGCGGCACTGGCGCAAATGCCCTCGATCTGCGCCGTGACTGTGCCGATCCGGTTTTCCAGCAGCGCACCGATGGCCTGTGCAGCCCAAACGTCACCGCCGCCGCTGCAAATGCGCACCGTCAAATCCTCCGTTGCCGGGATCGTCGCAAGATCAGCGGCGAACTCTTTCGGGGTCACTTCATCGCCCATCCAGCTCGTTTCGCTGATGTAGCCATAAAGCAGAAGTTCCGCCGTGCCGCCGGTGTCGGCTGCATTGCGGAACTCCCAAAATTTCTTATTATTCGTCTTTGCCGGGGTCGCCGCCGTCCCGTTCAGGAACAGCGGTTTGCTGTTGTGCTTGCGCTCCTGCAATTTCGTCCACCTCCCGTTTCAGTGCGGCTTCGGATTTCCGTTGCCGCATATTTGCTTCGTAACTTCCGCCGGTCATTTGGGCGGTTTCCTGTGCTGCCGTAGAGAAGCCGCTGTTCACCCGCATCTGGGCGGCTGCGGCTTCATCCTTGGGATTCAGGTTTGTCCTTGCCGGGCCGTTCCATGTGCAGTTCATGTAGGCCGCAGCCACAGCCGGGTCAACCAGAAAACCGGGGGCTTTGATCCTGCCCTTGCACACAGCTTCCCGGAACCATGCTTCGTAGACCGGCTGGCAGAAATAATCTGCAAACCAGTCACGGTGCATCCCGGTTGTTCGCCAGAACTCGTTCAGTGCGCCCCGCGCCGCTGAGTAACTTGTGCTAAACTGTTTGTAAAGCACCTCGGACGGAATTTCCAACGCTGCGGCCATCTGCTTCACAATGGCGTTCATGAACGCTTCAAATCCCGTTGTCGGATGTTTTGGGTCTGCAAACTGTACATCTTCGCCGGGATTCAGGTCGATAAACGCGCCGGGAGCCAGCTCTACACTGGTTTTGTCCGGGGCATCCACTTGCACCTCCGGCGGAAGCATCTCGCCAAACGGTATCTCGTCGGACTGATCCGTTTTCTTGATGAAAACCGTGAACATGGCTGACACCACAGCGGCGGTCAGCTCTGCGTCCGTGAAGCGACCCAACTGCTTCAAACTTTCCAGCACCGGAGCCAGCAGCGGCACTCCCCGCACCTGACCGGCGCGGTCACGCTGCATCAGGCACAGGATGTTTTGCCGCCCGGTCTTTGCGCCGTAGGCTTCCACTCTCGTCCAGTGTGATGCTGCAAGGCCAGCCGCCGCCGTGCTTGCCAGCGGGGGACGGTCGCAAATCCAGTAGGCAACGACCATGCCCTCGGCATCGGTTTCAACACCTTGCACGATCTTTTCAACATGACGACCGTTAATCTCACAGGGCGAAAGCACGTCCATGAAGCTGGGCGAACACAGCCGGTCGGCTTCGATGATCCGCAGCCGCAGATCATACGGCACACCGGGCGACTTCTTGTTTTGCAGCACCGCCACAGCGTCACCGTTCAGCAGGAAACCCGTGAACACGAGCTGTTGGAGCATATAGAAGTTATCGAGCCGGTCTGCATCGCAGGTCGGTTTGTTCGCCCACAGGCCAAACTCCCGTGCGATCTGGGCGTTGATCTTCTGGGCTTCTTCATCGGAGATACCCAGAAAGGCGTTGTCGATCTGGGGTGTCGGGGTCAAGCCGCCGCACACCACGTTGGTGCGCATCGTCTTGATTGCACCGGTCGCCAGCGGAACGCCCATAAAGGCATCGCGGCTTCTTTCCCGCAGGACTCGAAGATTATCCTCGATGTCCTCTTTCGGGCTTCCGCCGTGCCATGTCCAGCCCCGCATGGATTTCTTGTGCAGGCTGGCTCCATAGTTGGAGTAGCCCGAATTGATTGCCCGTATTGCCGACTGTGCGGCAGCACGTTTCACCGCCCGCTCCGGGGCAATCGCCGTGAGCAGGCTATCAAACATTCCCATGTCAGCCCTCCCTTACAGGTCGCGGGGTACAAAATGCCCCATCCGGTTCCTGCCGTTCCGCTGGCGGGAAAGTTCCGTCACCTTGTTCGACCAGTATTCGATTCGTTTACCGATCTGCGTCAGGTCGGCTTTGGTCAGCGACCGGTTGCCGATCTGGTAGCTCTGGCCGTGCGATACGCTCTCTTCGGCGGCTACCCAAACGTCCAGCATCCGTTGTGCTGTTTCCAGCGTAATTCCTGCCATTTAGATACCTCCCGAAAGTTGACGACGGCCCCGCGCTTTCTTGACCGGCTGGACGGTGGTTCCGTCTGCGTCCGTCTTTTTCAGCACAGGGCGAGAAATGGCAAGAGCCGCGGTTGCGTAATTGCGCAAGTCCAACGGCTCGTTTCGTTTATGCTCTTTGTCTTTGATTTCCCAGTATTCTTTCAAGCGGCCTTTCACAAACCGCACCACTTTCTTCTCAGCCGTTAAACCCTTGAAGTATTCCTCCGTGTAACCCGCTTCCGGGTTGGACGGGAAATGGCAGTAGTTCGGTCCGGGGGTCTTGACCTCCAACCGCTGGTAGATGGTCGTCTTGCCAGCGTCAACGCCCAGAATGAACAGCTCCGCCTTGACGCGGTTGTTCTTGGACGGGTTGCGGATGAACGGAACGCCGCTGCCGCCCATGCCCTTGATCGCAAAGATACGGCGGTTGAGCCGTTCCTTGGCGAACCGGTACACCGCGTCGGTGTGGTGTCCGCCGGAGTCGATGCAGGTAGCCAACAGTGGGTAGGCCGTGCCATCCGCCTTGCGCCACGTTTGGAGCAGGAAGTTGTCAAGGTCGTCCCACACCTGATCCGACAGCATATCGCCGTAGATTTTCTGGTAGCGGATGCCCCAGCTCTCCACACCCTCGCCCCAGCCGACCACCTCAACTTCAAAGCGGTCGTCCTGCACGTCAACACCGGCAGTAAGATACAGAACATCGTCCGGCACTTCTGCGGCGTAGATTTCGCGGCGGGGGGG
>ERZ780122.327-NODE-327-length-16427-cov-4.20416_pt1 | contig 16427 bp, 16 predicted proteins | sample MGYA00511570_ERZ780122 | MGnify/ENA primary metagenome ERZ780122 (study PRJEB29588, sample SAMEA2144302) | human gut metagenome | biome: human gut; feature: human-associated habitat; material: faeces | place: Denmark | collected 2008/2010 ...
CTTTATCGCCACCACCAAGAGCCGTCCCCTTGGGGAAGGTGGATTGCCGCGCAGCGGCAAGACGGAAGGGGTAACCCCGCACCCCATTTGCAAATTTAAATTGCATCTTTTTTGCGTTTTACGGCGATTTTCAGCAATTTTGCGGCAATGTAAAAAACTTTGCGGATTTTGCTTGACAGGGGGCTGTCTGCGTGCTATCATGAACACATGAACAGATGCTCATATATCGAAACGAAGGGAGAGGACAGCATGACCGGGCTAGAACAAGCCGCACCAGAAAAGGAAAAGCAGCCGGTGGAGATGCCGGACGATGAGGTGCTGTACGAACTGGCAGACCTGTTCCGCGTGTTCGGTGATTCCACCCGCATCAAAATTTTGTATGCCTTACATGACAGCGAACTTTGCGTGCAGGATATCGCGGACGCCGTGCAGCTGAGCCAGTCTGCCGTCAGCCACCAGCTGCGGGTGCTCAAGGACTCCAAGCTTGTGCGCTTCCGGCGGGAGGGCAAAACCGTTTTCTACGCACTGGACGATGACCATGTGCGCAGCATCCTCTCCATGGGGATGGACCATATCGAAGAATGACCGGGCACGCGCCCGCAGAAAAGAAAGGCTGGTACTTATTATGAAAAAGACCTACAAGATCGAAGTGGACTGCGCAAACTGCGCCCAGAAGATGGAGGATGCCGCCAACACCGTAGCCGGTGTGGAAAAGGCGACCGTCAGCTTTATGACCCAGAAGATGAAGGTGGAGTTTGCCGAGGGTGCAGACCCCCACGACACCATGGAGAACGTGCTGTCTGCCTGCAAGAAGGTAGAGGACGACTGCGAGATCTTTGATATCTGATGTACGGCAAAGCTCTCCCGGTCGGTGTGGACTGGGGGAGTTTTTCTGTGGAAAAATTCGCCACTTTTCAACAATTTCCACCGGGTTTTCAACACACTTTGCGAAAAAACCGAAAAAGAAGCGTGGAAAAGCGCTTTTTTACAGGAAAACTGTGTGGAAAACGCGGGTAAAACTGTGGAATACCCATTTTTTGCCGAAAAACTTGTGGAAAACCACCCGTTTTTCATCCGCTGCACCGCAAACTGAGGAGCGTTGCTTATGAACAAGAAACAAAAAAAGACCCTTGAGCGCATTCTGATCGCCGTGGCGCTGGTCATCGTGCTCAAGCTTTTGCCCGCCTTGCCCATGCCGGTGGAGCTGGCGCTCTACTGCATCCCCTACCTTGTGGTGGGCTGGGATGTGCTGCGCAAGGCGCTGAAGGGCATCAAGAACCGTCAGCCCTTTGACGAGTGCTTCCTGATGGCGGTTGCCACCGTGGGCGCGTTTGCACTGGGCGACTATGTGGAGGGCTGCGCCGTTATCATCTTCTACCAGATCGGCGAGCTGTTCCAGAGCGTTGCCGTGGGCAAAAGCCGCCAGAGCATTGCCAGCCTGATGGACATTCGCCCGGACTACGCCAACATCGAGGGCGAGGACGGCAAGCTGGAACAGGTGGACCCGGACGAGGTCGAGGTGGGCACCGTCATTGTGGTGCAGCCCGGCGAGCGGGTGCCCATTGACGGCGTCATCGTGGAGGGCGCTTCTGCCCTGAACACTGCCGCCCTGACCGGTGAGAGCCTGCCCCGGGACGTGAACGCCGGGGACGAGGTCATCAGCGGCTGTGTGAATATGACCGGCCTGCTGAAGGTGCGCACCACCAAGGAATTTGGCGAGTCCACCGTCTCTAAAATTCTCGACCTTGTGGAAAATTCCAGCATGAAAAAAGCCCGGGCAGAAAACTTTATCACCCGCTTTGCCCGGGTGTACACCCCCGCTGTCTGCTACGGCGCACTGGCGCTGGCGCTTCTGCCGCCGGTGGTGCTGCTGCTTATGGGACAGCCCGCCCGCTTTGGCGACTGGGTCTACCGCGCTTTGACCTTCCTTGTCATCAGCTGCCCCTGTGCGCTGGTCATCTCCATCCCGCTGAGCTTTTTCGGCGGCATCGGCGGCGCTTCCTCCTGCGGCATCCTCATCAAGGGCTCTACCTATCTGGAAGAGCTTGCCAACACCGGTATTGTGGTGTTCGATAAGACCGGCACCCTGACGCAGGGCACCTTTAAGGTCACCGGCATCCACCCCGCCGAGGGCGTGACCGACGCCGCACTGGTGGAAGCCGCTGCGCTGGCGGAAAGCTGGTCGAAGCACCCCATCTCCCTGAGCATCAAAGCTGCCTACGGCAAGCCCATCGATGCCGCCCGGGTCACGGACGTGCAGGAGCTGGGCGGTCATGGCGTGACCGCGAAGGTGGACGGCAAGGCCGTTGCTGCCGGCAACGCCCGCCTGATGAAAAAGCTGGGGCTGACCGTCCCCGCCGTGGACGGCGTGGGCACCATCGTGCACGTTGCCGTGGAGGGCAGCTATGCGGGCTATCTGCTGATTTCGGACGTGGTAAAGCCCCACAGCGCCGATGCCATCCGCGCTTTGAAGGCTTCCGGTGTGCGCAAGACGGTCATGCTGACCGGCGATGCACAGCCGGTGGCACAGGCTGTAGCGCAGCAGCTGGGTCTGGACGAGTACCACGCCGGTCTTTTGCCCGGCGACAAGGTAGACCAGATCGAAAAGCTGCTGGCTGAAAAGCAGCCCAAGGAGAACCTTGCCTTTGTGGGTGACGGCATCAACGATGCGCCGGTGCTTTCCCGCGCAGACGTGGGCATCGCCATGGGTGCGCTGGGTTCGGACGCTGCCATCGAGGCCGCAGACGTGGTGCTGATGGATGATGACCCCGCAAAGATCGCGCTGGCTATGCGCATCGCCCGCCGCACCCTGCGCATCGTGCACCAGAACATCGTGTTTGCGCTGGGCATCAAGGCGCTGTGCCTGCTGCTGGGCGCACTGGGCATTGCCGGAATGTGGGCAGCCATCTTTGCGGACGTGGGCGTGATGGTCATTGCCGTGCTCAACGCCACCCGTGCCCTGTATACCAAAGACCTGACCAAAAACTAATATAAACGCAAAACAGCCAGACCGGCCCTGCCGGTCTGGCTGTTGTTGTTTTGGGGAAATTTACAGCTTTTCTACCATCGCTGCCACGATCTTGGTAGCGGTGGCGACATACTCCCCGATGGAGAACTTCTTCACCACCAGCACCTCGTGGCCGTCCTCGTCGGCGTTGTCGCTCATGGCGCGCAGGATGACGCAGGGCACACCGTTCTTGGCGGCGATCTGGCTTACCGCCGCACCCTCCATCTCCACGCAGTCCGGGGCGCACTTGGCTTCAATAGCGGCTTTGGTCTCGCTGTCGCCCACAAACAGATCGCCGGTGGCGATCTTGCCCACCAGTGCCTTTACCCCGGCTTCAGCACAGGCGGCTTCGGCAGCGGCGATCAGTTCCGGGGCGCCGGTGTATTCCTTCAGGAACGGCGGGTTCTGGCAGATCATATCCAGCTGGGCGTCGTGGTACAGCACCGTTTTGCCGATGACCACATCCCCGATGCCGATCTTGCTGGTCATGTTGCCCGCAATGCCGGAGAAGATGATCTTCTCCGCGCCGAACTTGGTGATGAGCACCTGTGTGGTGGCGGCGGCGTTGGCCTTGCCCATACCGGCGCAGCACACCACCACCTGCTTGCCGGCCAGCGTACCCTTGTGGTACTCCACGCCGCCGTAGGGCTCAACGGTGACATTTTCCAGCTTTGCACACAGCTGGTCTACTTCATCGGGCATAGCGCCCATAATACCAAAGATCATGGTGGACTCCTTTAAACATTAAACAGGAACTCGATGACATCGCCATCGTGCACAACGTACTCTTTGCCCTCGGTGCGCTGCAGACCCTTGGCCTTGACGGCGGCGTAGTCGAAGTTGTTGGCTTCCAGATCGTTATAGCCGATGACGCTGGCGCGGATGAAGCCGCGCTCGAAATCGCTGTGGATCTTACCGGCAGCCTGCGGAGCTTTGGTGCCCTTGCGGATGGTCCATGCGCGGCACTCCTTCTTGCCATCGGTCAGGAAGGAGATCAGGCCCAGCAGGTCGTAGCTGGCGGTGATGAGGTTGTCCAGACCGCTGGCTTCGATGCCCATCTCAGCCAGAAACGCTTTCTTTTCCTCGGGGCTGTAATCCGCGATATCCTCCTCGGTCTTGGCGCAGATGGGGATGTAGCGGGCGTCCTCCTCCTTGGCGCGGGCAGCCACCAGCGGGACGTACTTGTTGTTCTCGATGCCCTCCATCAGGTCGTCCTCGCCCACGTTGCAGGCGTACAGCACCGGCTTTGCGCTCAGCAGACCCATCTCGTGCAGAACGGCCTGCTGCTCGGTGTCGGCAGGGTCGAAATCAAAGCTGCGGGCGGGCTTGCCGGTGCTCAGATGGTCGGCAAGCTGCTGCAGCCAAGCAGCTTCGGCGGCAGCGCCCTTGTTGTTGCCGCTCTTGGCAGCTTTTGCCATGCGGCCGGCGCGGTTTTGCACCACCTCAAGGTCGGAGAGGATCAGCTCGTAGTCGATGGCTTCAATATCGGCAATGGGGTCCACGGCCTCGGCCTTGGTCACGTCCTCCACCACATGGATGATGTTGTCATCGTCAAAGCAGCGCACCACGTGCACGATGGCGTCGCACTCGCGGATATGACCAAGGAACTTGTTGCCAAGGCCTGCGCCCTGACTTGCGCCCTTCACCAGACCCGCAATGTCCACGAACTCCACGATGGCGGGGGTCTTTTTGTTGGTCTGCCAGATCTCAGCCAGCTTGTCCAGCCGCTTGTCCGGCACTGCTACGATGCCGGAGTTCGGCTCGATGGTGCAGAAGGGATAGTTTGCGGCTTCAGCATTTTTGGTGGAGGTGATGGCGTTGAACAGAGTGGACTTGCCCACGTTGGGCAGGCCGACGATACCTAATTTCATATATACTCATTCTCCTTCGATTTTTCCTTGATTTGCAAGGGTTTTCGGGTTTTGGCTTTTCGGCTACTACGCCATTTTTACGCCATTTTCGCATTGAGTTTTATGTCAGAAAACCCTTTTGACTCAAACTGCCGTACAGCTTGGTCGAGCGAATCGGTAGTTACATGAACATACCTATCCATCGTTGTCTTGATACTGGCATGACCCAATAGCTTTTGCAGCACTTTCGGCTGCATACCACTTTCGATGGCTCTTGTGGCGTAAGTATGGCGTAGAGCGTGCATACAAAAGCGATTTATCCCTGCTTCGTCGCAGAGCTTGTAAAGGTGGGTATCATAGGAGCTGTTCTTCGCTGGCTCTCCTGTACGCCAGTTGATAAAAACAAGGTCACGCATAACAAGCTGTGAGGTTGTGCCTGTGCGCCTGTCTATGTATTCAAGCGTCTGTGAAAGCAAGGGAGACTCTTTCCTGTTATCCCGGCTATCCCAAATGCTTTTCAGAATATCGTAGGCTCTGTTCGTCAAGGGAATTGTGCGATAACTCTGTTGAGTCTTTGGAGGACCTGCACGCCAGTATTTTTGAGCGTGCCTAAACTCCAAAGTCTTGTTGACCGTAAGTGTTCGTTTTTCAAAGTCAATCGCATCCCAAGTTAATCCAATCATTTCGCCAGTACGCAAGCCTGTTTCGAGGATAAGGGCGTATTGGTTATAGTTGTGGGAACGCTGGGCAACTTCAAGAAAACGTTGTTGGTCATCGCAAGTAAGAAACTTTATATCATCCACAGCACGAACTGGCTTTGTAAACCGCACACCATCCATTGGGTGTCTGGCAATCAAGTCATTCATTTTCGCCGCCTTGAACAATGTGCCCATAGCAATATAGGCTTGTCGGATAGTAGAACCAGCATAATCAGCGTCCATCCGAATCAAGACTTGCTTACAGTGCATGGGCTTGACATTGGCAATCGCCATTCTACCGATAACGGGCTGAATGTTTTTGGAATATCGCTCCCGATAATTGCGGAGCGTATTAGGGGCTAAGTCACCTACTATATTTTCAATCCAGAAACTAAACCATTGGTCAACCGTTGTTTCGGTGGCAACAAAAACTTCTTCGTGCTTGTCGGCATATTTCGCTTCTTCCATCCAATTCCTTGCTTCGGGAATAGTCTGAAAATATTTCTCATGCCTTTTTCCTGTTTTATCAACAAATCGTGCGCTGTATAAACCGTCCTTTCTTTGGTAGATACCCTTACCGCAGTCTTTTCCTTTGAGATTTTTTCCCATGAAATGCTCCTTTCCCTTGAAGGGAAATGGACGCACTGCTACACGATAAGTATAGCAGATTTTGTCCATTCCCTCAAGTAGTTATTGTGAAAAACTCTCCGGCAATTTGTAAATTTTTCGGAACTTCTTATATCACCAGTTTCTCACTGATGAATTGCTCAAATTCCTTTCGTTTGACCAGCTTCTTTGTGCCGACAAACAAAACGAAGGGGCAGTTGGGCGAGCGGAGCATACTGTCGATCTTGTTGATGCCGATGTTGCTGTATTCTGCCGCCTCCTTGGTGGTCAGTGTCATTTTCAGATGGATCGGAACGGTGCCGATGCAATTCTCCATGTAAAAGCTCCTTTCTTGGGTTTATCAGCCGAGCAGACGAGCCGCCGTTTTCAGATTGTCGGCAGCGGTGCTTTTGCGGAAGCTGTCTCCATCGAACATGATCGGGACGCAGACCTCCAAGATGCGGTCATAAATTCGGCGGTCATCCAGATCGACAGCTTGCTTCATAACGGAAAGCGGGATATTCGTGGTGACGATCATGGGCTTGCCGGTCAGCAGCCGTTTGTCAACCACATCGAACACTCGCTCCTTACCGAAGCTGGTGTTACGTTCTGCCCCCAAATCATCCAGAATGAGGAGGTCGGGGCGCATAAGCGATTTCATGTAATTGTCGCGGTCCGAACCGAAGTTACCCTGCATACGGTTGACTACATCAGACATTCCCACAAAGAGGACGGACTCCAGACGGTCAATCAGAGCGTTGGCAATGCATCCAGCGGCATAGGATTTTCCCGTGCCGACATTCCCGAACAGGAGCAGCCCGATTCCTGCTTTTTTGAACTCGTCCCAGTTCTGCGCGTAACCCCTCGCCTTTGCAAGCTGGGGCGTTGTAACTGCGGCTGACTCAAACCGCCAGCCAGCGGCGGGCATATCGCGGAACGCCTCGCTGCGGAGCATCGTCATGTAAGACATTCTCTCATATTCCCGACGCTCCGCTTCTTCCCGTTCTCGGCGTTCGGCGACGCACTTGCACATAACCGGGTGCTTGGTAAAGCCCTGTGCCTGAAAGTCTGCGGGGTAAAAGGCTTCTTTCGGCGTATGGCACTTGCCGCAGTATTTCAGCCCATCAGCGGAATTGATGTAATCGTCAGGTGCGGCATTAGCCGCTTCAACGGCATCAACCATTTTTGTAAAAATCGGATTCATAGACACTCTCCCTCGTTATCGTCGTAAGTGTAGTTTTTCGCTCTCCTGCCCTTGCTGTCCTCGTCCAACCACTTCTTGATGGTGGTGTAATGATTGGCATAGTGCCTGTCATTGGAAGCCATGTACCGGGACAGCCGCTCAATGTATTCGGCAGCTTTGCCGGGATAAGCCGTCTCCAGCCGGGAATATTCCTCTCCTGACAGAAAAACATTTTGATACTCTCCATATCGGCGGCGCGTACTCTCTACTCTTTCGGTCTTACTCTGTTCTTTATATTCTGTATTAGTATTACTTGTGGGCAATTTCTGCCCATCAAGAGGGGCGGTTTTCTGCACTTCTGAAAGGCAGCCTTTGCCCATCAGAGGGGAAGAAAGCTGCACCCCATCGGGTATTTGCAGAAACAGCCTGTTAGCCTTGGTCAAGCCCTGTCGGACGCGAGTCAGCAGCCCGGCATTTTCCAGTTCGCACAAGGCGGTTTTTACCGTTCTTTCGCTCCGATTCAGGTCATTCGCCATCTGCTTGATTGTGTAGATGACATACACATTTCCGTCCTCTGATACCCACCCCGATTTTTGCGAAAGCATCGTGCGATTCAGCAGGAGGGCATACAGCAGTTTAGCGTTGATGGAATGTTCGCTGACTACCATAAATTGTGGCAAAGGAATGAACGGTGGGAGCGAGGTATCAATCTTGATATAGATGGCGTATCACTTCCTTTCGGTGTCTGAGGTATTCATGGTGGCGTTCCATCGGGTCCGCGAGGGGAGTATGCAGATGTACCACCCTTTTTTGCCCTCTTGGATTGATAATGCGGGCAAATAACGACAACCGCCCGGAAACTCTGCTTGCAATCGTGGACGCAGCGGCGGCAGAGCGTGTTGTACGCCTTGCGTCCCCGGTCATTCAGGAAGAACGACCATTCCAGCTTTTTTGATTTGCTCATGCGCGGCATATCTGTACTCCTTTCCCGAATTACAATTCGTTTCTCTGCTGTACTTTCAGCAGCTCCCATACGTCAGCCATCCGTTCTTTCAGCTCGGCAACGTCGGCATCGTAGAAATGCCCGGTGCTGTTGATGCGGCGGCAGACGTGGTTGATGTTTGTGGCAATCCTGCTGACAGCGGCAGCTAACTTTTTCTGCTCGGTGTAATCGACCTTGATGATGTACCCGTCAATCAGCATTTTCCGGGCATACGCGCCGAAGTTGCGGGTGCCGAGTTGATTCATCTTGTGGCGAACTACGCTCAATTCCTGCTCATTTAGGCAGATTTCCTTGCGGATGGGTCGTGTGCGGTCTGGCATATCAAAGAACTCCTTTCACTTTACAACGGACACCTTTTTGCCGTTTGTTGAGTATGGCGGCAAAAATTTTTTCCTTTCACTTTACAACGGACATTTTTAAGTCAAAACGCAGGTATCGAAACGGAAGATTTTCAAAAAATATGCGCCCCTGCTTTTGCGAAAGCGGGAGCGCGTTGTATCTGCGGATATGAGATTTGAGAGAGTAGCAAGCACATCCGGTGTCCGTACACACCGGAAAAATGAGCGGTTCAGCCTTGCGCCCGTACTGCTCATTTTGTTGTTGGGGAATCCCCACACCCCTTTCATGTCTGAATTGAAAATACTTCCTGAACTTTTCAGAAAGCCCTTGCTTTTATTCGCTTTGACGATTATAATTATACTGTGATTTTATAAGCAGACGCGGAACTTAACTGCAACAGGAGTGCTACCCATGAAGTATTTATCTATCGCGCAAACCGCCGAACGCTGGGGCATCTCCACCCGCCGTATTCAGATTTTGTGCGGCGAGGGGCGCGTCCCCGGTGCTATCCGCATTGGCTCGGTCTGGGGGATTCCAGAGGACGCAGAGAAGCCAGCGGACGCGAGAATCAAGAACGGCAAGTATATCAAAAAAACTGCCGAAAATGAAAAATAAGCCGCAGATTATATCAGCGACTCTAACTCGAAATAATGGGGTCTATTCCACCTCGCGGGTGCGAATGGGCGCACTGATCCCTTGTCACGAATCTACCTAAATCGTCGATTCGACAAACGATGACAGTGTTTGACAAAGATTTAGTCCTTCCGAGACAGGATAGGTCTTTCACCACAATAACCACTGCACAGACATAGACAGGAGTGACCCTCATTACTGCTGAGGGTCAGGGTAGAAAAACCCTCATTTGAAATGAGGATAACACGATTATGGAGGAAATCAGCCATGCCAACACTTGAATGGATTGGAAAGAGCAAGGTTATCAATCATCATCAGGAAGTTCCGTTCCGGGTGTTGGAGCGCAAGTATAGCTTTGACGAAAACGGGGAGCATAGCGAGGACAACGGCAGCGACAACATGATTATCCGGGGTGACAACCTTGAAGCCCTGAAAGCCCTGCTGCCCCGGTACGAGGGGCGCGTCAAGTGCATCTACATCGATCCGCCCTACAACACTGGCAACGAGGGCTGGGTTTATAACGACAACGTCAACGATCCGAAAATCAAAAAGTGGCTGGGTGAGGTTGTCGGCAAAGAGGGCGAGGACTTGACCCGCCATGACAAGTGGCTGTGCATGATGTACCCGCGCTTGAAGCTGCTGCAAAAGCTGCTGGCGGACGATGGTGTTATTTTCATCAGCATTGATGACAGAGAGCAAGTATTACTACGGATGATATGTAACGAAATTTTTGGTGAAAATAATTTCTTGGCACAATTTGTTTGGCAAAAACGCACCTCTCCCGATATGCGTAAATTGGTAAGTACCGCCCACGAATATGTATGCGCGTATTGTAAAGACATCTCTTATCTCCCTAACGCAATAAGCAAAGTTGCATTAAGCGAAGAAGATGCCGAGAATTATAAAAATCCAGATAATGACCCCCGTGGTCCGTGGGCATCGAGCGATTTTACAGCGCAGGGTTTTCGTCCGAACCAGATGTATGAAATTATTACACCAGGCGGAGCGAGATATACTCCCCCAGAAGGTCGTTGTTGGAAAAACGTGGAGAGTGAGTTTATCAAGCAACGTGATGAAGGACGAATGTGGTTTGGAGCTGACGGAAAGGGCATACCGCGTCGAAAGACCTACTTATCTGAACGGGAGGGTAAAAACGTTTGGACTTGGTGGGATAACAAGGGCGTCGGGCATTCGCAGGAAGCTACAAAAGAGATTGGAAAAATCTTCGGTACGCCAACAGCTTTTGACTATCCAAAACCTGTTCGATTGATACAGCGTATAATTCAAATTGCTACAAGAAAAGACTCGATTGTACTTGATTCTTTCGCTGGGTCTGGTACAACAGCGCAAGCGGTTCTTAACATGAATAACCATGATGGTGGATGCAGAAGAATCATCCTTGTTGAAATGGGAGACTATGCTGACAGCATCACCGCCGAACGCGTCAAGCGTGTTATCAATGGCTACGGCGAGGGCAAGAATGCCGTGGCGGGTACGGGCGGCAATTTCAGCTTTTATGACTTGGGCGAACCGCTGCTTGTGGGCGATTGCCTGAATGAAGCGGTTGCCCCAGAGAAAATCCGGGAATACATCTGGTTCATGGAAACCAAGCAGCCCTACGCCCCACCTATCGGCGACAATCCGTATTACCTCGGCAAGCACAACAGCACAGGCTATTACTTCTACTACGAGCCGCAGCGCGTGACGGTACTGGATTATGCGTTTCTCTCCACCATTACGGAAAAAGCTGATGGGACGGTGATCTACGCCGACCGCTGCTCTATCAGCGAGGATAAGCTGGCAAAAATGGGCATCACATTTAAGAAAATTCCGCGCGATATTAGCAGACTGTAAGGGGGTGTTCGCTGTATGGAACTGAAATCATATCAGAAAAAGGTTATAGCGGACCTGACCCGCTATCTGGAACTGCTGAACGAAACAAAGAGTGACGCAGCGGCGTTTCGCCTGTTTTGGCAGGAAAAATCAGCCCCGACTTTAGGGCTATACCAAAACGTTATACCCGGTGTTCCAAACCTCTGCTTCAAGGTGCCGACAGGCGGCGGCAAGACCTTTATTGCCTGCAACGCCGTTCGCCCCATCTTTGACGCGCTCCCCGCTACCAAGACAAAGGCGGTCGTGTGGCTTGTTCCGTCGGACGCGATTTTGACGCAAACGGCAAAATCACTGAAGAACCCGCAGCACCCCTACCGTCAAAAAATCGACGTGGATTTCGGCGGGCGTGTGGAGGTCTACACCAAGCAGGAGCTTTTGAACGGTCAGAACTTCAACCCCACCGCCGTAACGGAGCAGTTGTCGGTTATGGTGCTGTCCTACGATTCGTTCCGTGGGCGCGGCAAGGAGGTCTTGAAAGCCTATCAGGAGAACAGCAACCTTGCCGAGTTTGCAAAGGTGCTGGGTAAGCCCGACAGCCCCATTGAAAAAGCGGATGAAACCGCACTGTTCCAGATCATCAACCAGCTTAACCCGCTTGTCATCGTGGACGAGAGCCACCATGCCCGGTCGGAATTGAGCCTTGAAATGCTGGAAAACTTCAATCCCTGCTTTGTGCTGGATTTGACCGCCACGCCGAAAAAGGAGAGCAATATCATCTCCTATGTGGACGCGGTGCAGCTGAAAAACGAACACATGGTCAAACTGCCCGTGATCGTCTATAACCGGGACAGCCAATCCGAGGTGCTGATTGATGCAATCGACCTGCGGAACAAGCTGGAAGAAATCGCAGATGCGGAGTACGCCAAGACGGGCAAATATATCCGTCCAATCGCGCTGTTTCAGGCACAGCCGAAAGGCAAGGAGGACGCGACCACCTTTGAAAAACTGCGGGACAAGCTGGTGGATGCCGGGATTCCCGCCGAGCAAATTGCCATTCGTACCGCCGATGTGAACGAACTGAAAAACACCGATTTGATGTCCCCAAACTGCCCGATTCGCTATATTATCACGGTCAATGCTCTGAAAGAGGGCTGGGATTGCCCCTTTGCCTATATCCTTGCGTCCCTTGCCAATAAGACAAGTCAGGTTGACGTGGAGCAGATTTTAGGGCGGATTCTCCGTTTGCCCCATACGAGCCAGCACACGCAGTCGGCTTTGAATATGTCCTATGTGCTGACTTCTTCCAACGATTTCAATAACACCGTGGCGCATATCGTCAAGGGCTTGAACAGCGCAGGTTTCAGCGATAAGGACTATCGCATTGGAGAGTCTGCAAAACCGCAGATTCCCGAACAGCCAGCGGAACAAATCACGCTGCCTGACCAGCAAGGGTGTTCCAAAACGGAAACCCCTTTGGAAACCGCCGAGGACGATTTTTCGGGGCTGGATGGGAAATCTATCGGGGCAGAGCTGGAGCGGCGCAGAGAACAGGCGCAAACGCCTGAAATCGCCCCGAAAGCCAACACCATGTTGGACGCTGCCGCAGAGGTCGAAAAGGCATATACAGATGCTATCCAACAGACAGACAATGACCCGATGATGGACAATCTTCCGTGGGAGGTGCGGGACAAAGTGAAATCATTTGGGGTAAACCCGCAGTTCCGGGAGGATATTGAAACGCTGCAAATCCCGCAGTTTTTCCTGAAAATTGAGCAATCTTTGTTTACGGATGGTTCTTTTGAACTGCTGGACAAGGAAATGCTGGCAGAGGGCTTTACACTCAAGGGCAAGGCATACGACATTGATTTTGCCACCGCAGACGATGAAATCCGCGAAATCGACGTGCGGGAGCAGGACGGCGGTTTGCCGAAGGTGTTCAAGATGGAGAGCGCCGAACAGCGGTACTTCAAAGAGTGGTTCAACAATCTGCCGCCGGAAAGCCGGGTGCGTCAATGCAAGGATATGATGTTCAATCAGCTTAACAAGCTGAACATGGTGGACGCCGCCGAACTGAAAGCCTACATAGACCGCATTGTGAACGATATGGATAAGGCGCAGCTTGCCGCTATGGAGAAAGCCCCGCTGGGCTATGCGGCAAAGATCCGCGCCAAAATTGAAACGCTACTGGAATCCCATTATCGAGAAAACTTTGAAAGGTGGCTGGAAACGGAGCGCATCGTCTGCAAGCCCTATTTCCGTCTGCGCCCCTCTATCCATCCTGCCACATATACCGACATATATGCCCGTTCTCTGTATGCAGCAGAGGACGGTGACATGAACAAACTGGAACAGAAGTTGATTGTAGAGTTGACCGCCCTGCCGAATGTCCGCTGGTGGCACAGAAATATTGCACGTCAAGACTTTGCAATTAACGGCTTTATCAAGCACTACCCCGATATTCTGATTATGACCCAGAGCGGCAAGCTCATCTGTGCGGAAACTAAGGGCGAACATCTGAAAAATGATGACAGCCGGGAGAAAATCGCACTCGGTCAAGCGTGGCGCACAGCAGCGGGCAAGAATTTCCGCTATTACATGGTGTTTGAGAATGAGGAAAACCTCTTGCCGGGTGCGGTGAGCATGAGCCAGTTTATCGACACGGTTAAGGCATTGTAAATCAAATAACCATATATCCGTCACTTGCAGGGGGCGATAAAATCTACCCCCGATAAGAAGCAGTGCCGATTCGGGCAGCAGGAGCAATTCTGCTGCTCGTTTTCTTTTGTGTGACCCCCTGGCTCATGCGCCGCAGGGTAGTCATAAATAACAATCAGCAAGGAGGTTAATTGTCCAATGAAAAACAGTAAGCGAGGAGGTGCGCCGCCTATGAACCACATCGGGAATATCCGTATATCTGCAAGGGAGGGCTTATATGGCAAAGAAACTTGACCCTCAAGAGATAGAGCAGTCCCGCCGAAAAAAGACTCGCGCCGATAATCGGGAGGAACGCAAGGAGCGCATACATGACGGAATCCGCAAGAATCGGGAAAGCGGCGGTGTAATTATAATACCGCCACCCCCAGCCGTACAAGCGCAAGGGCAGACTCCCCGAAAAATGCGTGTTGCAGCTTATGTCCGTGTCAGCACACAGGAAGAACAGCAAGTAGGCAGTTTTGAGATGCAAATTGTCTATTTCAAATCCAAAATTGAGAGCAATCCCGATTGGGAGTTAGTAAAAATCTATCAAGATTACGGCGTAAGCGGCACTTCCACGAACAAGCGGCAGGGATTTAAGGACATGATTGATGACGCAAAAGCAGGCAAGATTGACCTAATTTTGACAAAGGGCATAAATCGCTTTGGTAGAAATACGGTTGATATTTTGAACAATTTGCGTACTCTGAACGCCTTGACTCCACCTGTCCCGGTGCGATTTGAAAGCGAAGGGCTGTCCTCTATCGGGGATGGCAGCAACAATCTACTGATAGCGGTCTTGTCAGCACTTGCAGAATTGGAATCACAGCAAAAGAGCGAAGCCATCAAAAACGGTATTCGCTGGCGCATGGCAGAGGGTATCTACCAATTCTCGGTGATAAACACGCTTGGCTACTATTGGGACCACTTCGGACGATTGCTGATCGAGCCAACAGAAGCAAAGATTGTTGAGTACATCTACGAAAGCTGTTTGGAAGGTGCAACCCCCGCAGAAATTGCCGCCGCGCTGACCGAGCAAGGCATCAAATCGCCTAAAGGGAAAGATTTTTGGCGGGCTGCTACTATTCGCGGTATTCTCCGGAACGAGAAATATTGCGGGGACGCACTCATGCAGAAAACTTGTACGATTGATTTTCGGGAGCATAAGTCAGTGAAAAACACTATGCTCAACAAGTATTTCAAAGAGGAACACCACACAGCAATCATAAAAAAATCCGATTGGCAGAAGGTGCAACAGATTTTAGATGAAAAGCCACTACCCGGCAAATCGGCAAGGCTACACGCTATGCCAAAGCGGTTCACGGTCACACGTTCTAAAGACAAGTATTTCAGAGGGTATATCATTTTAGACCCGCGCTGGACAGCTTCGGAACGCCGCGAACTGCTGAAAGAGCTGAAAAATCTCTAATACCGAAAGGAAAATCCATTATGAAATTTGATTTTAACGCACTGAACTTTGAGATCCTTGATGCGAACACCAACGCATACCCCGACATTTTCATTAACCAGAACGGTGTCACCTTTACGAAAAAGGTACTTGATGACCTGAACTATCCTGCTTTTGTCCTGTGCCAGCTTGACGCAAAAAACAAGGTTTTTGCGGTTCGTATGTGTAAGAGTAGTGAGCAGAGGGGCTACAAGTTCTCCAAGCCGAAGGGTGAGCAGAAGGCCACGGTCAGCATCACCAACAAGAATCTGGTTGACCCCATTCGTGCCGCTATGGAGGGCGTTTGGCAAAGCGATAAACGCTATCGTGTGCGTGGCTTTTGGGTCGCAGACGCAAAAACGATGTGTTTTGACCTCTCCGAGGGTGTGCAGGAGGATTATAGAAATGCCGCCAGCGATAATGAAAGCGAGGAATAAATCGGTGAACGGATTGTTCACCGTCTGAACTTCCGAATGACAGTGGGGCAAGCTCATTATGGGCTTGCCCCTTGCTTAAATAAAGGCGGGTATTTGCAGATTGTAACGCACAAGGGGCAGATAAGTGAAATGTAGGGTGGTAATATGGCAGAGAAAAATAAACGGCGCACAAGCGATAATATCCCCGATATTTGCCCCGAAGGACAACAAAAAAACAGGCGTGGGAGTTGTTAGCGTCCCACACCTGTTGGAAAACTGATTTGTAGCAGCGGCGTACCTATATCCCTCGTGTAAGTTTTCTCTACGCCATTTTTACGCCATTTTCGTATAGAGTAGCATAGGAAAACATGAAGTTATATATGGTTGGTTTGTTCCAAAATCCGCTTCAAATCAAGTAATATTCGTATTTATTGAGGATTATTGAGATATAAAATCAGGTAGCGGTCCTCCGATACCTAATTTCATTTGTACTCATTCTCCTTAACGGAATATTTTGACTGTCTATCATTATACCCAACCAGCGCACTGCGTGCAAGGGCAGGGCGCGGCCATGCTCATAATTTTGCGCAATTCTACACATTTTACCTGTTTTGACCACCGGTTGTTCTTTATTTTTCCACATTTATGCCTTATAATGTTAAAAGGTCAAATCAAAATACCCCCGTACCGGCCCTGTCCGGCGCGGGAAAACATAGGG
>ERZ780122.330-NODE-330-length-16295-cov-3.4604_pt1 | contig 16295 bp, 12 predicted proteins | sample MGYA00511570_ERZ780122 | MGnify/ENA primary metagenome ERZ780122 (study PRJEB29588, sample SAMEA2144302) | human gut metagenome | biome: human gut; feature: human-associated habitat; material: faeces | place: Denmark | collected 2008/2010 ...
CACCGCAACCTCACAGCCCATAACCGCGGTGTAAATGTGAAATAAAAAACAAGGAGTGTGTAAAAATGACAGAAAAACACGGCAATCTTTCAATTGACAGCGACAACCTGTTCCCTATTATAAAGAAATGGTTATATTCAGACCACGATATCTTCTATCGTGAGCTCATCTCAAACGGATGCGATGCCATCACTAAGCTCAAAAAGCTCGACATGATGGGTGAATATTCCCTTCCTGCAGACTACAAGGGCAAGATTCAGGTGCTCGTAAACCCTGACGAAAAGACAATAAAGATTATAGATAACGGTCTTGGTATGACAGCTGATGAGGTTGAGGAATACATAAGCCGTATCGCTTTTTCAGGTGCTACAGACTTCATCGAGAAATACAAAGACAAGTCAAATGATGACCAGATTATCGGTCATTTCGGTCTCGGCTTCTACTCAGCATTCATGGTAGCCGACGAGGTAACAATCGATACTCTCTCTTATAAAGAGGGCTCTACACCTGTACACTGGTCATGTGACGGTGGCACAGAGTACAATATGGAGGATGGCGACATGGACGACGTCGGAACAGAGATTACTCTCTACTTAAACGACGACTGTCTCGAGTTCGCAAATGAGTACCGCGCACGTGAGGTCATCGAGAAGTACTGTTCTTTCATGCCTACTGAGATTTACCTTGCAAAAGAAAATGCTCCTGAGGAGTACGAGACAATAGACAAGGCCGACAAACGTGACACTGACACTGTCATCGAGGAAATCCATGAGGACGCCAAGTACGAGGAAAAAGAAAATGACAAGGGCGAGAAGGAGCAGGTAGAGGTATCTCCTGCAAAGGATCAGCTCAAAATCGTTAAGCGCCCTGTTCCGCTTAATGATACGACCCCACTTTGGACCAAGAGCCCGAATGAGTGTACTGACGAGGAATACAAGGAGTTTTACAGAAAGGTATTCTTAGACTACAAGGAGCCTCTTTTCTGGATTCACCTGAATATGGACTATCCTTTCAACTTAAAGGGTATCCTCTACTTCCCTAAGATCAACACAGAGTACGACTCAATTGAGGGAACTATTAAGCTTTACAACAACCAGGTATTTATCGCAGACAATATCAAAGAGGTCATTCCTGAGTTTTTGATGCTCCTTAAGGGTGTTATCGATTGTCCTGATTTACCGCTTAACGTATCACGTTCTGCTCTCCAGAATGATGGCTTCGTAAAGAAGATTTCTGAGTACATTACCAAGAAAGTAGCTGACAAGCTCATCGGTATGTGCAAGACAGATAAGGAAGCCTATGAGAAATACTGGGATGACATCAGCCCATTCATCAAGTTTGGCTGCTTAAAGGACGAGAAGTTCTGTGACAAGATAAACGACTATATTCTTTTCAAGGACATCAATGACAAGTATCAGACTCTTCCGGAGCTGCTCGCACCTGTTGCGGAAGATGAAAAATCAGATGCAGAAAGTGCCGATGCTTCTGATGATACAAAGAAAGCTGACAATACTGATGCAAATGCCTCTGATGAAAACAAGGAGCCTGAGAAGAATACAGTTTACTATGTCACAGATGTAGTACAGCAGGGTCAGTATATCAAGCTGTTCAAGGAGCAGGGAATGAACGCTGTTATCCTTGACCACAATATCGATACTTCATTCATCACACAGCTTGAGCAGAGAAATGACCACTACAAGTTCATGAGAATAGATGCAGACCTCACAGAGTCTCTCAAGGATGAATCCGGCGCAGACCTCACAGAGGCCACCACTACTCTCTCAGAGGTATTCAAAAAGGCTTTGAACAATGACAAGCTCACTGTAAAGGTAGAAAACCTTAAGAACGCAGATGTAGCATCTGTGCTCACACTCTCAGAGCAGGGCAGACGTATGCAGGATATGATGAAGATGTACGCAGCCGGAGGCATGGGTGGAATGGATCCAAGCATGTTTGCCGCTGACCAGACACTCACATTAAATGCCAATAACGAGCTTGTAAAGTACATCTTAGACAATAAGGATTCTGATCACGTTCCAATGTTTGCTGAGCAGCTTTACGACCTTGCAATGCTTTCTAATCAGCCGCTTTCAGTTGACCAGATGACTAAATTCGTAAAGAGAAGTAATGATATCATGCTTCTTCTCACAAAGTAATCTAACAAAGTAATTTTACTGTTAGCATCACATAAAAAAGCTGTACACTATGCAGGTTTCATAGACCTGCATGTGTACAGCTTTTTATTAATTACCGGCTCTCTTAAACAAAAAGTTCACAAACACTGCCGATACCACCCCAAGCACTGCTCCTGCCAGGACATCCGTTGGGAAATGCATGAAGTTGTACATACGTGAAAACGCTATAAGTACCGCAAGTACAATCGCCGGTATTCCCATTCTTTTGTCTATAAACATAAGTGTCACTGCCGCTGTTATGCCGTTTAACGTGTGTCCCGAAGGAAATGATGAGTCAAACGGTATCTTTACAATAAGACTGACAGTCTCATCTATCTGACATGGTCTCAATCTGTCGACCATATTTTTTATTATCAGATTGCCCACTATAAAGCTCAAAAGCTCTGCCGAAAGCATCTGCATGCCTCCACGGCGGTATTTTTTTGAAACACAAAGCACTACACCTATCACAATCCACAATACGCCTGCATCTCCGATGGTGGATAAAAACGCCATTACCTTGTCTAAAAATGGTGTTCTGATGCTCTGAATTGCATATAGGATGTCAAATTCCCAGTCCATATTATATGCTCCTGTCTATTATTAATTATTATCTGCCTGTTCAATTGTCGGTCTGAAAGTATTTATTGTACACAGTAAAAAATGAGCTTGTTTTCACATCCTTTTCATCTTTTATACTGATTGAATCCCACAGGTCACTGTTTAAACTAAAGCCTGCTTTTTTTACAAAGTGCTCGTAGTCATCATTAAACTGCTCCTGTTGTCTCTTTTGCAGTATAGTGACCTTGTTCTGCTCTGTTTTTTCCCGGTCCAGCTTGGATATACACTTGATGAAATAGTAACCGTCATCTGTGCTTATCATATCAGATGTCTCTCCATCGCCAAGCTCAAATGCTACAGCCTCAACCTCCTGTGGCAGAGTGCCCTTTGCCGCATACAGCTCTGTCTGGCTGTCCTCACTGCTGCCTGATGCAACTGCTGCAAAATCTTCCTTTGACAAAAGCTTCTGGCTCACAGAATCTGCGCTCTCCTTGCTCTTTACAAAGATTTTCTGTATATGGATAACTCTTGCATCCTCATCACTCACCTCTGTATCAACGCCCTTCGATAGAGAATTATACAGCTTTTGCGCAATCGCATAATGCTCATATGCGCTCTCAATGTCTGATAAATCAGCCTTTGTGAATTTCTTTTCAGCTTCGTTTAATGAGTCATAGTATTCCTTTGCAGCCTTTGACACACTACTCTTCTCCTTGTCTGTAAGTGTAATCTTCTTCTGCTTTGCAATTGAAACCATGCAGTATATGCGCGTCAGCTCATCAACAGTGACATCCCTGATATATTTTTCCACGTTCGACGCATCATCTGTCTCAAGCAGGTTTACATCATACATAGTGCCGTACAGATTTTTGTAATTGGCTAAATATATGAGTGCCTCCGTCTTATCGCACTTCATATTGTCCACGGAAAAAACTGTATGGCTGTTCGTGGTATTTATATCAAGCACTATCTCCTTGCCGCCAATACTGCAGCCGGTGAGAAGTGTCGCTGATGCAAGCAGCATACACATCGTTTTCTTAAAATACTTCATACCTGCTATCCTTCCACAACAAGGAATCTGCCGTCCGCAATGGCAAAGACCTCACTCTGGTCCATAAGCTCATCATCTGACATGCCCGAAATATCTGAGCCTGCCTCATCAAAGTAATCTCTTACTTCTTTTATATTCTTACATACCACAGCCATGCAGTCCTCTAAAAATTCCTCTGCAGCCTCCGGAGTATCTGCGACCTCCTCACTAAAAAGCTGTGTCTGTTTCTTTAAAAATGTGTCTAAAACCTCGTCATCGTATTCGTACATATTGTATTCCTCCATGTAAATTATCTCTTTTCTTTGGCTTTATATACAGCTGTTCATACAGCAATTATGTCTGATATACTAATGTATTGTATATTTTTATACCGCCTGTTAGACATTATATAATAGATTGCTGTTACATGCCACTATTTTTTATATTCACGTCAGGTAACAATTGTCTGCTGTAAATGGAATGAATATATGAGCCTCTCATCCGCCTGTATGCTTTTCCCATCTGTAGAAAAAATCCTTGCAAGTGCATCAGCATACAGTTTTAACTGTGTGCTGTATCTGTCGATAAGCTCTTTAGCAGCATTTACCCTGTCTGTCTTATAATCAAGCAGCACTATTTTATCATTCTCCAGCCAGAATACATCAATAATTCCCTGCACCAATACTCCCTCATAGTCCATCACAAAAGGCTTCTCTTTATACAAATCGCCTCTCTTATCCGCCTGTGCCATACGCGCTGCCACATCTGATGATATAAACTGCTCTATAAGCTTTGGTCTGGTCAGCCTGTACATGTCATCTGTGATAAGCCCCTTTTTTAACATTTCATCCATGCTTTTCTTCACAAATGCACTGACTGCCACATGGTCTTTTGTATCTATATCACACAGGCTCTTGAAATCCAGACACTCCATGACACGATGCACTGCAGTTCCGCGCAGCGCTCCCTGATTCACACCTGCTGCATGTTTAGGCTCTTTGCTTTCATTAGAAGCACCGCCTGCCTCATCATCCCTCGCAAAGTCCGGGACATACGTCTCCTTCTCCTCCAAAAGGAACTTAGGACGCTCTGCCTCCCTCTCTGTGCTGTCATACTTTTCAACCATAGAGTCATGCTTCAGCTCAGATACCGAATATTTGCTTTTTTTAGTTATATCAGAAGCATATACATACTGAAAATCAAATTCCTCTGCGAGCTCTTTGGCTTTTGTTTCATCCGCTGCACTTATGTGCCCAATAAGCTGCGCTTTTGATATATCGTTTGCCGCCATATCCATCGCAGTTCGTGCAGCGAACTCTGTTGCATCGACTGTGGATACCGTATACTTATCCGGGTACGACAGCATGGCAGGTATAATCCAGTCCAGGTAACACCCTGCTCCCTCCCTTTGTCCAAAGCTTATTGGCTGGTTCGCATTTATATTGCCTCTATACTTCTCAAAGGATTTTTGGGCATTTGAAAGTCCCCCTGTCAGGATAATCTTTTCCTTCGCCCTGGTGAGCGCTACATACAGCACACGCAGCTCCTCTCCCAGATTTTCCCTTTTAATGCGGCTTTCTATCTCATTTCTGATTAGTGATGGTCGCTTTGTCCTTGGGCTTTTTGTTTTTTCCACAAGGCCAAGCCCAAGCTTTTCATGTATCACCAGGTCTGATTTTGTGTCCTGCGTGTTAAAGCTCTTGCCAAGCCCGGAAACAAACACTACAGGAAACTCAAGACCCTTGCTCTTGTGGATTGTCATGATACGCACCACATCATCGTTCTCGCCTGCTGTATCTGCCTCTCCGTAGTCTATCTCGTATTTCTGCTGTATATCTATGTACCTGACAAAGTGAAACAGTCCCTTGTAGCTGGTCTTTTCATAGGCTGTGGCCATCTCAATCAGCATATCTATATTCTGTCTGCGCCGCTTTCCTGCCGGCATGGCCGATGCATACCTGTAAAAGCCTGTCTCATCAAGTATCATGTACAAAAGCTCATGGATTGGCGTATCAGCTACAGCACCTCTTAGTCTCTCAAATACCAAAGCGAAGGCTTTAAGCTTCTCATCCTCATAGCCATCCTCACCTGCCATGGCGCTAAGTGCAGCCTGTGCAAAGCTTACACCCTTAAAGGCAGACCTAATCTGTGCCAGCTCCTCATCATCCATACCCACGATAGGCGAAGCAAGCACTGCTGCCATCGGAATATCCTGCAGCGGATTATCGAGTATGCGAAGCATGGACAGAATCACCTGTATCTCATACGATGAAAAGTAGCCTGTATTCGACTCTACATGCGCCGGAATATCACAGTCCTTTAATACTGCTGCCACTGTATTGCCCCAGGTTGCAACACTTCTCGAAAGTATCACTATATCCCTGTACTGCACGGCTCTTAGCTGCCCTGTCTTTTTATCAGTCACCATGCCGTTTTCCATCAGACTCCTGATACGGTTTGCAATCAAAAGCGCCTCTATCTGCACCTTATCTCCATCCTCATCCTCTATAATTTCAGATAGATCCTCATCCTTGTAGTCAACAAGCAAAAGCTCAGGACGCATCGTCTCCTTTGGATAGCTTGCACCGGGATACAGTGCCGCATCGTCATCATACTGCACATTGCCCAAATCTGCTGCCATGATTTTGTAGAATATGTCGTTAGTAAAGTCTAACACTTCATTCCTGCTTCTGAAATTTTTATGCAGGTCTATTCTCTGGTGTGCACTGTCATCTGATGTATATGTGTTGTATTTTTCCATAAACAGCTCAGGACGCGCCATTCGAAACCTGTATATACTCTGCTTTACATCGCCCACCATAAACATGTTGCCGACTCCCTGGTGCTCTCTTGAAATAGCGGTAAGTATATCCTCCTGCACCTGGTTTGAGTCCTGATACTCGTCAATCATGATTTCCTCAAAATGTTTTGAAAACTCACGCGCTGTCTCTGTGGGCTCCAGTGTCTGTTCATCCACAAGTATGCGAAGCGCAAAGTGCTCTATATCAGAAAAATCAAATACTCTTTTTCTTGTCTTTACAGCCTCCATCGCATCATAAAACTCGAGTGAGAGCCTTATCAGCTCTTTAACAAAAGGTCTTTGACGCTCCAGCTGTTCATACATAAGCTCAATTGACATGCCAAAGTATTTCTGCTTTATTCCGTCTACCTTCTTCTTGGCAGCATCGCGCATGCTTTTCACGCGCTCCTTTTTCTTCTCGTCTCCGTCAAATTTCCTGATGACAGCAATTCTGCCAAAGGATATTTTGTTTAAGAACTCCTGCATGCCGACATAGCCTGTCACATCCGCCATTCCATCAAACAATGCTATATCCTCTGAAAGTGTAAGCGCATACTTTTCAAGCCCTGGTGTAGCTGATGCCAGGTCTTTCGCCATTGTAAGCTCCTGAACAGCCTCCTCCAAAAGCACCCTGCTGTAATCCACTATCTCCTTAATGATTTCTGAGTCCTCAAGCTGTTTAGCTGACTTTATATCATAGAGCCTTAGGAGGCTGTTCATCCACTTTCTCGGCCATGATGAGCTGCCCGCCTTATAGTAGATATCCTCCACCATCTGCCTGACGGCAGAGTCATTTCTCCCCTTGCTGTAGGTATCTATAAGGTTGATAAATGCCTCGTTGTCTTCTCTTGCATAATTGTCCTCAAATACCTGTGCCAAAGCATCCTTTAGCATAAGCTTAAGCTCTGCCTGGTCACCGATTCTGAAATCAGGATCCAGATTAAGCTGTGCGAAATTATTCTGCACCACAAACAGACAAAACGAATCGATTGTAGTGATAAGCGCATTGTGAACCAGTGTCGACTGCCTCTGCAGATTCTCATCGTCCGGCTTTTGCTCCTTCAAGCTGTCTATCGCACGGCTGACACGCTCCCTCATCTCAGCAGCTGCAGCCTTGGTAAACGTCACCACAAGCATCCTGTCGATATCCACCGGCGGATTATCCACACATATTCTGTTTACTATACGCTCAACGAGTACAGCTGTCTTTCCTGAGCCCGCTGCCGCCGATACAAGTATATCCCTGTCTCTTAAATCTATAACCTTTTTCTGTTCACTGGTCCATTTAACATCCATATTATGTCTCCCGATTATGGCTTTATATTATTATCTCCATAGCATGCTTTATGCTCTGCCGCTGCAATCTGTGTACGCATTTTATCAAGTACATCTTCCTTATTGTCACCGTTAAAGCTTCTTTCGCTAAAGCCCGGTATCCTTGAATCATACCTGCATATGGCCTGAAAAGCGCAATATGCGCAGCTGTCTATTTTCTTATTCTTGATAGGATTGACGTCAACATTTCCATCGTATATTTCTCTTCCTATCTCGCGAAGCTTCTCTCGCGCAAACCTTGTTATCACATCAAACTCTTCGGCGTTTGCCACCTTTGAGCCTGCAGCCGGTGTCTGATCCTTTTTTAAGGTGACAGGGATTACGTCAGAGCTTTTCTCAAAGTCCCTGTCCATGCCTCTGTATGCCTTTTCGTCAGAGTTGATAAGCCCGTCAGGCTTGAGCTTCTTTAATATCATCTGATTGATTTCTTTCTCAGACAGCTCAGTGCCCGGTGTCACATCCTTTAAATCAATTACAGGATCGTCGATGTGATAGTACAGCATACCGCCCGGCTCCACACTTACCTGCTTTAGTGCCTCTTTCTTTTGTTCCATGACAGCGTCCATGTACACTGCAAGCTGAAGCTGCGTGCCATAATACAGCTTCACCAGGTCAAAAACTGTATTTCCCGACTTGTAATCCAGTACCTTCACAAAAAGCCTGCCCTCATCCGTATATGTGTCAGTCCTGTCCACGCGTCCCTTTATATCAACCGTCACATCATTTGCCATATCAAGGCTCTCGTAAAAAGAAAACTCAAACCTCTCAGGCACAAAGCTGCCTCTTCGTATCTGGGTTGTGAGTGCCCATACTGTCTGCTTAAAGACCGCCTTCATATGTGATATCGAATGTTGGCTTTCCGCTGTATCAAATATGCCAAAGCCTGCATACTCATCAATCACCTCATTTATTGCTTCCATCGCAAGCTCATCTCTTTTTGCATCTGTCACGCTAAACCAGTCAGTACTCTCCCTATCAAGCTTCTTACTGTATCTTTCCAGTGCTTCATGGTATATATTACCCATATCAAGAGATGTAAAGCCGCTCTCCTCACGCTCTGTAAGCCTCAATCCATAATTTAAAAAATGCGCATATGCACATCTGGCAAACTGCTCAAAGCGCGTGATACTGCCCTCCATGTGTCTGCCGTATATGCTTCTTGCCACATTTCGGCTAATCGGATCCTTTGAATAATGCTCAAACCTTGCATTGATGAGCCGCTCCACGGAATTTTTTTGAGCAAATTCTTTATCGTCTACTTCATTACCGTCCCCTGCATCACTGACTGATGCGTCATAGAGCATCACCGCTGCTGCAATCTCGCACCATCTGTCATCCACCTCATTTGACAACAGATAATCCAGAGCACTCTGCCTGCTTGATATATCCAAAAGCTGTTCTACATCCTCTGTCTCAGTCACGACAAGCTCCGGAAACATCCCCTTTAATATACCTATGAGGTACGATGGCTGGGCAGCCTTTTTTTCACTGTCAAGTCTCGTATAGCTGATATAAAGCTCCCTGGATGGCTTTGTCATATTCAGATACAGATAAAACCTCTGTATAAATGCCTGCTCCCTTGCCCCAGGCGCAAGCTCTATATCCAGCTCCTTAAGTGCCTCTCTCTCATACTGAGATATAATGCCTCCTCTTCCTGCCGCCTTTGGAACAATCCCATCGTTTACGCCTGCAAAAAACATGACCTTTATGTTGGTCAGACGCGTTCTCTCAATATCTCCGATGGTCACAGTGTCGTATCCCGGCGGTATGACTGCTACATCTGCCGCATCCAGTCCTGCATCCAGTATCTGTGTAAATTCCTCTGCATCCATGCATTCATCACCCAGCACCGCCACATATTTTTCAAAGAGCTGCATGACTATTTTGTATATCTGTCCGTATTCCTTTGATGCGGTCTGGTCCCCTGCATCAAGCAGTGCCTGCTCCTTTTTTGCAAGCTTATCAGGTATATCAAGCAAAACTATCAGCTTATATATAGCGAGCACATAGTCCTTTACCGTTGACTTTTTATCGGAAAACACCTGATATACCGGCTTTAGCAGCTCCATTATATACTCCCTGCTTTGGTTTAAAAGCTCAAGGTCATAGCCTGCCTTATGCTTTGGCAGCCTGACCCACTTTTTGTCCCATGCGCTTTTACCTCTTACTCCACAGGCGAGCACGTAGTTTTCAAGTACATCTATTTCACTGTCCAATAGCTCACTAAAGCCGCACCGCAAAAATCTGAACACCGCATCTGCCGAGAAATTTTGTGCCGCAATACCGGGTATTGACCTGATAAACTCAATAAACGGATGGAAAAGTATCTCCTGTGTGGCATCGATAAAGTAAGGAATATTGTATTTGTCAAATATTTCACGCACATAACCTGCATATATATTCACATCTCCTGTGACTATAGCAATATCGCGGTAACGCAGGTTTTCGTTCCTTACAAGCTCATTAATTCTTCTGGCTATCTTTGTCAGCTCCTGCTTCGGGTCACGTAGACAGTCTATATGAATGTGCTTTGGTACTTTTTCAAAGGAGCATCTTCGTTTTCTGAAAAGCTGCTGTTCCATAAAGCTTAGCTCTTCGTTTTCTGCAAGCCGGTAGTTTTTATCAAGGATAATAGGTTCCTCGACTTCTATGCCATAAAACGCTGCCATTTCGGTGAGTGATTTCACTGTCCTTTTTGGCATGTCAAACAGCTCCTGCATGCCTCTGCTCTTAAAGATATCCTCACGACAGTCTATTGTGAGCGTTACATATATTTTCTTTGAAATGACAAAGAGCTTTTTGATGAGCTGGTTCTGTATAGGTGTAAATCCGGTAAATTCATCAAATGCAATGACTGAATTTCTAAGAATGGCAGACTCCTCCGCCACATTGCTAAGCACATTAAGTATTTCCTCTGCAGTGATATATTTGTCCTTCATAAACTTCTCAAATGCTTCGTATAGCACGAGCACATCCTTGAGCTTATCTGAGAGTGTATCCGATAGCCTGCCTGAGGCAATATATCTTCCGAGCTCCTCAGGTGATATATTGTACTGCACAAGCTCCGAAAGCAGTGACTTTACCTCGCTTATATAGCCGATGCGGTTTAAGTTTCTGCCTATTACGCCAAGCTTATCCGCCTCCTGTGCCGCAAGCTTTCTGAGTACAAGGTTCTTACCTGTCTCCTCAAGTACCGTGAGATTTGTGATTCCAAGCTCATCAAACACTCTGTAGGCTAAGCGCTTAAAGCTTAGCACATCTATATTCATGATAGCTTTATTCTCCGACAAATCTACAAGCTGTCTCTGCGTCTGCATTGTAAACTGCTCAGGCACTATTACAAGATAATTGTCCCTTGGGTTTGCCTTGGCCTCTTTCACTATCCTGTTAAAGAGATATTTTGTTTTTCCGTTTCCTGAATTACCTGTGATAAACTGTAATGACATAAAAAAGACTCCATGATTAACTACTGTGTAAAATGTATACTGTAATTATATCATGAAGTCCTCTATTATTGAATTACTTATTTTGCTTCAATTCTGCTTAATAACCGCTATACCTTGTGATTAGTGATGGAAAAGTCTGATTCCTGTAAAGCTCATTACCATACCGTACTTATTACATGTATCAATAACATGGTCATCTCTCACAGATCCACCCGGCTGTGCTACATACTTCACGCAACTCTTGTGAGCACGCTCAATGTTGTCACCAAATGGGAAGAATGCATCAGAGCCAAGTGCTACATCTGTATTCTTGTCAAGCCATGCTCTCTTCTCCTCTGCTGTAAATACGTCCGGCTTTACCTTGAAGAACTTCTGCCACTCGCCCTCTGCAAGCACATCCATATAATCCTCACCGATATAAAGGTCAATAGTATTGTCGCGGTCTGCACGTCTGATACCATCCACGAACTGAAGTCCAAGCACCTGTGGGGACTGACGAAGCCACCAGTTGTCTGCCTTTGAGCCTGCAAGTCTGGTACAGTGGATACGAGACTGCTGGCCTGCTCCGATACCGATTGCCTGGCCGCCCTTTACATAGCATACAGAGTTGGACTGTGTATACTTTAATGTAATCATAGATATTGCCAGATCAATCTTAGCCTGCTCTGTGAGCTCCTTGTTCTCTGTCACGATATTTGAGAAGAAATCATCATCAATATGAAGCTCGTTTCTGCCCTGCTCAAATGTGATGCCAAATACATCCTTTCTCTCGATAGGTGCCGGCTCATATGACGGGTCAATCTCGATAACACAGTAATTGCCGTTTTTCTTAGCCTTTAAAATCTCAAGAGCCTCGTCTGTGTAGCCCGGAGCGATAACACCGTCTGATACCTCTCTCTTGATTACAAGTGCAGTGCTCTTGTCACATATATCTGAAAGTGAAATAAAATCACCAAATGATGACATTCTGTCAGCACCTCTTGCTCTTGCATACGCACATGCAAGTGGAGAAAGTTCTCCAATTGACTCATCTACCCAGTATATTTTCTTTAAAACATCTGTGAGTGGAAGACCAACTGCTGCACCTGCAGGAGATACATGCTTAAAAGAGGTTGCAGCCGGAAGTCCTGTCGCTTCTTTTAACTCTTTTACAAGCTGATAACCATTAAATGCATCAAGGAAATTAATATATCCCGGTCTGCCATTTAGGATTTCAACCGGAAGTTCACTTCCGTCTGCCATAAATATTCTTGAAGGTTTCTGATTAGGATTGCATCCATATTTTAACTGAAATTCGTTCATTTTATATCCTTTCTGTAGATAAACATACATCGTAAATAGTATTGCTGTTTCTTAACCTTAAATTACTTATTCTTATTGATAATTCTTGTCTCATATTTTCCAGTCTTAATATCAATAAAACGAACAAATAATGAAACTTTGTTATCCTCATTTAAGTTATTCCAGAGCATATCTGTAAATGAATCAATATCACCTGAAATCTTTACCCATGCAGGTTCTCCCTCGAAGCTTGGGAGTGGTGAGCCATCACCCATATATGTATGAATAAAACGTCCTTCACCTGCAAGTGGTGTCTCATATGAAAATGTGTATCTGTTACATGCTGCACCATTGCCGTTATTGCTCTTTAAGATTGACATTGCATAATCAAATTCACCATTTTCAAAATTAAGTATTCCTGAAATTCTAGGTGTAAAATTCGGTTCATCAGGCTCAAATTTTCTTGTTCTTAAAGACTGTTCAAATGTCTTTCCGGCTTTCATCAAATCATAAATTGTATCTGTCTGGTCGCCGTTTGTAACGATTGTACTGTTGTTAAGGACTCTTACAGGTGCATAGATGATAAGGCTTGGATCTTCAAGCTTGCTCTCATCAAATGCCTGTGTACGGATTCCTTCTCCATCCTCGACAAATACTCTGTTGCGGCTGGTGGGTTAGCACTTCTACCCATAATGAAATAAGCTGTTACAGCCTTTGTGCCGTCTTCTGACTTTCCGATTACAATTCCTCTTCCCGGATAAGCACATCCTGATAATTCATTTTCTAATAATTGCATTTCCATAAACAGTACCTCTTCTAAGTTTTATTTTGTAACCTTTTCCACACGCAAAAATGCCGGCTCACCCGGACAACCTGATTAAAAAGGTCGCCCAGGCGGTCGGCATTTAAAAACTGCTATGTTCCCTGTGAGTAATCTCACTGTATGTAAAAACATACATTTCCGCCAGTCACACAGCTTATATATTTACCATACACTATTTATTTTAAAAATGCAACAGCTTAAATTAATAATTTTTTAAATAAATTGTTCACATGAAAGATTAATAATTTCCAAGAAGTTTTATCGCTTTAGCTTCTTCCTGTATTCCACGAAGTGCATTCATAACAGCCGGGTCATCAATATTCCCCTCAAAATCTATGAAAAATCTGTATTCCCAAGGTCTGCCTTCTATTGGTCTTGACTCAATCTTATTCATATTAAGTCCATTATATATAATATGGCTTAAAAGGTTATAAAGGGTTCCGGGTTCGTTAGCTGTCTCAAATACAATACTCATCTTCTTTGCATTTTTTACAAATTTTCTTGTATTTGTAACTATAACGAAACGTGTTGTATTGTTATCAAGGTCATTAATCTTTTTGGCAAGAACTGAAAGATTATAAACTTCAGCTGCTTCTTCACTTGCTATTGCAACGTGTGTCTTATCATTTTCTTCAAGCACTTTCTTTGCACTTCCGGCTGTATTTGCCTGGCTTATCTGCTGCCAGTCCTTATGCCTTGAAAGAAACTTCTCACACTGCATAAATCCCTGTGGATGAGAATAGACTGTTGTCACTTTATCAATGTCTGTTCCTTCAAGTCCCAAAAGTGCGTGCTCAACTTTTACAAATGTCTCTGCTATTATATAATTATCATATTCCTGAATAAGGTCATAAACATCTGCGACACAGCCAGCCGTCGTATTTTCTATTGGAAGGACAGCATAATCCGCTTCACCGTTTTTTACTGCTTCCATTGCATCACGCCATGTAGGCACAGCAAAGTTATTAACGTCTTTTCCAAAAAATCTTCTCATTGCAATATAACTGTATGCACCCGGAACTCCCTGATATACAACACGGCAGTTCTTTTTATCTATCTCATCAATTGCTTCATATGGCTCTCTTAATGTCTGTGTAGTCTCTTCTAAGAGTCTGTATTGCATCTTTCTTGAATTAGCCATAATCTGCGAAAACAAATCATCTATGGCATGCACATTCTCAGGATCTTTCACCATCTTACTGACAGCCTCTATCTTTGCCCTTTCCCTGTCTGTATCAAGCACTTTCTTGCCTGTCTCAATTTTATATTTGGCAACATCTGTACAAAGCTGCATGCGTTCTTCAAACAAATCTACGAGCTGTCTGTCAATCCCGTCAATCTTATCTCTTATCTCGCCTAAATCCAACATTACTTTCTCCAATCCATATATCCAATAGTCCATTGCATATACAAGCATTTTATGTTATTTTACTATATTATAGGTTGAATAACAAGCACGATTGGAGATTAGCATGAAAAAAATAATAACAATCATTGTCAGTATTGTTGCTGTCATTGCACTCGCAGGAGGGCTGACTTTTTCTTATTTTTCAACAAGATTTAAGTACAACTCCAAAACTGCCGTTGGAAATACTGCCGGAAACCTCAACAATAAAGGACGCTTTTGCGAATATGACGGCAAAATTTATTTTGCAAATCCATATGATGACGAACACCTTTATGTTATGAATTCTGACTGTTCAAATGCCAGAGCCTTAAACACGGATTCAGTATATTATATCAACGTCTGTGGCAATTACATTTATTATGTAAGAAATAATCTTTCTTCAGCAAAAGAAAATTCTTTTACAGGTCAGATGTTTGGTGTTTATCGTACAGACCTTGACGGACAGAATGCGGATACAATTACAACTACAAAATCCGGTATTGCCACCCTTTACGGCAATGACATTTTCTATCAATATTACAATGCAAACGAAGGAATGTATGTATACAAAGCCGGAATAGACGGAAAAGATGATAAAAAATTTTCCTCAAAAGTATATAATCTGGCAAGCGTATACAATGGCAAATTCTATTTTGCAGATACATATAACAAGAATTATATAAGCACGCTTGATGCATCAACCGGAAATGTAAGTGCATATTTTAATGTAAATGCATATCTTGTAGATGCTGCTGATAATTATATTTATTATATTGACCTTGACAAGGGATACGCCCTCATGCGTCTTAATACATCAAATAAGACACTTGAACAGCTTTACAGTCCTGCTGACGGTGGAAAAGTCATCAATTACAACCGCTACGGCAACAAAATTTTCTTTCAGGTTGAAGGCACTAACACAGGTCTTTACCGCATGAATGCCGATGGAACACAGATTGAATATATTGCTGCTGGCAATATTTCAACAATAAACTGCACTTCACAGTATACATTTTTCCAGTATTATGAGGATAATGAAACTTTATACAGAATTCCGACTGTAAACCCTATTACAAAAGTCGAGGAGATTACAATTAAGACTGGCAAATAATAAAAAAGCACATCATAGTTAGTTACCTTGCAGTATGTTACAGTAAAAACAGGCTGAGCTTTAACGATTATAACGTTAAGGCACAGTCTGTTTTTGTTTATGTAATATCCAAAATCAGCCAAAATATGCCCTGTATCAGTTTTTCATCAAACTTATTTATTTGCCTGTAGTAATGCATCGTACTCGATATGGGGTAAAAATGTAAAAAGGTTATTGACAAATCAAAATGAACGTTATATATTTTTAACATGAACAGCGTTCATTTAACAAAATAACTAAAAGTCAATACATTGGAGAGGAGTGAATTCGTGAATCATCTTGCAACTTCAAAAGAAGACATATTAGCT
>ERZ780122.337-NODE-337-length-15747-cov-6.53468_pt1 | contig 15747 bp, 9 predicted proteins | sample MGYA00511570_ERZ780122 | MGnify/ENA primary metagenome ERZ780122 (study PRJEB29588, sample SAMEA2144302) | human gut metagenome | biome: human gut; feature: human-associated habitat; material: faeces | place: Denmark | collected 2008/2010 ...
ACTAAGTGAACAAGAAATCATTCGTCGCAACAGCATGAATGAACTTCGCGCGATGGGCATCGAGCCCTATCCCGCAGCAGAGTATGTAACCAACGCTTTCTCTACCGATATCAAAGATGAATTTAAAGACGACGCCGAACCGCGCCACGTATCTGTAGCCGGACGCATCATGAGCCGTCGTGTTATGGGAAAAGCCTCTTTTATTGAATTACAGGACTCAAAAGGACGTATCCAAGTATATATTACCCGCGATGACATCTGCCCGGACGAAGATAAGGAAATGTATAATACCGTATTCAAACGCTTGCTTGATTTAGGTGACTTCATCGGCATTGAAGGCTTTGTATTCCGCACCCAAATGGGTGAAATCAGCATCCATGCCCAGAAGCTAACCGTACTTGCCAAGAGCATCAAACCGCTACCTATCGTAAAATATAAGGACGGTGTAGCTTACGACTCTTTTGACGATCCGGAATTGCGTTACCGCCAACGTTACGTTGACCTCATTGTAAACGACGGTGTTAAAGAAACATTTCAAAAGCGTGCCACAATTATCAGGACTATGCGCGCCGCACTGGATGAAGCCGGCTATACGGAAGTGGAAACACCGATTCTCCAATCCATTCCCGGCGGAGCAAGTGCTCGTCCTTTCACTACACACCATAACTCACTAGATATGGATCTCTACCTGCGTATCGCCACCGAGCTTTACCTGAAAAGACTAATCGTAGGCGGTTTTGAAGGTGTGTACGAAATCGGAAAAAACTTCCGCAACGAAGGTATGGACAAGAACCATAACCCGGAATTCACTTGCGTGGAATTGTATGTGCAATATAAAGATTACAATTGGATGATGGGCTTCACCGAGAAGCTGCTTGAGCGTATTTGCATTGCTGTAAACGGAGGAACGGAAACAACGATTGACGGCAAGACCATCAGTTTCAAGGCTCCTTACCGCCGCTTGCCTATCTTGGATGCCATCAAGGAAAAGACCGGCTATGACCTCAACGGCAAGAGCGAAGAGGAAATCCGTCAGATATGCCGCGAACTGAAAATGGAAATTGACGATACCATGGGCAAAGGCAAGCTGATAGACGAAATCTTCGGTGAATTCTGTGAAGGTACATTCATACAGCCTACATTCATCACCGATTACCCGGTGGAAATGAGTCCGCTGACCAAAATGCACCGCAGCAAACCGGGACTGACCGAACGCTTCGAGCTGATGGTGAACGGCAAAGAACTGGCAAACGCATACAGCGAGCTGAACGATCCTATCGATCAGGAAGAACGCTTCAAAGAACAACTGAAACTAAGTGAAAAGGGCGATGACGAAGCTATGTTCATCGACCAGGATTTCTTGAAAGCATTGCAATACGGTATGCCTCCGACATCGGGTATCGGTATCGGTATAGACCGTCTGACTATGTTGATGACTGGTCAGCCGTTTATTCAGGAAGTGTTGTTCTTCCCGCAGATGCGCCCTGAAAAGGTAACTCCGAAAGACGCGCCTGCCAAATTTATGGAACTGGGTATCCCTGAAGAATGGGTTGCAGTCATTCAGAAGGCAGGCTACAACATGGTTGGTGACATGAAAGACGTAAATCCGCAGAAGTTGCACATGGACATTTGCGGCATCAATAAAAAATATAAATTAGAACTGGCAAATCCGACTGTGAAAGATGTAGAAGGTTGGGTTGAGAAAATCTAAGAAATGAAGCTACCCGGTAAAATAGCCATTATGGGCGGAGGAAGTTGGGCCACTGCCATTGCCAAAATGGTATTGGCTCAAGAGGACACTATAAATTGGTATATGCGGCGTGATGACCGCATTGCCGATTTTAAGCGGCTTGGTCACAACCCTGCCTATTTGACGGGCGTCAAGTTCGATACAAAACGTATCAATTTCAATTCAAACATCAACGATGTAGTCAAGGAGTCAGATACACTAATCTTTGTCACTCCTTCTCCTTATCTGAAAGCTCATTTGAAGAAGCTGAAGACAAAAATCAAAGACAAATTCATCATCACAGCTATTAAAGGTATCGTACCTGACGACAACATGATCGTGTCGGAATACTTCACAAAGGAATACGGTGTGCCGACCGAAAACATTGCTGTGCTGGCGGGTCCCTGCCACGCAGAAGAAGTTGCACTTGAACGTCTCTCCTATCTGACGATAGCCTGTCCCGACATAGACAAAGCGGACAAATTTGCCCGCCGTTTGGCCAGTTCATTCATCAAGACCTCCGTCAGTAATGATGTAGCCGGTATTGAGTATGGCTCTGTACTCAAAAATGTATATGCCATTGCCGCCGGTATATGCAGCGGCTTGAAATACGGCGATAACTTCCAGGCTGTACTCATGTCCAACGCCATACAGGAAATGAACCGTTTTCTCCAAACCGTCCATCCATTGAACAGAAGTATCAGTGATTCTGTTTATCTGGGTGATATGCTGGTGACAGGATATTCCAATTTCAGCCGCAACCGCACGTTCGGTACGATGATAGGAAAAGGATATTCCGTAAAAAGCGCTCAAATTGAGATGGAAATGATAGCCGAAGGTTACTACGGAACCAAGTGTATCAAGGAGATCAATAAGCACTATCACGTGAATATGCCGATATTGGATGCTGTGTATAACATTTTATATGAGCGTATCTCACCAATGATTGAAATTAAGTTACTGACCGACTCTTTCCGCTAATAATAATGCGGGAAGAGACATGGCAGACGAAATACAGTATTTAAAATCTATAATATTATGATTAGTTTGAACATTGAAAAGACTCTTGGATTCATTTCCAAAGAAAACGTTTTCGCCTACGAATCTCAAGTAAAAGCCGCACAGGATGCATTGGAAAATGGTACTGGTAAGGGTAATGACTTTTTAGGCTGGTTACATCTTCCCTCTTCCATCACACAAGAACATCTGGCTGACTTGAAAGCTACCGCACAAGTATTGCGTGATAACTGTGAAGTAGTGGTCGTTGCCGGAATTGGCGGGAGCTACCTCGGTGCACGTGCCGTTATCGAGGCTTTGTCAAACAGTTTCACTTGGCTGCAAGATAAGAAATCCACTCCGGTTATTCTGTATGCAGGACACAACATCGGTGAAGATTATTTGTACGAACTTACCGAATACTTGCAAGATAAGAAATTCGGTGTTATCAATATCTCCAAATCAGGAACCACAACTGAAACGGCTTTGGCTTTCCGCCTACTGAAAAAGCAATGCGAAGACCAACGCGGTAAAGACATGGCAAAAAAAGTCATCGTTGCCATTACAGATGCCAAGAAAGGCGCTGCTCGTGTTACGGCAGACAATGAAGGTTACAAATCTTTCATCATTCCCGATAATGTAGGCGGACGTTTCTCTGTACTTACCCCGGTAGGCCTGTTACCCATCGCAGTAGCAGGTTTCGATATTGAAAAGCTGGTAGCCGGCGCAACGGCCATGGAAAAGCTTTGCGGAAAGGACGTTCCATTTGCTGAAAATCCGGCAGCTATTTATGCAGCCACCCGCAACGAGCTTTATAAGCATGACAAGAAAATTGAAATTCTCGTAAACTTCAACCCCAAACTGCATTATGTAAGCGAATGGTGGAAACAGCTTTATGGAGAATCCGAAGGTAAAGAAAACAAGGGTATTTTCCCGGCAGCCGTAGATTTCTCCACCGACCTACATTCTATGGGGCAATGGATTCAGGAAGGCGAACGCACCATTTACGAAACTGTAATTTCAGTGGAAAAAACCAACCATAAACTGGAAGTTCCAAGTGATGCCCAGAATTTGGACGGACTGAATTTCCTCGCCGGCAAACGTGTGGATGAAGTCAACAAAATGGCAGAATTAGGAACACAGTTGGCCCACGTAGACGGTGGCGTACCCAACATACGCATCGTCATCCCTGCATTGAATGAAGAAAGTATCGGCGGACTGCTGTATTTCTTTGAAAAAGCATGCGGTATCAGTGGCTATCTTTTGGGTGTCAATCCATTCAACCAACCGGGTGTCGAGGCTTACAAGAAAAACATGTTCGCCCTATTGAACAAACCGGGTTACGAAGAAGAATCCAAAGCTATTCGGGCAAGACTGTAAATAACCAACTATATCCAAGGTGTCAAAACTAAACCAGGCTATTAATAGCAAGTTTTAGTCTTGACACCTTTTTCAAAACACATTGCTCGGAAATAGGATCCATATTCCGCAATCCGGCCTTCAACACCAACAGAGGTGCTTCAGAGAAGATACACACATCACCGACAATAACAACAAACCTACATACTATGAGCACACCGATACTCAAAAAATCCATAGCCTCTGCTTATGCTTACTTTTCATTCAACCTATATTCGCCCTATCGAATAAAAGTTCCCATAACCTTCTGATCATCAATTCATATAACGAACAAGCCGCATGGAGTAACAGTATTATCGTGCCCATTATGCAAGAAGTGGGGAAAATGTCGAACACCAGTGCCTATGTGAGCCACTTGCACTCCATTCTTATCAAAAACGACTCCCTTTACCAGCATTCCGTAAACACGTTATTCCAACGCTATGAAAACACCAAACCCCACTCTGTCGTACTGATAGGCAACATGGCGTTTACTTTACGTGACAGAATCAAGAAAGAATGGGGAGATATCCCCATCATTTTGTGTGCCGGACGGGATAGCTACACCTCGCCCCGGTATAACTATCCGGAGTATGAATCGGCAGAAATACCGAAAGACTCCATCTTTTCCATCTCAGGGCTCAAAGACAAATATAATTTCACTTTCATACTATGCCCTACTTATTGCAAGGAAACCATTGACATGATGATGAAGATACAGCCCGGCATAAAAACATTTATTTTTGCCGCTGACAAACTTTTCATCAACAGGATACACGAAAAAGAGATTAAAAGTTACCTATTATCCAGCTACCCGAACATTGAGTATAAACGCATCTATCCCAATTCCAACCCTGCAGTACCAAACTTGAGAAAGTATCTGCTGACCAATGAAAACCCTACCGTAGGAATGTTATTCGGTTCCTGGTTCTGCGTAAGGGAGAATCTGTTGGGACATCTCATCACAATGTCAACGGAAGATTATCGTTTCATTATGTCGGCCAATAAAGGAGTTTTTACACTAAGAGAGTCCTTCCTCGCAGAGGGCGGGTTCATCGGAGGATACTTCTACGACAATGATGCCACCATAAAGCACTTGTTGCAATGCCTTCGTAGTATCATCAACGGAAGAGAAGCGCGAGACATCCCATTCTATACTCCCGACAAGAGCTATCCCGTTATTGATTATAATGCACTGAAACAACGGGGAATGTCAGAAAAGCTTTGCCCACCCAACACCCTATTTATCAACAAACCGCCCACGCTATGGCAACGATATAAGTTACAAATTAGCATCTGCCTGTTGATTCTTTCAGTACTGGGCATCGTCTCATACATAAAACATAAATTTCAGCAGAAAGAAATCATGTTGTTAAGAAGCCATAACAAGCTTCTTGAGAACATGCCCGTATTCTACGTGCAGGAACAGGTAATGTTCAATGAAAATGGTATTCCCGAAAGCATGCGCTACATCAATGCCAACATCTTGTTCAAAGAGTTATTTTGCTCCAAGCAAAAGCAGGAACAAGTCAATTCAAGCATGTTTCCTCACCAGACGGAAGAGTATTTTATGCAATTTGCCAGAATTGTTTTTCAAGAAAGAAGGTCGATTGTATTCACCTACTATTTTGAAGAGCAGAACGCCTTCTATGAAGTAATAATACGTCAAGCCGCTGAGGAAAATCTAATAGACATTTTTGGCGTAAATACCACTACCCTACACCAGACACAGGAATTGTTACGAGCCGCCAACAATAAACTGGCATTGGCATTAGACATCGCACATATCATCCCTTGGCATTGGGACCTGCAGAAGCATGCCATCACCTGCGATGCCAACCGTTCTCCTTTCGAACTTGCCACCGGTGTAAAGGATGAACGAGGAGTACGGATTATCCACGAAGCCGACTACTTCAACAACATACACCCTGATGATGCAGAACGGATAAGAGACGACTACCAAGCACTCATCTTAGGTAGAGTAAAGGCACTGAAAGAAGAGTTCCGCACCGTCATCAAAAAAAACGGCAAAGAATACATCAACTGGGTAGAGGCGCGCGCCGTAGTGGAACAGAGGAATGAACAGGGACATCCTATCTCACTCATCGGATCCCTACTTATCATTACCGACCGCAAGCGGAACGAACAGGAACTCATAAATGCCAAAAACCGCGCCGAAGAATCAGACCGGCTGAAGTCAGCTTTCCTTGCAAACATGAGCCACGAAATACGTACGCCACTCAACGCAATCGTAGGCTTCTCCTCCATACTAGCCACAGCGGAAGAAGAGGAAGAAAAAAGTGAATATATCAATATTATAGAGAACAACAACCAACTACTTCTGCAACTTATCAGCGACGTATTGGACATTGCCAAAATTGAAGCCGGTTCACTGGACTTCAACTATTCCAGCCTTGATCTGAATGTTTTAATGAATGAGTTGGAAAGCACCGCCCTTATGCGCATTACCTCTCCGGATGTATGCCTTGAAATGATCCCGGACAATGACAACTGCTGGGTGATTACCGAACGTAACCGCCTGTCTCAAATCATCATCAACTTACTGAACAATGCCATTAAGTTCACACAAAAAGGTAAAATCACCTTCGGTTACAAACTGCAAAAAGAGAAAATCTATTTTTATGTAACCGATACAGGATGCGGTATTCCGGCAGAAAAACAAGATAAAATTTTTGAACGTTTCATTAAGCTGAATAACTTTGCGCAGGGAACCGGATTGGGCCTTTCTATATGCAAAAGCATAGTAGATGCCATGGGCGGGGAAATAGGAGTAGACTCCAAAGTAGGAAATGGAAGTACTTTCTGGTTTACACTTCCCTACCATACAGGCACCGCAAATGAAAGTACAGACAAGCCCGTTGAACTATCTGAACTCTCCAAAGACAAACAAATAACCATACTTATAGCTGAAGATGACGAAAGCAATTACCGGCTCTTTCATTCCATTTTGCAAAAAGATTTTCAACTAATTCATGCACGCGACGGAAAAGAAGCAGTCGAGCTATATTCCCTTCATCATCCAAACCTCATCCTAATGGATATCAATATGCCCAATATGAACGGATATGAAGCTACTCACCAGATACGAGAGTTATCGAAAAGCATACCAATCATCGCAGTTACGGCATACGCCTATGCTTCGGACAAACAAAAAATAATGGAAAGCGGATTCACAGGTTATATGTCCAAACCACTCAACGCCCGAAAGCTGCAAGATGAAGTATCAGCCACCCTCAAGAAATGCTTCATTTTTACATAGGTCCGATCACCATAAATTCAGCATAAACAAGGAAGCCATACATAGAATGTGCTTCCTTTCCCATATTCGGACTCCACCCAAATCTCACCTCCCATCTGATTGACGATGGACTTGCATATAGGTAGTCCCAAGCCTGTGCCCTGAATGAAAACATTTAACTTCTTGAACCTGTCAAACACTTCCACCAGATTTTTCTCTTCAATACCCAACCCAGTATCTTCCACATAGATCTGCACGCCGTCATTTTTACGGGCATATCCCATTTTAATATATCCCTGTCCGGTAAACTTAGCAGCATTGGTTATCAGATTACCGATAACCTGCGTCAAACGTTCCCGGTCGGTTTTGACCATTAAAGTTTGAAGAGGGTTTTCACAAATAAACTCTACTTCCGGATTACTCACTTTTTCCCTCATCAAGACAGCAAGCTCATCGAACATTGCCGAGAAATCAAATTCATCGTTTTTAAAAGACATATTATCCGAATCCAGCATCGATAGGTTCAGCACGTCTTCAAAAAGATTCAGCAACAAGTTATTATTAAGGCTGATAATACGGTTATATTCATCCCGGTCCGTTTGATTTTCAGCCTCTGCCATGAGCTGTGAAAAACCAATAATCGAATTCAGCGGCGTCCTGATCTCATGACTCATATTAGCTATAAATTGCGCCTTCAACGTATCTGCCTGCTCCGCCTTGCTCAAAGCATCACGCAATTGCTCCATCATCTGGTATTGCAAAGTTACATCGTTTCCCACACACACCAACAATTTCTTCCTTTTGAAAGTGAAAGAAAATTTTATGGTTTGCAAATGAGTATGTGTACCCCGGTCGGGAGAAGTAACAATTTCATGAATCAACATAGGGTCACTCTCTTCACAGGAAGTAGCCGCTACATCATCTTGCCTGTATTTGTCAGCCTCTTCTTTCGGAAAAATATCGTAATCAGTCTTGCCTACCAACAGTTCTTTGGGCATATTACACATCTGCTCAAACTTTTGATTGATAATATAAAAACGATAATCATCCTCTATATCCTTAATAAGAATAGCGGATGGTAACTTATGAAAAATGGCTTTCATCATCTGATGCGCTTCCTGCTCATCTTTCATGAGACTTTCCATCATTCTTTCTTTTTGAATATGCTCCGTTATATCGTAAGAGACGCATACCAACAACTGATTTCCTTCAGAAGTTTCTACATACGATTTAGTCGTTTGCAATATAATCTTCTCCTCTCCCTGAAAATGCACCATTTCACGCAATGTAAAATCTCCTCTCATGCTCACTGTCGCTTCATCGTCCCTGCGATATTTCTCTGCCTCTTCAAGTGAGAACAAGTCATAATCTGTTTTCCCTATAACCTCTTGGCGCGATAAATGTTGTATGGAGCAGAAAGCATCATTAACTCTGTAATAGCGAAAACCATTTGTTACATCCTTTATAAAAATTATTGCCTGCATCTTATCTATCAGATGCTGAGAAAAAGAATTCAAAGAGCGATTGGACTCCAGTAGTTCCATTTTTCTTTTCAGCACGCTTAGTTCTTTCTTCAATTGCACATTTTCTCTCTCTAAATTCAGTCTTTCCTGTATGCTCATAGTGGATGTATTAGAACAATGATATACCTAATAAATAGTAAAGTTATGAAATAAAATCAATAAATCTGTAATTTCAATACATAAATGACAATATTCCTATTTTTTTCAAAGTTTGAATACAGATTTTGTGTAATTTTGTGCCCTATACAACAACAAATTATGTTTGAAGTCGCTATTTCCCGTTATCTGAAACACCATGGGCACTCTGACATTCGGTTGAAAGCCGTACTTTTCGATATGGACGGTGTACTTTTCAACTCCATGCCCTATCATGCCGACGCTTGGCACAAGGTCATGGAACGTCGCGGCCTGCATCTGAGTCGTGAAGAAGCCTACATGCACGAAGGACGTACCGGAGCAGCTACAATCAATATCGTCTATCAACGCCAGTACGGACAGGATGCCACTCCCGAACTGATAGAAAGTATCTATGCAGAAAAAAGTGCAGAATTCAACAAGCATCCCGAGCCTGGACGCATGCCCGGTTCCTGGGAAATATTACAGAAAATAAAAGCAGAAGGATTAACTCCCATACTGGTAACCGGTTCTGGTCAACACTCTTTACTGGATCGCCTTGCCCACAATTTTCCCGGCATGTTCCAACGTGAACATATGGTGACCGCCTTTGACGTAAGATATGGAAAGCCCAACCCTGAGCCCTATCTCATGGGACTGGAAAAGGCCGGGATAAAGGCCAATGAAGCCATCGTCGTTGAAAATGCTCCTATCGGTGTACAAGCCGGAGTAGCGGCGGGGATATTCACGATTGCCGTCAATACCGGTCCATTGGATGCACAAGTGCTATTAGATGCAGGAGCCAATTTATTATTTCCATCAATGCAGGCACTCAACGAAAATTGGGAAAAATTACAGCAAGCATTAATCCCATAAAAGTAGCAATCCAACAATCGTAAATGATTTGCTGATCAACTTTCTGTAGCCCACAAGCAAGGAGCAAATAATAAAGCCCATAGCTATCTATTTACAAGATAATTACAGGCTTTTCTTTCAGTAATGCCATTGCGATCCGAGCAAACCTATAGTATATAATGATATCAAACGCTCTCTACGAAAGACTTTTATAATGCTCCCTTCGGAGAAGGATCTATTATAATTTTTAAAAGAGGCATCTACGCATAAAGGCAACACCTCCTTTATAGGTCCTGCATTTCTAAATTACCTGCTTCCTTTCAGGTTCTATATATAAATAATGAATATTGGCACACTAAGTCAGATGTTGCTTATTCAGTCCCCCATAAATAAACATTTATATAAACATAGATCAGTCACTAATATAATTATATTAAAAAATAGGATTCAAGTATAAAACTCGAATCCTATAATTTTCTATTTATACAAAATAGTAGATAGTGGCTTTTCTTCTATAGTTGTAATGCTGTGTTGCTTGGATGGTGCTCCTAAATAACTCGGCCGACTGTTATCCGGATTCACCACAATCTTTTCCAATACAATTTCAGGGTCAACCATATAAACTTTCAGTGTATGGAATCCCGGTTTCTCCACATCTATTTCTACATCCAACCAGCGTATATTATCAAATACTTCATTTCTTAAATACATGCCTTTACCGCTTAGGGCCAAAGTACTTTTAGTGGGGAGTGCTTTCAATACTTTTGATAGAGCAAGGTTTTGGGAATTGTATTCTTCAAAAGTATCGACAAAACCTTTTCGAGCATCCAGTACTATGGGCTTTTTTTCATCTATGCCTACCGCTATGCGGAGTCCGCGTGCCGGATTGACATCTTGGGTAGGTAAAATACCTAAAGCTACTGTTGTTTTTCCTGCCGAAGGAAGGTATATCTTATATTCCAGACGGGCAGCTTTCTTGTGTGTCAATGTGCTGGACGCCGTCACTGGCGTTATTCCCATGCAGCCTTTGCCTCTACCCAAATCCGGAATAAAGACCCAAGCTGCCTGTTTCCCTGAAATGTTGGCATTATAAGCGTGTGCCGGTATGGAGAATTCGGAATGGGCCAGTGTTCCAAAGAACGTCTCTTTGCTATGGGGGAGTGCTGTGTTGACAATCGTTACTTTTACTTCTGCTTTACTCTTGCCGCATACTATTTCTACATTTCCTTCTACCGTACCTTGTGGTGCTTTGGACCAGTCAATGGAAACATGCAGGCGATTGTCTTTAGCTGCTTTGCCCTCGGACTCATCTACCTTTATCCACGGTTGGGAGGTGAGAACGGTATATTCAATTTCTCCTACTCCACGATTGAAAACCTCTATATAATGAGTCTGATTGTTCAGGGCATCGAACACCGGCAATGAAAGCTGTTTTGCCATAAGTGGCCAGGCTGCTTCGCTGCCTTCCACCGCAACACCGAGACTTGGAGAACCCAGCGGATTCACCATTGACAGTTCAGGTAATTCATTGTCCTTGGGCATATACCATTTCGTATAGCCAATATGTTTGTCAGACATCATATGTTTCCATTTTCCGTTGGCTGTTTCATTATTGTAGCGATGACTTAAATGCCAGTCGAGATTGAATAATTCTTTTGCGCGGTCTGCATAATCATTGGCACTGACACGCCCTTGTTTTGCATATAAACGATTTTTGCCGACTGAAAGATAGATCTCAGCCACTCCGGCAGAGGCTTTCACCGGATAGAGTACCAGTTGATAATAAGCATCTTTGGCTTCTGGTGATAGTTTGTGTTCCAGTTCCTCGGCTTTTACTGTAAGTTCCTTCCATGCGGCCAACATACGGTCGGCTTCATGGTAATTGACAATGCTGAACACATCGGGAAGTTGCACTTCCGCTTTGCGTAACAAGTTATATTTGGTGTACTTAGATATGATATCGGCTATTTCTCCGGCATATTCTTTCCCAAAAATGTGTCGTGCCCAATCTATCATATAATCTTTTGTTTTATCTGCCGGTATAGCGTCGGGATTCCACGCATAACGCATAATGAAATCGATTGGAAGTTCTTTAGGCTTGATATCACCTACATTGACCACCCAAAGGTCATCGATGCCCGATTGATATGCCAGATGGAACTGTTCGCGTAATTTAGGTATGGTAGTCGTGGTAACCCACCGGTCATTCCATGGACCACCGTTCATGTCTATGTGGTAATACAATCCCATCCCTCCCTTGCGTTTCTTTTCTTTGTCGGGACCTGTACGCCGAATATACCCCCAGTTGTTATCGCAGAAAAGCAGCATTACATCATCGGGTACTGTAAAACCTGCATCATAATAACGTTGCACTTCGGTGAATATAGCCCATAGCTGGGGGATCTCAGACGGTTCTTTTCCATACACCTCTTTTAATACCTGCCGCTGACCTTCTATAACTTTTTTCAGTACCTGCATATTAGCCTCATCGCCTTCCTTGCTCATCGCCACGTCTCCATCACCTCTCATACCGATAGTTACGACATTTTCGAAGTTTTTATTCCGTTCCATACCCTTACGGAAAAAGTTATCAAGCCGTTCTTTGTTTGTCTTATAGTCCCAAGGACCTACTTCTTCTTTTCTTCGGGTGTATTCTTTATGGGCGCGCATCATTGGTTCATGGTGGGAGGTTCCCATGACAATTCCGTACTCATCGGCCAAAATCGGATTCATCGGATCATCTTCGTTAAATGCACTTGCCCACATGGCGGGCCAGAGGTAGTTAGCCTTCAAACGTAACAACAGCTCAAAAAGATGTACATACATCTTGGAGTTGACGCCACCAAATTTTTCGGTAGCCCAGTTGCCGAAGGAAGGCCACTCGTCATTAATAAAGATGCCCCGGTATTTCACCTTAGGTTCGCCTGATTCGTAATAGCCGGATTTGATATAGGCAGACTTGCGCTTTTGCACAGGAGCATCTGCCCACCAGTACCATGGGGAGACACCTAATTGCTGTGAAAGTTCATAAATACCATATATGGTGCCTCGTTTATCACTGCCGGCAATGACCAGCCCTTGTCGGATGCCGGGACTCGGATTTTCAACAGTTGCTATTACAAAGCTTTCCCATTTCCCTTGCAAGTTCCGAAGCTTTATCTTGCCGGAAGCGGCGAGAGCATCTATAACCTTGCTTTTTCCTAACGTTCCGATTATGATTTCGTACTTCCCGGAAACGGCATCGGCAGATACATTGGTTTTTGCACCGGTCACGCGTTCGATGTCTTTGTGTAAATCGTTGATAGCACGAATTACTCCTTTATAATCATGTGAATCGTAACGGATGGTTGCACATTCCCGGTGGACGTCTACCACAGGAAAATCTTTAGTAGCAGTAGCATAGTCATGAACAATAGGAGGGATGACACTCATTGTTTGTTGTGCATTGAGCGACAAGTCACATGCAAACAAGAATAGTATCCCTAAACAAAACATCTTTTTTTTCATAAAATTATTTTTTATTTATTGGTAAATTAATACAAACTCAACAAATTGCAACTATCTATAAATTTAGTAATTAGCAAAGTGAGATTTCAGTTTGTTCTTCTCAGCGCATATCTCATCGCCGTATGCCGTACACAGGGACTTGAGAAACACGACAAAGTTGGTAAAAGGATATACCTTTACTCCCACCTTGTGAAACTTAGCGAGCTGTTTGTCTATGTATTTCGCCCGCTGCTCTATCCACTGCCTTTCCTGCCTATCTTTTATAAGTTCCTTTTTACATTGTCGTATGTAATAGTGAAATTGACGTGCCAGTGTGTCACCGCTCCGCTGAATTTCTAGCTTTCTAAAAATTCCGGATCATTATATTTTGTAACATACGGTTTCTCGCCAGAAGTGTTATGTACCATGTCAAGTACATATTTCATTTTCTCTTGATCATTGGTTATTATTAATATAACCATAGGAATAACTGACAATATTATTTTCATATTATCGTTTGTATAAAAGATGAGCTACTTTGATATTTTCAAAACAGGAGCAATGGCATTTGTGACTATTGGCAACTGTATTTCAAGCCCATTGTCTGTCTGCACGACTTTCAGACAACCATAACCGAGCAGTTCCACTGTGGTGATGTTTTTCTTGAAATGGGGATTACCTTTGGCGAGAGACCTCACGACTACTTTGCCGTCTTCAGGCCATCCGAGAGGGGTGACGTAGAGATATTTCTTCGTCTGGTTGAAACGGATGTCAGCTGATGTCATATTGCTGTACATACCGTCGTTGAATCCCTGAGCCTTAAGCTTGATGTCAGACTCGGCAACTGGACCTTCGCCGAACCTCACCCACGGACGGGTATTGAAGATGCTTTCCTTATTTACTGTCATCCAAGCCTCTATGCCATCAAGTATAGCAGCCTCTTTCTCGTCATACGTACCATCGGCACGCAGAGGAATGCTAAGTAAAAGGTTGCCGTTTTTACTAACTATATCAATGAGTTGTTTTATAACCTCCGTTGCACTCTTGTAGCTACCACGCTCATAGATGCTGGTATTATAGTGCCAGTTTCCAAGGCAGTTGCATGTCTGCCAAGGCTCTTCGACAATCTCATTGGGCGCACCACGCTCCACATCCCATGTGAGGGCTTCGCGCTGTTCGTCGTTGAGCATCTTACCAAACATCACAGCACGCGGATTCTTATTGTAGAAATGCGATGCAATCTTCAATCCGCAGTCACTGATGTCATGAAAGGGCGCAACGGTGACGTCAAAGTAGATGAGATCGGGATTGTAGCGGTTGATAGCGTCGAGAGTACGGTCATAAAAGTTGGTGACATATTCAAGTGTAGGTAGACAGGCTCCGCCACTCCATGCCCACTGTACGTGCACACGATTGTTTGCCCAAGACTTCTCACTCATGGGATGGTTTTGCGCATAGAGATCCTGCGGATCGTAACCTTCCCACCATTTGCCCTTTCCGTCGGCTTTGGTAAGTTTGCCGTCGTAATGTATACCCGCTTTAGGTCCGTTTATGTCGTAACGCTGTGCAGGCTCATACCACAACCATGCGTGGTCAGCGTGGAAACTAATGCCGAGAGGCAAACCATACTTCTTTGACGCTTTTGCCCATCCGGCAATCAAATCCTTCTTCGGCCCCATATTCACAGAATTCCATGGCTGATATTTCGAATCCCAAAGGTCGAAGTTGTCGTGGTGGTTACCGAGGACAAAGATATATTGTGCTCCGAGGCGTTTGTATCTTTCCACGAGTTTGTCAGGATCCCATTTTTCTGCTTTGAAGAGTGGAAGAATATCCTTGAATCCCACCTCTGATGGATGGCCATAATGTTCTTTATGATAATTGTAAGCGTATGTGCCTTCTTTATACATATTGCGTGCCATCCAGTCGCCCGAACCTTCCACGCACTGCGGTCCCCAATGAGCCCAGATGCCGAATTTGGCATCGCGGAACCATTCCGGAGTCTTGTGTTTTCTGAGTGATTCCCACTGCGGCTTATACTGTCCCTCAACCATCTGCTCTTTCTCATTAGTTACAGGTACCTTGTATTCCTGTGCCCATGCTCCTGCTGCGCAAACAGCAAAAAACAAAACAATCAAATTAATCTTCATTTTTTTATATATAAAAAGATTCTTTTTACTATCCATTTTCTTTGTATTCAAACCTGTCGAAGTCGGCATAAATTAAAATGTTTTATTGGGATTTATTCTCAATCATTTTATATTGTCTTACTGCTAACAAAGATAGAATACGTAAGATTAGATCAGATTAACAGATATACTTAATTCATCATTTTTTATAACCACGCCTACATTTATGTACTATATTCATTCATTTTTGTCACATTA